>Ga0182017_10002209_pt1 | contig 14855 bp, 14 predicted proteins | sample 712E3DmetaG_FD_120492 | JGI IMG/M metagenome (GOLD analysis project Ga0182017, IMG submission 120492) | Permafrost microbial communities from Stordalen Mire, Sweden - 712E3D metaG | ecosystem: Environmental > Terrestrial > Soil > Wetlands > Permafrost | place: Sweden: Stordalen | collected... | reverse complement strand
ATTCCTCACTGATCCGGTTTGTTTGATATTCCTTATATGTATGAAGAAACGAAGATTGGTAGAAAACATGATACGACACTCTCAGAATTATTCCTAAGAATCCAACAAGGCATACCGGGAACGCAAGAAGCGATGTGCTCCCCTGTCGAACAAGAAGAACAAAAATCCCTCCGAACAACGAGAGGTTAACGACAAAATCTCCGATCGAGTCAAGGAACCTTCCCCGCCGGCTGTAGAGTTGTTTCGCACGAGCGAGCTGTCCGTCCACGGAATCGAAGAGATCCTTTACATAGAAGCACAAGGCGGCAGCGATGAAACGAGGCTCGGTCAAAGAAAGAAGAATTGCACCCGCCATGCCGAAAAGGACGGCAACGATTGTGAATTGGTTCGGCGTCAGGGGCGAGGAGTAGGCGAGACGGGCTATGAGACCGGCGATCGGGCGTTGCACGTAGACATTGACAAGCTCATCGGAAACGTCGGACTTGACAGAATCGCCATAGCTGTAGGGTTTCTGCGTCATGCTAAGGAAAGAGCATTTCAGCTGCCCTAAGATCTTCGGCGGTATCGATTTCAATACAGCGACGGGATCCCACGTCCACCGCATGAATTCGAATTCCATCTTCAATCATTTCCTGAAACGAGGCTTCATAGAATTCATCAAGTCGGTTTTCAGCGTGAACTCTCCTCTCGAGCGTCCTGAACAAGGCGGTTGTATCGCCCCGTGAAAACTTCTCTATGCCGATCGATTCGCCGTGCGTCGAGGCTGCTTCAATCGTCTTGCCGATGCGAAGAAGTCCACCATTCTTGTTCACCTCGACCTTGATATCCTCTTCCCCCACATGCCCGTTCGTTCGAACGGCAAGACAACTTTCATGCGGCGATTTTATGAGAAGCGGTATAATCTCGTCGTCAAAGACGATGTCGCTGTCCAAAAGGAGGAGCTCATGTCCTTCAATTTCTTCGCGGGTCAGCAAAAGGGAGTACGCATTGTTGGTTGTTTCATACTGGTTGTTGACGACAAATGCAAAATCGAGTGAGGGGAAATTCCGCTTGAGAAAATTCTTGATCTTCCAATCCTGAAATCCGACGACGATCGTGAAGTGTATAATTCCGGCATGAAAGACGGCGCGGATCGTTCTCTCCAGGACAGATCGATCGCCGATCTGCAACAAACACTTCGGGGTCGAATCGGTAAGCGGCCGGAGCCTTGAGGCTGTCCCGGCGGCAAGAATCACGCAGTGCATTAGTACCAATGATTTTAGGAGGTGAGGACTCTTTTCCGGAAGAAATATTTCCGCATCTCACTCAACAAGAGGGTGTTCTGCTCCGGCGTGCCGATTGTGATCCGTACATGGTTCGCAAATTCTTTCACCGAGAAGAACTTAATGATAAGACCTGCCTCCGTGAGGTGCATTTTAAGAAGCTCAACGTCTTTGGCGGGAAGCTTCACAAGAATAAAGTTTGCTTCCGATCGATAGGCAATGCACCCGTCCCGGTTATCAAAGAATTCGTAATACCGTTCACGCTCATCCGCCGTTGTCTTCGCGAGTAACTTATAGTACGCCGGATTCTGGAGGGCGGCGAGAGCAACCTCTTCCGACAATTGATTATAGCCCAGATACCGTGCACTGAAGGTGACGAGCTTCTGATATTTTTTTCCTACAAATGCATAGCCTATCCGTATCCCTGCAAGAGCATAGAGTTTTGAGAAAGTCCTCAGGACGGCCAGATGCGGATATTCGAGAGTAAGCCGCGGCATGACGTTTGCCGGGACATCGCTGAAACCAAAGTAGGCTTCATCGATCACGAACATTGTTGTATCGCATTGGGTCAGGAGCAATTTCATATCCCTTAACGGCAGTGAATTGCCAGTGGGGTTGTTAGGCGATGCGAACAACAGGAGCCGTGGCTGCACGGTCCTCACGAGCGAAACGATTTCGTTCACGTCATACGAGAAACGATTTTCGCCGGAGTGCATCGGATATTCAACGATCTTCCCGTTTACTTCGCCGGCTACCGATTTGTAGTACCACCAGGAATGTTGGGGGATCATCATCGACTCCCCGTCGCCAAGGTAGCAATGGACGAGCTGTTTCAGCATATCCTCACTCCCGTAGCTGAGCAAAACATCCGCTTCCGCGAGATCGTACTCCTTTGCGAGGGTCTCGGAAAGGACGCTTTTCACGCCCCGGACAAAATCGCGGGAATAACAGCTGAGTTCAACTTTCGATGCCCTGCGAAGAACATCGAAGCATTCGGGAGCCGGTCCAAACTGACTTTCGTTGCGATCAAGATAGATGAGAGATCGATCAGCCGATTTCATAGATTCGTTGCACCTCGCTACCCACAGGAAATTAGCGCATCATTCCAAACAAAGCAAGAAGATTATTCTCCCGGGTTTTCGCCCCTTGGGACGCGGCCGTCGGCGCGAAGCATTTCTTTCACAAATCCAACAATGATCATCGCGTCGGCAATCGGATCGATGCTCGGTGACGTGAAGTCGGGAGACAGTCGGGCCTCCAGTCGCGATGCAGCCGCCCGGATTTCTTCCGGAAGTTCAGGCGATCTTATGAAGCCGCGAAGAGCCGTCATGGTGTCTTCTCCGGCCAAGAGGTTGTGTCGGGTATCCGGAAGTTGCCGGATTGCAGTGCCGGCAATGCGGCGTGCGACGGTACGAATGCGGCCGGGATGCCGCGATTGTTCCGCTCGACGGAGTTCGACGTCTATTTCGTTCAGCCAGTCGGTCATTGTCTACACTGCAAAAGAGATTGTTCCGATCTTGCACTCGCTGCATCGGTCGGCGGAACAATACCGCTCATATAGTTGGATGAGACCCTGCTGTTGAAAGGCGCCACGGACGGGGATTTTTTCAGCAAGCAAGTGTTTTGCCATTTTGCGTGTGATGAAATTACTCTCAACCGGTGGTATCTCCGTGACAACATGGAGCGCCCGTTCGTGGATGTGCTCCTTCTCAAAAACGAGTGCATAGAGACTGCACAGAGGCAGAATTGTGTTGATGATGATCTCATACTTGCGCGTTTCTCCGAGAAGCGAATGCGCGCGCGGAGACGATTCTGCAAACGAATAGTGGAAACTCCAGAATGGGTCTTCGTCAATGTTTAGCAGAGCAAGAAGTCGTCGTAACGTATCTGCCTCAGGTGCGGAGGTCTCCTCCACAATGCCAAGGAGACGGGGCAAGAATTCGCGGTATGCAATTCTTGCAAGCAATTCGCTTGCAACGGCGATGCGTACTGTCGGAAAATTCGACGGACGCGTCGGACTGAACACCCAATCGCTTGCCAGCAGAGATCCTTCGGAAAGAAAGACCGCCATGCCGCCCCTTTCGCGAAGATGACGCCGCGCTGTGCGGAGCTGATGGAGGTGTATTTTCGAATTCTGATCCTTGATCAGTTGAAGATCGAAACGGAGCCCCGAAGCATGGAACAAGATCGCCTCAATTTCCATCACAGAAAGCTCGCCCAGACCGGAGAGTTGCTTAATCTGCCGGAGAGGAACGCGCTGTGCCAGCGTCACAAACGGAATTCTGTTCTTCGAATACCCTAATCCATCCATGATTCCTTCGTAGAGGAGTTGCTGCCATCCCTCCATGCACTTCAAAGCTTCTTTGTCCGGTTCGGTTTCAGGAAGCGGAATTTCGAGCGATTCCTCCGGACCGTTTTGCGCCCGGTAGTGCTGCTCGGGTTCCGAGATGCCTCGTTGCCGCTCTTCTGTGATTTCCAAAAGGCGCGTGAGCATGGTAACGGCTTTCGCCTTCATCCGATCGAGCGAGAGTTGGCGAATCCACTGTTCCAGAACTTGGGCATCAACCCGTCTGTTCCGCTGAGCACATTGGAGCGGCGCAGTACGTGAGATATGCTCGTCCCGCATTGTATGCTCCAGGATTTTTTCGAGGGGAGACGAGAGAAACTGTTCTATGGCGAGGATGGGAATTGAACGACCACTTGCAGAGGTCGTTACGGCATCAGGATCACCCGAACGGTATACAACGTGAAGAACAACCGCATTGTAGTTTTCGTCGGTGTTGTGCGAGTGGAGTTTCCAATCGGATGCTGTCCGGTGAAACTCTATGTCGCCGCGAAAAACCCTCCCGTCCAAAGCAATAGCAGCATTACGAAAATCGGGGCCGCTGCCGCGGTTTAACATTCCAGGTTCAAGGACGACAAGGTGGCGGCCGTCGAGTGTCACAAGCCTCTGGGCATCGAGATATTGGCCGCTCCAGAGATGCCGAAGAATATCTTCATGAACGCTGAGAGAGTTCATTCTAGCCACAATGAGAGGTATGTTATTCAAAGGCGAGGCGGAGACGAAAGGAGGGCCAATTCAATCAGTGGTTGAAGAATTTTCCCCGCCACGCGTTGATTTCTTCCCTGAGTCTAATTGTTTCCTTGCGTGCAGCGTCTGCGAAGTCCTCTCCGGTCGAGGCATAAAGAATGCTGCGGCTCACGTTGATGATTGCCATTGATCCGCTTTTATCGCATCCATAACGGACAGCCATTTCAATGCTGCCTCCTTGAGAACCGACGCCCGGGATAAGCAACGGAACCGACGGCGCCCTTCTCCGCACCCGCTTCAATTCGTTCGGCCGTGTTGCTCCTACGACAAAGCCAACGTTCTTTTTTTCGTTCCATTTCATCGCAGTTTCTACAACTTTTTCGTACAGGGCTTTCTTACCTACTTTCAAGTGCTGAAAATCCTTGGCACCCGGGTTCGACGTCACGGCGAGGATAAAGGCGCATTGTTCTCCCGATTGAAGAAAAGGAGCGAGGGAATCTTTTCCCATATACGGACTGAGCGTCACACCATCGAATTTCAGCTTCTTCAGAAAGGCGGATGCGTACCGTTCAGACGAATTTCCGATATCTCCCCGCTTGATATCTCCGATCGAAATAATTGATTGAGGGATGCAACGGAGCGTCTCACCCAATGCGTGCCATCCTGGCTCGCCTTCTGCCTCATAGAATGCAGAGTTGATTTTGTACGCACACACAAGATCTCTCGTTGCCTCGATGATACGCCGGTTGAATTCGAGCTGGGGGCGATCGTGCCGCTTCAGCAACTCGGGCATCCGTGCAATGTCGGTGTCAAGACCGATACACAGAAGACTGTTGTTGGATTGCTGGGCGGAATGCAGTTTGTCAAGAAAAGTCATGTTGGGAATTCAAAATTCAAAGTGCAAAAGGCAAAGTTACAGGAAAAAGTTCAAAATTTCGATCGATGCGTCATGCATTGCGTTTACCTTTCGCGGTAAGAACGATGGAACCAAAAATGTTTGCTATTTCTGATAATTCGTTGAGAGAGGCATCCACTCGTTCACCCGATGCGCGATTTGTGTCTTTGAGCAGAGAAAGCCACAACTTGCTTTCATTAGCGGACTTCAATGATATCTCCATGTATTTCACGAAGTCTTTTCTGCTACTCCCCGCTTGTCCTTCGACGAAGTTTGCAATGATGCTTGTGCTGCTTCGTAATAACTGGTCACTCAACCGGCGGGAGACGTTATCGTTTTGTAGAGCATCTATCAGACCGACAATTTCCAAAACAAAATGATAGAGACGTCTCTTGAATTCAATTTTGAATTCGCGATTTCCTGACTTCATATTCTCCCCCTTTGCAAGATTTGAAAATTCAAAGTGCAAAAGGCAAAATTACATGGCAAAATTTATAATTGCCACAGCCCGAGTACAAACACTTTGAACTTTGAATTGTAACTTTCCCCTTTTCACTTTTAACTTTACACTTACTTCAAGTATCTCGCCAGCCACTCCAACACGGTCTTGTGCCATAGTTCGCTGTTCAGCGGCTTCAACACCCAGTGGCCTTCGTCGGGGAAATACAGCATCTTCGATGGGACATGCATTTTTTGGAGCGCCGTGAACATCTGAAATCCTTCGCTGACATCAAGCCGATAGTCGAGCTGGCCGTGGATTACCAGCATGGGCGTCTTGAAATTCTTGACGAAATTGCTTGGTGAAAACTTTTCATACAATTCGCGGTTTTCCCACGGCGTCCCCTTGAATTCCCACTCATCAAACCACAATTCCTCTGTCGATCCGTAAGCGCTCACAGTATTGAAGTCGCCATCATGCCCGACCAGAACCTTGAAAATCCCCCTGTCGTTGTGCCCTTCGATCCAATTGATCATGTACCCCCCATACGATGCTCCCGCTGCTGCAATGTGCGAAGTGTCGATGAATGGATAGGTCTTCATAACGTATTCCACGCCGTTCATAAGGTCGGTAAAAACCTTGCCGCCCCAATCGCCGGAAATTTCGTCCGTAAATTGTTGGCCGTAACCGGTGCTGCCTCTCGGATTCACCATGACGACCACGTACCCCGGCGATGCGAACATCTGAGGGTTCCATCGATAGTGGGTGATATCGTCCCATTGTCCTTGCGGTCCGCCATGAATTAAGTACACCATTGGATATTTCTTGGCCACATCGAAGAATGGCGGTTTAAGAAGGAATCCCTCGACCTTTTTACCGCCCGCTCCGTCAAACCAAAACTCTTCGAGAGGATTCATCTCGATCTTTGCTATGCTGGCGTCATTGGTCGTGGTGATTTGCCTCAGGTTTTTTCCATCCACATCCATCTTCCACACCTCATGGGGATTGCAGACAGTCGTTCTGTTGATGACGAACGTTTTTCCATCTGGAGTAAGATCGAGGCCGGCGACGAATATTTTTGATGTAATTTGCTCGACTTTTGCTTCTGTCTTCTTGGTGGGGAGTGAGACTTTATAGATCGAATGGTATCCTTGATCGTCCGCCGTAAAATAGATGAACTTGCCGTCGGGCGACCAGATCACGTCGTCCGGCGAACGGTCGCACGATTCAGTTAGAACCGTACGCTTTCCCGTCACTCGTTCGTACGCTACAACGTCGTATTTGTCCGCCTCGAAGCCGGGACGTTTCATCGCCCGGTATGCAATATACTTTCCATCGGGGCAGTAGATAGGCTGATTATCGTTAGCCTTGTTCTCCGTTATTCGCCTAGCTTCACCGATCGGCTTGCCGTCCCGTAACGGAACGACAAAAACGTCGTTGTTGGTCGAAACGGCTACCATCGGGTCGGTGTTGCGGACAAATGCGAGTTCCTTCGCGTCCGGAGAAAACGCGTAGTCCACGCTCCCGCCGATATCGATCGGCGGCGAGTCGTAAGCGCCCGGGGTTGCATCGATCGCGGTTCCACCGGATAAAGGAAGAATAAACACATGGGTTCGCTTTCCATCGGTGTAGTGATCCCACACTCTGTACGGAAGGTACGTAAAGACCTTGGCCTTCACTTTGCTTTTTTCCATTTCATCGTTGCGTGCCTTGTTGCAACTGTCGGTCGTGCAGTCGGGGAAAACATCCGACGCAAAGGCAAAATACTTGCCGTCGCCGGATACGACAAGCCCGGACACACCTGCCGCAATGGAACTTACTTTCGTTGCTTCTCCACCGCCGACGGGGACGGTATAGATTTGCGGCTCGCCGTCACGCGCAGATATAAATGCGATCGTCTTGCCGTCGGGGAGCCATCGGGGTGTATCGTCTGCTTTGGGACTGTTCGTCAGCTGTCTCGCGCTACCGCCGTCGACCGAAATAAGCCAGATGTCGCTGTTCCCTTTGTTGGTTTCTTTGCTGTAAGACGTGACTGTGTAGGCAATCCATTTTCCGTCCGGTGAGATCTGCGGATCGGCAACACGTCCCCAACTCAACATATCGTCAAAGGTGAGAGGATGCTTTGGCTGGGACAATGAACAATGAACAATCAACAATGAACAGTAAACAACAAACAGAAAGAACAGATTGCGATTCATGTAGGGGCTCCGGGTGGTCGAGAAAGTGTAAAATTGAAAGTGCAAAGGGCAAAGTTACAGGGTAAAATTCAAAATTTGCAGGGATGGTTGTTGTGATTTCAGCAACTGACGTGAACCCGTAGTTCTGACTGTATCTGATAGCAAAGACTTTGAACTTCTAACTTTAATTTTGCCCTTTGCACTTTTCACTTTGAACTCTGACCGACGTTCGTTCGTTTCATCTTCTCGGCTACTTTTTAAAGTTCTTCCACATCATGGATTCAACCGGCTTCACTGTTCGCTGTTTATATTTTGCATTTTTCTTCATGTTGTACATCACTTCCACGTCTCCATCGATGACAAAATAGAGAATTTGACCGATCGGCATGCCGGCATAAATCCGCACCGGCTGCCGGACCGAAATCTCGAGCGTCCAGGTATTGCAGAATCCGACATCCCCCTTGCCGGCCGTTGCATGGATGTCGATGCCAAGCCTGCCGATTGAGCTTTTTCCTTCCAAGAATGGAACGTGTCTGTGGGTCTCTGTGTACTCCTCCGTTACGCCGAGATATAATTTGCTCGGGACCAGAATGATTCCTTCCCTTGGGATATTGAAGTAGTGAATCGTATTGTGTGTTCTCGCGTCCAGGATCTCGTCGTCGTACATCGCCAATGTCTTGCCGAGATGGACGTCGTAACTGTTCGATCCCAGAAATTTTCTTTCGAACGGCCGGATGAGAATCGTACCTTTTTCTAATTCCTCTAGAATTTTTGTGTCGGAGAGAATCATCGGATAACCGGATTAGTGGGCGCTAGGAGAGTGACGTGGAATAAATCTATGAGATTTTTGCTGAAATGCAATTTGGAAAATAAGGCCGGCGGGAGGATAGCACACGGGGAGGGGGCTACAGCCACAAATGAAAACGCCATCCCGCAGTAGCAAGATGGCAGTCTTTCATTACTTATGGGTACGCGTGTCAGAGCGTCGACGGCATGTCTTTTTCTTTGGGGACTTCGGACGATACGCGTGCAATGTTGTACGCGCGTTTTCCTTTTTGTTCCACCCGAATTTCAAATTTTACATTGTCGCCCTGCCGCAACTCATCACGAAAGCCGGTATCCTTCACATTGCTTTTGTGGAAAAAGATATCTTCGCCTTCCGGCGTAGTCAGAAATCCGAATCCTTTTGTTGAATTGAAGAACTTTACGGTGCCATTCAGCATATTTGGAGCCTCCTTCATCTCCTCGCGATCGAGGGTCGGATGATAAAAAACGACGTCCCGTGACTAACACGGGACGTCGCGGAAATACCGTGCGCCGTTAGATCTTCTGCACGTTAGCTGCTTGAAGACCCTTTGGTCCGGTTTCAACCTCAAACTGAACCTGGTCGCCTTCGTCCAAGTTCTTGAATCCTTCCCCGACGATCGAGCGGTAGTGTACAAACACATCCTCGCCCGATGGCCGTGAAATAAATCCAAAACCCTTGGTACGGTTAAACCATTTTACTGTTCCTTTTTCCACGGAACGTATCCTTTCGATAAAGATTTTTCAAAAACCCTTTTCCACCTCCCGAAGGAGTTCTTCGCATCGGCGAAAAAAGACGTACAGCGTTGACTCTTGCTGCCATAAACAAAGAATCGCATCAATGGCTTGTTGCATCTACCCTTCGATGCGATCAGATTTCGTCTGTCGATGTTTCAGAAATTGGAAGGAAGAATCCCGCCTCTGTTTTTGAAAAATCTCAAGCGAAAAAGCAATGACAAGCGCAATAACGATGTACTATTATTTGCGGTAGTAATATACCACTCTTCGACGACAAGAGCAAGAGGATTATGTTTTCGAAGTTTTAGGTTCTGGGTATTGAGTTTTAAGCTCCGGGTTCGGGTTCTATTGATGTGAGAACTATAATCTCTTCCATAACGAATCAATCCTCCTCATCTTCGGCTATTATCCGATTAAACTCCAAAGCAATGAGACCGTGAACTTAAAACTCAGAACTGAAGCCTTTCTACGTATTGCCTCTCATTAAAAAAGTCGTATCTTTGCTCTCAATCTGGTTTTGGCTGCTTTTGGCATTCACGATATTCCTTCCGATGGCTGATAGATACGACTTCGATCTTATCGTTATAGGCTCGGGACCGGCAGGGGAAAAAGGAGCAGCGCAAGCCGCATACTTCGGCAAGAAGACTGCGATCATTGAAAAAGCTCCACGTGTCGGCGGCGCTGGTGTCAATACCGGTACCGTCCCCAGCAAGACTCTCCGCGAAACCGCTCTCTATTTTTCGAACCTGCGTCAACGGGGGATGTATGGCATCGACTACAGCATCAAAGAGAACATCTCGATCGAAGACTTCATGTACCGCAAGACCCATGTCGTGAACAACGAGTGGGACCTTATCTACCAGAACATCGAGCGGCATAATATCGAACTGATCTTCGGTCATGCCTCCTTCATCGACGCACATACCCTTCGGGTCGATCGCGATGGCACCATCGAAAAGTACAGCGCAGAGTTTATTCTTATCGCCAGCGGCTCGCTTCCGAACCGCCCGGATAATTTCCCTATCGACGACCACTTGGTCTACGACAGCGATTCTATCCTCAACATGGACCGTATTCCGAAAGACCTCGCCGTCATCGGCGGAGGATTCATTGGATGTGAATACGCGACAATTTTCACAGCGCTCAGGATCCCTGTGACACTCGTCGAGTCGAAACCTCGCCTTCTTTCGTTTATCGACGGGGAGATCGCCGAGCGGCTGCACAAACATCTTGTCGACCTCGGCATGACGATTCTCCTGAACGAAGAGTATGACCGGATTGAAAAGGGGACTAATTCCGTGACGGTACACCTGAAAAGCGGAAAGAAGTTCATTGCCGAGAAGGCTCTTGTAGCGGCAGGCAGGTATGGGAACACCAAAAACCTTAGGTTGGAAAAGCTTAACATCATTCCTGACGCGAAGGGGCACCTCGCCGTCAATCAACAGTTTCAAACCTCCGTTCCGAATGTCTATGCCGCTGGAGATGTCATCGGATTTCCTTCACTCGCCTCAACCTCCATGGAACAGGGGCGCGTCGCGATGTGCCATGCGTTCAAACTGGAATACAAGAAACAAGTATCTCCGTTCATACCGCTTACTATCTATTCAATTCCCGAAATATCGTTCACGGGAGCAACCGAAGAGGTTTTGAAAGAGAAAAAAATACCGTACTGTGCAGGCCGCGCGTTGTTCGAACTCAATGCGCGGGGACAAATTATCGGCGATCTGAGTGGATTGGTCAAGCTCCTCTTTTCTCCCTCAGACCAGAAACTCCTCGGCGTCCACATCATGGGCGAAGGAGCCTCAGAACTGATCCACCTCGGCCTTTTTGTTCTTTCGAACGGGCTCACCATCGATTATTTCATACAGTCTGTGTTTAATTTCCCAACACTTTCCGAAGCGTACAAATATGCGGCGTACGATGGATTGGGAAACCTGCAAAAGATGAAAAAGCCTGCTTAGCGCAACTTTCTCCATTCGTCTTCTCCCTGCCATTGAATCGGGATGGGGATCCAACGATCAATTTTTCCTAATTTTGCCCTCCTGAAATTCTTAGTCTTCTGCACTTTCATTCCGCGGCTTCTTACCGACTTGACATTCTCTTTTTTCGCCCGTACTTTTATGCCGGAAGGTGACTTCCTTCAGAAAGGGGCGTGTTATGAAAACCTCCCGACGACTACCGCCGTTGACATGTCTGATTTTTGGTTTCACCTCCTTGGTTTCATCGCAGACCTCGCCCTCGTTCGATGTTGAGGCGTATAAAAGCTTCCTTGCCTCGCACCGGAATATGACGAGCGATGAATTGCTCGCAATGCATCCAACCGGTTACTTCCTGGCGACGGCACCGACGGACTTCGGTGCTGCAAAATACTTCGATAGTATACAGTCCCATTTTTCGTTGACCTCTGACGAAAAATCTCTGCTTGGCAAACACGGGTTTGTTGTCACGGAGAGGCTCCGGCCAAAATCGTTTGGAGACGCCTTTGTACAAATCTACGACGATGATCTGCCGGTATTTATTTCTTCGGACGCGATTCTCCATGCACTCCATATGTCGTGGGATGCGATCCTCATGGATGTCGAGAAAGCTGTGTTGACAAAAAAACTCGACACGCTCCTTTCCAGGATGCACGATCAATTGCCGTCGGTCGCCGCAAGCTATTCTTCATCCCCGGCAATGAAGCAAATGATTAGCGACGTCGATATCTATCTTACCGTTCCCCGAATATTGTTAGACTCGGCGGCCGGTCCGAAGGATCCCGCGAACATGCCCACAATCAGAGCGCTTCTGGATCTCATCAAAGCGGAAAAGCCCTCACAGTTTGCACTCTTCTCGGACAATGATCGCGCAATTGATTTCAGCCAATTCACGGTGCGCGGACACTACACGCAGAGCCAGGAGCTGAGGAAGTATTTTCAGGCGATGATCTGGCTGGGACGGATCGAGGTCTATCTCCTTTCCCCGGTTTCGGCCGATAATCCTCCAACGCCGCGCGATATTCAAAGGCAGATCATCGATGCGGTGTTGGTGAAGGAAACAGCGGACAAATCCAACGCAATCCCGCTTCTTCAGGAAATTGATACAACGCTCCGTTTCTTTGTCGGCGAGCAGGATAATGTCACGCTTCCCAATATCGGCGAGCTTCTCGATGAAACGAAAATCACGAGCGCTGATCAGCTGCTCGACACTGCAATCTGTGCAACGTTTCAACGGACGCTTTTGGAAAAATCGTATGTGTTCCAGCGAATTACTTCGCAACTTCTAATGTCCGATCCGATGGACCCCGCCCAAGTGAGACCGGCCTCTTCTTTTCTTCTTCTGGGACAGCGCTTCATCATCGATTCGTACGCAACTGGAAATGTCATCTACGACAAGATCATCTATAACAACGAAAAAGTGGCGCGGATGCTTCCGTCGTCACTCGATGTCTTGTATGTGCTCGGGAACAACGCGGCGGCACAGTTCCTGAAACCGGAACTCGATCAGTTCCATTATTCATCCAACCTTTCGGCGCTTCGTTATCTTGTCGATTCGTACGAGCCGTCATTCTGGAAGAGCACGATCTACAGCGGATGGCTGAACTCCATACGCATGCTGAACCCCTTGGCAAAGAGAACAGGTCTTCCGCCGTTTATGCAAACGGCAGCGTGGTGGCAGGAAAAAATGAACTCCCAGCTTGCCTCGTGGGCGCAGTTGCGGCATGACTTCATCCTTTACGCAAAGCAATCGTACACGCCCGGCATCATCTGTTCATATCCCGAAAGCTACGTCGAACCGATTCCACAATTCTTCGATGCGGTCAAAACCTTCGCAGGAAATGCGGCCTCGATGTTTCGACAGTCTCCGTTGCAGAATGAGTATGTCGCCCGCTACTTCAGCGGCCTTGAACGCGTCGCAGACACCCTTGGCATCATTGCTCAAAAGGAACTCGACAAGACACCTCTTCTTGAACGCGAGAAACTCTTTCTAAAGGAAATGCTGTACCGGCAATCAATGTGCGGCGAGGAAATTACCGGCTGGTACCAAGGGCTCTACTACCGTGCAAGCGAATACTTGCGGAAGAAGGATCTCGTCATTGCTGATATCCATACCGCTCCGACCGATGCCGCTGGAAATCCGGTCGGCTGGGTGTTGCACGTTGGAACGGGTCCCCTGAATCTGGCAGTGGTGATCGCCGATATGCCGGGAGGGAGTACAACTGCGTTTATTGGACCCGTGTTAAGTTACTACGAACATCTCGCGACCAATTTCAAGCGCTTGACAGACGAAGAGTGGAATATACTCTATAATGTTTCCCCGTCGCTTCGACCATCGTTCGTCAACCTCTACCTCGCAGACAGCACGGGATCATCGTTTGGGGAAGGCCCTTCTTTGATCACAGGCGTGGAGCAACGACCCGCACCTCTTGCGCTGCCGACGAAAATTGTGCTCGGGCAAAATTTCCCAAATCCGTTCAATTCTTCCACAATCATCACATTTGTTATTCCGGAAGTATTGGCGAACTCGAATACTCAGCTTGCCCTTTATGATGTCCAGGGGCGGCTCGTCAAGCGCCTTCTCTCGCAGAAATTGCCTGCCGGCAATTTTGCGGCGAGATGGGATGGGACGAACCAGGCGGGAATTGTTGTAGCGAGCGGGGTATATTTCTATCATCTCTCTGTCGGCAATCAGAGGCAAATCGGGAAGATGAGCTTCGTGAAGTGATAACGCGTTAGGGGAAACCGGAGCATCTGATTTTGGATGCGGGAACATCTAAGTTCTTCTGTTTCAATCCGTGAACCGTATGAGGTGTGTGGGCAAAAGGAAGAGATAAGAAAAAGATCACCGTTCTCCCTCCAAGCACGTGTAACCCCGCTACGGAATCATGTGCACCGTTGAATGTCAAGCAGGATGATTTCTTCTTCATTCAGAAGGAGGGGCGTCATAGTGAAATCAATTCTCTTGTTGGTTCTGCTATTGTTTTCCATTTCGAATGCGCTTGCCGCGGGCGACTTCGTATTTTGTCGATTCCACAAGCTTCGAGATAGCCAACATCAGTCCACTTCCATATTTTTCGATCAAGCAGTATCAATCCCCGTGCGGAGGTGTGCCCGTCGTCGTAGCGCAGAAGGGGGAGAGAATCCCGGAACGGATTCAGATGGCAAATTTCCCAAACCCTTTCAATCCCAGCACAAGTTTGCGGTTTACCATTGCCAATTCACGATTTGTTGAGCTGAGAGTGTACGATGTACTCGGGCAGGGGGTCGCAACGCTCTTGGAGAAGAACCTCAATCCCGGAGAGTATACTATTCAATGGGACGCTTCGAACTTCCCGAGCGGTATCTATTTCTATCGTTTGATCGCGGGGAGCCAACGCCAAATTGGCAAGATGAACTACGTGAAATGACCTTATCAGGTGTCAAGTTTATTGATTGTGAGGATCTTATGAAAACAAGAGAGAGTACTCGTATCCCAAGATACCTCGTTATGGCCATTCTGACAACTCTTGTCGTTTCATCGAGCTCTTTCT
>Ga0182017_10002208_pt1 | contig 14860 bp, 12 predicted proteins | sample 712E3DmetaG_FD_120492 | JGI IMG/M metagenome (GOLD analysis project Ga0182017, IMG submission 120492) | Permafrost microbial communities from Stordalen Mire, Sweden - 712E3D metaG | ecosystem: Environmental > Terrestrial > Soil > Wetlands > Permafrost | place: Sweden: Stordalen | collected... | reverse complement strand
TTGAAGGCCAGCGCATTATATGTTCAGGAGATGCTTTTTTCCAGAGCGCAAAATCGAAGCTGTTCTTTTTCTCTTTTTGGCCCTCCAGTTCACGCGTATTTTCTATAAGATCTTCAAGCACTCTGCCTGATAGTTTGCCGTATTTATATTTTTTATTATACTTTTCAACGTCGAAATAAACACTTCCATTTGTCTCATAGGCAAATCCGTTTTTTAATATTTTTTCTATCAACAGTTGTTGTTCTATGATATGACCCGATGCCTGTGGTTCAATGCTGGGAAATAAAACATTTAGCTGAGCCATATTATACCTGAAGCTGTTTATATATTTTTGGACCACTTCCATAGGTTCAAGCTGCTCAAGACGCGCTTTTTTCTCTATTTTATCTTCGCCTTCATCTGCATCGTTTTCAAGATGTCCAACATCGGTAATATTGCGAACATACCTCACATTATATCCTAAATGTTTCAAATAACGGAAAAGTAAATCAAAAGTTATTGCTGGGCGTGCATGTCCCAGGTGCGATTCACTATATACTGTTGGGCCGCAGACATACAAACCTACAAAGGGAGGTTTAATAGGTTCAAACTTATCCTTTTTGCGGGTGAGGGTATTATAAATGTATAAATTTTTGTCCATGAAAATCAGATATTATCTGGTATTCAAAAGTAATAATAATCCTGCAAAATGCTTAAATATAAAAATTATTCAGAAAAAAATACTAAAATCTGGAGATGTTATATAAAATCAGAATTTTATGTATAAACTCTGGAAATATTCTTTGACAAAATTTCATCTTATTAAAATTATTTCTATATTTAACAATCGAAAACCGATAACTTCAAAGTGTAAAGTATTTTTAATATATTTGATAATCAATACAACAGGAGCCGAAAAGCTTATAGAGTAGGTAATTTATAAAACTCCAAAATCATGAAAAAGAAAACAATTTTATTTTTGCTTTTAGCCGTTTTTTGCTTTGGTATTTTTTTGCTATCATGTAAGAAAGAAAAGAGTGATTCAAATGGTACAAATGCGCAAATATCATTTTCAATAAATGGGTCTAAACTTTCAATAGATGGATCAAAACTTAAAAGTGCATTAGCACTCGATTCTGAGAGTTACAAGATTGAAAATGCGAAGAAAATAGTGATTACTATCGAAAATATAGATGGTTCGCCCACTAAGTATACTTCATCAGATCTATCCATACTTCAAATGAACGGTTCATTTTATAGCCAAAAAATTGCATTAAAAGTGGGTAGTTATAAATTAACCGAATTTGATTTGGTGGATGCAAATGGAAATACAATTTTTGCTGCTCCTTTGACAGGTTCCTTACAAGCTCAGAATGTAAGCAACCCTCTGCCTATAATATTTGAAGTAACAAAAAATACAGTTACACCAATTGACGTTGAGGTTTTAAGTACAGAGAACCTTACCCCAGAAGATTTTGGTTTAATCAGGTTCCCATTTACAAGCATAAATACATTCAGCTTTTTGATCGCGGTAGCTGATCAGCAACAAGACATTTTGCTTTCAGCAACAATTGTCATTACTAGTGGTTCTTATAATTATACACAAGAACTAGATAAAATTGCCAATAACATTGTTACTATTAAAGATGGTCTTACAAATTACATGGTAGTTGTTCAGAAACAAGGTTATAAATCTTATACTTATACTTTCACATTAGATTCATTAAAAACATACGAAGTAAAAGCCGGGAATTTGCCATTGGTAGTCGAGTTGACAAAAAATGACCTTGTAACAGATCTTGTTGCTTATTATCCCTTCAACGCGAATGCAAATGACGAAAGTGGCAATGGGAATAATGGAATTGTAAATAATGGAACTTTGGTGCCAGACAGAAAAGGTAATATCAATTCAGCTTATTACTTTGATTTCGATCTGGGTATTTCTGTCCCGGGATTTGGAGATGTAGTACCAACGGATGAAATTACAATTAGTCTTTGGGCAACTGCACCTGAATCCAATACTAATTTTCCTATATTCCTTGGATCAATATATGACCAAAGTCGTTTAAGCATAAGTATAAATTATTTCCATGATGGGCAAAATACAATATTCTGGGATTATGGATACAGGCAAGAAAGCGGGGATGCGCCGGGGCGTTTATATTACAGACCTGCACCAGTCGATGGCAATTGGCACCATTATGTTTTTATTTCAAGTACATCAGAACATACAATGAAAATGTTTAAAGACAATGTCTTATTATGTGAAAAGACAGAATCATTATCTTTAGTTAATCCTGCTGGAAAAATATTGTATATTGGTACGCGATTTAAAGGTAATTTGGATGATATAAGGATATATAAGAGAATATTGAACGCTGAAGAAATAGCTGCCTTATACAACGAATAATGTTCTCATTTTAACTTATAATTCAAAGAAACCGTCTCATTTTTACATTTGAGACGGTTTCTTGTTTTAATAACTAATTCATTGCTATTCTTTTTGTTCTTCAAAGTGGTTGAAGACTGAAAAGCAAATTTAATCTTATCTAATTGACAGGTGTGCATAACCCTTGTGAGACTCTCTAAATACCAATATAGTGCGGACGTATAAATCAACAAAGGGAGGCCTTTATGAGTTCAATCAATCCTTGTTTACATGTAATATAGACAGATAAATTTTTATCCATGAAAATATGATATTATCCTTATTTCAAAAGCAATATTTTCTTAAAAAGGTCTTGATTATTAAAATGCGGCACCATATTTGACCTGAAACTTTTATATTTTAATTTTGTTCCCGTAATAAATATTTTTAATTTAATTGTTTTATTAACCAGATTTATGAAGCAATTGTCTTTTATAAAATCATTGGCGTTAATTTTATCAGTATTTCTTTTTTCTTTTAATCCCGCTATAGGTCAGGAAAAGGGTGAACCACTGATAGTTAATAAATCCGATTCTAGCAATTACCTGGTTTTTCACATTACCGGTGACGGAGGTTGGCATTCATTCGATATTAAGATGGCAAATGAGTTTAAATCGCATCATTTGTCTTATGTATATCTGAATTCATTAAAATATTTTTGGAAAACCAAGACACCTGATGAACTTGCTATTGATATTATACCTGTCCTTAGAGAATATCTCGAAAAATGGAACAAGAAGGAATTGATCTTATCTGGTTTTTCATTCGGAGCTGAAATAATACCATTTCTGTATACAAGATTGCCGGAAGATTTAAAACAAAAGGTAAAAATGGTTATTGCTATTACACCTGCCAGTACGTCAGATTTTACAATACACGTTAGCGATATGATGGGGGTTGATCATAAATATATATATGATGTACCTAAAGAAGTTGAGAAAATTAAAACGACTAAAGTCGTGGTAATATTCGGCGAAAAGGAGAAATCTACTTTTCCTGAATCTATGAAGCAGGAAAATCTGAAAATAGAATTCATAAAAGGGGGGCACCATTTTACTGATGCCAAATCAGTAATGGAAGAATATATTGCTGAATTGAAATAAAAGCCGATAATTATATAAAGTCCATCCAGAATGACTTTCTTAAGTAGCTTACTTGATATTTTTTTTCCAAGAACTTGCGCCGGTTGCAACAATTCACTCTCAACCGGGGAAAATCTTATTTGTACAGATTGTTTATATCAAATGCCAAAAACCGGATTCTGGAATGAAAATGAAAATCCTGTTGCACGAATATTCTGGGGCAGGGTTTATCTTCAAAATGTTTCATCATTTCTGCATTTTCAGAAAGGAGGCCGGCTGCAAAATATTATTCATAATATGAAATATAAGAATATTAAAGAAATTGGTACTTTTTTGGGAAAACTATATGGATACGAATTAAAAAATATTCCAAATTCAAATGTCGATTTAATCATACCTGTTCCACTGCATAAATCAAAATTAAGAAAACGAGGGTATAACCAAAGCGAATATATTGCAAGAGGTATTTCTGAAGTTCTTAATTTACCAGTTAATACAAATTCGATAGAAAGGTATATAGCTTCAGATAGCCAGACAAGGAAATCACGTTTTGAAAGATGGGAAAATGTTAAGAACGTATTCAAAATTGTAGAACCCCAATCTTTTATAGGGAAACATGTGCTATTGGTTGATGATGTTATTACCACGGGAGCTACGCTTGAAGCATGCGCCAGGGCCATACTTGAGATACCAGGCACAAAAGTTAGTATAGCCACCTTAGCTTTTGCAATGAATTGATGCTATACCAGATTATTTCTAAATGAAAACAACCTGTCTTAATAAAAGAACAGGTTGTTTCCAACACTAAAGATTAACCTATGAAAAAACCTAAAAACTATTGTCACCATTTTATTGCTTTCATATATAAGACGATTAACTACCAATAAACCCCTATCTTGTTTATATCTTTCTACCTAAATTGATATCATATTCTACTGAACTTCACTAACAAAAGTAATATTGTTCCCACAAATTAAGAGTTGAAAAAAAGCAAAACTTTTCCACCAAGGCACGAAGACTCAAAGAAACACTAAAAGAATCTTTGTGTCCCGCCTCAGGCTGGATTGTGTCTTATGGTCTTTGTGGCAAATATTTTAGCGCTTAATTGGCAATATTTAATATTGATTGATCCTTCAATGTTGTATTTTAAATTAACTGTTTTACTTAATGGTTTAATTCATTTAAATTTGCTGTTTCTTTAATTATTGAAATTTCTTATAATGAGACTAATTTTTCTGACTTGTCTGGTTTTAGTTATCTCTTGTCATCAAAAAACGAAAGAGTTGCATCATCAAATCATCCCGGAGGATAAATTTGTAAGTCTTCTTGTTGATTATCATTTGTCAGTAGCAGTGAGCTATTCTGATTTTTACAGGCAAAAGACCAGGAATTTTAAACAAATGAATATTAACGATACAGTTCTTAAAAACTATGGCTATACAAAAGCAATATTTGACAGTAGCGTTTCATTTTATTCAGGCAATCCGGAAAGATATGATGCAATTTATGATAAAGTAATTGCCACATTAAGCAGGATGCAAGCAGAGATACAACAGAAAATGGCCAAAAGAGAAGCAGAAGTACAGAAAAAATTAAAGAAAATACGAGACGAAGAAATAAATATAAGTGAATATATAAAAGAGAAGGTAAGCGATAGTGCAAACACAATACTACCACAGTTCAGAATGAATGACTTGATAGAACAAATAAAGGAACAGACCATACCTTTTAATAAATTGACGGTACCACTCAAACTAAAATAAACTGTATGCGGAAAATATCTGCTTCTTATATTTTCCCGATTTCTTCCAAACCTTTAAAACATGGAATAATAGTAGTTTCAGATAAAGGAGAAATTCTGGATATTATAGATACAAATGGAGAGCTTAGAGAAACCGGCTCCATTGAATATTATAATGGCATTTTGGTTCCTGGTTTTGTTAACGCGCATTGTCATCTTGAGCTAAGTTATATGAAAGGTTTAATTGACAAAGCAGATGGTTTACCTGATTTTCTCTGGCAGCTGAGTCAAAAGCGAAGAGCATTACCGGGAAATATTAATGAAATTATAAAATCTGCAGATGACGAGTTGAAGTTTGAAGGAATTGTAGCCGTAGGAGATATCTCTAATGACGACTATTCATTTGAAATAAAAAAAAATAGTTTGATCTACTACCATACTTTTGTTGAAGTTTATTGGCCTTCATCCAATAGGGCAAACGAAGTTTTTTCAAAAGCTGAAAGACTTTTTCGCAACCTTGAAGATTTAAATTTACCTGCTTCAATTGTTCCTCATACGCCATATTCAGTTTCACCTGTATTGTTTGAAATGGTAAATCGGCATGCTAATAAGCACAAAAAAATATTTTCTATTCATAACCAGGAAACAAAGTCGGAAAATGAGTTATTTAAAAAACATTCCGGAGCAGTGTGTGATCTGTTTGAAAAAATCGGAGCAGATATGAGTGAAATTAAAGCAACAGGTTTGTCATCATTGCAATCGGTTATTGATTATTTTCCGACGTATCAAAACATATTATTAATTCATAATATTTATACTGAACAAAACGATATTGATTTTGCCAAAAGCAGACTCAAAAAAATATATTGGGTGCTTTGTCCCAACTCGAATCTTATCATTGAAAACAGGTTGCCTGACTTAAATATGTTGGTTCAAAATAATTTGGATATGGCTATTGGAACTGACAGCTATTCTTCTAACACAAAACTTTCAATACTGGAGGAAATAAAAACCATTTCAAATCATTATCCGCTTTTGCCATTAGAAATGTTGCTCAAGTGGGCAACATTAAATGGTGCAAAAGCGCTTGATATTGAAAATAAATTTGGTAGTTTAAAAAAGGGTAAACAACCGGGAATTAATTTGATTACAAATATTGATTTTGAAAATATGAAATTAACAAAAGAAAGTAAAGTGAAGAAATTAGTTTAAAGTTCAAAGTTTAAAGTTCAAAGTTCAAAGTTTAAAGTTTAAAGTTCAAAGTTTTATAGCCAAAAACCCAAAACCTGGTAAATTTGAAAAAAATATTTAGTACTTATTATAATGCCAACGTTTCTTTTTGACAAAACAATATTTGGACCGGTTAAAAGCCGGAGACTTGGTGTTTCACTTGGGATAAATCTTTTACCAAATACCAGTAAAATCTGCAATTTTAATTGCATTTACTGCGAATGCGGATGGACATATAATCCTGTTTTAAAAGAGAAGCTTCCTACTTCTGAAGAAGTTAAGAAATTACTGGAGACCAAACTTCAGAGTATGAAGCAACTCAATCAACATCTCGATGTGCTTACATTTGCAGGAAACGGAGAACCAACCTTGCACCCTGAATTTTCAAAAATAATTAATAATACTATATCAACCAGGGACAAATATTTTCCCGATGTGAAAATTGCAGTTCTTTCCAACTCTTCCCTGGTTCATAAAAAAGAAATTTTTAAGGCTTTAAATAAAATCGAGTTGAATATTCTTAAAATTGATTCTGCATTTGAAAGTACCTGCAGATTATTAAATAAGCCACTTGGTCATTTTAATGTTTCAGAACTGATTGATAAGTTACTACTTTTTAAAGGCAGACTGATTATTCAAACAATGTTTGTCAAAGGAAGTTTTGAAGGTGTTCCGTTTGATAATACCTGTGATAAGGAAGTTAATGCATGGCTCGAAATTCTAAGAAAAATAAAACCATCACAGGTTATGATTTACACCATTGCAAGAGAAACTCCGGTTGAAGGGATTAAAAAAATTCCTTTAAGAAAATTAAATGAAATTGCTGCCAAAGTTAATAGATTAGGGATTACGGCTTCAGTTTCCGATTGATAGAATTATAATTTTCAAGGCGATTTTATATGGGAACCATTATTGACAAACATACAACTCTGTTCGAATTTTTATTGGAAACATTCCAAGAGTCACCTAGAACACGTATTAGGAAATTGTTAAAAAGTGGAAATATCTATTACAATGGCAACCCTGTAACCCTGCATTCACTGAAGCTTCATCCTGGTGATTCAATAGAAATAAAAGCCAATGAATACAAGAAATCTGCCGACAAAACAGATTTGCCTTTTCCCGTATTATATGAAGATAAATATTTAATTGCCATTGAAAAGCCTGCCGGTATTGCAACTTCAAGCACAGATAATAGTCCAAATGTACATTCTATAATTTCGCAATGCCTGAAAAAACAGAGTAAAGGAAAAGCAAGATCTTTTGTTGTTCATCGTATCGATAAAGAAGTTTCGGGAATATTGCTGTTTGCGAAATCGGAAGAGATTATGAATACTTTAAAAGATAACTGGAAAAAAGTTGACAAAAAATATTATGCTTTGGTTGAAGGGCTTCCAAAAGAACCTGAAGGAACAATAAGAAGCTGGCTGGTTGAGGACAAATTCCAGAAAATGCATTCGACTTCTGAATCAGGCAACGCGAAATATTCTATAACAAATTACCGTACAGTCAAACAGCTTCAAAACTTGACGCTTCTCGATGTTGATATTGAAACCGGCCGGAAGAATCAAATCAGGGTACATCTTTCCGATATAGGGTGTCCTATTGTGGGTGACAGGAAATACGGTGCATCCAAAGAGTATGTCAGAAGGATTAGATTGCATGCCTATTATCTTTCATTGCCTCATCCGGTAACCGGTGAATTAATAAAAATAGAATCCCCAATGCCTAAAGGATTTCTGGTTTTGAAAGAAAGAAATGAAGATTATAAGTAGATGCTTTCAGTTCTTGCAGGATAACCTCCTAGCGGTTTTAAACCGCTTAGAGGTTTGGTACCTTTCTTCATAGAAAAAAACATTTTCATTTTTACGTATTTCTTTTACTTGTTACTCGTAATTTTGCATTCCTGTTTTGGAAGATGAAATTAATAAATTATTTTCAACGAAAAATAGATTCAATTCGATGAACGAAATAGTAGCGAAAGAAAACTTATCAGAAAACGTAGTTAAGCTTGTTATTAATTCACCACAGATAGCCAGGAAAAGAAAAGCTGGTCATTTTGTAATAATCAAAATAGGTGTTGAAGGGGAAAGGATTCCTCTTACCATTTCACAGGCAGATGTAAAAAAAGGTACAATTACTTTAATTGTCCAGAAAGTTGGTGTAACGAGCCATAAGCTGACAAAAATGAAAGTTGGTGATATTATTACGGATATAGTTGGGCCACTTGGCCGCGCTACTCATATTGAAAAAGTCGGTACCATTTTATGTGCCGGTGGAGGTGTAGGAATAGCTCCTTTGCTTCCTATTGTTGAAGCCATGCACTCAATAGGTAATAGAGTAATTACAATATTGGCAGCTCGTTCCAGGGACCTTATTATACTTGAAAACGAAATGAGGGCATGTTCAGATGAAGTTGTAGTTATGACTGATGATGGATCATACGGACAAAAAGGTCTGGTGACCAATGGAATTGAAGAAGTCATTAAACGTGAAAAAATTGATTTGGCAATTACTATTGGCCCGGCAATTATGATGAAATTTTCTTCAATGGTCACCAAAAAGTTCAACATACCAACACTTGCCAGTTTGAACAGCATTATGGTTGATGGTACAGGTATGTGCGGCGCATGTCGTGTAAGCGTTGGGGGACAAACAAAATTTGTATGTGTTGACGGTCCCGAATTTGATGCTCACGAAGTTGACTTCGATGAACTATTAACAAGACTTGGTGCATATAAAACAGAGGAAGCAAAAGCATATAAAGAATTAGTGGAGAAATAAAGATGTTTTCAGAAGAATATTTAAAAGCACAGCGCGAACTGGAATGGAGGACCAATCTTCGTAAAAATGTTCCTGCAAAAGACCGTACAAGCAGGGTCAGGGTTAAAATGCCTGAACAGGATCCTTCAAAAAGAATTAAGAACCACGACGAAGTTAACGTTGGACTTACAGAAGAACAGGCCATATTTGAAGCTGGCCGTTGCCTCGATTGTGTAAATCCCACTTGTATTACCGGTTGTCCGGTTGAAATAAATATTCCGGGATTTATCAAGCATATTGAAAACCGCGATTTCATGAGTGCTGCAAAAGTGCTCAAGGAAACCAATACCTTGCCTGCTGTTTGTGGCAGGGTTTGTCCGCAGGAAATTCAATGCGAAATCAACTGCTTTTTTGTACAAAAACTTAAAAAACCTGCTGTTGCTATTGGACATCTTGAAAGGTTTGCCGCTGATTTTGAACGCAAGAGTGGAAAAGCATCTATTCCCTCTGTTCAAAAAAGAAATAAAATTAAAATAGCTGTAATCGGTTCCGGACCTTCAGGATTAGCTACCGCTGGAGATTTGATCAAATATGGTTATGATGTAACTGTTTTTGAAGCTTTACATGAAATAGGAGGTGTTTTAAAGTATGGTATTCCCGAATTCAGACTTCCAAACGAGATAGTTGACTTCGAAATAAACACGTTGAGGCAAATGGGAGTTGTATTTGAAAAGAATTATGTCATTGGCAGTACAGCATCGTTCGATGATCTGAAAGAGCAGGGTTATAAGGCTTTTTTTGTTGGTAGCGGTGCAGGATTGCCAAACTTCATGGGAATAAAAGGAGAAAACTATGTAGGAGTTTTGTCTTCCAATGAATATCTGACCCGTGTAAATTTAATGGGTGCTGCTAAACCAACATTCGATACTCCTGTTTTCTTCGGTAAAAATGTTGCTGTAATTGGAGGAGGAAATACAGCAATGGATTCTGTGCGCACTGCCAAACGTCTTGGCGCCGAACATTCCATGATCATTTATCGCAGGTCATTTGACGAGATGCCGGCCAGAATTGAAGAAAGGCATCATGCAAAAGAAGAAGGTATTGAATTTATGAACCTTACGAATCCGCTTGAATATTATTGCGATGAAAAAGGACGTGTGAACAGGATGAAAGTACAAAAAATGGAACTTGGCGAACCGGATAGTTCTGGCAGAAGAAGACCTATTCCTTTGGAAGGATCGGAATATTATGTTGATGTGGATTTGGTAATTGTTGCTATTGGAGTATCGCCAAACCCATTAATTCCAAAAAGCCTTCCGGGTCTTGATATGAGCAAATGGGGAACTATTAAAGTTGATGCTGAAGCAATGCAATCCAATATTCCTGGTTTGTTTGCTGGTGGTGATATTGTTCGTGGCGGAGCAACTGTTATTTTAGCAATGGGAGATGGCAGAAAAGCAGCTGCCGGAATGCATAAGTACTTGACAAATTCAAAATAAAATTGAAAGATGATTGTTTTAAACCTCTGTGTAAATATTTATAACACAGAGGTTCACTGAGTAGACACAGAGAACCACAGAGAAAAATTGATTTTTGAAATTGTCTCAAAAAAATGAAAAAATATAACTATGGCTGACATAACAACAAAATACGCGGGATTGCTTCTAAGGAATCCAATAATTGTCGGAAGTTGCAGTTTAACTCAATCGGTAGAAGACATTAAAAAACTTGAATCAAGTGGCGCTGCTGCCGTTGTGCTCAAATCAATCTTTGAGGAAGAAATGCAAATGGAAGCCAAAGACAATTATTACCAGGCACAAAAAGACAAATTGCTGTATGCTTCACATTCGGAAACTTTCGATTATATTGACCAGCAAATTCAAAAGGACAGTCTGGATAAATATGTAAAACTCATTCGCGACACAAAAAAGAAAGTTTATATCCCTGTAATTGCAAGTATCAATTGTGTAACACCTTACGTATGGACTGATTTTGCCGGTAAAATCCAGGATGCCGGTGCAGATGCAATTGAACTGAATATTTTTATCAATCCGTTCGATAAATCCAAAAGCAACACGGAAGAAATATATACCCACATTTTAAAAGAAGTACACTCGAAAATATCCATTCCGGTCACTGTCAAAATAAGTCAGTACTTAAGCAGGCCGGGTATTATAATAGATAATCTTTCTTCCGCAGGTGTTAACGGGATTGTACTCTTCAACCGTTTTTATCAGTCAGATATTGATATTAATAAAGAGGAAGTGGTTGATGGAAATAAATTCAGTAATCCTGAAGAGTACCTGACTTCATTAAAGTGGATTGCTATGTTGTCAGGGAAAATAAAAGTTGACTTTGCAGCTTCTACCGGCGTTCATGATGGGGAAACTATGATTAAACTTTTACTTGCAGGAGCTAAAGCTGTCCAGGTAGTGTCTGTACTTTACAAGAACGGCTTTGAACAAATTAATACAATGCTATCAGTTCTTGAAAAATGGATGGAGAAAAAGGGTTATGGATATATAGATCAATTTGCAGGCAAACTGGATAACAGTCATATTAAAAACCACGCTGCATACGAACGTATACAATTCATGAGGTATTTCAGCGGGATTGAATAATCAGAATTCATTAAAAATACAATAACATTCTTCATTTAGACGATATAGAATTTTGATTTAAAACCAGTGTAATTTCATCCTTTATCTCTTTACGATAATTGCGTGAAAATATTTTATTAAAATTTACAAAGACTTTTCTATCCGTTACTTTCCATCAATAGAAAGTGATAAAGTTGTAATCGAGCTTTTTGGAATTTTCAGTTTATCATTTCCTTTATAAGTTCCAACCTTAACGCAATTTTCAGTTTGACTGGAACGATAAATTTCACCCTTAAATCCTGAGAAATTATTTATTGAAAGATTCAGTGAAATATCAACATCGTCAGTAATATTTAATATTACCACAGCAAGTTTTTTATTATCGGGACTAACAAAACCCACTATTCTAAGACCAGTATCATCAGTTGTAGATTCCACCATATACCAGTCCTGGCCAATAAAATATGAATATTGTTTTAATGCATAATATGTTGGTTTTATAGTGAATTTAACTGAGTCATTCATACTTACCAGAGCAGTACCCGGAGCCCAGAATAAATCCCAATATAAGTATGCGCTTGCCTTTGCTATCGTCAATGTATTATAAATAACAAGTGCAGTGTTAATTGCATCTGCCCATGTTCCTGGATCTTCTTCGAATTCAGTTTGGAAATATGGTTTATTTTCATATTGCTGTACGAGTTTATTAAGACTTTGCATTCGTGGTATAAATCTGTCGGGTGAATAACCGCAGCCACTGCAATCATAAAGATGAGTTGAAATACCGTAAACATGCGACATATCCAAATTTTCAATATATGGTTTGGCATTGCCTAATCCAGAAGTTTCTACTGCTAACATCTTTGGCATATCTTTCCCCATTTCTGTATTTAGTTTTTGCCACACAGTCTCAAAGGCTCTGTTATAAGCTGCCAGAGAGGTATCCGAAGTTTCCGAAGGAGAGAATTTACATGATTGCCAAGGAGCTTCGTAATCTATTTCATTTTGAATACTGATATAATCAATTTTCAATCCTGCTTTGTTGTATGCAACTAAACTTTTATACCACCAGTCTGCAAATTCTTTATACACATAATTACCACTGTTTTTTTTGAGTGTTCCTCCGATTTCGTTTCCATTGCTTTTAAGATATTTAGGAGGCGTCCATGATGTTACAAGTATCTTTAATTTTTTCTCTAAAGTCGCCTGTCCATATTTTGCAATTTTCACTGATTCTATAAATGTATTGGTATCCATATCATAAGTGTTCCTTATGCGAAGTATATCGAGACCAAGATCCCTAAACAAAATATTATATAACTCGGCGCTTTTCTTATGTTTTATCAAATCCATGGTATAGTATGCGCCGGAAGCTCCAAATCCTTCTATTTTCTGAAATCGTTTGGAAATATCGATATTGCCTTTACCAATAGGTTTGGCAGGTAAAGGTTTAGGAGCATTTAATTCAGGGCCGAACACTTTTACATCGTCAATGTAAAAATTAACTCCAGGCTTGGGTCCTTCAAAATATACATCCAAAACTGACAAAGTACCTTTTACTTTTAAAGTAAATTCTCCTGACAATTGAACCCAACCGGTATCAGTTACTGGTACTCTGGCAACACCATAATATTTTGTTCCGTTATCATCCTGTTGTTCGAATGAGATAGCAACTGTATCTTTGTTCGAATTTTCTAGTTTTACCCATCCTGAGACTTTGTAAGTTTTCCCGTCAATCATTTTTCCAAATACCGACTGTTTAATTCCCTGCCATCTTTGTAATCTTCCAAAAGCTTTCGCACATTCTGTTCCGCCATGAACAGGATTGCTTACAGCTTCGATTTTGCAAGTACGATCAAACCATCCGTCTTTCCCTCTCTCAAATCCCGGGTTATCTAATATATTTCCATCACCGTAAGCATTTACCAGTGACATCAACATAAGAATAAAAACCGAACTATATTTTAGATTACCTGACATTTCATTTTCCTCCTTATATTTTAAAAAACTACCTCTACATCTATGCAATCTCAATTAATTTGGTCAACAAAAATACAAATAACCTTATATCTGTATTATAAAAATATGGTCTCTTTTTATAGAAAATACTGTCAAAAGTGATTATAATTTGCGAATTAAATTTAATTAATATCAATTATCAAATATTTTTCATTACTAAACAGCAACTACAAAATTCATTATTAAAACAGTAGTAAATACTAATCAACGCTTCAATTCTTTCCAGGGATAAAGAACTGATAAGATTATCAATTGAACTGAAATGATTATTACTGTCATCCATTCACCAGTTGCTACACCTTTATATAAAATATGATATAATGAAGTCATTATGCTTCCAATGCTGATAACATATAATGCAACAATTATAACAATGTTTTTAACCGGATTAAAAGCGGTCAATATTGTTGCCAGGCCAATACCTATCGTAAGAATTCCAATTTCATGCATGAAAATAAGGACATTGCCAGGATTTGAAGCCAGCGTTTGCATTCCAACCGATTGCAAATACCAATGAGGGAAAAACAAATGGCTGAGACCCCAGTAGCATATCTGTATAATTCCGGAAAGAATCAGGAACCATTTAAGAATTTTACTTTTTAACTCTTTCATTTCTAATTATAATTAAATAAATTTATACTTATTCAAAAATATATAAATATGAATTAATGCCACGAATGCACGAAAAAATTCATATTAAATTCGAGCATTTGCAACAATTTTTAAAGTGAAAGTTAATTTATTAGGTAATATGTGATTGATTTAGAAGAAGTATTCTCTCAAATACCCAACCTTAATTAACTTTGCACTTAAATGATGCCAGTTTTATGAACGAAATCTGGAAAGAAGATATTAATAAGCTTTTGTGGGCACATGGAGAACGGCTCAAGGAAATACACAGTATTAATAAAACTGTTGCGATTCTTGGTGAAGGAAAAGCTTTGGATGAATCCTTACAGGAGATTTGTTCACTTATCCCTGAAGCATGGCAATTCCCTGAGCACACTACAGCCAGGAT
>Ga0182017_10002207_pt1 | contig 14862 bp, 8 predicted proteins | sample 712E3DmetaG_FD_120492 | JGI IMG/M metagenome (GOLD analysis project Ga0182017, IMG submission 120492) | Permafrost microbial communities from Stordalen Mire, Sweden - 712E3D metaG | ecosystem: Environmental > Terrestrial > Soil > Wetlands > Permafrost | place: Sweden: Stordalen | collected... | reverse complement strand
GTTCGGGCGCAGAGGAAACTCGCCCCCTTGATACTTGCCGGAAATGAAGCGAAGGGTCCACGGCGCACCTTCAGCCTGGGCGGCGCTTGCCTGTTCACTTGCGGCGTCGCGGGGCCTAAAGGTACTCAAATGCCATGATTCTAGACACTTAGGCGCGAGCCGTCAACCGTGCCCCGCGGCGGGCGTGCGATTGCGACCTGGCCAGCGACGATTGTACAATAGCGGGCGGTCTGATTTGGCGCGTTTCTGCGCCAGGCCAATTGCGCGCAACCCCTGTCCAGAGCGCGCGTCTTTCCGCCGATACTAGCATCGATGCCGCAAATCTTCGGACCTCCGGCAGCAGGCGATCCGCCTAGCTTGAAGAAGCTGGGCCGCTACGAGTGCGCCGAGCAGGTCGGCGGGGGCAGCGGCTTCGAGACCTACCGCGCGCGCGTCAAGGGCCTGGCTGGGTTCGATCGCAGCTTTGCGGTGAAGGTGTTGCGGCTCAAGCGATCGGAAATCCCAGCCGTAGTCAGCGAGCCGTTCCTGCAAGCCGCCCGGCGCAGTGCAACCCTTGCCGATCCCCGCATCGCCAAGGTGGTGGAGGCAGACTCGGGCGAAGGGGTGGTCTTCGCTGTCACGCCGTTCATGGACGGGCTGGACCTGGCCCAGTTCCTCCAGCGTGCGCGCGAGGCGGGCGTGCTGGCCACGGGCAAGGGCGGGGCGGCCCGCCGCTGGCATCGCCTGGTGGCCTACCTCGGCGCCGAGGTGGCACATGGACTGCAGGCCACCCACGCGCAAGAGCCGCCTCTCCTGCACGGCGCTCTCTGTCCCGGCAACGTGTTCATCACCTCGCGGGGGGCGATTCGCCTGCTCGACTTCGGCCTGCGCGCTTCGGTTCGGCGCCCATTCGAGCCGCGGCCGCGACGCCTGCTGCCCTACATCGCTCCCGAGTTGGCGGCTCCCGCCGCTGACTGCACGAGGGCCGGGGACGTGTACAGTCTCGGGGTCCTACTGTTCGAGCTGTGCAATGGCGATCTGCCACCCCAGGGCCGGCGCGCCACTGACACGCAGATTGCTCTCTCTTTGCTGCCCGAAGATCTGGGGCTGCTCATCGGCCGCCTGATTTCGATGAGCCCCGCCGCGCGGCCCGCGGCAGCAGACGTAGTTTCGTCGCTGGCGGCGGTCTACGCGGATACCACCGGCGCCGCCTTGGTCGCCGATCTTTGTTCACTCATCCAGGGCTCTTCCACCGATGCGCCGGCAGAATCGGCCGAAGCGTCGTTGGCCAACGCCCCCGAAGGGGTGGACGATGCGCCACCGCCGCCTTCCGAGGTGGAACACGACGAAGCCTATGGGTTTGACCCTCGGACAAATGAGCCGGTCCTAGCAGAGCCGGCGGGCCAGCCAGCGGTCCCATCGGTCCCGCCGTCTGGGCCTTCGGGCGAGTTTCGCGCCTCGTACGCACTTACCACCGTGGGCGAGCCGGCATTGATTGATGACCTTGTGGCCAAGAGCCGGTCTTCGGCACCTGCAGCCTCTACCGGAGCCGCAAGGACGCGCCCCCGGCCACCACCCCTTCCCGGTCCTGCTGCTGCCCCGCCCGCCTTCATTCCTGGCGCCGCGCCGATGTCGAGCTCGGCTAGCCGAGAACGAGGTCAGACCAGCCGCGGCTTTGGGCCAATGGGAACCGCGGCCCTGGATGGGCCGCCTGCCATGACAGCCGCTGCCCCGGAAAGCAACAGCGCGGCGGCCGGGGATTGGACCCTGAAGCCGCCGTCTGGGCCTCCTGCACTGGTGAGGCCATCGAGCGTGCCGCCCGCGAGTTTCTTCTCCGCGCCTGCGTCCTCCCCGCGCGACGAGCTGCCCGCGATGCAGGACGCGGGTGAGGTGATGCTGCCGAGCGTGCCGGCATTCGATGCGCCGCCCGCGACCTGGGGTGCGCGCGCCCTTGCCGCCCTCGGCGGTCAGGCTGGAATTGCCCCCTCGTTCGGCGGTCCATCGAGTGGCCTGGGCCTTCTCGACCAGGTCGAGGTTGAGCCGGCACCGCCCAACTTGCCAGGCCCTCCTCCTGCCGGGCCAGCGAGCGGGTCTGGTGGCCGGCTGCAGAGCCCGCGGCCATTTGCACTTGATGAACCGCCTCTGTCTGCACCCGCGCGGACCGAGGACTATCCCCGGGAGGTTGTACCCGGGGTGGGTTCGCAGGCCAGCGGGCATGAGATTGTGCTGGCCGACCCAGAGGCCCCAGACGCGACGGAGCAGCGCCGGGGCGACGCCCTGCTTGAGGATGAGTTGGTTGATTCGCCAGACGGCGCCCGGTCGACCTCGCCCTGGCCCCCGGCCGGCGCGTCCGGGGCACTCGGGCTGCCCGGACAAGTGACCGGTGGGATTGTTCGCCGGTCAGCGCCCCAGGCTGTGCCCTATGCGGACGACCGCACACCGTCGGCCGAAGCCGCGGCCTTCGCGGAAGACGAAAACCAATCCGCACCGGAGGCCGAGGCCTACTTGGACGATGGCGCTAGGCCGGCGGCGGCCACCGCATATTTCGATGACGGCGCCCAGCCACTGCCCAAGTCCGAGATCGACGCCTTGCCCGAGGCCGGCGCGGCACGGACCCCGCCACTTCCGCGGCCAGCCCCTGAGCTAGCCTCGGGTGGCGGCGCGCGCAGCACGGCAGTCAGGCGTCCGCAGTTGTCGCAAACATCAATCCCCACGTGGGCGGCGTCCCCTGACGAGCGGGCGGCCAAGCGCCCGAACCGCCGACTGATCTGGGTGATCGCGGGCTCGGTGCTGGGAGCCAGTGTGCTGGCGGGTGGACTGGCAGGTTTCTTCGTCGGGGCACGGGGCAAGTCATGGAGCGCGCTGCTGGGAGGCAGGCAGCCGTCTGCGCTGGCAAAGCCACAGGCTGCACCGTCTCTTCCCGAGCCGGCCGCAGACGACGTCCCAGCCAAGACTGGGCAGCCACCAGAGGGTGAGGGAAGTGCCAATCTGCCAGCGGCTAGCATGCGCCGCTCGTCCCCAGTCGTCGAAGCAGCGCCTTCGCTGGCGAAAAAGGCCGGCGCGGAGAAGCCGGCGGCGCCCACCACGCCGGACAAGAAGATCACGGCTGCCGGAGGCGCGGCGGCGCCGGCAACCTGGGGCAAGGGCGTCTCGGACAGCGCCGGAGCGGCCCAACTGGTCAGTGTTTCGGTTGCCAGCCAGCCGGCTGGCGCCAATGTGTGGATCAACGGCAAGGAACGCGGACGAACACCCTTGCAGGCCAAAATCCAGTCCGGCCCTGCTCACGTGGTGCTGGTTCTCGCCGGTCACGCCTCGGCTACCGTCGATGTCACGGCCAGCGACGGCACGCAGGTAGCCAAGGAACTGCTGGCGGTCGAGCCGCCCATGACCGGCGATGCTCGTTTCCGCGCCGAGTGCACCACCCAGGGCAAGCTGCCCATCGTGGTCGACGGCAAGGAGACCGGCGTCCTCTGTCCCTTCAGCAAGCTGCGGGTAGATCCCGGCGTGCACAAGATCGGCCTCTTTGTGCCTGCCCTAGGCCAGGTGCACGAGAAGGAAGTGACCCTGCACTCCGGCGTGCGCAGCATCGTGTTCGCGGACTAGAGCACCGAACGGTTTGCCTCTGGCCGCGCAGTGCTATTCGCCTTGCATGGTGCGCACCTTCTCGACCAACTCCAAGTTGAGCAGGGCCATGCGGGCGCCCAGGCGGAAACGCTGCGCGGGCAGAGAGCCGTAGGCCAGCAACTGGTTGTCGTCGTCCACTGGCACACCCAGGCGCGCATAGCGGGTGAGAGCCGCACCCGCCAGCCGCACCGACGCCAGGATGATCGCGGGCGGAAGATCGCGCCCCAGCGCCGACCGCGCCAGCCCGGGCCAGCGGCGGCCGAGCGGCTGGTTGCTGCCCGCCTGCCGGCCGAGAAGGATGCCGGTGCGATCACGCGGATCGATCCACAGCAAGGCGTCGGGGAAGACCGCGGTAAACGCCGCCGTGATCGAGCCGGCGGCCGACGGCGGCACGATATGGAAAGGCACCCACTGCGCCACCACCGCACCAGGGTTCAGGCGCTCGGCCATCAGACGATAGAACTCCACCGAGTACAGAGCGTTGCTGCCGGCGAACTCGGGCGACATAGGTTCCAGCGTCACCACGTCGTAGCGGTGCTGGGTGCGCCGCAACCAGGCCCGGCCGTCCATCACCGTGGCGTGCACGCGCGCATCGTCGAGCACGTTGCGATTGCTGGGAAAGAGCGGCGCGAAACCCAGCACAGCGGCGTCGAGATCCACCGCGTCGAGCGACTCGGCCCCTTCCTCGCGCACGGCGTTCGCGGTCTGTCCGGTGCCGAAGCAGATCACCAGTGCCGTGCGGGGCCGGTCGTGCAGTAGCATGGGCAGCCGGCCCATCCAGGCCATGTAGTGGGCGCTCGCCGTCTCGGCCGTGGTCTCGAATCCGTCGATGACCAGGATGCGATCGTGGTTGGCCTGCTCGATCACTGACACGGTGGCGTCGGGGCCCTCGGCGAAGCCGAGCACGCGATGGCCCCGCTCGGCGCTCTGGCTCTGCACCCGCAGGCGCCCCACGCCCGATTCACCCGCAACGGCGACCAGCAAAGCCAAGGCGCCCGCCACGGCAAGCAGCGCGCGCCCGCGGCCGCGCACGAAGGACAGGGCGACTGCGAGCAGCGTGAGGCCCGCCAGCCAGGCCGTGCGGGCAAACCCGAGCCGGGGCAAAAGCAGCCAGGCGGCGGCCAGCGAGCCCACAATGGCGCCCGCCGTATTGACCGCATACAGGCGTCCCTGCGCTACCGGGCCTGGCTGCTCGTCGAGCAGCCAGGGCAGAGCGGTACCCAGCAGCAGCATGGGCGGGGCCAGCAAGAGCAACGTCACCCCTAGTCGCGCCATCTGGCCAAGAAAGAAACTCCGCTGCGGCAGGGGCGCGAAAAGATCGAAGCGCTCGACCAGCGGGGTCAGGCACAGGATGGCCACGCCGGCGGCCCCAAGCAGCACTCCCAGCCGCGCGCGGCAGCCGCGCCGTCGCAGCAACCGCGCCAGGTGAGCGCCCACAGCCAGAGGCAAGAGCACGGACACCAGCATGAGGGCGAAGCTGGACACCGTGCTCTGCAAGGTGGCGCGCAACGAGCGGAACCACGCCACTTCGAGACAGAAAGTGACCAGGCCGGTGGCAAAGGCGACCAGCAGGTCGAGGCGGGGCGTGAAGGTAGTTGCCACGGGGCCGGCGGGTGCGGCCACCATCCCGGCGTGCGCACCCGGCTGCTCGCGCGCCGACAGCAGCCAGGCGGCCAGCGCCACCGCCAGGTTCAGACACACCACCAGCCGCGACGTCACCAGCACGCCTGCCGCGGGCAAGAAAGCGAACGACACCACCACCACGCCGGCAGTGGCGCCGGCTGTGTTCAGACCGTACAGGGTCGACAGCGACAGGCCGTGGCGGCGAGCCAGGGCGCCGAACACCGGGATGGTGGCGCCCATGGCCAGGGTGGGGAGGCCCAGCAGCGCAATGATCCCGGCCAGGTGAAGCAGGGGCGAGAGCGCGGGCGCGCGCGTCCACACCAGGCTGCTCAGGGTCTCGACCACGCGAAAGCCGGGCAGCACGACCAGGCCCGACAGGCCTATGAGCAGTTCCAGTACGGCGTAGGCGCGCAGTGGCCGCAGGGAAGCGCGGGCATCCAGCAGCCGGCCGGCCAGCGCCGCGCCGACCGACATGCCGCCCATGGTCCCCACCAGGGTCAGGGCTGTGCCCCGGGCCGAGACACCCAGCGAGAGGGCCGCCTGCAACTGCCAGAGGGTTTCCCAGGAAAGGCCGGCCAGCCCGGAGACAAGGGTCAGGAGGCAAAGGGCTGGGCGCACGCTTCTGCCGATACTACCGGGTTCGCCCCGCCGTGCGTAGCCGTAGTGTTCGGCGAGGCGGTCTTGCAAAGGCTCGGGTTTTTGTCCAGAGTGCGCCCAGCCCTGCGCGCAGGGATGATCTGGGAAAGGAAGAACCGTAATGAGCAAGATCGTTCTGCCCAAGAATTTCGTCAGCCAGTACCCGCACAAGTTCGCCAAGGGCAAGCAGATGTACCTGCGGGGCAAACGCATCCTGCCCAAGCCGATCTCGGGCAAGGAAAGCCTGCCGGATCTCATCGACGCCACCTTTCTCGCCTACAACGCCGGCCGCTTGAGCGAGGGCTGCCGTCTGTTTGTGGAGAAAATGCTGGCCAACGACCGGGTCACGGTGGGCATGAGCCTGGCAGGAGCGCTGACTCCGGCGGGTCTGGGCAGCGCCGCGGTCATTCCCCTGATCAAGGCTGGCTTCGTGGACTGGATCGTGGCCACCGGCGCGAACCTGTACCACGACATGCACCACGCGATGAACCTGCCGCTCTGGCGCGGGTCGCCCTTTGTGCGCGATCCCGAGCTGCGGCGCTACGGCGTGGTCCGCATCTACGACATCCTGCTCGACTACGACGACGTGCTCATGCGCACCGACGATATTTTGCGCAAGATCCTCATCCAGAAGGAATTCCAGAAAGAGATGGGCACCGCTGAGCTGCACCACCTGATCGGCAAGTACTGCTCTGAATTCGAGCGCCAGAGTGGGGTCAAGGACGCGTCCGTGCTGGCCGCCGCCTTTCGCGCGGGTGTGCCCTGCTTCTGCCCGTCGCCCGGCGATTCCACCATTGGCATGAACGTCGCGGGCGTCGAGCTGCGCGGCAACAAACTGCGGGTGAACCCCAGCATCGACGTGAACGAAACCACCGCCATCGTGCTCGACGCGAAGTTGCGCAAGCGCAAGACGGGTGTGGTTCTGGTCGGCGGCGGCTCGCCCAAGAACTTCACCCTGCAGACCGAGCCGCAAATCCAGGAAGTGCTGCGCATCAAGGAGATGGGGCACGACTACTTCCTGCAGTTCACCGACGCGCGACCCGACACCGGCGGGCTGTCCGGCGCCACACCGTCAGAAGCGGTGAGCTGGGGCAAGATCGATCCCAACCAGCTTCCCGATGCCGTGGTCTGCTACACCGACTCCACCATCGGCCTGCCCATGCTGGCCCACTACGCGCTTGCCCGTCGTGAACCGCGCAAGCTCAAGCGCCTGTACGACCGCCGGCCCGCGCTCATGCAGCGGCTGACCGAAGAGTATTTCGCCCACAACAAAGACGCGACGATGATCAAGTAGCTACGGCTTGTCGCGAATTGCGGGCCGTCCGGGCAGGCCGGCTCGCGGACCGCATGTGGCGTGATGAGACAAGTCCTCAGTTGCACATCGACAAAGCTCCGATCGCGATGTCCCTTAGCAACCGGCCGACAAGCCGGGTTGCTGGCAAGGAGGGCCGACTAGCGCCTCCACACCTGCCACCCCTGCCCGCGGCTGCGCCGCGCGCGTCGCCGGACCGGAATGTACTTGTGTACTTGAGGACCGGAAGCGCAGGCCCGACGCAGCCCCGGGGCCCCCACGCGGTCAGCAGACCGCGTGGGGTGGGTTCAGCGGCCCGGATCGTCGGCTGTAGTCGCCTCTGTGGTTTGAGACAACGCTTCAATAGGTTTCTTGCGCCAACAAGCGCAGCCTCCTACAAATAGGGGGGCGCCATGCACACCCTCGCAGACGAGGTGGTCGAGTTCACCATGACCCTGGTGCGGGCGTTGCATCGGATCGCGCAGTTCGACCCGGCCAAGCCCAACTTCCCGCGGGTGTGCCAGCGCCTCTTCAAAGAGCTGACCCGCCTGCATCGGACGCAGCCCGAGATCGCGTATGTGATCGGCCCGCCGTCTGTCGCGGGCGGCCCGCCGGAGGTCCATGTGGACGGCACCGGACCCGCGCGCACCGAGCTGCGACGTCTGGTGGGGCCGTCGATCGGCGGCGCCTTCGTGTTGCAGTTGCTGGAGTTCATGCAGCGGCGATCGCTGGTGATCCTCGCCCTGTCGCGCGGGCTGACCGACAGTGAGTGGAACACGTTTCTTGAAGTCATGGCCGCGCCGCCGGTCGAGACCGACCCCGCCCGCGAAGGCGCGCGCCTGGCCAAGGCGCTGCTCGACAAGAAGGTTTCCCATGTGGCCCTGGTGCGCGAGATCGACCTGCCGGGGCAGGACCCGCAGGTTGCCTGGATGGTGCGCCCAGCCTTCGGCCGGCTGGGACGCGACGTGCGCGCGCTGCTGGCCCTGGGCGACGCCAAGCCAACCACGCTTGGCGATCTGAGCGAGCGCCTGGTCACCGGCATGGCCTACTCGTTCTTCCGCAAGTTCGATGTCCTGCGCGCCATGCTGTGGGCCGCACCTGCCCTTGACAAGCTACTGGACGCGCTGCCTGGGCTGGCGGCGTTCCGCACGCGCGACATCTTCGTACACGGCTTGCCCGCTTTGCCTCTACTGGGCACGACCAAGCTGATCCTGCGCGAGGCGGGCGAGGCATCGCAGGTTCCCGGTGAGCCGGCCATGACCGTGCTGCGCGCGATTGTCGAGCGCCTGCTGAAAGAGCCGCCGGAACGTAAGACCGACGAGCTGCTACGTGAGATGTGCCGGCGCGAGGTGGTGCCCATCACGCGACTGCCACCCGAGTTGCAGGAGTGGGTGCTGGCCGAGACCTGGGTCGACGCCCTGCAGAGGCGAGCGTCCACCGAGCCTCCTGCGGGCAGCGCCAACATCGAGCCAGTACGGCTGCTGCAAAAGGCAATGCGCTACGCCCTCTCCATTCATCGTTTTGTCGAGGCCAACGCCATCCTCATGCGCCTACGCACCGCGAATGCCCAGGCCATCCCCGGGGTGTTCGACGAGCCCACCATGGAAGCCATGCTGGGCGGCTTCCCCGACGATCCCAACGGGCGGCACGGCATCGTTGCACTTCTGGCAGAGGGCAAGGACGCAGCCGCCAACTCGATAGCCGCGGTGGTCGCGCAAGGCGAGCCCAAGCTGTGCGAGGCCGGGGCGTGGGTCCTGACCGAGATGAAGGCGCGCGGCGTGGCGGCGGCCTTACGCGCGCTCGATGCGGGGGTGGAAAAAGAAGAAGCAGCCTACCTCCTGCTCGCCTGCGTGAAGGACGGCGCCGGGCCCGAGGCTGCGCCCGTGTTCATCAAGCAACTCAAACACTCGTCGCCCAAGGTGCGACGCTATGCCCTGACCGCCTTGGCCGAAGCCGACGCTGTTGCGGCCGAGGCGCATGTCGCCGAGGCCCTGTCCGATCCCGACGAGAGCATGCGCATCCGGGCGCTGCTTCTTTGCGCCAACACCGGCCTGGGCAGCGCAAAGATCATCCCGCAGGCCATCCGCCTCATCTCGCACGACGCACGCGGGGCCTCGCCTCCGGTGGTGCGCGCGGCCATCGAAGTGGTGGTGAGCCGGCGGCAGGCCAACGCGCTCGCCGGCGTCGACGCCGACGATGCCCTCTGTCGGCTGGCCCAGCCCATCGGCCTGCTCGGTCGTCTGCTCGGCCGCCGTACCCCGCCGGCTGACGTGCTGGTCACCGCCATCTCGGCGCTCGGGCGACTGGGATCGGCCAAGGCCAAGAAGGTTCTGCACCAACTCAGCAAGAGCCCGGATCCGGATGTGGTGCACGCGGCCGAGGATGCCCTGGCGGGTCGTTCGACCAAAACCATGGCGCTGTCGTCTGTCTTCGCCAGCGAGGTCCGCTCAGCTAAGAAGATGTAGTTGGCTTGACGGTCGCGTCGAGCCGGTGTTTGCTTGGCGGCAAGCCAATGCGCCAAATCTCAGCCATCTTGTGTTGCTGCATGACTCTCGCCGTGGCGGGAGCCGCGGTTGCCGGCGACGTGCGCACGGAGGCAGCCGACCGGTTCGACCACGGACTGCGCCTGTTCAACGAGGGTGACAACCCGGGCGCCCTGCTGGAATTCAAGCGCGCCTACGAGCTGTCGGGCGAGCGTTCCATCCTGATCAACGTCGGCCTGGTGTACGCCGAGATGGGACGCCCGGTGGACGCGGTGGAGGCGCTCGACAAAGCCCTGGCCCAGCCGGCCGGGATCCCCGACGCCCAGGTTGAGCGAGGCCGGCACGTGCGCGACGAGCAGAGCGCTCGCATCGGCCGCTTGCTGGTCACCACCAGTCTTCCGGCCCAGGTCGAGATCGACAATCTGGTAGTGGGCCGCACGCCGATGACCGCACCCATCCCCGTGGCCAGTGGGATTCGGCTGCTGGCTGTGGTGGCGCCCGGCCAGGTTCCGGTCCATCAGGAAGTGGCTATCTCGGGCGGGCAACAGGCCCAAGTCACCGTCGAGCTTCTGCCCTTGCAAGGCGCCCTGGCCCACCTGGTGGTGCATACCGCTTTGCCTGGCGCGGATGTGTTGGTCGACGGAAAACTGGTCGGCCGCACACCCTTGCCCGCGTCGGTGTCGCTGCCGCCTGGACACCACGACGTCACTTTGCGCCGGCCCGGCTACCGCGCAATCCCCGCCGATATCACCCTGGCGGATGGATCCACCGGCGAGGTCACCCTCGAAGCAGCAGAAAATCCAGACGACTCGGCCCTGGTCAGCGGACAGATCGAGCTCGACATCAACCAGGCCGACGCCAACGTCACGGTTGACGGTGTTCCTCGATTCCGCACTGACCTGAGCCTGCCTGCGGGCCCGCACCGGCTCAGCGTCACGCGCGCCGGCTTCTTGCCCTTCGAGCGCGAGCTGACCGTGGACAAGGGCCTGTCCAAGACCGTGCGCATTTCGCTGCAGCCCAAAGAAGAACTGCGCAACGCCCAGGCCCGGCGACGCCGCAACGCCTGGATCTGGGTAGGCGCGGGCGTCGTGGTGGCGGGCGTGGGCACGTATCTGATCCTGCAGGCGCACAGCGATCAACACACAGCCGATACGACCTACGACGAGGTTAACAAGACGCTGCAGCCGGGTGGTTCATGTTACCAAGTGTTCAAGGGCGATCTCGCCTATACGGGCTGCCAAGACAAGATCAACCGATGGCGGAGGATGCAGGACGATGCCAACCTCATGAAGTGGATCGGCTGGGGCACGGCCGGGCTGGGAGCGGCCGTGCTGGTGACCGGCGTGATCCTGCGCATCGTCGCCAACAACACGGACAACGTCACCGTCGCCGCTGGCCCGCAACTTCAGCCCTTTGCCTGGGCCGAGTCCCAAGGCGGCGGCTTCGGCGTCCTCGGTCGGTTCTGACCGCCGGGGCGACCGCTGGTCGCCCCGGTGTCCGAATCTTGCGGAGGCTTACGGCGTGCAGCCGGTGGCCGCCATCTGGGTGGAATGAGCGGCAGTACTGTAAAGCGACACGCCAAAGCTACCCGCGAAATTTGTGATGTTGATGTAGTCCCCGCCTACGCGGCTGTGGGAAATGACGGAACCGGGGCCGAGGTGGGTGATACCGTCAGAGCTTACGTAGGCAAAGTCCACGCCTTCCGAATAGACCAGCGCGAGGCCCACGCCTCCGACGCCGCCCACGTCGTCGTTGATGGCTCGCGCACCTAGGGCTGCCTTGGTGCCGGTGAAGTGAAAGCCGGGCAAGACGCCGGCATCTGCACCCGTGGCCGCCGCAACATTGCCACTTGAATCGACCCGGACGAGGGTTTCGGCCACTCCACCTTGATCGTAGAAGGTCACAAAACCGGCCGAAGTTCCTGCAACCGTTACCCAGTTGGCACTGGCAGGTGTCTGCTGAAGCTCAATGGTTGAACCCACTTGGTTACCTAGTTTGTCCATTACCGTAAGTCGTGGATAGCCATCATTGTAGCCGAGGTATCCTACGCCGAACAGATTTCCCGAGGTGCCAACGTCGCCGGTGTTGGAACGCGCGTAATTGTCCGCACGGTCTGTCGGGACTTCATCCGTGTCCCCTCCCGCGGAGCGACCGTCGGGAAGGAACTTTCGCACTTTGACGGCCCAGGCACTGCCAGAATATTGCCAGGAGCACACGAACGCCTTGCTCGCGACTGACCAAATGCAATCAGGCTGGCTCAGCAGTGGTGCAACTTCAACCTGAACTATCCGATTAACCTGCAGCCCTGCTACGCCCCCGTCCGTGGTTGACTTGCTGAGGAATGCGGCGCTCATCCCGATAGCTGGGACGTTGTAGAGAAGAATGATTTCGCCGGTTGGAGCGATGGCTGCCGTGTGAAGCGTGATCGCATTGGTGTTGGAATCACCCGCTTTGAAGAACGGTCTTGCTGCTCCTTTGCTCTGGCCATTCGCGGTGTCGAATGCTTGGACATACACGTAATAGACTTGCGAAGGGCTCGCGGCGTCTGGCGCTGCGCCTGCCGGTGCCATGGGATCCGGGCCGAGATACCCATCGAATATCAGCAATTCGTCAGCCGTGCGCACGCCCAGGCCGGATTGAAAATGCAGGGTGTCGGCGTCGCCTTGGACCATGAGATTGAACTGGGTTTGCGGGCTGGGGCAGGAGTTGCCGGTTTGGCCGCCGGTGCCCGTGGCAGGCGCATCGACACCGCGGTTCGCGTCTCCGCCCAACGCGGTCCCTCCATCGCCCATGCCCGCAGATCCCGAGTCAGGACCACCCGTGCCGCCGGCCGCGCCCCCAGATCCCACATCAGATCCGGCAGCTCCGTCGCCCGCGCCGGCGGAGCCATCGTTGCCCGGGCCGCCCACGAGTTCCGAGGTATCCACGCAGACTGAGCCCGTGCAGGTCTGGGAGGTCCCGCAGCCGCTGCCGCTGGGGCACGCGGTTCGGCACGTGTTGTCGACGTTGCGGCACACGAGCGGCGGAGTACAGGTCGCCGTCGCGCTGCAAGCGGCTTCCGTCGGCGCCTGACAGACAGACACGCCGTCCACGGTCACGCAGTGCCCGCCATTGTCGCAGTCAACCGATGTCACGCACGCCTTGCGACAGCTCCCCAGCTTGCACAGCAGCGGCGAGGTGCAATCGCTGTTCAGGCTGCACGAGCCACCCAGTTCAAGCTTCTTGTCCTCGCTGCACGAAGCAACCGCGACGGTGACTAGGCAAATACTGATAAGGAAGCTGGATCGATTCATTTGACCCTCCATGGACTGAGTAGCCGAGTGTGCCACAAAATGGGATCGTGAGCGTGTCAATGCTTTTCGGCCGGGTCTTTTGCTCCTCTGCAAACCTCGTTCCGACTTGCGGGCCTAGCTACGGTTCAATCCTTCCCATCCAGGGGATGCTTCCACCTGAGTCCCGGAAAACGGGCAAAACCCCGGTCTGCTGTGATCAATTCCGTCCCTTTTTCCGACGCCAACGCTGCCAGGTAGGCGTCCGGAATGTCGTTGCCCTTCGCCTCAATCTTCCGGCAAAGCCCCGCAAACAGCCTCCAATGGCGTTCCCCGGGTTCCATCTCGATGTGGTTTTCCCGTTCCAGGAGTGAATCCAGGAACTCGCGTGGATGGTGCCAGGACGAGATCGTAGTGCCGATCCCGCTGAACCCTGACCGAGGGTTGTGTGCCGGACGCAGAAGCAGGTGCGGAAAGCCGTATCGTGGCGAGCGCGCCTCCCTCTCTGGTCGGCGGGCGTTCAGGTTTCGGCGGCGCCAGCCTCGGCCAGAGCTCGCATCAGTAGAGGAGTGATGTCCTTCCTTCCCGCCCACAGGCGCAAGTAGCCCAGGTCGAGCCGCGGCCCCTGCGTCTTGATGACGCCGACGATATCGCTCCACTGCCGATCCGAGATCTCCCCGCCCGCTCGGTACCAAAGCAGCTTCTGCAGGACCATGTCCTCGGCGGTTGCCACGAACACCTCTGCGGGTGGCTCCGCCTGCACGCGCATGCGCTGCTTGCGCGCCAACTCGGTGGTCAGCAATTCGTCTGCCCCGATCACGAAAACGTCGACTTTGAACATGGTCCCGAGGTGCAGAATATTGAAGGTTGCCCGGCGGCGAATCGCGTCTTTGACCATGTCACTGTCGACGAAGAAGTCCGTCTGCAAGGCCGCGACGAAGCCCTGTAGGTGGCCCATGCGCAGATCAGCGACGATGTCCACGTCGAGGGTGGAGCGGGGAATTCCGTGCAGTGACGTCGCCAGCGAACCGCCGACCACGTACTCGATGCCCAGGCGCTCGAGAACCGCGGCCACGGCCAGGGTCACCTCGATTGGCTCAACGATGGTCATGGGGTCAGGGGCCGGCGTGCTCCGGATCCCAGCCGAACGCCTTTAACAAAGTGGCCGGATCGACACTCATCGCGGCGAGCCTCAGCATGGCCTCGCGCTCGCCGATGCCAGGATGGCGCGACCTGATCCCTGCCAGCGCGAGTTGGCGAACGTTCTTGGTCAGGGCGCTGACCAGGGCGAACTTGCGCGCCGGCGACATCTGGCGAAACCCCTCGATGCGAAGGGCTTCGATGACAGAATCCGTGTCGACCGCTGGGGCCAGCATCTTGTCCGTATCCTAGCAGCCGAGCCGCAACCTTGGCAGGCGAATGCTCAGACCCTCATATCGCACGCTTCGCTTGACCGCTCAAGTATCACTCTCCTGGTGATTGGGATGGAGGCGCGAGGCTGGTGCCATCAGAATTTTCCAGACAAGCCACCCTGGCGCGCGTTGCCAAGTTAGTCAAGTCGTCACTTGTCAAGTTACGACTTGACAAGTGTAGAGCCCGGAGCGACCCTGGCAGCATGCTGGATTTCATCGGGAGAGCCCCGGAACTGGCGCTGCTGGAGAAGCAGCATGCGGCCACCACCGGTGCGCTGGTGCCCATCTATGGGCGGCGACGGGTTGGCAAGAGCGAGCTGATTCTGAAATTCCTGCACGGCAAGCGTGCCGTGTATCACGTGGGCAAGACCGCCCCGGGCTCCCTGCAACTGAAGGAATTTCTGGCCGATGCGGCGCGGGTCTTGGACGAGCCGCTGTTGGCGCACTTGCCGGCTGATGACTGGCGGGCGGCGTTGCTGGCGGTGGGGCAGAGGGCGAAGGGCAAGAAGCTGATTCTGGCGTTCGACGAATTCCAGTGGCTGGCC
>Ga0182017_10002206_pt1 | contig 14862 bp, 17 predicted proteins | sample 712E3DmetaG_FD_120492 | JGI IMG/M metagenome (GOLD analysis project Ga0182017, IMG submission 120492) | Permafrost microbial communities from Stordalen Mire, Sweden - 712E3D metaG | ecosystem: Environmental > Terrestrial > Soil > Wetlands > Permafrost | place: Sweden: Stordalen | collected... | reverse complement strand
TTGAAGCTCGAAATGCTCATGGTGAACGTTTCGGATCCCGATCCCACCCTGACCGAGACCCAGATTCCATGGCTGATGCGCGATTTCCCCGACAACCGGCAGGAGGGTTATTTGCTCGCCCGGCTGATCGTCGAGGAGCGCGGCCTGACCAACATTGTCGTGCTCCGCGCCAACAACCGCCCGGGCCGTTCGGGCGTCCGGCCCTTTGTGGATGCCGTGCGCCGGCTCGGCCATCCAATCCTACAGGAAATCAATTTCAAGGACGGCGACCGCACGTTCGACACGCAGGTGGCCGTCATCAAACAGGCGAATCCGCAAGCCGTGGTCTTCTGGGGCAATGCCGCCGAGACCGGCCCGGCCGCGGCGCAGTTGCGGGCGGCGGGCGTGAAGGCCGCGTTCTATGGTTTTGACCGGCTCGTGGATTCGGACTTCGTCAAACTTGCCGGTCCGGCGGTGGCGGAAGGCACGACGGCCACCTATCCTTTCAACCCGGAAAAAACCGACCCGGCCTGGACGAATTTCGTCGCGCGTTTTCAAAAATGTTACGGCATGAAACCGGACCTTTACGCCGCTTACGGCTACGACGGCGCGCAAATCCTCATCGCCGCCATCAAGAAGGCCGGGCCGAACCGCTACCGGATCCGCGACGCGGTGCTCGGCTTGGACGACTACGACGGCGTGACCGGTCACATGCGCTTCGATGCCCGCTGGGACAACATCGCGCCGATTGTCTATGCCCAATACCAGCAAGGCCGCTGGCATTACTTCCCCGCGCCGAAATCAAAGCCGCCCCAAACCGCCGCGAAGTAATCCATGCTTTTTTACGCGCGCCTTGCCTTGGTCGTCGTCGCAATGATGGCGGGCACGGCGTGGCTGCACGCGGGCGAGACGGTTGCCGACAACACCAACCTCGTAATCGGCTTGCTTGTGCCGCCGGAGGAACCCGGGGCCGCCAGCCTGCGCGACGGCACAATGCTCGGCGTGGAACTGGCCAATCAATCTCCCGGAGCACATGTCAGCCTGGTCATTCGAGGACGCACCGGTCAATGGGGCGCGGATGGCGTTGAAGCCGCCCGGATGGTCACCGACGACGGCGCGTTGGGCTTGATCGCGCCGCCGGACGGCGCGGCGTCGCACTTGGTGTTGCAGGTTTCCGGTCGCACCGCCGTGCCGGTGATAACCTTGAGCGCCGACTCCTCCGTCAGCCAGACGGGCGTGCCCTGGATGGCGCGCATCGTTCCGCGCATCGTCGAGGAGGCGAAGACGTTGTTCACCGGCATTCATGCCAGTCATTGGATCGCCGTGATTCCAGACGAACGCGCCGGACGCGAAGCGGCCCGCGACCTCAACGAAGCCGCGACCAACAGCAGTTGCTCCATCGAGAAAACGATTGAAGTGAAATCGTCGTTCACGAACGCAACGCGGCTCGGCAAACAAATCCTGAAGAATCGTCCTGATGCCGTTTTGCTCTGGCTGGATCCGGCCACGGCCGGGACGCTGGCGAAAGCGCTGCGGGCCGCCGGTTTTGCCGGCACGCTGGCCGGACCGGGCCGGCTTTGCTCGGCGGATTTTGCGAAAACGGCGGGTGGCGCCATGGAGGGGTTGGTCGTGCCCGGTCCCGTTTTGGAAAAGGATGCCGTAACCGCCTTTCAACATTTTACCAACGCCTTTTGCGGGCGATTTGGCCATGAACCGGACGCGACAGCGGCGGCGGCTTACGACGCGGCCACGTTGTTGATCCACATCTTGAGACAGCCCGGCGGCCATCCGGCGCACGAGGTTTTTCCCATCGGTTTTTCACTGGCCGGAGCGACCGGTATTTTGAGCTTTGACTCCCAGGGCAATCGGAAGGTAAATCTTCAGTTGTTCAAAGCGCACGGCGGGCAATTCATTCCCGCCGGAACTGAAACGAATAAATAGCGGGTGACAACCATGAACAAAATAAAATTTGCGGGTGACATTATCAGTTTCACGCTGGCCGGGCTGATGGTCCTGGCCGGGGCCGGTTGCGAGCGGCAACCCGCTGGGCAGGCCGCGCCGCCGGAACCGGCGGTGACGTTCAAGCCGCAGGAAATGGCCGACGCCCTCCACGCCGTGATTGCCGCCGACCACGAAACCTATGCCCGCTTGGTCTTGCAAAACTACCCGCCGGGCGGCACGCCGGGGCAGGACGAAAATCTCATGGCACTGCACGCCCGGATGTTGCGCCAGGCATCTGAATCCGTTCAGCAGGAAGGGGCGGAGTTCCACTACGTCCTGCGGTCGCTCTGGCCGATCAACCCCAAGAACGCGCCGGAAACCGACACGGAAAAAGCCGGCCTGCAATACGTCCTCGACCATCCCGGCACGAATTATTACGGCAGGGAATCGCTCGGCGGTCGCCGTTATTTCACCGCCGTCTATGCCGAGGTGGCCGCCGTCAACGCCTGCGCCGACTGTCACAACCGGAATCCGGCCAGCCCGAAGAAAGATTTCAAAGCTGGCGACGTGATGGGCGGCCTGGTTGTGCGTGTGCCGCTGGAGTTTTGACCACGGATCGGAACCGCCCGTCCTCCGCAGCAGTACTGCGATGGGTGGACAAAAAGGTGCGAAGGGCGCAAAACCGGATTTCAATCAATACCGCCCCATTACGCGGTCCGGGAGGATGGCCGTAGTCTGTTCCGCCACCGACAGCATTAAAGCCGCGCATCATCGAGAACAGTTTAATCTGAAGGTGCGTTATTAGTCCCGCTAGCGGTGGTTGCCAAAAATTTCGGGATGATCCTGTAACTTTTTCTGCCCTCCCGGCTCAGTCATAGCAGAGACGAATAAAGTCAAAGCTATGAAGAACAGTATCGAACTGACGGAAGCAAATTTTGAGCAGGAAGTATTGAAGACGGAAGGACCGGTCGTAGTGGATTTTTACGCGCCATGGTGTGGGCCGTGCAAGATGCTCGCGCCGCTGCTCGAACAATTGGCTGGAGAGTTTGCGGGCCGATTGAAGTTCGTCAAGGCGAACGTGGACAACTGCTCGGAATTGGCCGGTCGCTACGCCATCACCGGCGTGCCGACACTGATGTTGTTTCGCGGCGGCGAGGTAGTGGATCAGGTCGTTGGATTTCCCGGACCACGACAACTCAAAGCGTGGCTGGACAAAGCGGCGAACGCAGCCGTCACCGCTTGAATCGGCAACGCCCATAATTCTGCGCATCATCATCAGAGCTCCGCCCGCCTGGCCAACCCGGAATAACTTCGGATGACCTATATTTGGGTTTAGCCAGCAACCAAAAGGTTACAAATCCGTTGATGATCGGCAACGCTGCCCACGATTGAAGGTCTGGACCATGGTCGAACCAAATCAAAAGGGCGCAGCAGAGATGCCCGATCAATAACAAAAGCAGGACTAAGCGGCCATCTGCAAAAAGTAACAGCCATTTGCTGCTGACTTTAAGAAATGTTGCTGGTTCAGGTATTGTCATGGCTTTTTCTTCAGAGTCGTTTGCGGATGGATTTCAACTCTTGCCGACGTTTCGCGGTGATCTTGGGATACGCCATCTTAAGTTCATTGAGCGCATCCAGGATAATTTGGGATACAATCAACCGGGCGTTTTTTTTGTCATCGGCGGGAACGACGTGCCAGGGCGTGTGCTGGGTGCTGGTCGCGTTCAGGCAAGCCTCATAAGCCTTCATGTATTTCTTCCAGTAGTTCCGCTCGTGAATGTCCGAGAGGCTGAATTTCCAGTTCTTATCCGGCTCCTCAACGCGCTCGCGGAAGCGCTTCCGTTGTTCGTCCTTCGATAGGTGAAGGAAAAATTTGATGACCCGGGTGCCGTTGCGGTGGAGATGCGCCTCCAAATCCACGATGGAACGATATCGCTCCTTCCAGATGGTTTTATCGTCGCGCAACTCTTCCGGAAGCCTCTGGCTGAGGAGAATTTCCGGATGCACGCGGACGATGAGCACTTCCTCGTAATAGGAACGATTGAAGATGCCGATCCGCCCGCGTCCCGGCAGACGGCGGGTCGTGCGCCAAAGAAAATCGTGCTTCAGTTCCTCGGCGCTCGGTTGTTTGAAACTGAAAACCTGGCAGCCTTGCGGATTGACCCCGGACATGACGTGCCGGATGGCGCCGTCCTTGCCGGCAGCGTCCATCCCCTGAAAAATCAGCAGCAACGCATAACGGCGGGACGCGTAGTAAAGGCGTTGCAGCGAGCTCAACTCCTTGACGTGTTCTTCCAGGAGTTTTTTATACCGTTTTTTCGACCTGCAAAAGGGCTTCACCTTCGTCGGCCACTCTTTGAGTTTGACCTTTTGTCCGGGTCGCACCCGGAAATCCTTTGAATTGATTTTCATTTTCATTCTTTCGGTAATACCCGCCGCGTTTTTGCGCCGGTTTATTTCTGGGGTTCATCTTTGTGCATCTCTTGCTGCGCCTGCTCCAATTCCTGAACGGCTCGAACGTCCTCGCGCCCTAGCTCCTCGTAAAGTTTATGGACTCGTTTGACGAGCTGCGGCGAAACATCGGACGGCGGCTTTACCTTGGTTTCAGGTTTCGGTTCGGTATTGGTTGTTGGCGGCGGCTCGGCCTTTGATTCAGGTTGAGGCTCGATTGCAAGCTTGGCGTCAGGCTTGGGTTCCGCCTTAACTTCGGGTCCAGGCTTGGTTTTGATTTCCGGTTTCGACTCAACCTTGGCTTCGAGCTTTGGGGAATCTTTTGCTTCCGGCTCTGACTCGGCTTTGGCGGTTGGTTTGCTTTCAGTTTTTGGTTCGGTCTTGGCGTGATTTTCCCGAATCTCTTGCTCGGCCTTGTCCCAATTCTGAACCGATTGACCGTCCCGATGGCCTTGGCGTTCGTAAAGTTCATAGGCCCGTGCGGCGATCTGCGGCGTTAAATCAGTCGCCGTTTTGCCGTTGGTTTCAGGTGTGGATTTCACTTCAAGTATAGGTTCTGGTTCTGGTTTTAGTTTCTTATCGGGTTGCGTTCCAGATGCAGCTTCAGGTGGAGATGCAATTGTGTCTCCGGGCTTCGATTCGGCTTTGGCATCGGTCTCGGCCTTGGCATTGGCATTGGGCTGTGCCTCGGTCTTCACTTCCGGTTTAGGCTCGTTTTTAATTGCGGGTTTCTTGACCACGACGTTTAGAACCCGCCATTTTATCATCGCGACCTTCACGGCGTCGTTGACGATCAGGCACGAGACCATCGCAAAGGCGAAAATCGTGAGCGTCTGCAACCAAGGCAAAGGCATGAGTCCCGGAAGACCCACACGCGTCAAGACGGTGCCCACGAGCGCATCCGCCGCGAGTGCTGACAGGAAGGTCTTGCTGGGCAGCGTCGCCCAGAACCAACTGCGTTCACGCGCGGAAACAACGGAGAACACGGCAAAGTAGAGCAGCAGCAGGAAGCTGAAGGTATAGAGGGCGTTGTTATTGGTCGCCAAACCGAAATGCGACCAACCGAACCACAATAAAAGAAGCGTTTCAGCAACCATCGCGACACCTAGCACCACGGACACGGTGATGAATCCTCCGATGTTCCATGTCTCCGGTTTTTTGGATGGTCGAACATTATCGGTGGCCAAGGAGATTTTCGCGAAATCCGTCATGAAGACCAGCAGCAGCATTGCAAAAGCAGAGACGACGAACTTACCGCTCAAAATGAAAGCGATGGCGACGAATGCAGCCTTTAGAATTGTCCGGCTGATCTTGTTGATGATCCAAGTTAGAATGCGCTGGTAAATTGTCCGCCCCTGCTCGACGAGTGCCACGATGTTCGTTAATCCCGCTTCGGTCAGAACGACGCTGGCGGCTCCCTTGGCCACGTCGGTCGCTGTGCTGACGGCAATGCCCACCTCGGCCTGGCGCAATGCGGGCGCGTCGTTGACGCCGTCGCCCGTCATGCCGGTGACATGACCCGCAGCTTGCAGGTGCTTCACCACGGTGTATTTGTCCTCTGGAAATACTTCCGCGAAACCATCGGCACCTGCGAAAAGATCAACCGTCTTGTTGTCGGCCTTCAAGTCAGCCATGTGCCGGATGTTGGGCAACCCGACTCCTTGACCGATTTCACACGCGACTGCCAGCGCGTCGCCGGTGAGCATCTTCACCGGAACCCCGAGGTCGTGGAGTGTGGCAATAAGTTGCTTGGCGTCTGGCCGGGGCGGATCATACAACGACACCAATCCGACCAAGGCCGCGTTGCCAGTTTCGGGGCCGCGCGCCACCGCCAGCATTCGATATCCCTTCAATGCGGATTCGCTGACGCGTTTCTCCAACGCTTCGATGGCCGGGGGTTGAAGTCCACAGGCTTCGGCGAGGGTTCGCACCGCACCTTTCATCACGCGAAAACGCTGCCCGTTCTGTTCGACCACGGCTTCCGTCCGGCGATTTTTCGCATCAAACGGCGCGAAGGATATGGGCGTGATCTTGGAAAGATTGTCGAAGACGTGCCGATCTTTCGCGGCGGTGAGGAACGCGTGGTCAATCGGGTCTTGGTTGGCTTCCTGCGACGCGAGTGCGGCCGCGAAAAGCACATCCGCTTCCGTCGCGTGTTCCAGCGGAATCACACCGGTGACGGCCAATTGGTTCATCGTAATTGTGCCGGTCTTATCCACGCAGAGCACATCCATCGTCGCGGCATCCTCGGCGGCACTCAAGCGTGTGACCAACACGCCAAGTTTCGCCAATTCCTTTGACCCGACCGCCATGCTGACTGTGAACATGACGGGCAGAGCGACCGGCACTGCGCTCATTAGCAAGACAAGCATGAGCGGAATCATCTCCATGAGTGGTGTTCCGCGAACCAGCGATAGCACGATGACTACACCCAACAGTGCTCCAACGATGACAAAGAGCCAGCGGACAACTTTGGCCACCACCGCTTCGATATGGAGTTTCGGACGCGCCTCCTGCACAAGTTGCGTGGTGCGGCCAAAGTAAGTTTTCGCCCCGGTCAGCATCACCACGCCGTTGCCCTCGCCTCGGCGCACGACCGACCCCGACGAAAGCACTTCGCCCGGTTTCTTGTCCGCGTCTTTCGATTCGCCGGTGAGCGCTGACTGGTCAACACTCATCGTGCCGGTCAGGAGTTTCACGTCCGCCGGAATGATGTCGCCGGGTCGCACGCGAACGATGTCGCCAGGAACCAGTTCTCTAGCGGGAATGACCTGCCAGCTTGAATCACGACGGACGCGCGCATTGACCTGCAACCGTTTTCTCAACGCTGCTACGACCCCGGCGGCCCGGTGTTCCTGCATGAAACCCAAAACGGCGTTGATCACCAGCAGCGCGCCCACCACGATGAGGTCTGAATAATTTCGGAGCACGGCGGACAGAACCATGATCAGTTCGAGCATCCACGCGGAGATGCCCCAAAACTTCTTCAAAAATTTGAGGACGGGATGGCCCTTCTTTTCGGCCACTTCGTTGTAACCATTCTCTTTGCGGCGGGTGTCCACCTCGGCATGTGTCAGCCCGGTGTCGGGATTTACTTTGAGCGACGCAAGTATGTCGGGAACCGACGCGGAGGCAATGCCAGGGGGCTTGGTGTCGGCTGGCTTCGCGGGTGCCGGCTTGGCTTCCGTTTTATCTGGGGTCGTTGGCATGGTGAAAATCTTCTCTGGCGCTGGCGAGGTTCACGCCGGTTTGCCTGCGTTGGAATTCAAAGGCCAGCCAATCAGCCTGACGCCGCCTCCTTCATGATTTTAACAATCGTGTCCTCCACTTCCTGCGCCACCCCTTTTAGTTGGGGCGTGTTGAACATCGCCAGCAGAGTCGTTGGCTTCAAGGTGGCCAGAATGGTTTTGCCGCCCTCCTCGTAAATGGAGATCCGGCAGGGCAGTGCGGTGGAGACGCTCATATTTTCATCGAGCACCTTCTTCGCTTGTTGCGGTTGACAGACCTCGAAAATCAGGCATTCGTGGGCGAACTCCACGCCTTTCTTCGTCATGGTTTCTTTGAGGTTGTGAACTTGCATGACGCCAAAGTGATTGGCCTGAACGGCAGCTTGCAAAGCATCCGCCGCCTCACTCACAGTTTTCTCAGTGGGCAATTTAATCAACATAGGTTTGCTTTTTTGGTTAAGAGTTCACTTCACCGGCGGGTCGTGAACGCACGATTATTTCTTAGAGAGCTTCATAATCGCAACGACCAGCAGGACCACCACCAGCACGCCGATCACCGTCCAGACCCACATTCCTCCGCCGGTCCATCCACACATTAGTTTGGTTCATCATAAAGACCCTTTCGTTGCGCTCCGACCAGCCCACCACTGGCGCAATCCAGAACGTGAGCGGAAGGCGGCAGTGTCAATAGGAATGCTACTTGGCCACCAGTTCATCTATCCAGTATCCTTGACGATTGTAATGGCGATGCAGTCCGATCTCATAATCCCGGGTTAGCAGAGACTCCTCCGTGTATTCCGGTGACTGCTTGATGGTCTCGCGGGAAAGATTGACGAAAACTTTACTCTCGCCCCAACTAACACGCTCGATCCATTGCGGCGAAACCAGGACCTTTTTTCCGGGCCACCAGTTATGGGTATCGACGATGAGATAACGAATCGCCCACGTCTCATCATCGATGATAAAATCCTGGACGTGGCCAAGCTCGCCGTCCAAGGCTTGGATGTGATGGCCACTCACATCGTAAGTGCTGCGCAAATGGGGATCCCACGCTTTCTCACCTTGGGTGAATTCTTTCCATTTTTCGCGGTCCCGCACCACATAGGGATAAGCTCCCCACATGTATGGCCCGCCCCAATACACCGGCAATCCATAAAACCCGAGGTAGGCCTCCTCGAATTGTCGGGAGACGGGCTTGTCACTGTCCAAGGATGGACTGTCCTCGATCTGCTTTTTGGTTAAATCAATGGCGATGTTTCGTTCTTCGTTATTCACGGCGACCAGCGCATACGGGGAAATCAGCACCTGCCTGTCCGCGAGCCAGGTTCCCGTTTCTGCGACCAGATAGCGGATGGTCCAATGCCGGTCATCGAAGTAGAATTCTTTGACCTTCCCTATTTCCCCGTCGAGGCTGTCCAATTTGTAACCCTTTAGTGTTTTGGCTTTGCTTAACATAATAGTTCTTTCGTTCTTGGTTTTATCGCCGATTTTACATTACTAGACTGGGGGCTGGCTGTTTGCTATGGGGTGTAACCCTACCGTGGATTAGGGGAAGTGCTCTCTGACAATTGATCCAGCCGAGAGATATATTTCGTCGCATGGGCGGAATTCTTTTTTCACTGGCAATGCCGAGTTCGAGTGCATGGCACACCGAACGCGCAATCATCAGTTCTTCGTCCGTGCGAATGACGAGCACGGGGACTCGACCGACGTCCTTGGAAATCACCGCAGCATTCTCCGCAATGTGCGTTTCATTCAGTTCGATGTCGCTGCCAGGTTTGTCATAGATGGCATTCATACGTGCCTCTTTTGCGGTTTGGTTTCAGCGGACTTTACCAATGAGTTTTTCGACCCTACGTGCGATGGCCTGTAATCAAATGGCGCTTCCCGTCCGACGAGTCGGCGGAGCCGGGCTTCGCTCGATTCCGTGAGCAGACGGCGGATGGTTGTGAGAAGATGCGGGATGTCCAGTGGCTTCTCCAAGAGCGCACCCACGCCTGCGCCGACCGCTGTGAACAGTTGGTTCGGTTTCGCGGTGATGAGGATGACGGGCACGAGCGGATGTTCGGCGCTGAGGCGCTCGAACGTGTCCCAGCCGTTCTTGCGCGGCATGTTGAGGTCGAGAAGCACAAGGTCAAACGAGGTGGAAGCGACGATTTCCAGCGCGTGTTGACCGTCATTGGCAGGAATTACCAGGTAGCCTTCCTCGACCAGCACATCTTGGAGGGAACCGCGCACGCTGGCGTCGTCATCCACGAGCAGGATGCGGTGTCGGTCGGGCGGCTTCGTCGTTGTTGCATTGGCTGTAGCTGAAGCGTCGCGCGTTGACTGCTCCTCCGCTATCGAACGTTTCCGGCTTGGGAATTTTGTTGCGGCTTTCATGTCAGGAATGGTTCGCGGTGTTGGTATTGAGCAGCCGTGTGACAAAGGCTCGGTTGGTAATGCGCTCGGTGTGTCGTTTTTCCGGTTCGTGCGTGAACTTGCGGATGGCCCGCAGCAATACCGGGAAATCGAGCGGCTTTTCCATGAACGCATCCACGCCCAGACGCACGGCCTCCTTGTATTGGTGCGGGCGGGCGGTGATAACAATGACGGGCACCAGCGGCTTGACGTGGTCGAGATGGGCAAAAGCCCTCCAGCCGTCCAGTTGCGGCATGTTGAGGTCAAGCAATACCAGGTCGGCCGAGTGTTCGACGGCCTGAATGACGGTTTCAATGCCATTGCAGGCTTCGTCCACGGCGTAGCCTTCGGACTCGAGCACCGCGGCAAGCGCGCCGCGAACCATCGCATCGTCATCGGCAATGAGAACACGCTTGCGATTTGCTACGGCGGCGGATGCGAGTAGCATGGGTGATGGTTGCGCGCGAGGGTCAAGTTTCGGGAGAGTTATCAATGTATTCATAATCGTTTTTTTGTGCGTGGCCCGCCGCAGCGGGCGCTCGAATGAGTTAAACCTAAGCCGCCGGGATGCCAACCGGCTGGTGTGTTGATTTACTGGGCTTTAGTTCAAGAACGAATCCACCGCGTCACTTTTTTGGTTAAGAAGTTACCGCAGTCTGGTAAGCTGCTGGCCATTGATATGAACTCCGCTGCCCGCTTGCGCATGACGATGTTGATCGGCGCTATCGCTTTGATGGCTGGCCTGACGCTTTGGGGCGTGCAGGATTCCTGGCGGCGCATCACGCAACTCGAACGCAAGCTGACCGCCTCGGAGCTTGGAAACTTCCATCTTGCCGAAGAATTTCAGCAGCGGCTGCTGACCTTGGGCAACCTTTTGCTCCGCTACACCGCCCGGCACAACCCGGCGACATGGACTCAATTTCAAGAGGACAGCGTCCAGCTCGACCAATGGATTGACCAGCAAACCTCGAGGCACACCACTCCGCGCGAGCTCGACCTCTTCCACCAACTCAACGCGGCCTATGACGACTACCTTGCCGCCGCCGCCCAAGTGCAAACCAACGGACAGCCTGCGGGCATCACGGCGGAGGCTTTTGCCCAGCTTGAACACGCCGAACGCCACGAAGACCAGTTGCACCAACTCGGCATCCAACTCGCCGGCGCGCATCGCGAGGCGGAGACGCTGTTCCTGGCCGACGCGAACCACACGCTCGCGAACCTGCGCGTCTTCCTTTTCATCGGCGTGGTTCTGCTGCTCGCGCTCGTCGCCGTGCTCGGCGTCGTCATCTACCGCGACCTCATCGCGCCACTCCGCACGAAACTTGTGCAGAACGAAGTCCTGCTTGAAAAGCAGGAAAAGCTCGCCACGCTCGGCACACTGGCCGCCGGCATCGCCCACGAAATCCGCAACCCACTCACGTCCATCAAGGCCCGGCTTTACATGCTCGGCAAACGCGTTGCCGCCGACGCGGCCAGCACGGCGGATACAGGCGTCATCAGTTCCGAAATCAGCCGGCTCGAACGCATCGTGCAGGACGTGCTCCAGTTTGCCCGCCCTTCTGAACCGCAACTCAAAATCGTGCGCGCCGATACGCCCTTGCGCGAAGTGGCCTCGCTCATGGGTAGCACACTCGAACAGGGCCGCGTGCAACTCGCGCTCGAAGGCGGTCCGGAGTTGCACGTTTCAATGGATACTGCGCTCATCAAGCAGGTCCTCATCAATCTCATTCGTAACGCCGCCGAAGCCATCGAAGGCCAGGGCAGCGTCACGCTGCGGGTGCGGGCGAGCCATGCTAAGCTTCACGGCAAATCAAGTGATGTAGCTGTTCTCGAAGTCACCGACACCGGCAAAGGCATTCCACCCGAAGTCGAGAAGCGATTGTTCGACCCGTTCTTTACCACGAAGGAAGCCGGCACAGGTCTCGGCCTTTCGATTGCGGCGCGCATCGTCGAGAAACAAGGCGGCGCGCTGGAGTATCAGACCCAGCCGGGTCACGGCACGACTTTCGGCATCGTGTTGCCTGTCGTGCCCGCGCCTGCGACCGATTCATCCATTCCGCCCGCATGAGTTCTTCACCACGCATCCTCCTCATCGAAGACGACCCCCAACTCGCCGTCAACCTCCGCCAAGTGCTGGAGGATGGAGGATTCGCCGTCACACACAGCGTGCGAGGTGACGACGGATTGCGCTGCGCCGGCGACGCTGCATTTGACGCCGTGCTCACCGATTTACGCTTGCCTGGCCTCGGCGGACTTGACCTTGTGCGCCAGCTACACGAGACCCAGCCGCGCCTGCCCGTTGTCCTGATGACCGCGCACGGCACAATTGAGACGGCCATCGAAGCCACCAAACTCGGCGCTTACGACTACCTGCAAAAGCCCTTCGAGATGGAAGAATTGCTCGCGTTGCTCCACAAGGCCGTGGATGCCGGCCGTCTCATGCGCGAACCCGTGGCGTTGACTGACGCGCCATCCGCCCGCACCGCGCTCGTGGGCGTCAGCCGGGCCATGCGGGAGGTGTGCAAGGAAATCGGACGCGTCGCCGCCAAGCCGGTCACCGTTCTCATTCGCGGCGAAACCGGCACGGGCAAGGAACTCATCGCCCGCGCCATTTACCAGCACAGCGAACGCGCGAAGTCTCCTTTCATCGCCATCAACTGCGCCGCCGTGCCGGAGAACCTGTTGGAAAGCGAACTCTTTGGTCACGAACGTGGCGCGTTCACCGGCGCGGACCAGCGCCGCATCGGACGTTTCGAGCAGGCGAACAAGGGCACATTGTTTCTGGATGAAATCGGCGACCTGCCGGCGAACACGCAGGTCAAACTGCTGCGCGTCCTCCAACAGCAAACGTTCCAGCGCGTCGGCGGCAGCGAGACCATTTCCGTGGACGTGCGCATCATTGCCGCCACGCACCGCGACCTCGAAGCGATGATCCGCGAAGGGAAATTCCGCGAAGATTTGTTCCATCGCCTGAACGTTGTCGCCATCCAACTCCCGCTGTTGCGCGAACGACGCGAAGACGTTCCTGCGCTCGTCCAGCATTTCCTCCGCAAATACGCCGCTGACTTCGGCATTGCCGCGCCCGCCATCACCCCCGACGCCATTGCCGCGTTGCAAGCCGACCCGTGGCCCGGCAACATTCGCGAACTGGAGAACGTAACGCGCCGCCTGCTGCTGGAAGCTCGCGGCCTCTCCATCACCGCCGAGGCCGTGTGCGCCATTCTCGCCGCCCGCGCATCTGTCGGCGGGCAGGCCGCGAACTCGCTTCCATCACTTGTCGCTACACTGCTGGCCCGCGCTCAACGCGGTGAAATCAGCGACACGCACGCGCAAATTGTCGCGGAGGCTGAACGCGAAATTCTCACCCAAGCCATCTCAGCCGCAGAAGGCAACCAGAGCAAAGCTGCTCGCTGGCTGGGCCTCTCGCGCCTGACACTCCGCGAGAAGCTCACCGCCCTTGGCCTGCATCCACACCAGCGCAGTGACGACACTGCGCAGTCGGTGAAAAATCCCCCAGAACTATGAAGAAGCGGCGAGCAAAACCCGGTCATCACAGGCTGATTCGCGAAGCCGCTTGACGGCCACCGCAGCTTGGCTGCGGTGCCGGCATTGGACCGCTGGCCACGCGCAGGGCCGTGCGTTATACGATTTAGCGTTGGCGGGCGCTGCGACGTAGCAGCGAAGCCTGCTGACCGCACCGATTGCGACGCCGCGTTGCTCTACGACAAACTGGAGCCTGTCATCCTGTCGCTGTTTTACCAGCAGCGCGAACGTTTCGTGGACGTGATGCGCCACGCCATCGCGCTCAACGGCTCGTTTTTTAACACGCAGCGGATGGTGCTGCAATACGTGCTCAAGGGGTATTTCGAGTAAATGTGAGGACGTTGAACTGCCCTCGCCGGGACAACTCAAGGGCGGCCGGCTAAGCTTCCAAGCGCCAATGTTGTAACTTTTTCCACCCTCCCGGCTCAGTCATAGCAGAGACGAATAAAGTCAAAACTATGAAGAACATCATCGAACTTACTGAAGCGAATTTTGAGCAGGAAGTGCTGAAGGCGGAAGGACCGGTCGTGGTGGATTTTTACGCGCCATGGTGCGGGCCTTGTAAAATGCTCGCGCCACTGCTGGAACAACTGGCGGGGGAACTCGCCGGCAAGCTGAAATTCGCGAAGTTGAACGTGGACGATGCGCCGGAATTGTCTGCCGACCACGAGATCACCGGCGTACCGACGCTGATGTTGTTTCGCGACGGCAAGGTGGTGGACCGGGTTGTGGGATTCCCCGGGCCTCGTGTGTTCAAAGCGTGGCTGGACAAAGCGGCCGACCCGGCAGTTTCAGCTAAATAATCCAATGAAAGGAAAGACCATGATCTTGCGTATTCTCATCGGAGCAATAGTTGGAGCCGGGCTCGGCTTCGGCTGGTATAAACTCGTCGGCTGTTCCACAGGCACCTGTCCGCTCACCAGCAATCCCGTCATCAGCACGATTTACGGCGCAGTTCTCGGCGTGCTGCTTGCGACCAGTTTTCATTGAATAAATCCAAATCACACACATGATATGAAAATGAACCTCATCATCCGCCGGTTCGCCGGCACGTTTATCCTCGCCAGCCTGCTGCTCGCGTACTACCACAGTCCCTACTGGCTCTGGGTAACGGCTTTTGTTGGCTTTAACCTGCTGCAATCGTCGTTCACGAATTTCTGTCCGCTGGAAATCATTCTGAAAAAACTTGGCGTGGGCGGCTCGTGCGGTTGCGACGAAAAAAAGTCTGACAGTTCGTGCTGTTCGTGACAGGGTTGTGTCACTCTATGAAACGCCTTCTGCTTTCAACTCTCGTCGCGGCAACTCCGTTTTTCTCCGGCTG
>Ga0182017_10002204_pt1 | contig 14869 bp, 12 predicted proteins | sample 712E3DmetaG_FD_120492 | JGI IMG/M metagenome (GOLD analysis project Ga0182017, IMG submission 120492) | Permafrost microbial communities from Stordalen Mire, Sweden - 712E3D metaG | ecosystem: Environmental > Terrestrial > Soil > Wetlands > Permafrost | place: Sweden: Stordalen | collected... | reverse complement strand
GGTTCACGACCTTCGGGCCCTGCCCGGAGATCATGTAAGTCAGACGGACGTTGGTGTCGGCCGGGTTTGGGTTCTGCACCAGCAGCCAGCACTCGAAGCCCCAGTTGGAGCTTCCTTCCGCGAGATACCAGGTCGTAGCGGGCGCGTTGACCCCGATCGAAGACGTGTCACCCGTGTCCGCGCCGTGCATGGAAGGCCAGGACATCCTTCTGTCGACGGCAATGTTCCTGTTCTCGAGGCACTCGACGCTGGTCGAGAAGTCCACCGACCCGATGTCGTCTCGCGGGTTTATCGCCGTCTGGCTCAGCGGCGGTAGCGTGATGTCGGGGCGAGCCTGCCGTCCTCCCCCGGTCATGTAGGTGACTCGAGCGGTAACCGCCGTATTGTTAGGGTTCTCGATGTTGATCAGCGTATTGAAGCCCCAGGCCGTGCTACCTTCAGCCAGGAACCAGTCGGGTTGAGCGAACGTTACTTCCACCGTCCTCGCCTGCCTGACGTTCGCCGCGACGTACGGGTTGGAAACGGGTTGCTGGATCCCGTTGTCGGTTATCGACGATATGACATTGCCGGGGTCGGGGGTGATCTCGATCGTCGCGTCCGAGCCGAAGTCGACGTTCTGTGTCGCTGGAGCGACCTTCCCCTGGCCTCCCGTCACGTTCGCGGCCACGGGGAACTGCTGGAAATACGGCGAGAGCTCCGTCATGGCCTGATTGGTCGTAACCGACGGCACCCCCGAGTCCTGAATGGCCTGGCAGTGAAGGTTGAGGTCGGTCGGAGTGCAGGCAAAAGGCGCGCCGGTAGTGTCGGCAAGGATCTGGTGATAGACGATGATCAGCCAGGTCTTGTCCGCCTTCGCCTGCGCGACCCAGCCGGCGACTTCGGCCGGGGTAGTCGTGTTCCTCATGTTCTGGACTTTCAAAATGTACGGGCTCCAGTTGGCCGTCGAGTTGTAGCCGACGTCGACCGTCCGCTGTGTGGCGTAGTACTGCTGGATCGCCGCGATGGTGGTTGCGTTGTAAGTCCCTTCGGGGCTGGCGAAATCGGGACAGGAACCGAAGTTGGACACGACCCAGGCCTTCGAGTCGGCGAGCTCCGCGTTCAGCTGAACCGGCGTCAGCGTCACGATGTCCTGGTGGTCCACGGTGTGTGAGGCTATCTCGTGGCCGCTGTTCTGGAAGTCGTGTAGTTGTGACAAGGTCATGCGGGGAGGGGCAGGGGCCGCCGGGTTGCCTACCCACCCTGTGACCGTGAACATCGTAGCCTTGCAGTTGTGCGCGTTCAGGATCGGGAGTGCGTCGTACTGGGAAAGAAAGGAGTCGTCGAACGTCATGCTGACCAGCCCCCGGTCGAAGCTTGGCAGGAGCCCGAGTTTCTTTCCGGCACCCATAGCCGGCCACGCGGGCGCCATGATAACGAGGACCATCAACATGGCACATACGAGTATCGCCGTCTTCCTCCGCATCGCGGCCTTTTCCCTTCACTGTCAGACTTGTCCCGGCGTGTCGCCCGGGTCGGTTTCGGCGCAACCATATGACGTATTCTTGCCGCCTGCGAGGTTCCCTGTCTGGCACCTCCCCGACCGATCGATGCAGGGAACGGCCGGTCGCGCGAGAAGAACGGCAATTGACGGTCGGCTGAGCGATGCGACCAAGGATGATGATGGGGAGACCTTACGGCCGGAACAAAACGATCAGAAGGCTTCTGAGTACGCGGCGTCCGGCAGTGCCGGCGCTCAGGTCGCTGGTGCTCTTAAGCCTGGTGTTGCTCCTCGCCGGGTCCGTCGGTTGCACCAGCTCCACGGGAGCGGGAAACCGGGCGAGCAGCGCGTCCGCCGCCGTATCGACAGGCGTCGCGTCGGTGCCGGGCAAGCCGGCCGCACCGCAGCCGCTGCAGGGCCTTTGTTTCAGCCCCTTCCTGAACAGTTCTCCGGCGGACAGTTCGTCCCTCACCCCTGCGACGATCTCCGGTCTCATGTCGAAGATATCGCCCTACACGTACGGAATAAGGACGTTCAGCGCGACGGGGATCGGGCAGGAGATGCCTTCGCTCGCGAGGTCGAACAATCTCAAGATAGCCGCCGGCTGCGACCTCTCCACGGACCCCGACTACAACGAGCGGGAGGTCCAGGCGCTGATCGCGCTGTGCAGGACCGGCCAGGTAGACCTCGCCGTCGTCGGTGAGGAAGCGCTCTATTCCAACTATACGAGCGAGGCGCAGCTCATCACCTATATACAGCGAGTCAGGGCGACCGGCGTGCCGACGACGACCAGCGATACGTGGGGAGAGATTATCGGGCACCCTGGAGTTGCCGCGCAGTGTGACGTGATCCTCGCCAACATGTTCCCTTACTGGGAGGGCCAGGACATCAAAGTCGCGATCCCGTACCTGGGCCGCTGCTACAACAAAGTGAGGCAGGCTTACCTGTTCAAGCAGATCATGGTCGAGACGGGCTGGCCGACCGCCGGCGAGACGAAAGGCGCCGCGGTGGCCAGCCTGGCCAACGCGACGAGCTTTCTCTCGGGCTTCACCGCATGGGCGGGCGCGCACAGCGTCAAGTACTACTACTTCGAGGCCTTCGACGAGCCGTGGAAGGCCGCCCACGAAGGCGAGGTCGGCGCACACTGGGGCATATGGGACGACAGCGGCGTCATGAAACCGGGCATGTCCGCAATCGTAGGCACGCGCTGATACTCCTCTACCGCGTTACCGGCAGCGCGGTCGTGTTGACACAATCCGGCTGTGGCCACCCCATGATCCTGTAGATGGCCGGCGCTATCTGGCCGATCTCCACCTCTGATGAGTACTGGCTGCCCGGCCTGTAGTCGGCGTTGCCGACCGGCGCCTTGAATATCAAGGGTATCCGCGACGTTCCGAGGCCCCCGTGGCACGCGGGAAACCCGATCGCGACGCTCTCGGACAGCCTGGCGCCGACGCTCAGGCCCACGTTGTTCAGCCCTTTGCCGAAAAGATCGCCGTGGGCCAGCACCTGGTAGTTGTAGAGCGGGAAGATGAACAGGTCGGGCCAGTCGTTCCCCTGGCCGGGGTGGTCTATCCAGTACTGGCTGTAGAGCTCGCCCGGCCTCACCCGCCCGAACTTCCCGTAGTCGACACCTTCTTTCTGCTCGCGCCTGTCGACCACCATCAGCGGGTGCACGTCACCGAGCTCTTTGTCGTGCACGGTGTATCCCTCGAGTATTCGCTCGATGTCGGCGGTCTTCTTCTCGTCGCTGCTCCAGATGAAGTTCAACTCCGCGCCGCCGGCCTCGAAGTAATCCTCCCGGTAGACATAGCCTTTCGACCGGAGTATCTCCCTCAGGTCGAGCGCCTCGTAGCCCCTCTCGGGCGTCTTCAGGTTTTCCATGCCGTGATCCGACAGCATCACGATCACGCTGTTGTCGTAGACACCCCTGGACTTGAGAAGCGCGATGTACTTCCCGAACAGGAGGTCCGCCTCCCTGCATATGTCCAGCGCGTCGTCCCGGCGGGCGAACTGCGTGTATTTGCTCTCTCCGTTCTTCTGGCCCGCGAACTCCGAGGGGTCCCACGACGCCCCGGTGAAGTGACCGGTGTTGTCCAGGTCGCCAAGGTTGACGTACGCGACGTCGGGGTCGCGCTCGATGACGGAGCGCTCGAAGGAGTCGTAGATATAACGGTCCTCGGCGTGCATGCCCGGGGTCATCCCGAAGATCATGGTCACCGGCATCGTTATCAGCCGCAGGCCAGCTACGAGCTGGAACTGGCCGAGTATGGTCGGCAGCAGCACCGACCTGAAGTTGTTGCTGCAGAAGCACGCCTTGAACGAGGCCGACACCGGGTCGGAGGGGTCCTGGTCTGATTGAGGGTCGCCCGCGTTGTTGTACTTGTAAGGGGGCTGGAAGAAGAGCGGCCAGTGCTCGCTGTGCCCGTACAGGTCCAGCGTCTTCTCCGCCTCGAGATTCGTCAGCCAGTTCTTGTTCGACCAGAAGCCGCAGACCGACTTGCCGGCGGTCTCCTTCTTCGCTACCTCGAAGAGCCGTTCGACGGGCTTGCCGTCCGGCCCGTACTTCATGAGGTCCATGGTGTTCGCGCCCGTGAGTATCTCGTCGTGGTCAGTAAAGCCCTGGAAGGTCCCGCCCACCATGTATATCCCGCTGGTACCGGAGTAAGTCCCCGACAGCGCGTTCGTATGGTTCATGTCCGTGGCCGACGGAAGGTATGTCCGGGCGTTGGTGTAGTCGGTCGAGTCCTTCATGAACGCCTTCAGGTTGGGCATCAACCAGTCGCCGTCCTTCCCGGGCCCGGTCCCTTTGCGGTTCAGGCCCAGGTACTCGGGGTTCATCGAGTCGATCGAGAAGTAGTAGACGTTGCGGACGTCGGTCACGTCGACGGCGACGTCGGAACGCTCCACGGTCCTGCCCGAGGCCGTGACCGAAAGCTGGAGCCGATCGCCCTTCTGCGCGGTGGCAGGCGAGTCCACCCTCATCGTCACGTCAGCTGTATGTCCCGGGCACAGCCCGGCGACCCCCATCCTGTCCATGCCGACCTTCCAGCCGGGCGCGCCGCCGGCGACGCCGAGGGCGACGTTCTCGGCGGTCTTCCCGCTGTTGGTCAGATGGAAGAGGAATGTCGTGCTCTCCCCCGGCATGACCTGGTGGGCGGCCGCGGCCGCCGTAGCGAGGTCGCTCGCGCAGTAGAGCAGTCCGGGGTCCATGACCTGTATCGGCACCTCGGACTTCACCTTGCTGTTCTTTCCGGTGCCCAGTGCTATTTTTACAGTGCCGGGCTTTTTGACCGCAAGGCCGCCCAGCGGTGTGACCCCTACCGTCAGCTTTGCCGGCCTGGCGTAGAGCATGTTCCGGGTGACGCCCGGCAGCTCGAGCTTCGTCACCGTCCTGCCCTTCGCGTCGCTGAACTTCACCCGGCACTGGAAGTCGGCACTGTACGAGAGGTCGTACACGTCGCTTCCACCGCCGCTGTTGGTAGCGACCATGTTCCAGCTGAGGGGCTTCCCGACGTACAGCTTGAGCGGCGGGTCGGCGTATCCCTGTCCGCCGATGTCCGCCAGGTTCAGCCCGCTCGGGATCTTCAACTCCGGCTGCGAGCTCAGCGCCGTCACCTTCAGCCACAGGCGATGGCTCTCGGCGCCCCTCTTGCCTGTCATCTTGATCCAGCCGACGGTACCTTCGGGCGTGTTCGCTGCGCAGGACACTTCGACCCTGATCGTGTCCGTCCCGTTCGCGCCTCTCGGCGCGAGCCTGCTCCGGGAAGTCCTGACCTTGAAACAGCCCGACTCGCTGTGCGCGGTCAGCTCGACCACTCCGGGCACGTCGACGATATTTCTCGCCTCCAACGGCATGAACGTGTTGCGCAGGCCGGACACCGGCGCGAGTGCCTGCTCGGAGAAGAGCGAGAAGAGGTCGAAGGTGGCCCCTTTGCGCTCGCCGGGGGAGCGCCGGGTGGTCTCTCTGGCGCCTGCGGAAGGCGTGAGAGCTATAGTCAGCATCGCGATAACGATCGCCAGGCTGGTGAACCTGGCTAAGGCCGACAGCTTCCCTTTCCTTGACCTCTTCATCGCAATCTCCTTGCCCTCGTCCGCGTTCCCGCGTCTCTTCAGCTCGAACGGTCAGCCGCCGGTTCCCCCACCCTGTCCGCGATCTCCGAGCACTTCCGCGCGACGTACACAAGGAGCGCGCCCGAGCCCGCGAACAGCCACATGGCAAGGATCCCCATCACGAACGCCAGTATCACTGGAGCACCGACCGTACCCCCGTAGTCCGATATAGTGCCTGTCACCTTGACGAGCCCGCCCACTACTATCAGCGTCCCGATCAGGCCCACGAGAAGGCAGCCGGCCAGTGCCGCCTTCTGCCACTTCTTGTATCCCGTTCTTCTTCCAGTCGCGCTCATTCAGTCGACCTCCTGCTCGATCCCGCCGGTGTGGTCTGAGTCGCCGATCGCTGTACAGGCACCACGGTTCCGCCTTCCCATAGTTGACGCGCCATTATTGTACATATGTACTATATCACGCGTCAAGCTTTTTCCGGAAAACTTTCAGGGTTTGTCGGTTGACGTATTCTCGGGCTTACCCGTTACCCGGCCGTGAATTACTGGTCACGATTAGCTCAACCAAGGGATCTGTCCGCATCGATGAAAAGTAAGAGGCAGCCTGAGGAATCCCCCGCATCCCCTTGGACACTATCCGGTCATCGCGACCCGCGCTCTGGCATTGCCTGTGTCCAGATGTAATAATAATGTACAGGCGTACTAATGGAGGAGTGATGGGCAAGCAGCCGGAGGACCAGAAGAAGAGAGTGAGGGTCAGGGACCCCGAGCAGAAGAAAGCCGACATAATCGACGCGGCCGCCCGCCTTTTCGCACAGAAGGGAGTCGCTGCCACGACGATGAGGGAAATCGCGTCCGAGTCGGGCGCCGGCCTTGGTCTGGTAACCTACCACTTCAAGGACAAGAACGACATCCTCTCCGCTGTGATGCTCGACAAGGTCGTGGCGGAGATGGGCACCGTCCTGGCGGCCGAGTACAACCATAGCGGCAACAGCAAGGAAAGGCTGGAGAGGCTGTTCTCGGCCTACGCCGAGATAGAGACGGACAACCCTCTCCTGATGATCCTGGCGCTGAGAGGACTGCTCCGCCTCGTCGAGGGTGAAGAGAACCCGATGATCGACGTCTTCATGGAGCGGCTGAACGCGATCACAAAGATAGTCGAGGACGGCATGGCGGCGGGCGAGTTCAAGGACATCCGCCCGGAGTTCTTCAGCACACTTTTCCTTGCCACGCTCATGATGCAGCCGGTCGCCAACCTTGTCGCGGGGCGCTACCCGGGCCAGGCCGTGGTGCAGATGAGCAATGAAGACAACTTGAGACTGTTCAAGGATGTCATCCTCAACGGGATCGAGAAGGACTGAATGGCCCTGGCCCGGATGAGGCGGGCCATTTCAAGAGAGCCGGTCTATCCGCCGAGCCTTTTCTGGACTGCTTCGCCCTTGAGCTCCCGCAGCGCGTCGCGCGCTATCCACCTCGCGCTCTTCGAGTCCAGCTTCAGCATCTTCTCAGCGGTCGCTATCGCCTGTCTGTTCAGCGACGCGTTCCGCTTTCCGATCTGTCGCAGCGCCCAGTTCACGGCCTTCTTGACGAAATTCCTCTCGTCGGTAGACTCGCGGACCATGACGGCGAAGAAAGGCTTGAAAGCCCTGTCGGGCGCTCCCTTGTCGTGCCAGGCGAGGCAGGCCATCAGCGCGAAGGCGGCCCGCTTTACAAACTCCTCGTCGTGCGAGCTCCATTCGATGCACTTGTCCCAGGCGAACGAGGTCTTGTCGAAAAGGTTCATGCATACCTGGTCACATACGTCCCAGGAATCGAAGCCGGCCGCCCACTCGTCCATCTGCGCCGGCGTCACCTCGCCCGGCACGTCGACCATCCCGGCGACTATCCTCGCCTCGTGGATCCCCGTGTTCCACAGCGCCAGCGCCAGCTCGTGGCTCTTGCCGGCTTTCTTCGCCAGCTTGCGCATGTCGGGAACCGAGACGCCAAGTGTGTTGCCGGCCGTGATGCCGAAACGGGCCATGCCTTCGACCGCGCCGGGTTTCGCGAGCGACTTCAGTTCAGCTACGACTTCTTTGCATTTCATGACAGGCGAACGTATCCCGGGAGCAATTCTTTACTTCGGTGGTGCGAGGTCGGCGGGCGCGCCGTCCGCCGCCATCTGGGCGGCCGTAAACGTCGGGCCGTAGTCGATGACTGCCCATCCGCCCGTGACGTTCTTGAGCAGGAAATACGAGGCTGTGCTGCCTTTGACACCCTTGTCCAGCTTCCACTTAGGGTCGCTCTTACTGGAGGAGACCACGCTGAACTGCATGTTCTTACCATCGATCCCCTTGCTCTGCATGTAGGCCGTCATCGCCTGCGCCGGGGTGGCCGCGACGGGACCCTGGGTGGCGGGAGCGGCGGCGGGTGCGGTCGATGAAGCGGCCGGAGTCGCGGTGGCCGAGCTTGCCGGCGTCGTCGACGAAGTGGTCGACGAACTCGATGGGGTGACCGACGTCGATGTCGGGGCCGTGGAAGTGCTCTTGGGCTTCGTGCTCGAAGTCGAGGCGGTAACCTTCGGCTTCCTGGTCTTCTTCTGGATGAAATAACCGGTGGCGAACCCGGCCGCCAACCCGATGATTATGCAGGCGGCGAAGATGCCCCGCCTCTGCCATTTGCCCATCGTTCGTCCGTGTCTTGCCAACTGTTCAGGACCTCCGCGCTCTACTTCTTATCGCCGGCGACCGGCACCTTCCCGGGCCTTCCGCCGGATGGGCGGCCTCGTAGATTCTACTCCATCCGGCGGCGCGAAGGGGCGAATGGTGACGCTGTCGTCTAGACTTGATGACCGGAAGGAGGGCACTACGCGCGGATGGAGGCCGGATGGCGCTACTTCTCATCCTGCTCGAGCTGGCCGGGATCGGCCTTATCTCGTACGCCATGAGCAGGCAACTCGCACAGGCCGTTCCCGGCAGCGGGATCTACTACGCCCTGATGGCGCCGGGGACGGTCTTTCACGAGCTGTCACACGCGGTCGCATGCCTGCTCCTGGGCCTGCGGATCACGAGGGTCAGCCTGTTCCACCCGAGGCATAAGGGAGATGGAAGCGTCCAGCTCGGCTCGGTCGAGTACCTGTCGAAAGGAAGGATCCGGCCGCTGCTCGTGGGGATCGCGCCTCTCCTGTTCGCGACGGTGGTCATAGCCTTGCTTTCGCGAGTGCTCCTGCCGGCACACGCCGGCGCAGCGCAGCTGTTGTCGAGCCCGGGTACGTATTTCTTCATGGCGATCGTCTTCCTCCTGGGGATCGCGCTCAGCCCGAGCAGGCAGGACCTGCGCGGTCTTCTCCCCTTCGTGTTCGTCGCGGCCTTTCTAACCACCGCTACCGTCCTGGCCATCCGTCTGATCGCGGGGGCGGAGCGTTTCTCAAGCTTCTCCGCTTCGATCAACTCCGTCCTCGGGCCCGCCGCGAGGTCCCTAGTCGCAGTGATCACGGTGATGCTCGCATTGCTAGTCGTCATGATTTCGGGGCGTTTTCTACTGCGCCGGTAGCACCATTTCTCCTGCGGTTGCTTCGGCGTCGCGAGCGGTCGGCCACACCGCGCGACCGGTGTCATCCGTCGTTGACGAAATGTCAATAGAGGGTGTTCTATTAACATTAGGAGTAGCCGTCCTGAGGCTGTTAGCTTGGCGGTGCTCCTTTTCAGGTATTCAAGCCTCCTGGCTGACCGTATTCTGGAAGGACTAGTAACATATCTCCTCCAACTGACCGCACGGCGGCACCGCCCGACTGGAAAGCAGGAAAGAGCAGGCGTTTCCCGGTGATCGCGATATTCGCGGTTGTGATCGCGGTCGCAATCGTCGTGGGTCTTGTTCTTCACGATTCAGGCCGCGGAAAATCACTCGGATCTTCAGTCGAGAAGAAGCTCGAGAAGGTCGTCAATGATTCGATGGACACCTACAACATCCCCGGCGCCGTCGTCGGTGTCTGGATGCCCGGAAGACGGCAGTGGCTGTTGGCGTCCGGCGTCGCCGACATCGCCACTTCGAGGCCGGTGAAGACGACCGACAGGTTTCGCATCGCAAGCATCACGAAGACTTTCACCGCTACGGTGATCCTTCAGCTCGTCGACGAGGGAAAGCTCGACCTGGAAGCCAGCCCAAACAAGTACATGGGAAACGAGCCACAGACGGCGGGCGTCACGATCAGGCAGTTGCTCAATCACACCAGCGGACTGTTCGACTACCTCGAAGACCAGAACTTTCTCGAGATGGCGGAACAAGAGCCGCTTCGCAAGTGGCAGCCACAGGAGTTGCTGGACTTCGCGTTCGCCCACCAGCCTTACTTCGCCCCCGGCCAGGGATGGCACTACTCGAACACCAACTACATCATCCTCGGCATGCTGATTGAGAAAGTCACGGGACACAAGCTGCAGCAGGAGCTCGACAGCCGCATATTCAAACCGCTGCAGCTCAAGAACACGAGCTTCGAGACAACCCCCTACCTGGAGGGAGAGCACTCGGAGGGCTACTTCGAGACCGGAGGAGACCGCTGGCTCGTGACAGGCGATCCTTCAAAGGGCTGGGCCTCGTCGGCGATGGTGTCCCGACTCGATGACATGAAAGTCTGGGCGAAGGCACTGGCTGAGGGTCACGTGCTATCACCGCAATCGCACCAGCAGCAGTTGCAGTGGGTCCCGACAGTGAAAGACTCCGACTTCCGTAAGTACGGTCTGGGAATCGAGTACGTCGCCGGTCTCGTAGGACACGAAGGCGATGCCTTCGGCTATAACTGCAGCATGTACTACATGCCGTCCACCGGCGCCACGATCGTAGTACTACTGAACCAGAGCTTCGACACAGGAGGCCCCGCGGACACGATCACGTTGGGTCTCGCGAGGGTGCTCTTTCCCAAAGACCTTCACCTGCTTCACTGACGGGCGGGCATCGAGGCGCGGGCTAACAAAGCCTCGCTGGTTGTCATTCCTTGAACGAGTTTACCGTCGCGCCGAGGGTGCCCGCCGCCGCGGCCTTCCCTAACGGCCTCCTGTTCCTGCCCGAACGGACCGTCGTTTCACATATGCCGCAGGCATGAAAAGGGAAGGTCCCGGTGGTATAGTCAGGCTGTCCCGCGTCCTTGAAAACTACTCTCACGTGATTCGTTGAGACTGGAGCCGCCAATGAAGCGAGTCGTGCTCGACGGCCCCGGCAGCCTGGCGGTCCAGGAAGCCGGGGAAGCGACGCCTGGGCCCGGTGAGGTCCTTGTAGAGGTCGCGTTCTGCGGCATCTGCGGGAGCGACCTGCACGTCTACCGGGGCAAGCACCCCTTCGTCATCTATCCTGTGACCCCCGGGCACGAGTTCTCCGGCACTGTCATCGGAGTCGGCGACGGCGTCGACCAGGGGATCGAGGGCGCGCGGGTCTGTGTCGAACCTTCGCTCTTCTGCGGTGAATGCGGCCCATGCCTGTCCGGAAGATACAACATCTGCGACGACCTGAAGGTCATGGGGTTTCAGGCTCCGGGCGCGATGTGCGAGCGGCTTGCGGTGCCCGCGCACCACCTGCATCCGCTCCCACCCGGAGTAAGTCTCGCGGCGGGCGCGCTAGTGGAGCCTGCCGCGGTCGCGGCGCACGCGCTATCCAGGTGCGGGGTTGGAAGCGGCGGCAGGATACTGGTCGTCGGCGCCGGGGTCATCGGCCTGATGGTCCTGAAGGTGGCCGCGGCCCGGGGATGCCGCGTTACGATGGTGGAGTCTTCCGCGGAGCGGGCAAAGCGCGCCGGCGACTTCGGAGCCGATGACGCTTTCGTCTTCGGAGAGATTGCGCCGGAGGAGCTCGGCCGCCAGGAGTTCGACGCGGTCTTCGAGTGCGTCGGCAGGCCGGAGACCATCGACCTGGCCGTGAGGGCCGCGCCCAGGGGCGGCACGGTAGTGGCCGTCGGAGTCTTTCCCGGGCCTGTGCCGGTTCCCATGTCGCTGGTCCAGGACGGGGAGATCGAGCTAATCGGCACCTTGATGTACATGGGAGATGACTTCAGGAAGGCACTCGAACTGGTGGAAGGCGGCGCGGTGACCACCGGCGATTTCGTGACAGATACGTTCACGCTCGAAGACGTGGAGGCGGCCTACGGAAGGGCGGGTGAAAGCGACCCCGGCACGTTGAAGGTGTTCGTCGAGATAAAAGGAGAGACAGCTTGACGTCCGTCGTTTACTTCACTCCTTTCGAGTCGAAAGGAGACCTCGACAACCTCAACCAGAGGATAGCGGGCCTCCTTCGTGACGTCGGTTTCACCGGCTCGCTTGCCGGGGGAGACTCGGTCGCGGTCAAGATACATCCGGGCGAGAAGAACAACGCGACTTACGTGCGACCGACTTTCGTCCGGTCGGTCGTCGACCTCGTGGCGGACGCCGGCGCGCGGCCGTTCATCGCTGAGACGACCACGCTGTACTGCCGGGAGAGATACACGCCCGACGAGCTCGTCGCGACCGCGGCCGGCAATGGCTTCTCCAGCGACTCGATGGGCTGCCCGTTCGTCGTCGGGGACGCGGTCCCTGACCGGCTGAGAGAGGTTGGGGGCGATCACTTGAAGAAGGTCGGCGTCGCCGGTGCGATCGCCGCGGCGGACGCGCTGGTCGTCCTGTCACACGTCACCGGCCACTCGTGGACCGCGGGCCTGGCGGGAGCGATCAAACAGCTCGGCATGGGATGCGCGGGGCGCGCGACGAAAGCGGCCGTTCATCTCTCTACGACGCTGACCATCGACGAGGAGCTCTGCGCTTCGTGCGGTGACTGCCTTGACGCGTGCAAGGGTGACGCGATCGACATGTCCGGCGACTACGCGGTCTTCACGGACAGCTGCGTCAGGTGCGGTGTCTGCATCGGGGCCTGCGAGCAGAAGGCGATCGGCTACTCGCACGATTACATCCGGTTCGGGCAGGCGCTCGCCGAAGCCGCCGCCGGTGCCGCCGGCTGCTTCGGCCCCGGCAGGGCCGTCTACGTAAACTTCCTCATGGACCTGACCTGGCACTGCGACTGCGAGGGCTTCTCCGACAGGCCCGTGTTCCCGGATATCGGCGTCCTGATCTCCCCTGACCCTGTCGCGATCGACCAGGCGTCGGCCGACCTGATCAACAGATCGAGGCCGATCGAGGGCAGCATGGCCGACCGGCCTGAAATCGAGACCACGTCGGACAAGCTGCTCGCGATGTTCGGGATCCAGTGGTGGACACAGCTCGAAAGGGCGGAGGCACTCGGCGTCGGCAGCAGGAATTACAGGATCGAGCGGGCCGGCTGACACCTCGGGCGAGCCCCTCGGAGACCCTCGCCGCGGTTGTATATACTTCCCGACATGGGTTCCCTGATCCTGAAAGTCATAGTCATCGGCCTGGGGGCTTCCGTGAGCCCGGTCTCCATCATGGTGCTCATCTCTATAATGATGACGAAGAACGCGCTGAAGAACGCGCTCTATTTCCTGCTCGGCTTCACGGTCGTCCTTCTCGCGTACGGCGTGATCAGCGAGCTCATCTTTCACGACTCGGATCTCGGGAAGAGCCACGTGGGCGGGTACATCGACATAGTCTTCGGAGTGCTGTGCTTCCTCGCGATAATCCTGGTGTTCCGAAGGGGCAGGAAGCCCAGGGGGGGAAAGGTTCGGCACAGGCATCGGCGCCGGGAAGTCTTTCGGCATCGGGGCCGCCACGATGGCCGTGAACACCTCCACGATCATCATCTTCATATCCGGAGTCAACGTAGTAGCCACCTCGAAAGTGAGCAACCTGGACGCCCTCATCGCGATGATCGTCCTGGTCTTCTTCACGCTGCTGACGCTGTTCGTGCCCATACTCATCTACGTAGTTTTCCCCGAGAAGTCAGCCACCCTGCTCGAGAAGTTGAGGGGCTGGCTGGTCCGGCACAACAGGGTCATGGTGTCGGGCATCCTCGCCCTCTTCTGTGTCTACCTGCTGACAGTAGGAATCCTGAAGGTGATCAAGTGAGCACCCTGATCAGGTGGCTGCCGCGTCTGTGAACCGCGCCCTCAGGTCCTTCTTAATGATCTTGAGCGTCACGCCGTAAGGCATCTCAGACCATGGGATGATCCTCACTATCCTCGGCGCCTTGTATGTCGCGATGTTCTCGGCGCACCAGGCGACGATGTCGTCTTCGGTGACGTCGCTGCCCTCGTTCACGCACACGACCGCCATCGGTACGTGGCCCATCGTCTCGTGCGGTATCGCTATCACCGCCGCCTCCCGCACCTGCGGGTGCCGGAGTATCTCTTCCTCTACCTCGACCGAGAAGACGGAGTAGCCGCCGCACTTGATCAGGTCTTTGACGCGGTCGACGAATAAGATCCTGCCCCAGCGGTCCATCTTCGCCATGTCGCCGGTGCGCAGCCACTTGCCGCACATCGCCTCGCCGGTGGCATCGGGGTTGTTCCAGTATCCTGTCGTGACACCGGGCCCTTTCACTAGCAGCTCGCCCGGCTCCCCGCGCTTGACCTTTCTGCCGCTTTCGTCGGCCACCCTGGCCCTGACCGGAGGCAGCGCCACGCCGACACATCCCGGTGGCCAGGTCAGCCAGCGGAACGCGGGCTTCAGCGCGGCGAGTCCCGTGAGCTCGACCATGCCGTACGCCTCGGCGAAGAGCGGCTTCTTCTTGCGGATCAGGCCCGGCCGCGCGCCCAGTTCGCGCATCCTGTCTATGTGCTCCTGGGGCATCGCGTCCGCGCTCGACCCCAGCAGCCGGAGAGATGTGAGGTCGTACTTCTCCGGCTCGCTGGCGAGCAGGAAGGCGTACATGGTCGGGACGCCGACGAAGAGAGTCGCGTGGTGCTCCTCGATCAGCTTCAGCGCCTTCTTCGGGTCGAAGTGCCTCATGATGTAACCGCTCACGCCGGCGCTCGAGCCCATGATCGAGGTCGCGAACCCGAATATGTGTGCCAGCGGCAGTGACAGCAAGCCGAAGTCCCTGGGGCTCAGCGGCATTACGGCCGCGGCCCTCATCTGCGCCCTCAGCAGGCCCTGGCTCGTCACCATCGCGCCCTTCGGGAAGCCCGTTGTACCGGACGTATAGAAGATCCCGATCACGTCGTCGTTCTTCAAGTCCGCCGGCACGCAGCGATCGCCCACGTCCGCAATCAGCGTGTCCATCGACTCGAAGCCCTCCGGGCCGGGGCCGGAGATCCCCATCATCACCCACTGCTCTACGGATGGTAGCAGTGCCCGGTCCTTGATGCTGGCCCCGTACACCTCCGGGTCGGTGAACAACACACGGGCGCCGCTGTCCTCGACGATGTGCTTGATCTCGTGGCCTCGGAGCATGTAGTTCATCGGCACGGCGATGGCTCCCACCT
>Ga0182017_10002203_pt1 | contig 14872 bp, 10 predicted proteins | sample 712E3DmetaG_FD_120492 | JGI IMG/M metagenome (GOLD analysis project Ga0182017, IMG submission 120492) | Permafrost microbial communities from Stordalen Mire, Sweden - 712E3D metaG | ecosystem: Environmental > Terrestrial > Soil > Wetlands > Permafrost | place: Sweden: Stordalen | collected... | reverse complement strand
CAACCGCTCTCGTTCGGCGATCAGCGCCCTCGACCCAGCGCCACCCGCCCGCTCTGTGTCCTCTCCTCTCACCCCTGTGTCCTCAGCCGCGCGCGGCTATTGCGTTGAACTCGCCCGCCGAGCTGCGGCTGCAACCCTGGACCAATCAGAAGCGGCCGCGGGCGCTGAAGGTCAAGCCGCCGGGCGTCCAACCCATGCCCACCGAAGTGTCGGACGAGCTGTCGTTTCCGTTGGACCAGAGGCGATAGAAAAGCACGCCCTCGACGATGGCAGCTGCTCCGACGATTCCCAACATGGCGTACGACGTATACGCTTCGGTCTTGGCCGTATTCCAGGAGGACTGGGAAGTGTTGTAGTCGTTTGTGGTGTTGGCGGTGTGCATGTTGCTGCGTGCGAGCAAGTACGTGGGGAGCCAGATGGCGAAGGCCGCGACGCCTACCCCTCCGACGACCCACTCGGCGATGTGGCTGGATTGGCGAGGCTCATGGACCGGTTGGGTCACGTGAGGCGGCGGCTCGATGGGGAGCGGCTTCTCTACCTTCTCTTTGGATGGCTCCGGCTCCGCGGCAACCTCAGGCTTTTCCTCGCCTGCGGCAGGTTCGGTGGTAGCTGGCTCTCCCCCGACGATAGATTCTTTGACTTGATTGATCTTGGCTTCCAGTTCCGTGATCTTGGCCTGCACCTCGTCTTTGTCTTGGGCGTCGGCCTTCAAGGTCAGATAGGCCTTGTACGACCTTAGGGCCAGCTCGAGGTCGCCTGAACGCTCGGCGACGCGTCCGAGATTGTAGGCCGTGAAGGCGTGGGCCACCATCTTCATGGAGCAGGCATAGGCTTTTACGGCCTCGACGTCGTTTCCGGCGTTTTCAGCCGCCTCGGCCCGCGCGAACCATTCCTTGGCCAGCGCCCGCCGCTCGTCAGTCCGATCCGGTGAGGTGGACGGGCACTCGGCCGCGCGAACGGCCGCGGCGCTGAGAACCGTCAGGCCGCAAACCAGGAGGGACAGCGGAAGCGAGAGGGAAGGGGATACGCGCGAATGTTTCATGGCTCTTACCAAAGCTCAAAATGGGTTGGGCCGGCCTTGCTTGGAATCCGATGGTTCTCGTGGAAAGGGTGCGCTGGGCACTGACGCCCATTATACCTGAATCTGTCGCGGACCCGTATCAAGAGAGCCGACCAGTTTGCCGTCATGGAACCCCGCCAGGGTGCATCATCACACGTCGCCCTGAGCCGCGCCAGTTATGGGCTGGGGGCTGTGCTGGGGGTGGCCGCGCGCTCCGCCGTCCACGAGCCATAGACGCTCGCGCTTCCGCTGCGGTTCTTGAAGATGGCTGACCAGACGCCTGGTCCTCCCAAGTCGTAGGACGTGCTGCCTAGCGCATCCGCATGGCCGTCGCCATCGCGATCGACCATCGGGGCTGAGCCGGACAAGACGAAGTCGAGATCCTGCCCGTCCAGGGCAGAGAAACTTGTGTCCAGGCGCTGCGCAAGGGCCCTGAGGCCGGCACGGCAGGCCACGTTCACACAGCCGGGGGCCTGCTCCACTTCGGCGCACAGGAGCGAATCCAAGGCGTCGCAGCCTCGCAACACGGTTCCACTGTCGTCACGCGTTGCCAGGTTCACCAGGGCTTCAACAAAGGCACTCGCGTCTGTAGTTTGAACACCCAGCCGGGGTGCCAGGCTGGATGCAGCGAAGGTGAAACGGGTGGCCGACCCCAGCTCCAGGGTGAAACCGTGAGGGTGGGCAGGAAGGGTGCTGATATTGAGCTGACCGGCCAGGGACACGCCCGACGCGAACTCGGCTTCCGGCGCAGGGGCCGCCAGGGCCGACATGGGAATCGACGAATGGATGACCGCGCCCGGGAGATCGAGGGCGGTGAGTTGATGATCGATGTTGAATACATTGCTGGCGCCGGCGGCGGTCACCGTGAGTGTCGACTCGACGGTGAGACCGGTCAAAGCCTGGCCGAGCTCGTGCGGCAACTCCGTCAGTTGCCAAGCATCGAGAGAGGCGGCGAACAGGGTGTAGACTCTTGCGTCCAGGTTGAGCCGATCCGCACAGGCGGAAGAAGCATCGGTCACAGCCCGGCGGGCCGTCAGCAGCGCGCCCAGCGGCCCCTCGCCCCCGTCGACCGGTTGGCAGTCCAGCGGATCCTCCGCGCTGGAGCCACTCAGGGCATCGATGGTGCAGTCGAGCCACAATCGCGCCGGGTCGCAGGCGTCGCTGGACAGTTCGCTCCACGTCTGCTGAACAGACTCACTTCCTGGCAGCGAACTCCCAAAGGAAAACTGCGACACAGCAAGAAACCTGCCCTCGGGCGAGGGGTAGAGCCGTGCCAGCGGCAGCAGGACACTCGTGAGCTGTTGGGCGGACAAACTGGCACCAAACACGTCTGCGCATCCTTCACTCACCACGCTGCCTTGGGAGTCGACGGCTTGACCGACAGCCGCGTGGACGCCGCTGGTGACAACATTGGTGAAGGTTGCGGGAGTCACCGTTCGCATTCCCCGCAAGGGAGGTGCTGGATCGGCCATGGATACGTTGCTACAAGATGTGTCGTCATAGAAGTAGATGCGGATCTTGGCGACGGGGTGGAGGGGCGATTGGTCAAGGATGACAGGCACGATCTCCACGCTGGCCAGCGCGACCGAAGTGACGAAGATCGGGATATCCAGGGCCGGGGCATCCCCAACCGAGGCCCTCACCTTGAAGGCCAGTGGCTTCTCTTTGCTTAGCCCTTGGCCGGCAATGACCTGCAAGGTGACCGCGCCATCGTCGTCGCTGATGGCGCTGGGAAACGAGAGCTGCGCGCCCCCGGAGCCGGGCGTGTTCGGATCGTCCACGATGGCGAAATGCATGACTGCGCCGGGCACCGCTTCGCCCTGGAGCCCCCGCACATGGAACACAAGCTGCCGACTCCCAAAGGGCGGAATGGCCACCGTGTCTGACGTCGCCTCGATGGAGGATGGTTGGATGACAGCCGCATCCGGCAGAGGCAGGAGCGTGTGACTTGAGCACGCCACGGTCAGCGCGACCAGCAGCGCCCAGCGCCCGCGAGCAGGAAAGTTTGCGAAGGATCCCATCAGCAGCGACTGAGGACGAAGGCTAGCACAGCTTCGCGTCGTTGATCTTGCTGGCGCGTCGTTGATCTTGCCGGCCAAGGCGGGTAGACCGGGGCGAGAAAAATGGCCGAGTTCGCCCACCTGCATCTGCACACACAATACAGCCTGCTGGACGGGGCGATTCGCCTCGACGAGCTGTTTCCCCGCCTGCTTTCGCTGGGCATGAAACAGGTGGCCATGACCGACCATGGCAACCTGTTCGGCGCCCTGCAGTTCTACGAGAAGGCGAAGAAGCACGGGGTGAAGCCCATCTTGGGCTGCGAAACCTACGTGGCCCCGGATCGGCTGGAGAAGACCGAGCGCAAGAGCCATCACCTGGTGCTTCTGGCCAAGGACAACGCGGGTTGGAAGAACCTCGCGTACCTCAACTCGATGGCCTATTTGGAAGGCTTCTACTACAACCCGCGCATCGACAAGAAGCTCCTGCGCGCGCACCGCGAGGGGCTCATCGGCATGTCCGCGTGCCTGGGCGGCGAAGTGGCGCAGACCATCATGCGCGCGGGGCCGGCGGCGGCCGAGACCGTTGCGCGCGAGTACGAGGACATCTTGGGCAAGGGGAACTTCTTTCTGGAGATTCAGCCCAACGGATTGCCCGACCAGGAGAAGGTCAACGGCGAGCTCATCGCCATGTCGGCGCGCACGGGAATTCCCCTGGTGGCCACCAACGATTGCCACTATCTGGACCGGCAGGATGCGCGCGCCCAGGAGGTGCTGATGTGCGTGGAGCAGGGGCGCACGCTCAGCGACGAGAAGCGGATGCACCACGACACCGACGCGTACTATCTGAAGTCGCCCTCGGAGATGGCGATGCACTTCCGCGACGTGCCCCAGGCGCTGGAAAACGCGGCCCGCATCGCCGACTCGTGCGAGGTGACCTTCGACCTGGACCAGACTCACCTGCCGCGTTTCCAGGTGCCCGAGGGCTACCATGCCGAAAGCTACCTGGCCGAACTGGCGCAAAAGGGACTGGAGAAGCGTTTGCTGGCGATGCACGCGCGCGGCCAGACGGCGGACCCCGATCAGTACCGTGCCCGCTTGGCGCTGGAACTGGGCGTGATCCAGAAGATGGCGTTTTCCGGCTACTTTCTCATCGTCTGGGACTTCATCCGTTTTGCCAAGGAGCACGGAATTCCCGTCGGGCCGGGGCGCGGCTCAGGCGCCGGCTCGCTGGTGGCGTATTCGGTGTGCATCACCGACATCGATCCCATCGTCAACAAGCTGCTCTTCGAGCGCTTTCTCAACCCGGAACGCGTGTCCATGCCGGACTTCGACATCGATTTCTGCATGAACCGGCGCGACGAGGTGATCGCGTACGTCACCCAGAAATACGGCAAGAATAACGTGGGTCAGATCGTGACCATGCACCAGATGAAGGCGCGCAGCTGCATCCGCGACGTGGGCCGCGCCATGGGCTTGCCGGTGTCCGAGCAGAACAAGGTGGCCACCCTCATCCCTGAGCCGGTGCAGGGCAAGTCGCCGCCCATCAAGGAGTCCATCGAGAGAGAGCCGCGTCTCAAGGCGCTGTATGAAGGTGAGCACCGCGAACTGCTCGACATCGCGATGAAGCTGGAGGGGCTGAACCGCCACGCCGGTATCCATGCGGCTGGCGTGGTCATCGGCGAGAAGCCTTTGTGGGAGTATGTGCCTTGCTTCCGGCCCGAGGAAGGGGTGATCGCCACCCAGTTCGACATGAACGACGTGGCCAAGATGGGCCTGGTCAAGTTCGACTTTCTCGGCCTCAAGACCCTGACCGTGATTCAGACCGCGGTGGCGCTGGCCGACGCCGACCGCCAGTCTCGCGGCGAGGCGCGTCTCGACATGGCGGCGATTCCTCTCGACGACGTCGAGGTCTACAAGATGATCTCCGCCGCTGACGTGACCGGCGTGTTTCAGCTTGAATCGTCGGGCTTTCGCGACCTGCTCAAGAAGCTCAAGCCAGACTGCTTCGAAGACATCGTGGCCGCGGGCGCGCTTTACCGTCCCGGCCCCATCGAGGGCGGCATGGTGGACGACTTCGTCGAGCGCAAGCATGGGCGCAAGAAGGTCGAGTACCCGCACCAGGTGCTGGAGCCGATTCTCAAGGACACCTACGGGGTCATCGTGTACCAGGAGCAAGTCATGCAGATCTCGTCGGCCATGGCGGGCTATACCCTGGGCCAGGCCGACCTGCTCCGCCGCGCCATGGGCAAGAAGAAGGCCGAAGCCATGGCCAAGGAAAAGGCCAGTTTCTTGGCGGGTGCCGAGGCCAAGACCATCGACGCCAAGATCGCCGAGGGCGTGTTCGACCTGATGGAGAAGTTCGCTGGCTACGGCTTCAACCGCAGCCACTCGGCGGCGTACGGGCTGCTCACCTACCAGACTGCGTACCTGAAATACCACTATCCAGTGGAGTTCTTCGCCGGCCTGCTCACCTGCGGCAAGGACAAGACCGACGAGGTGGTGAAGTTCATCGCCGAGGCGCGCGCGCAGGGGATCAGCGTTCTGCGGCCTGACGTCAACGAATCGGGCGCGGATTTCACCGTCGTGCCCGAGGAGAAGCTGGTCGAGGAGGCGCCCAAGCCGGGCAAGAAGAAAGCCGCGCCAGCCAGGAAGAAGGCAGCGCCGAGGAATGAACGCGTGGTGGGCAAGGCCATCCGCTTCGGCTTGGCAGCGGTCAAGGGCGTGGGCGAGGGCGCGGTCGAGACCATCACCGAGGCGCGCAAGACGGGCGGCCCCTTCCTGTCGGTCACCGACTTCTGCCACCGTGTGGATACGCGCAAGGTGAATCGCAAGGTACTGGAGGCGCTGATCAAGGCCGGGGCCTTTGATGGAATTGCGGCCAGCAAGGGAGTGACCCGCGCCAAGCTGTTTTCGGCCGTGGATGCCGCGCAGGAGAGCGCGGCCGCGGCCCAGAACGAACGCGACACCGGGCAGACCTCGTTGCTGGCGCTGTTCGGGGGCGGCACATCCTCCACGCCATTGCCCAGTGAGGACGTGTTTGGCGAGGGCGAGGAGTGGACACCCAAGCAAGTCCTCGCCTTTGAAAAGGAGAGCCTGGGCTTCTACATCAGTGGTCACCCATTGGACCGCTTTGGCGGCGAACTGAAGCGATTCGCCAATGCCATTACCACCAATTGCACCGAACGGGGCCCGCGCGCCGAGGTCATTCTGGGCGGGGTCATAGCCGAGTACCAAGAGCGCGTAATCAAGAACGGCACAGGCAAATATGCGTTCTTCAAGCTGGAAGATCAGTTCGGCACAATCGAGTTCCACGTGGCCTCGGCCAAGCTCAACGACTATCGCGAGGTGCTGACCAGCGGCGAGCCTTTGTTAATCAATGGCACAGTGGACGCGCCCTTTGGCGAAGGCGAGAGCGCGCGCGAGCGGCTGCGTTTCATGGACGCCAAGCTGCTGTCTTCGATCCGAGCGGAGCGCAGCAGCCTGATGGAGATTCGCCTCAATGCGGATCTGGTGACTGACGAGCAGATGGCCACGCTGCACAAGTTGCTGCGCCAGTTTCCCGGCCCGTGCCACACGCGCCTGCGTTTGGAGATTCCTCAGCGCAGCGAGACCGTGCTCGACCTGGGCGACGAATTCAAAGTGGCCGCCGCCGACGAGCTGCTGGCCAAGCTGGAGCAGGTTTTCGGCGAGCGGGTGGCGGTGCTGCGCTAGGCAGGAGGTCTCGGGACGCTCCGCCGGTCGTCAGAACTGCCTCGCGGACTCGGGGTTGGCCTTTGCCGGGCGTGGCGGCGCGCGTGTGGTGCCCACGCAACTCGCGTGCGGCGGGCACTGGGCATGATCGCCCAGCACGCGTTGCAGGAGACTGCGTGGCCACTATGGCTACTGCGGCATCACCGGCAACGGTGCCGCCATCGGTCGCTTATACAAGAAGCGTCTTGGGGCTACTGCTTGATGGCCTTGAACGCATCCGCGAGATCTTGCCAGGCGATCTCAACGCCACCCTTGAAATTGTCCCATTTTTGTCCGTTGGCGGCCTTGTATGCATTGAGCTTGCTTTGCACCACGGCGTGCTTGTCCTTGATGTGATCGATGCTTTTGCGATAGTCGATCGCGGCCTCGGTGCCCGCTTCGTCGGCCTCGGCCACCAGCTTGTCGAGCTTGGCGCCTAGCTGTCGGAGTCGTGTTTCGATCTTTCCCACCTCTTGTCCTACTCTTTCCATGGGCTTCTCCTTGTTACTGAGGCATCGAAGCCCAGACGCGGCCCATTCTCTCCGCCCCAAGACTGAGTTCGAGACCGGTCAACCGACGTCTGGCGACGACCACGCGCAAAAGCAGCGCCACAAGGCCAGGGTTCGCCATCACATCATCGTCGGGGAGCATGTCCGGGATGGCTCGCACAGCATCGTCGAGATCATCGCATGCGCTATCCAGCGACTTGCGTGCGACCGCCACAGTCGTCGCGTCGCTGCCCTTGTTCGCCATCGTCATCGAGAGGCTCCGTGCTTCTGCCCAATGACACCCTGGTGGAGCCATCTCCACTGAAGGGCGCAGCGCGCCCCAAAGAACAGCACCAAGCCACTAACCACGCTCATCATTTCCCCACATTCCGCGCCTGATAAATGGAGACGCGTCACAAAACCATACGCCCAACGGCGACACTGAGATCCAGATTCCGCTCAGCCACCAGGGAGGTCTTGTCCCGAACATGGGGCGATCGCAAGGATTAGTTTCGGCTCGGGTGGGTAGACAGTTCTCTCAGAGTCTCGGGGCCGAGGTGATTCGCGGGGAACGGTTGCCATCCGGCGAACAGAGATTCGCTGTGGCATCCAGAAATTTCGTCTTTGCCTACATGCCGCTCAAAAAGCGCCACTTGTTGCTGGACGTTCTTTCCAGAACGAATCTGTGGCGGTCGTTGATGCAGCGGTGGCGTTCACCCGTTTCACCTTGCAGATCGAAGGCGCCGTTCAGAAATGAATCGACCTCAGCCTGATCGCCCCTTACCGCGACCCGCCTATATTCGATGTCATAGCGCAAAGACTGCACGCGTCCTAGACGACCGACCAGGATTTCGCGCAGCCCCGCGTAGCCGTAATCGTCGTTGGCCTCGGGTGTCCCCCCGTCCTCGCTGTAGTTCCTCGACGCCAGCAGCAGCAACATCTCGATGTTCTTTTCGACGAGATAGCCCCGGTATCGCTCGACGGTTTCGATGATGGCCAGATTGTCATCGGTGGCGGGGATCGTGGTCCCGGCCAGAAACCGCGTGTGAGCGCAGCCAGCCATGGCCGTCACGAACACAACCACCAACGCACTGAGTCCCGATGTTGTCATGCCTTTCCAGACCGAACTAGCATCAATCGTTCCAGCAGAAATAGCCCGCGCCTGCGCCATCCTTCGCCGTGCTCAGACCCAAGTGCGACTCCCTGGCCAGATATGGTGGGCTGTGCTGCCAAGATGTCCGCTTGGCTACCTGGAGAACGACACCAAGTACTTCGATGCCATGTGGGGGCTATACAACAGCTCTCGCACCCAAAGGACATCTACTGGTCGCGGGGCAATGGCTGGGTCTTCGTAGCTTCGATCCCAAGACGACTCCGCACTTTACCGCGGATGGCAACACGGCGATGGCTCGGATCATCGGCAGCTACTACGCCACGGATTAGTAGGATAGACGCATTGCCGATGGGGTTGTGTGCGCTTTGACCGGCGCGCACAACCCACCGTTTCTGAGAGAAAAAGGGCCGCTGGCTCGTCCGCGTAACCGCCACCGGCCTCACTGAATCAGCACGCGGTCGATGTTGCAGGTGGTCCCGCTGCTGTACAAATCTTTGAGGCCGGTCACCCGAACCTTGAGCACATATGATCCGCCTGGCACGATGGGGCTGGCATAGACCAGATAGTTGCCGGTGGCTGGCGCATCGGAGCGAAGGCTGACCTGCACTTCCGGGGTCACGGCCGTGCCGCTGCTGTCGGATAGCGTGACGCCCATGATTCCCGAACTGGTGTCGTAGGCGGAATAAAGAAGGATTCGCGTTCCGGTAAAGGCAATGGAGGCCGTCGCGCCAGTGGTGGACGACGAATGTGAATCACCGTTGTAGCAAGTGCTGCATGAGCCGGCGGTCCAGCCGCTGCTGTAGGTGAATTGGTTCGGCGCGGTGCCGGTGGTGTTGTCGTTGACAATGGTCCCCGAAGGCGTGACCGGACTCCAGGTGCCAGCCGCGACATCCAGATTCCACATCGGATTGTAAGTGGAAATCGATTCCGTGGAACCACTGACCGTGAAGGGTTGCATCACCAACGTCGATGCCGGCAAATGGCCGTTGACCCATCGATCACCGACGTAGATATAGGTGGTTCCGGAAGTGCCGGCCACTGTGACAACCGCGGTGTCCTGCGACTCCCAGGTCTTGGATCCACTCGGACAGAAATTGCCGTGAGAAGTCCAGGTTCCGGTGAGCGATGTCGCGGTGGAGTAGGAGTTGTCGTTGCAATGCCAGTAGCTTCCTTGGGAGCTCTGCCAGAAGTATGTGCTGCCCGCCTGGTAGAGGGAGACACCTTCGCCGCTCTGAATTCCGGTCTTGACCGTGCTGGCGATACTCAAACCATCCGCGGAAAACTTGTACAGCTTTCCCTCGGAGCGAACCAGGTATTGCGAACCGTCGGTGTCCTGGAAAACCTGGAAATCATCGGCACCGGTAAGGCTAAGGGTGCCTTGCAACGTGTAGGGCCCTGAAATGCTGCTGCTGGTGAGGACGGCGAAGCTACCAATGTAGACGGAAGGGCTACCAGTTTGAGTACTTGACCAGCGGCAAGCAGCGCGAAAGCGAGTCTATGCCATCAATTCGATGCGGTTCCCTTCTGGATCGGCGAGCACGGCTTCATAGTAGCCATCACCTGTCACACGCGGCCGACTCAGGATGACGACCCCCTGACTCTCAAGACGCGCAACTGTCCCGTCCACTGCCGCCCTCGTGCCCAGCCGGAGTGCCAGGTGTGCGTAGCCGAACCCGGACGCTTCGGAGCGAGCCTCAACCCGGCCCGATTGGCTCATCAGTTCCACGCGAGCGCCATCGCCGAACGACACGAAGGTGGAGCGAAAACCTGTGTGGGGATTCTGGTAGGGTGCGCCGCTCTTCGCTCCCAGCATTGCCACATAGAACTGGCACATCCGTTCGAGGTCTCGGACCCAGATTGCGACGTGCTCTATGTGGATTGCGTCCATGCCGTGGCCTCGATCGACTATCGCGCCCCCGTGAACGCCGGTGCGCTCGGACGGGGACTCAAGTTGTCGGCCACTATCTTCCGGCCGGACTCGCGCAACAGACGCAAGATTTCAGGCTGGTTGGCTGTGGTCTGGAAAACCGCTGGCCGGCCTGAGAACAGAGCAAGCCCGAAGAAGACAGTCAACCATAGAGAGCGAGACGAACCCACCATGCGCTTACTGTCTCATGGCGGGTACGACCGTGCCAAGCGTGACTGGCTGAACTCTCTAGGGGAACTGGGCGTCGTAGGCGGCGATAGCCTCGTCCGTGAGATCGACGGGGCGAGGCTGAAGACTATCCGGGTTCTTGCCAAACATGACGCCCGTCGCGACGTCCTGGGTGGAGTAGACCAGCCCCAGGTCGCGGTCGCGGGCGAGTTTGGCCAACACACTGGTGATCCTTTTCAGGATCGGAGCCGTGGCGGTCTCCTCGTTCTTGGCCAAGGCTTGCTGAAGGGTCTGGTACAACTTCTGTACGGCCGCGACACGCTGACTCAGCTGCTCTTCGGTGCTTCGACGAGCTTCCGCTGTCATCGCATGTGATTCGCTGTCGTACTTCGCCTTGGCCCGCTTTGTCTCATTCTGGAGCCGGTCGAGTTCGGCCTGCTTCGCCTGAAAGTCACGCGTGAGAACTGCTTTCGCCCGCACGCCCTCGTGCACCGAGGTCAAGACCTTCTTTTGGTCGATTCGTGCGATGCGGACCGGCTTCAACGAAGCCGATGCGGCCCTGGCAGCCGCGCTCTCGGTCAGGTCGAGCTCGCGCTGAAAGTAGGCGACAGCCTTCGCATCGAGCATCGTCGGAGATCCCGAAGCCAGTGCCAGTGCACGAAGCCGGGGCGTGATCGTTCCGTCGATAAGTTTCTTGCTGAGTTCGGCCTCGCTGTCGCCCAGCTCCTTCTGGTAGGTCTTGTAGACGTCCTGGATTCTCGTGACCTCCTGCTGCAGGCTGGCCTCTCCCTTCGCGATAGCCTCGGGCGAGAGCGAGCCTCGATCGCGCTTGAAGGCCTCGATGCGTTTCTTGAGTTCGCCCTGCATGTCATCGAGACGCCGCTGCTTCTGGTCGAAGACCGCTTTCAATTTGGCCCGCACGGCCTGCCCCTCCGGCGTCTCCTTGATGAGCCGGGCCAGGTCGACCAGCGCGATCAGCGTCGGTGCGGTGCCGGGCACTGCCCGGCCCGCCCGCGCCCAGGACGCGGCGGCCGGCTCCCCCGGCCTGACCGCTGCCGGCGCCGCCGGGCGGGGCCCGAGGTTGTCGGCCACTATCCTTCGGCCGGCCTCGCGCAATTGGCGCAAGACCTCAACCTGGCTTTGGGCGGACACTTGATCCACGGCCAGCAGGCTGCCGCCTTTGCTCTCGTGCAGTTTCAGGGTGACCACGAAAGACTGGTCGACGAGCACTACCGATCCGGAAATTACGAAATCGGCGCCGATGTTGCGTGCCGTCTCCACCTCGCAATCGCCCTCGACGCAGTCATTCTTCCCCATCTCTCTGAGCAACACCATCATGTTCTCGCGGGTCATGACCTGGATTCCGCGCCCGGCCAACCCTTGCACAACGCCGCCGCGAACCGTGTCCGCGAAGACCTCGAGGACTTCGCCTTGGGTTTTCGCGCCGTTGAACTCCAGAACGGCCAACCGCTTGCCTGGGGTCTGGGAAAGGGCTGGCCGGCCTGCAAAGAGAGCAAGCCCGAAGAAGGCAGTCAACCATAGCGAGCGAGACGAGCCAGCCATGAGATCACTGTCTCATGGCGGATGCCGCCCTGCCAAGGCGCCAGAACCTGCTAAGGCGGATAGAGCAGGTACTTTAGCCGCTTGGCGCGGAAGGCGTCGAGGTCGTCCTGGAAAAGCGCCTCGACCTCGGCAAGACGGCTGGGCTTGAGGATGGCCGCGGTCACCACGGGATCCCCAATCATTCTGTGCAGGCGGGCGGCATTCCATTGCTCGCGATAGAGCTTGCGCAAGGCGATGGCGATGGCGATGCCAGTTCGCACTGGTTCGAAGCTTGCGCGGTTGTCGACGCGCAAGTGAACGCCCTGGCAAAGCGTGCCGCTAAATGGATTCGCCTGAGGCGTGAAGGTGGTGGCTTCGAACGAGACTCCGCCAAGTTGCGCCCGCGCCAGTTCAGCGGCGAGGCGTGGGCCGTAGAGCCAGGGGGCTCCCACGACCTCGAAGGGCGTGTCGGTCCCCCGGCCAACCGAAACGTTGGTCGCTTCCAGCAAGGCGACGCCGGGATAGAGCACGGCCTCATCCACAGTGCGCAGGTTGGGCGACGGCGGCCACCAAGTCAGTCCGGTTTCGTCGAAATAGGACCTCCGATGGTAGCGAAGCATGCGCAGGATTGCGAGACGGACACCCAGATGCTCGTCGGCATTCATCAGCTCGGCCAACTCAGCCATGGTCATGCCGTGGCGAATCGGCAGGGGATGGTGGTTCACCGCCGACTGCTCACTGGGTTTGAGCATGGGGCCGGCCACGTCCATGGCATTGATGGGGTTGGGTCGATCGAGGACGATGACCCGCAGCTCGCGCTGCGCGGCCGCTCTCAGCGTCGCGTGCACCGTCGAGGCGTAGGTGAAGAAGCGCGCCCCCACGTCAGGCAGATCGATCACGACGGCGTCGATGTCCGGTGGCAGAGTCACCGGCCGTGCGCCGGTCGGGGACTTGCTGCGCGGGGCACGCGATCCGCCATACAGACTGAAAACCGGCAGGTGAGTCTTGGCATCAATGCCGTCGTCGACGAATTCGTCGTGGCTTGCCGATAGACCATGCTCGGGGCTGAGCAGGGCCACCAGAGCGAGATCGCGACGTGCGGCCAGTACATCCGTGCTGCGGCTGCCATCGCGGGTGCGGGCGCTGTCGTTGGTGAGCAGGGCGAAGCGCAGGCCACGCAGAGGAGCAAAATTCTCGGCAACCAGGGCGTCGATTCCTACAGTCAGTGGGCCGGCGGCAGACTGCGGCTCGCTCATTGCGCGCCCGAGGGTCGACCCAGCCAGCGTTGCAATCGCGCCGGCCAATGCATTGATCGAGCCCTTGCCGTCGGGGTGAACGCGATTGCTGAGAAAGATCACGAACAGGTCCTGCTCGGGGTCGATCCAAAGTGACGTCCCCGTGTATCCTCCGTGCCCGACCGCCCGCCGCGAGAGCGAAGTCCCGCGATTGTTCGAATACGCGCTTTGCATGTCCCAGCCGAGCGCGCGAATTCCCCCTGGCACGTCATGGGGAGCCAGCATCTTCGCTGTCGCAGTGGCCGAGAGAACGCGAGCGTCTTCCAGCACCCCGGAACCGAGCAGCATGCGTGCGTAGCGTGCCAGGTCCTGGGCGGTGGCAAAGAGTCCCGCGTTTCCGGCCACGCCGCCCAGACGAAAAGCCCGCGGATCGTGGACCTCGCCGCGAATCCATGCGCCCTTGCGCTGCTCGGTCGGGGCGATGCGGGTGCGATCTGTGGATGACGGCAGGAAGCCGGTTTGTTTCATGCCCAGCGGCCGAAACACGGCGGCCTCCGCGAAGCTGGCGAGATCCGAGCCTGTAACCCGCCGGACGACTTCCTCGAGCATGAGGAAGCCAATGTCGGAGTAAGTGAAGCGCGTGCCCGGCGCTGCCTTGAGCGACAGGGCAGCGATGCGCCGGATGGCCTCGGCGCGCCCGTGCTCGTAGTCGCCGAGGGCCGTCTCGGACGGCAGTCCCGAGACATGGGTGAGAAGCTGTCGAATGGTGATGGCGCTCTTGCCGCGGGCTGCGAACTCCGGAACGTAGCGGGACGCTCGATCGTCGAGATCGATCTTGCCCTGGTCGGCCAGGACCATGAGTGACGTCGCGGTGGCGATGGGCTTGGTCAGCGAGGCGAGATCGAAGACAGTGTCTTCTGTCATCGGTTCTTTGTCAGGCGACAGAGAACGGAAACCGAAGGCGCGTGCGAAGACTATGCCACTCTGTCGGCCGATCGCGACGACGCAGCCAGGGAGTTTTCCCTGCGCAAGGGCATCAGCCACCAGTCGCTCGATGCCTTCACGCAAGGCTGCGGGCGTGCTGTCCCCGACCCGGGCGGTGCCCGCGTCCTCTGCTCGCAGCGATGTCGACGCGACCAGGGCGGGCGCGAAGGCAAGCAAAACCAGGCGTCCGCGCGCCGCGCTCGTGAACGAAGGCCGAGCCTTCTCAGTCACAGGTTCCGGAGCAGGGAACCCAAGCACCTTCGGTGGCGGTTATGGTAGCGGTGCCGTCGGTGAGCCCAGACCCTTTGGCCGTCACCGTGATGGTTCCCGCGCCTGTCGCCTGAACGATGGCGTAGGCTAGGCCGCCGGAGCTGTTGCGCACATTTCCACGGAACGTCTCCTGCGTCATGCTCGCACTGTCCACGGCTATGATGGTGCCTGGCCCGGTGATGGAAAATGTTATCGCTGTGTCGGTGGACACTGCGGCTTTGACGAACGAGACGTCGTTCAAGTCGGTCACTATCTCGGTGTGATCCGCCGTCAGTGTGACCTTGCCCGCCACCGCTCCGGTGGGCGGAGACGATGTCACCGCCGCGCCCCAAATCTTCGCCCACGCAAGACCGTT
>Ga0182017_10002201_pt1 | contig 14881 bp, 10 predicted proteins | sample 712E3DmetaG_FD_120492 | JGI IMG/M metagenome (GOLD analysis project Ga0182017, IMG submission 120492) | Permafrost microbial communities from Stordalen Mire, Sweden - 712E3D metaG | ecosystem: Environmental > Terrestrial > Soil > Wetlands > Permafrost | place: Sweden: Stordalen | collected... | reverse complement strand
GGAAGGGCAGTGATAGCGCTTCTCCTCTTCGACCACATACTTCTCGGTGCCCCACTCGCGCCACCGGGGTATCGCCCTGACCATCACTTTCTTTCCCACGGGCATCACGAAGTCATCGATCGCCTTGCAGGGCCAGTCGTCGCACTGGTGACATCCCTCGTAGCCTCTGGCGATGACACATTCGCGGATCGGGCATACCCGGCAGTAAAGGAACTTGCTTTCTGTATCGTCCGACATACACCCGGTGCACTTGATCTCCTCTACTCCGACGTTATAGACGGTACAGAGCCTCTCTTTGAACTTCTGGTTGTCGTCGCGGTCCGCGATCATGATCCCGCAGACGCCGCAGTAAAGGCCGCAGGGCGCGAGCAGGTCCCGGTTGATTTCCATTCCCGACCCCCTCTTCTGTCACGGAGTCTTACCGTTATTGAGTCTACACGAGTGGCGCCAGCTTGACAGTGTAGCGGCATGGTTATATCTTTGCAGGCATCGTGTTCGATAATAGTCACAAAAGGTCGACATGAGCAAGCAGATTCAATCGATTGAGCGCGGATTGTTCATCCTGGATTCTATAATATTCAACAATTCGCCTATCACGGCTACCGAGATCGCAAAGCAACTCGGGGTCCACAAGAGCACGATCTCCCACCTGTCCTCCACCCTCATCGAGCAGGGGTACCTGGCCCGGGAGCCCGGTTCGTGGCGCCTCAAGGCCGGCCCGAAAGTCTACAGGATCGCGCGCACGGTCCCGCTGACCGGCGAGGAGCTGGGTCTGCTGGAACCGTTTATCGACGACCTGGCCGATGCCACCCGCGAGACCGCTCACATCGCAGAGCTACGCGGAAGGCACGTGATGTTCCTCTCCAACAGGTACCCTGACAGGACGCTGCGGGTACACACCGAGACAGGGTCGCTCGAGGCCGCACACGCCACGGCCGTCGGCAAGGCGCTTCTTGCCGGGCTCACCGATGACGAGATCACGTCACTCTATGAGAACACCGGCCTGGGCCGCTTCACTGAAAATACCGTCACGCGGCTGCCGGACCTTTTGAAAGAACTAGAGAACGTCAGGAACGTTGGGTTCGCCAAGGACCTCGGCGAGATGACGCCGGGCATCGGCTGCCTGGCGGTCCCGGTGCGCGACCGCATCGGTCTCATCGTCGCCGCGGTCGGGATCTCGGGCCCCGAGGAGAGGATGTTCCAATCCGGCGCCGCGCATGAGAAGGCGGTCATCAAGTGCGCCGCGGCGATGGAGAAGAAGATAGCCCGCTGATCCCGGAGGACGAATGAGGCTGACCGGCGGAGAGATAGTGGTCGAGTACCTGGCGAAGCAGGGCGTACCGTACGCCCTCGGGATACCGGGCCACGGTTGTCTCGGTCTCGCCGACGCGTTCCTGGGCCGCGAGGACCGGGTCAAGGTCCTGCAGATGATGCAGGAGATGAGCGGGGTCCACATCGCCGACGGCTATTACCGGGCTTCCGGCAGACCGCTCGCCGTCTTCACCAGCATCGGGCCGGGCGCCATCAACACCGCCATCGGCGCGGCCACCGCGTACGTCGATTCGGTCCCCGTCCTGATACTGACCGGCAGCGCCCACACCCACATGCGGGGGAAGGGACTGCTGCAGGAGCTGGAGAGGTCTCGAGACGACGACTTCGAGAGAGTGCTGCAGCCGGTAGTCAAGCGCTCGATGCGGGCGGACACCGTCGTCGGGCTGCCCTCGGTCATGAAGCGCGCCTTCAACGTGATGATGACCGGAAGGCGCGGGCCGGTGAACGTGGTACTGCCGATGGACGTCCAGAGCGCCTCCGCGGACGTGAGGATGCCCGACCCGAGGAAGAGCGGGCAGGGAGGCGTGACGCGAGGTGACGCGACTCAGATCGAGCGCGCCGCCGAGCTCTTTGCCAGGGCGAAGAGGCCGGTGATACTGGCGGGTGGGGGCGTCGCCGCGGCGGGCGCCTTCGATGAACTCAAAGCGCTTGCCGAGCTGAAGGGCGCGGCCGTGGTCACGACCATGGCCGGCAAGGGATGCTTCCCCGAAGACCACCCGCTCTACGCGTGGCACACGGGTTCGAAAGGCACCAGCGTCGGTCTCCACTTCACGTCGACGGCCGACGTGCTCCTGGCGGTCGGCTGCAGGTTCGCCGATGAGACTTCTTGCTCGTACCGGCCGGGTGTAGCCTTCTCCATCCCGCCAACGAAGCTGATCCACGTAGACATCGACTCTTACGAGCTGGGCAAGAACTACCCGGCCGAAGTCGGCATCGCCGGAGACGCGAAGTCGGTGCTGGGCGACCTGGTCCATGACCTTGAAGGCCTGGCCGCAGGCGAGGACATCAAGGACGAGAAGTACATCGAGGAGATAGCGTTCCGCCGCCAGAAGTGGGAGCGGCACGTCGAGAAGCTTGTATCGGTCAACACGAAACTGCCTACGATATCCCAGGTGCTGTTCGAGCTGCGCCGGTCGATCGCGCGAGACGCGTTTCTCGTCACCTCATCCGGTAACACTCAGGCCCAGATGCTTCAGGAGTTCCCATTCTACGTGCCGGGCACGTGCATCACGACCGGCGGGTTTTCGACGATGGGTTATACGCTTCCGGCCTCGATAGGTGTGAAGCTTGCCAGGCCCGACAGGCAGGTCGTCGGCCTGACGGGCGACGGAGACTTCATGATGACGATCAGTGAGATGGCCACCGCGGTCATGGCGGGGACGCCCGTCGTCATGGTCGTGGTCAACAACCAGGGCTGGCTGGCGATCAAGGACCTTCAGATGGACGCGTACGGAAAGTCCCGCACGATGGCCGTGGATTTCGTGACCCCTGAAGGCGACGCGTACAACCTGGCGATTGCCTCGGCGGCGAAGGCTTTCGGATGGCACGCTCAGAAGGTGGACTCGCGCGCGGCGATCGGCCCCGCCGTGAAGAAGGCGCTGAAGGCGGGCAAGCCCGCACTGGTCGAGGTCACCGTGCACAGGGATTATCCATACTCGGGAAGCCCTGCGGTCGGCTGGTGGGACGTGCCGGTGCCGGCGTACCTGAAGGAGCGGCGCGCGAGGTACGAGAAAGAGAGCGCGGAGGAAAAGCTCTGAGATTCGCATGATGCGAAAACGGTGGTCACCGTTCTTGCATCTTATTCCCGAGTCGGCTTTCGAAGAAAGCCGGTCGGAGTATTGTCGCGCACGCCTCGGCGTGCGCCGTGTGTGAATGAGCTCGATGGGGGGAGAGAAGAAAGATGGCTAAGCTTCCAGTTGTTTCGTCCAAACCGAAGGTGGCCGTCCAGTACATTGTCCACCCGGAGAAGCTGAAGGGCGCCGCGGGACCGGGCGACCTCTTCAGGCGGACCCGCAGGGCGATAAGGGGGATGGGTTTTGCCCTGGAGGAGTTCGGTCCGCTGATCGACGCGGATGAGATAGCCGCGAACGCGCTTGCCTGCGGCGACTCGGCCGCGATGCTGGGCGTCACGTTCACCGGGACCTCCGCTCGCCAGACCGCTGCGCTGGGGAGGTTCTCCGGCCCGGTCGGTGTGTGGTACTTCCCCGGCTCTCCCTGGTGGAGCATGGCCTCCGCCGGCTCCGGCATCGGTTACCTCCGGGACGAGGCCCGCGCGAGGGATGACCTCAAGGTGACCGCCCTCTGGGGCGACCCGGATGACGACAAGGCTCTCGAGAGGGTCCGCTGTTTCGCGGCCGCGGCGCACACCGTCTACGCCATGAAGCGAGAGAAGATCGGTCTCATCGGCGGCTCATACTACGACGTCATGCCGGCGAGCAACTGGCACCCCGACGCGCTGACGAACCGCCTGGGCCCGTCCTACGTTGAGGCGGACATGTCGCTCCTGGAGAGGGAGTGCGCGTCCGTCACAAACGCCGAGGCATTAACGCTCGTCCGCAGGCTCACCGGCTCCGGCATGAAAGTGGCCGATGATGCGACCTCCCTCGAGACGATAAAAGCGTCCGCGCGCGTATCGGTCGCGGTCGAGCACCTGCAGAAGAAGCTGAACCTCACCGGCGTCGCTCTCAACTGCTACGGGGGGCCCGACCCTGAGGGATACACCGGCGTCCTCGGCAGGTGCGGCGCGAGCGGTTGCCTCAAGGCGCACGCCCTGTCGTCCGTGGTCATGGGATGTGAGAGCGACGTCATCCAGTGCGCGCAGCAGATGATGTTCCGCCACCTGGTCGGGAAGATACCGTGCATGGCGGACCCGTGGACCGTCGACCAGAAGACCGGCGAGCTGATCGCGGGTACGTGCTCGGGGCCGGCGGAGCTGTCCGGCGAGCCGGGTGACGTGACCATCGAGGCGGGAACGCTCATGAGCCTCTACAAGGTCGGAGTGCTTGGCGTCTGCTTCCCGAAGATCGAGGGGGCGAGGGCGATAGTCGCGAGGCTTCACGGCCGGGACCTGGACAGGATGGTCGTCGCGACGGGCAACCTGGTCGGCTCGGACTCCACGACGATTCCGGGACGCCTCGCCATCAAGGTAAAGCTCGACAACCCCGGCGCATTCCTCGAGCGCGGCGTCATCGGCAACCACTACACGTTCCTCCCGACCGGCGACGACATGGTCGAGATGGCCAGGCTCGAGATGCTCTGCGACTTCATGGACATAGATATGGAGCGCTGTTAGCGATGGCGTTCGTCGATCCGGGAGAACTGCCCGAGAAGCGAGTGCCACCGCCGTTCGAGCGCGCCCTGAAGGTCGTCATGTCCCCCGAGACCGAGCCGGACGTGAAGGACTTCACTCTCATCTACTCTACTCTTGCGCCACAAGGCGGCTGCACGGACTTCCACGCGCATGAAGAGAGCGGAGAGCTGATGGTCTTCACGTCGGGAAAAGGGAAGGCATGGCTCGCCGGCGTCGAAAGAGACGTTATGCCGGGCACGGCGATGTACGCTGCTCCGGGCGTGGAGCACAGGACGATGAACACTGGCGACGAGCCGTTGATGATAGTATGCGTCTTCGTGCCGCCCGCGCCTCCCGACTATATAAGCAGCAACGTGGCGGAGGCGGGGCATAAGGACGGCGGGGATGGTTGACGCCGGGCTCGCCGAAGTCTGCAGGGAGACGCTCGCCGAGGGCGGTCTCCTGATCCCTGAGAACACGGTCAAGGAATGGCTGAGAGACCGTGGGGTCAGCGTTCCCCCCGGGCGGGTTGCCGACACCCTTGAGATGGCTATCGAGTTCGCTCGGAAAGTCTCCTATCCGGTCGTGATGAAGCTGGTCTCGGACCGCATGCTGCACAAGACCGAGGTCCGGGGCGTCGTCGTCGGCATCGAGGACGAGTCCGCTCTGCGGCGCGCCTATCACAGGCTGGAGGACGCGGCGGACATGATCCCCGGCGCGCCCGAGATATACGTCGAGCTGCAGGTGCCCCCCGGTCCGGAGGTGATCGTCGGGCTCCAGAACGACGAGCACTTCGGCCCCGTCCTCATGGTCGGGACCGGCGGCACGTATACCGACCTCCTGAAGGACGTCGCCTTCCGTACTCTGCCCGTTACGGAGACCGAGGTGCTCCAGATGCTGGAAGGTCTTCAAGGCTGGCAGCTCCTGAAAGGTTTTCGAGGCGCGCCCGCGTCGAACGTAGACTCGCTCGTGAAATTGGTGACGGGGATCGCGAAGCTCGGCGTCGAGATCGCGCCTTTCCTCGACTCCGCGGACTTCAATCCGGTCATCGCGCTGCCCGGCGGCGCCTGGATAGTCGATGCCAAGATCACCCTGGCGCGCGAGGAGCTCCCGGACCCTTTCGCATTCGAACGACCCCGCACCGACCACCTCGGCGGCTTCTTCGACCCGGCAAGCGTCGCGGTCGTCGGGGCGTCCGCGAGCCCGGGAAAGATCGGCAACGTCGTGGTGGACTCCCTGGTCAACCACGAGTTCAAGGGCAAGGTGTTCCCGGTCAACCCGGGCCGCGAAGAGATAATGGGCGTGAAGTGCTACCCGTCCCTGGAGGCGCTGCCCGAGAGGCCTGATCTGGTCGTCATGGTCGTCGACCTCGCGGAAGGCCCGGAGCTCCTCGAGCGGATGGCGTCCCTGGAGATACACAACCTGCTGGTGATCTCCGGCGGCGGCAAGGAGCTCGGGGGGGACCGTGAGAAGGTCGAGGAAGAGATGGCCGCGCTCGCGCGCGAGCGTGACGTGAGGATCGTCGGGCCCAACTGCATAGGGGCCTTCGACGGAGAGACCCGCTTCGACTCTTTCTTCTACTCTCACGAGAGGGTGGCAAGGCCGCCGGCCGGAAAGATGGCCTGCATCACCCAGAGCGGTACATGGGGATGCGCGTTCCTCGAGTGGGCCCGGACGACGGGCGTCTCGAAGATGGTCAGTTACGGCAACAGGGTCGACGTCGACGAAGGGGACCTCATCGCGTATCTGTCCGGCGACCCCTCCACCTCCGTCATCGGGAGCTACGTCGAGGGGCTGTCCGGCGGGCGCAAATTCCTGGCCGCCGCGAAGGGGGCGGCGAAGAACGGCAAGCCCGTCGTCGTTTTCAAGACCGGCAGGAACGAGCGCTCGGCCGAGGCCGCCGTGTCACACACGGGCGCTTACGGCGGCAGCTACGAAGTCTACGCGGGCGCGCTCGAGCAGGCTGGGATCATAACCACCGACAGCTTTCACGAGCTTTTCGGGGCTTGCAAGGCTCTGGCGATGCAGCCGGCCGCCGCCGGACCGCGCGCGGCGATGCTCTCCAACGGGGCGGGGCCGATGGTCAACGCGCTCGATCTTTTTCCGGTGAGGGGCCTCGAGCTTGTGACGCTAGAGGGCGAATCAGTTACGAAGATGCGAGACCATTTCAGCTTCTTCTACCTTGTCGAAAACCCGGTAGACGTCACGGGGTCCGCGTCCGCCGAGGACTACGAGTTCGTCATCAGGACGCTGCTCGCCGACGAGAAGGTGGACATCATCATGCCTTTCTTCGTCTTCCAGGACACACCGCTCGATGAGAGCATCGTCGAGAGGATGGAGCTGCTAGCCGGGTCGGACAAACCCATACTGGGTTGTGCGATCGGCGGCGATTACAGCCGGCGGATGTCGGCCCGCCTCGAGGCGGTCGGCATCCCGGTCATGGACGACGTCACCCAGTGGGTGGCCGCCGCGGCGGCCCTTGCCCGGTGGGGCAAGGTCAAACCGAAGAAGTAGCACATGGAAAAGTTGATCGTCACCGCCGCGCTGACCGGCGGTCTTCACGGAAAGGAAGCCAACGAGGCACTGCCTGAGCAGCCTGACGAGATAATCGAGGACGCGCTCCTTTGCGGGGAGGCCGGGGCGGCGATAGTCCACCTACACGCCAGGGACGAGGAAGGGCGCGGAGTCGGCGACCCAGAGCTGTTCGCGCGGATAAACGAAGGGATACGGGAGCGGTCCGACCTGGTCATCCAGAACACGACCGGAGGCACCGGGATCCCTGTCGAGAAACGGCTCCTCGCGCTGGACGCGAAGCCCGAGATGGCCTCGCTCAACATGGGCACGGTCGTCTTCTTCATACCCGGCGATGACAGCCTCTCGGAGATCCCGTTCGTGAACCTGCGCAGCGAGATCGAACTTTTCGCCAGGGCGATGCTCGAGCGCGGCATCAAGCCGGAGCTGGAGGTCTACAACCCTTCAATGTTCGGCGAGGTCGAAAACCTGATGTCAAAAGGCCTCATCACCGAGCCCTGCTACGTGAACATGGTGATGAACGTCGGGGGCATGGGAGGCTATCCCGGGACCGCGAGCAACCTGGTCCACATGGTGGAGCACCTGCCACCCGGAGCGATCTTCAACGTCTCGGGCGTAGGAAAGGCGCAGCTGCGGCTGAACATGATGTCGATGGCGATGGGCGGCCATGTCCGCGTCGGCCTCGAGGACAGCGTGTATTACTGGCGCGGGGAGCTCGCGGAGGGCAACGCCCAGCTGGTCGCCCGCGCTGTCAGGCTGGCGAAGGAGCTCGGCCGCGACGTCGCCACTCCCGATGAGGCCCGGGCCATCCTCGGCCTCCGGTGACAGCACCGGGATCCCTTACGGTATCGTGGCGTGGCCTCCGCTCACCGTGACCGGTGTACCCATCGCGTGAATCATCGACGCGACCTGCGAGATCCAGCTGTCCCCTTCCGAGCCCGCCAGTACCACCGGCTGCCCGTTGCTGATATACGCGGGGTAGAGGACCGCTGACGTGAAACCGCTCGAGTCCATCTGCAGCCGGGTTAATATCGTGTACCTGCCCTCGTTGCTGCCCGGGCTGAATACGAAGTTGCCGAGCGAGTACGCGACGAGCTTCCCCTTGTAGATCTCCATGCCCTGGATCACGTGCGGATGTCCTCCCAGCACCAGGTCGGCTCCGCTGTCGACCGCCAGATGCGCGTAGTCTATCTGCGCCGGGTCGGGCGTGGTCTTCCTCTCGGTGCCCCAGTGGAACGACACCACGACGACGTCCGCGTTCTGCTTCGCGGCCCTTATGTCCGCGACCATCCTCGACGTGTCCTTGGCGTCGCAGTCGCCGGGCCAGCCGTTGCCGGCGGGCCAGCCCGCGTAGCCGATGTCGTCGTATGCCAGGAAAGCGACCCTGAGGCCGTTCGCGTCCAAGTAAGCCGGCTGGTGCGCGCTCGTATAGTCCGCTCCCGCGCCGCAGTGAGAAATGCCGTACTGGTCGAGGTATCCCAGGCTGTCCAGGAACGCGTCGTTGCCGTAGTCCTTGGTGTGATTGTTCGCCTGTGATACGACGTCCACGCCCGCGTCGCGCATCGGCGGCAGGCCGTTGGGCGGCCCGCGGAACGTGAAGCTCTTGCCCGCCACCGCGGTGCCCCTGTTGCTGATCGTGCACTCGAGGTTCGCGAACGTAAGCGTGTTGTCGCGAAGCAGGTCACCTGTCGCCTTCCAGGGCCAGTCGTAGCCGTTCGACTGCAGGTACGGCAGGACGTCTCCGCCGAGGTTCACGTCACCCACGGCGGCGAGGGACCACTTGGCGTTGCTGCGGTATGAGAAGTACATCGGGCGCTCGCAGACGATCGCGGCGCCGCCGAGCGCGTCGACGCTGCAGGAGAAGTCGTGGGCCGCGTCGTTGGCCTCGCCCAGCGTGTTCTTGACCGGGATGGTGGACCGCGACCCCGCCGGCACGGACAGCTTCTGCTGCTTGTTGTTCCCGTCGCCGAGCAGGTAGAGGATGGACACCTCCGCCGCGGTAGCGCCCGGGTTCTGTATGCAGATGTACGGGTCGAAACCCGGACGGCATGTGCCCTCGGCGAAGAAGAAGGACGACGATGGCGCACCCGCCCCGACCACGTCGTGGCCGCCGGTCCACGCGCCCTTGTAGGCGAAGTACATCGGCCTTTCCGCGACGATCGTCTGCCCGTTGGTGCAGCTGACCCTGCAGGAGAAGTCGTGCGCCGCGTCATCGCCCCGGCCCAGGTCGTCAGCCACCAGCAGGGTGGAACGCGAGTTGGGCTTCACGTCCAGCTCCCGCTCCTTGAGCCCGCCGTTGCCCAGCATGTAGCTCACTTTCACGTGCGCGCCCTCCGCGCCGGGGTTCTGGATGCAGAGGTAGGGGTCGAAGCCGGGGCGGCAGGTACCTTCCGCGAAATAGAAGTCCGCAGCGGGCGCGGCCGCGCCCAGTACGTCGTGCCCGCCCGTCCAGACACCCTTGTACGTGAAATACATCGGGCGCTCGACGATGATAGCCGACCCTGCTTCCGCTACGACCGAACAGGAGAAGTCGTGCGCCGGGTCGTCACCGGTACCGAGCGTCTCGGCAGCGGGGTACGTGCGTCTCGAGTACGCGGGCACCTCGTCCGTCCTGGTCCGGGTGGTCCCGTCACCGAGCATGTAAGTGATCGTCACTTTCGTGCCGGGCCCCGGGTTCTGGACGCAGAGGTATGAATCGAAACCGGGCCGGCAGGTCCCCTCCGCGAAGTACCAGGACTGCCGTGCCTCGGTCGCGCCCACGACGTCATGTCCGCCGGTGACGGTCCCGTTGTACCTGAAATACATCGGGCGCTCCGCGACGACGGGAAGGTCTGCCGACACCGCGACCGAGACGTCGACGCCGGCGGGGACGTCCTTGCGAACGTCCACGGTCGTCCGGCTCGTGGGCGGCAGTTGATATGTCTTCACGATGCTCTGGCCGTCCGTCAGCATGTAGTTGAGCACCGCGTTCACTGCCTGCTGGTTCGTGTTGGCGATGCATAGCCACTCCTCGAAGCCCGGCCTGGTGGTCCCTTCGGCGAAGTACCAGGTCTTCGAGGCGCCGCTCGCGCCGATGACATCGTGTCCGCCCGTCCAGTCCGCCAGCGCGGCCGAAGGCAACGCGAGCGCGACCGCGATGACGACCGCCAGGGCAAACGAGAAGGTTCGCATCCGCCTGCCTGAGAATCTCTTCATCACGGGCCTCCTTGCTTGCTCTGATGATACAGGGGGCCGAGGACACTCCGCGCCTGCCACTTTCAGTCGCTTGATGCGCGCTCCTCGAGCCACTCCATGATAGGTACTACCGGGATCTGGTACAAAAGGTCAACGTGCCCGGCACCTGGAATGCTCACCTCGAGCTTATGCTCGGAGGAGACCGCCTCGATGACGCCGTCCCTTATGTGCTTCGGCTGCAAGAAATCCTTTCCGCCCGATGCGGCCACCAGTGGAGTGGTGATCGCCGACATCCCGTCCTTGTAGCAGTAGCACGGCTCGTCCTCGTCGTCTTCCATCGTGCAGTCCAACTGCCCGAGCCTGATCGTCTGTACCGTCTGCGCGATCTGCAGAGCGCTCACGTCGCCACCGGCCCACGTGCCGAACAGCCGGCACGCCTCGCCGCCCATGTTCCGCGGCACCAGGTACATCTGCATCAGGGGGCTGGACATTATCATCTTCGCGAGCAGCGGGTGCCTGTACCCGAACTCGAGCGCCATCTCTCCGACAGGGACGCGGGGCCGCTTCCTGTCCCTCTTCCTCAGCCATCGCTCGACGAAGCGGAAGGACGCCTGCACTGCCGGATGCAGCCGCAGCCTGTCCATAGGGTCCGTGCCTTCGGCCATGCTGACGGGGCTGGCCACCGCTACGGCACCGGCGATGAGATCGTTCCGCCTCGCGGCCACGTCGGCGTCCTGCCTGACACGCGGCTTCCCCCCGTCGATAACGCAACCCTGCAGGTACATATAGAGTGCCATTCCCCCGAAGCTGTGACCCATGTAGAAGACCGGCCGGCCTGTCTCCTCGACCGCCCTGTCGATCACGGCCGGAAGGTCGAAACAGCCGAGCTGGTCCCCGGAATGGTGCCAATCGCCGGCGTCGCTGATCCAGGGGTAGCTCCCCGACCCGCGGAAGTTGACGATCCAGACCTCGTATCCCCGCCTGTAAAGAACGTCGGCCAGGTTGAAGCCGGTGAGCGGAAGGTCGAACTCGTAGCCGGATGATGCCAGGCCGTGTCCGCACACTACAGCCCTGGCGCCCGGTCGCGCGTAACGTCTGCAGCGGACGGTCGCCCCGTCCCCGGTTCGGACCTCGACTATCCGCGCGTCCGGTTTCTCGATGAGTGGAACGGTCAAATCCTTCGCCTCCGTCTCGCCGCCGTCAGTAAATCTTACATCAGCGGACGGGTACGGTCAGGTCACGTCTTTGCGCCGGAAGACCAGGTACGCCGCAACGAAGAAGACGGCGGCGAAGAGGAGCAGTATCAGGAAATCCCAGACCGGGAAATGTGCCTTCGTCACCACGACGACCGGGTTGTAGTAATGGAAGATCCCGATGATGTCGATCTTGGAGATCGGCTTCGAGTAGGTGCCCCCGAAATGCAGCAGGTAAAAGGCCAGCGTGAGCCCGGCGGAAGCCATTATCGCCTTGCGGTCGCTCAGCCACGCCGAGAAGAACATTGAGTAGCCGGCGACGGCCGCGAACATGGCGATGCCTATCGGGATGAAGACAGCGAAACCCGCATAGGTCATCTTGTGGGCGAAGAAGATCGCGCCGAACACGATCACCGAGAGCATCGTCACGACGACCAGCACCATCATCCCGGCCAGCATCATCAGGCTCTGGGTCACGAGGACCGGGGCGCGGCCGATCGGCTGCGAGAGAAGGAACTCCATGGTGCCCTCGTCCATCTCCCCCGCCAGGGCGGCGCGGGACCAGGCGACCACGAACGCCACCATCACTACGATCCACACGAAGCTAAGAAGCTGCAGGACGACGTAGTTCGTAAACGTCGAGAGGTCGAAGCTCTGCAATCCGAAGAACTTCAGCATGTTCTTTGGCATCGCCTGAGTCTTCAGCTGGCTCATCTTCGAGACAGTAGGATAGAGCGCCGCGAGCATCAGCACGTACAGCGACATTGCTACGCAGTAGACCGTCGTGGAACGCCACCTGTCGCCGAACACTTTCTTCGCGAAATTGAGGTTCACGAGCGGCCGCCTTCCCCCGGCCCGCCCTCGCCCGCTCCTCCCGCACCTGGCGCCGCTCCACCGTGCTCCTCTCCCGGCAACGAGTAGTACTCGAGGAAGACGTCCTCGAGAGAAGCGTGCGTGATCGCAAGGTCCACGACCTCGACCCCGGCGATCGCCTTCAGCAGCGGGTTTATGTCGCCCCGGAGCTTGAGCTGGACCCGGTCGCCGGCCAGCTCGAACCCGCTGATGCCGGGCAGCCTGTCGAGACCCTCGGGCGGCCGGTCCTTGAACGTAACGTCGATGTTGCGGAGCTTGAGGGCTCGAAGCTCCTCGATCTTCTGGACGGTCGCCATCCTCCCGTCCTTGATGATCCCCACACGGTCGCTGATACGCTCGACCTCGTGAAGGTTGTGAGACGAGAAAAGGATCGTGACGCCGGCCTGGCGCTGCTCCTGCAGGATCTCGTAGAGGACGTACTGCGTGAGCGGGTCGAGGCCGTTCGTCGGCTCGTCCATGATGACCAACGGCGCGCGCCGCATCAGCGCGAGCGTGAGCGCGAGCTTCTGTTTCATGCCGCGGGAGTACTCTTTGAGCTGGCGCTTGATATCCAGCTCGAGCCGCTCAGCGAAATCGAACCCCGCTTTCTCGTCGGCGCCGAATCCCGCTACGAAGCGGATCAGCCTGTCGCCGGTCAGCCTCTTGTACATCGCGGGCTCGCCCGGCAGGTAGCCGACCAGGCGCTTGACCTCGACGGACCGCTTCCAGCAGTCGAGGTCGAGAATGGAAGCGCTGCCCTCCGTCGGCGCGAGCAGCCCCATAAGAAGGCGCATGGTGGTCGTCTTGCCGGCCCCGTTGGGCCCCAGGAACCCGAATATCTCGCCCTCGCTCACGCGCAGGTCGAGCGACTCGACCCCGACGACCTTGCCATAATGCTTTGTGAGGTTCTCCGTGACGATGACGTCTCTTGCCAACCGAAATCCTTGTCCTGGTTCGCTCAAACGCAACCATTATACAAGGAGATACTGAGTGTCACAGAGACGCGATGATAATATTATTCACTGAGTCCGCAAGTCTAGACTTCGGAGGGCCGATGAAAGAGAAGCGTGCGGTGGTGGTCGGCGCGGGGCTGGGGGGTCTCTCCGCGGCGGCGCACCTTTCGAAGGCCGGCCTGGACGTCACCGTCCTCGAGCGCAACAGCTACCCCGGCGGCTACGCGTGCAGCTTCGTGCGCGACGGCTTCGAGTTCGAGACCTCGCTCCACGAGCTCAGCGGCATCGGGCCGCCCGAGAACCGCGGCTCCTGCTACCGGATGCTGGAGAAGTGCGACGTGGCGCAGCGCGTCGAGTTTCTCCCCGTCGCCGACTTTTATACGTCCGTGTTCCCGGAATTCAAGAAGACGATCCCCCACGGCTGGGAAGCCGCGGAAGAAGCTTACTGCGAGCAGTTCCCCGCCGAGCGCGAAGGCATAAAGCGGGCGCTGGGCGACATGAGGGGAATGTCGGACGCACTCAGGGCGGCTCAGACGATGGGGCCGCTCGAGGCGCTGACGTTCCCGATCAAGGGGCGTCAGGTCATCCGCTCCACCGGCCTCACGACCGAAGAAGCCCTGTCCCGCTGGATATCCGACCAGCGTTGCCGGGCCCTCTTCACGAACATCTGGGGATACTACGGGCTCCCGCCATCAAGGCTCTCGTACCAGCTGTTCGCGATCGCCAACGCCTCTTACCTCGAGTACGGGCCGTACCACGTGAAAGGCACGTCCCAGGCGCTCTCGAACGCGTTCGTCGACGCCATAGAGGAGCATGGCGGCTCGGTCCGGCTGCGGGACGGCGCCGCGAAGATCGCGGTGAAGAACGGCAGGGTCACGTCCGTCACGACCGAGAGCGGCGAGACGATCAAGTGCGATTACGTCGTCTGCAACGCCAACCCCATCCATACCTGTTACGACCTCATCGGCGCGGAGAACGTGCCTTCGTCCTACCTCCGCTCGCTCGCTGAGGGCCATATCGCGGTGGGCACCTTCAACGTGTACATGGGCCTCGACTGCCCACCATCCGAGCTTGGCCTCAAAGAGCACGAGTTCTTCATCAACGAGACCTACGACTGGGACGAGTGCTACGACGCAGGGTTCGAGATCAAGAAGCCCCCGATGTGGGTCCTCACCTGCTATAACATCGCCGACCCGGATTTCTCGCCGCCCGGCACGACGGTCGCGGTCATCACGGTACTCTGTGACGGCGTCGTCTGGCAGTCGCTCGCGCCCGAGCGCTACCGCGAGGCTAAGAACGGGATGGCGCGCCAGTTGATCGACGCCTCCGAGAAATACGTTCCCGGCCTCAAAGACCACCTGGCGGTCGTCGAGGTCTCGACCCCGCTCACGAACATGCGCTACAGCGGGAACCCCGGCGGCTCGATACTGGGCTTCGATTTCGACGTGGCCGGGTCACCGATGTTCAGACTGCCGAACAAGGGTCCGCTCGAGGGCCTTTACTTCGGGAGCGCCTGGGTCAGGATGGGCGGCGGCTTCGAGACCGTGATCGGCTCG
>Ga0182017_10002200_pt1 | contig 14882 bp, 9 predicted proteins | sample 712E3DmetaG_FD_120492 | JGI IMG/M metagenome (GOLD analysis project Ga0182017, IMG submission 120492) | Permafrost microbial communities from Stordalen Mire, Sweden - 712E3D metaG | ecosystem: Environmental > Terrestrial > Soil > Wetlands > Permafrost | place: Sweden: Stordalen | collected... | reverse complement strand
GAGCGCGAGCTGATCCAGGACTATAAGAACCAGGGCGGCTGGAACAACGACTGGGAGCTTTCGCACCACTTCATCCAGGGCTTCGGCGTCGAGGTTGCCTATGGCGACGTGGTGGACTATTTCAACGGAATCTTCCTGGGCGCGGATGGGTTGATCTACCGCGAGCGGTGGGTGGCCCGGGACGGACTGCTCGAGCGCCTGGCGAAACGCTTTCAGCTTGCGCTGTTCACCGGGCGCCTGACGATCGAGGCGCAGGTGACGCTCGATCGCTTCGCGCCCAGCCTGCGCTTCGACCCGATCGTCACCGCGGACGATGACGCCGCTCCCAAGCCCTCTCCGGAGGGCCTGCTTCGGATCGGCCGGCTCAACCCGGGCAAAGACCTGTGGTACGTGGGCGACACGGTGGACGACGCTCGCAGCGCCCGGCAGGCGGGCGTTCCGTTCATCGGGATCGCCGCCCCGCTGAACCCGCGGCGGCGCGAATTGATCGGCCTGTTCCAGTCCGAGAACGCCATCGCTATCCTCGACGACATCAACCAACTGGAGGGCGCACTGCCGCAATGAGAACCGCCACCATCGAGCGCAATACGAAAGAGACCCGGATCACGGGCCGGCTGCGGATCGAAGGCCGCGGCCGATACGCGATCTCTACGGGCGTGCGGTTCCTCGACCACATGCTCGAGCTGTTCGCCAAACACGGCGGCTTCGACCTGGACCTGAAGGCCGAGGGCGATCTCGACGTGGATCAGCACCACACGGTCGAGGACGTGGGCATCGTCCTCGGCGAGTTGTTCGCGCAGGCTTTAGGCGACCGCCGCGGAATCAACCGTGCCGGGTACTTCACGATGCCCATGGACGAGACGCTGGCCGTGGTTGCGGTGGATCTGGGAGGACGCCCGTACCTGGTTTACCGGGACCGGGTGACGGTGCGGCTGGTGGGAGACCTGCAGGCCGAACTGCTCGAAGACTTCTTTCACGGCTTCACCACGCACGCCGGAGCGAACCTGCACGTGAAGGTGCTGGAGGGCCGTTCGAACCACCACAAGGTGGAGGCTGTGTTCAAGTGCTTTGCGAGGGCCATGCGCTTCGCGTGCTCGACAGACAAACGGCTTCGCGGCGAGCTGCCGTCGACAAAGGGGCTGCTATGAGAGCGCCGCTCCACGTGGGGCAGGCCGTTCGGCCTGCCAGGGAAGCTGCGAGAGCACCGCTCCGCGTGGGGCAGGCCGTTTGGCCTGCCAGGGCAGGCGGAAACGCCTGCCCCACGGATGCCGGGCGTCTCCAAGAGTCGGGAGGCCGGCCATGATCGCCATCTTCGACTACGGCGCCGGCAACCTGCGCTCGGTGGAGAACACGCTCCAGGCGATTGGGGCCGAATACACCATCGTCCGCGACGCGGAGGGCCTCCTGCGCGCCTCCAGAATCATCCTGCCGGGCGTAGGCCATTTCGGGCAGATGATGCGCGCGCTCGACCGGCTGGGCGTGCGGGACGCAATCATCGGGCGGATACGGGCAGGCGTTCCGTTCCTCGGAATCTGTCTGGGCCTTCAGGCGCTGTTCGAGAAGAGCGAAGAGGCGCCCGAAGCGCGCGGTCTGGATATCTTCGAGGGCACCGTGACGCGGTTCCCGGCCGGCGCGCGGGTGCCGCACATGGGCTGGAACAACGTCGAAGGACCGGCCCGGCTGCTCGCGGGCGCGGGCGTCACGCCGTACCTCTACTTCGCGCACAGCTACTATGTCCCGCTGAATCCGGCCACGGCCGCCACCTGCACCTACACGCTGCGCTACACGGCGGTGCTCGAAAGCGGCAACGTGTTCGGCGTGCAGTTCCATCCGGAAAAGTCGGGCCCGCTGGGTCTCAAGATCGTGAAGAACTTCGTGGAGCTTTGATGCTGGCCAAGCGCATTATCCCCTGCCTGGACGTGACCGCCGGGCGCGTAGTGAAGGGCGTCCATTTCGTCAACCTGCGCGACGCGGGCGATCCGGTCGAGCTGGCGGACCGTTACAATCAGCAGGGCGCGGACGAACTGGTCTTTCTCGACATCACGGCCTCGAGCGACAACCGCGACACCATGGCGGACGTGGTGGCGCGGACCGCGCGCCGGGTCTTCATCCCGCTGACGGTGGGCGGGGGCATACGATCCGTCGCCGACGCGCGAAAGATACTGCTGGCGGGCGCGGACAAAGTCAGCGTCAATACCGCGGCGGTCACGCGGCCCGCGCTGATCACGGAGTTGAGCGAGGAGTTCGGCGCGCAGGCCACTGTGCTGGCCATCGACGCCAAGCGGGCGGGCGCGGGCGCCTGGCACGTTTACATCCGCGGCGGCCGCGACGACACCGGCATCGACGCCATCGAGTGGGCCGCGCGCGGCGAAGCGCTGGGGGCCGGTGAGATCCTGCTCACATCCATGGATACCGACGGCGTGCAGGATGGCTTCGACTGCGAGCTGACCCGCACGGTCTCGCGCGCCACGCACATCCCCGTGATCGCCTCCGGTGGCGCCGGCAAGCCCGAACATTTCACCCGCGTGCTGACGGAGGGCGAAGCCGACGCTGCGCTCGCGGCCTCCATCTTCCACTACGGCACTTACACCGTCGACGATCTGAAGCGGCACCTGGCGGCGGACGGCGTGCAGGTCCGGAGGATGGCATGATTCTGCCCTGCATCGACCTGATGGACGGCAAGGTCGTGCAACTGGTCCAGGGGCGGGAGAAGGCGCTGGACGGCCCGGCGCCCGAGGAGATGCTGCGGCGGTTCGCGCCGTTCCCGGAGATCCAGGTGATCGACCTGGACGCCGCGATCGGCCGCGGCTCCAACGACGCCATCGTCGAGTTTTTGGCCGGGCGCGCCGTCGCGCGTGTTGGCGGCGGCGTGCGCACGGTCGAACGCGCGCGCGCGCTGGTGGGGCAGGGGGCGAGCAAGGTGATCGTGGGAACCGCGGCGTTCGGGCCGGCGGGAGTCCGCCCGGAGTTTCTCGGGCCGCTGGCGGAGGCGATCGGGCGCGAGCGCGTCATCGTGGCCCTCGATTCGAAAGACGGCAAGATCGTGGTCAAGGGCTGGCGGGAGGCGACCTCGCTCGGCGCCGAAGAGGTTCTCGGTCTGCTCGAGCCCTTCTGCGGCGGCTTCCTGTGCACATACGTGGATAAGGAAGGCATGCTCGAAGGGACGGACCTCGATTGGTTCCGCCGCTTGCGGCGCGCCACCACCCACGAGCTCACCGCCGCGGGCGGCATCTCGACCATCGAGGAGATCCGGGAGTTGCAGCGCATCAACGTCCACGCCGCGCTCGGCATGGCGATCTACACCGGCCGCCTGAGCCTCGAAGAGCTGGCGCGCGTGGGCGCTGAGGGCCTGGCAGAGAATAACAGATCCAATACTTGCCGCCGATGAACACGGATGGACGCCGATAAAAAAACGAGAACAAGATTCTTTTATCCGTGTTAATCGGCGTTCATCGGCGGCAGGAAGTGCCTTTGCCAGTTTTTCTGGGCGCCTTCTTGCACTCGGCAAGATGTTTCCGTACGTCCTTGCGCTCTCCGAAGATTGGAGCGGCCGTTTACTGACGAGCCCTTAGGGCTGCCGCCTGTAGTGCTCGCCGCTCAGCCGATCTTGGCGGCTTTCAGGGACGGTGCGTATTCCCGATCGGTCTGGCAGATGTGCTTTGTCAGCCAGTCCTTGAGGAAGTCCATCAGCTTGATCGAGACGGTGGCCCGGTTGGTGCTCGAAAGCTCCAGCAGCCTCTCAACCTCTGCCCGCATCGCCTTGTGCTTTCGTTGATGCCCGGCCAGCCCGGCATATCTGGCTCGAGCCATGGCCTCCTCCTCGTGGGCGAAGTGACCCTGCGTGTACGTCAACAGGTCCTGAAGCACCGCCTCCAGATGGTCCTGCTTGGCCCCGGCCTTCAGCACTTCGTGCATCCCGTTGATCATGCTCACCAGATGCTTGTGCTGGTTGTCGATCGACGCTATGTCGACGCTGTAAGCGTCACTCCATGGCATGAACGGCATGTCGCTACCTCGCAGAGCTTCTATCGGCGGAAATCATCGGAAGATTAGAGACAGGGCCGAATTCGCCTGCCCCCGTCTGCGGCTCCGCTTTCACCACGGCCGAATTCCCCTTCCCGCGTCTCGGGCTCCGCTTTCGCCAGGGCCGGGCGGCTGCGTGTTCCTTTACGGCTGAGCGGGCGCCTGTTGCTGCGGCTGCGGGGAAGCCGGCTGGGCCGGTGCGGCATCGCGCAGTGCGCCCGGCGCGGGCAGGCTCGACGCGTTCCAGCCGCCGCCCAGGGCACGGATGAGCTGGACTGCAGCGCTCATCCGCCTGGAGAGAATCCCCTCGGCGGCCACCTGGTTGGTGAGCGCAATGGTCTGCGTGGTGATGACGTCCAGATAGGAGACGGTTCCGGACTTGTAGCGGTCCATTTCGAGGTGCAGCGATTCCGCCGAGCTTTTCACCGCCACGTCCTGCTCAACCGCCTCCCGGTCCAGGATGCGCAACGCCGCCAGGTTGTCCTCCACTTCCTGGAAGGCAGTGAGGACGGTCTGACGGTAGGAGGCTACCGTCGCGTCGTAGGCGGCTTCCGCGCCCTGCACCTGGGCGCGCCGGCGCCCGAAATCGAGTAGCGTCTCGGCCAGTGCCGGCCCCAGAGACCAGAAGCGGGCGGGCCAGCTCAGCCAGGTGGTGATGCTGTTGCTCTCGACGCCGCCGCTGGCGCTCAGGGTCAGTGTAGGGTAATACGCCGTCTGCGCGAGCCCGATTTCGGCATTGGCGGCCGCCACCAGCCTCTCGGCCGCCGCGATGTCCGGCCTGCGCTCCAACAGCTCGGAAGGCAAACCGGCCGGGATCGGCGGCGGCGGGGCCTGTATCTTGCCGGGCGCGAGCGAGAGCGTCGCGGGAGGCTGGCCGGTCAGCACCGCGATGGCATGTTCCAGTTGGGAGCGAAGCACGCCGAGGTCCGTCAATTGGGCTCGCGTGCTGGCGAGCTGAGTTTGCGCCTGGGCCACGTCCGCTTTGGATGCCACCCCGCCGTTGAAGCGGTTTATGGTGAGATCCACGGCCTTCTGGTAAGCCGCCAGCGTGTCGGTCAGCAACTGCGCATCCATGTCGATGCCTTCCATCTGGAAGTAGTCGGCGGCCAGCTCGGCCTGGAGGACGAGGCGCACATTCTCGAGATCGGCGGCAGTGGCCTGGGCGCTGGCGGTGGCGTTCTCTACCGTCAGCCGGACGCGCCCCCAGAAGTCGGGCTCCCAGGAAGCGCCCAGCGGCAGGCTGTAAAGACCCGACGTGGCGGCCGTTCCGCGGCCGAGGGTGCCCGGGGTACGGGAGCCGGTGATGGACACCTGGCCGGTGACGGTCGGGTAATAGTTCGCCTGGTTCAGGCGCACCAGGGCGCGGGCCTGGCGGAGTTGGGCTTCGGCCTGCTTCACGCTCTGATTGGCGGCGGCGACCATCGCTTCCAGCTTGTTGAGCTGCGGATCGCCGAACATCTCCCACCAGTTCGCGCGAAGCGCGCCTTCGTTCGGCGCGGCGGTCTTCCACTGGCCGTTCGCCGGCGAAGCTTCCTTGTAAGCGGGCGGCGCGGGAGCGGCCGGGCGCCGATACTTCGGTCCAATTGCGCAGCCCGCCAGAAGCAGGGAGAACCCGGCAACGCCCGCCGCCTTCCGCATGCATGAGATCATTCCGTCAACCCTCCAGGAGTCCGGGCACGGGGTGCGTTTGGGGAGCGCGCCCGCGCACCCGCGCGAACCATAGCCGCAGGCCGTCCATATAGAGATAAACCACCGGAGTGGTGAACAGGGTGAGCAGTTGGCTCACCAGGAGTCCGCCCACGATAGCGATGCCCAGCGGCCGCCGCATCTCCGCTCCCGTGCCGGTTCCGAAGGCCAGCGGCACGGCGCCCAGCATGGCGGCCATGGTCGTCATCATGATGGGCCGGAAGCGCAGCAGGCAGGCCTTATAGATGGCGTCGCGCGAATTCATGGTTCCGCGGCGCTCCGCGTCCAGCGCGAAGTCGATCATCAGGATGGCGTTCTTCTTTACGATGCCGATGAGCAGGATGATGCCGATCAGTGCGATGATGCTCAGCTCCGTCTTGAACAGCAGCAGCGCCAGCAGCGCGCCCACGCCCGCCGACGGCAGCGTGGAGATGATCGTAATGGGGTGAATGTAGCTCTCGTAGAGGATGCCGAGCACGATGTATACCGCGACCACCGCCAGCACGATCAGGATCCACTCGTTCGCCAGCGAGGACTGGAACGCCTCCGCCGTGCCGGAGAAACTCCCCTGGACGGCCACCGGCATGCCCATTTCCTCTTCCGCCGCGTTGATCGCGTCCACGGCCTGGCCCAGCGACACGCCGATCGGCAGGTTAAAGGAAAGCGTGACCGAAGGGAACTGGCTCTGGTGATTCACCGAGAGCGGCGTCGTCGAAGGCGAGAGTTTAGTGAACGCGGACAGCGGGACGCTCTTGCCGGAGGAGGTGCGCACGAAAAGCGTTTTCAAGGTGTCCGGGGATTGCCAGTACTGCGGCGCTACCTCCATTACTACGTGATACTGATTCAGCTCGGTGTACATCGTTGACACCTGCCGCTGGCCGAAGGCGGCGTACAGCGCGTTGTCGATGCCGCTGACCGTCAGGCCCAGCCGCGACGCGGTATCTCGGTCGATGGCGAGCCAGGATTCCAGGCCGTTGTCCTGCTGGTCGGTGCTGAGGTCGACGATCTCCGGCACCTTGCGCAAGCGCGCCATCACCTTCGGCGACCACTCGTTGAGCTGCTTCAGGTCCTCGCTCTGTAAGGTGTACTGATAGGCGGCGCCGCTCATCCGGCCGCCCACGCGGACGTCCTGCACCGGCTGGAGGAAGAGCGACGCGCCGGGCACCGACGCGGTCTCGCGCCGGATGCGCGCCATCACCACCTCTACGCTCACCTTGCGCACGTTGAGGTCTTTGAGCCCGATGAACATCCGGCCCGTGTTGGTTCCCCCGCCGCCCGTGAACGCCACCACGGCATCCACGGCGGGATCGTGCATGACGGCGTTCACGAACCGCGTGGTCTTCTCGCGCATGGCCTGGAACGAGATGTTCTGCCGGGCCTGGATCATGCCCGTCAGCCGCCCCGTGTCCTGCTCCGGGAAGAAGCCCTTGGGTACGATCACGTAGAGATAGACGTTCAGCGAGATCGTGATCAGCAGCACGGTGAGCGTGATGGCGGGATGCCGCAGCACCACGCGCAGAGCGGCGGCGTACGAGTCGAGAATGTACTGGAAGGCCCGCTCGTTCAACCGGTACAGCCAGCCGTGCCGCTCGTCGCGCAGGGACTTCAGGAAGCGGGCGCACATCATCGGCGTCGCGGTCAGCGAGACCAGCAGCGAGACGCCGATGGCGATCGAAAGCGTCACCGCGAATTCGCGGAACAGGCGTCCCACGATGCCGCTCATCAGGAGAATGGGGATGAACACCGCCACCAGCGAGGTGCTCATCGACAGGACCGTGAAACCGATTTCGCTCGATCCTTTGAGCGCCGCCTCCATGGGATGCATCCCCTGTTCCAGGTAGCGGGTGATGTTCTCGATCACCACGATGGCGTCGTCCACCACGAAGCCGGTCGAGATCGTCAGCGCCATCAGCGAGAGATTGTCGATGCTGTAATCGAGCAGGTACATCACGCTGAAGGTGCCGATGAGCGAGAGAGGCACCACGACGCTGGGGATGGCGGTGGCCCAGGGGCTGCGCAGGAACACGAACACCACCAGGATCACCAGGCAGATGGAGATCAGGAGGCTGATCTCGACGTCGTGGATGGAGGCGCGAATCGTGGTGGTGCGGTCCACCCCCACGCCCAGGTGAATGGAGGGTGGAATCGAAGCCTGCAACTGCGGCAGTAAAACGCGCACGCGATCGACGGTTTCGATGATGTTGGCGCCGGGCTGGCGGAAGACCATGATCAGCACCGAGGGCTTGCCGTTCGACATTCCGGCATTGCGCAGGTCTTCGACCGAGTCGGTTACTTCCCCGAGATCGGAAAGCCGCACCGGCGCGCCGTTCCGATAGGCCACGATGAGCGGTATGTACTGGCGGGCCTTGAGAAGCTGATCGGTGCTTCTGAGCTGCCAGGCCGTGGGGCCGCTGGCCAGATCGCCCTTGGGGCGGTTGGCATTCGCGGCCGCGAGCACCGCGGCGATCTGGTCCGTGCCGATGCCGTACTTGTTGACCACCTCCGGATTCAACTCCACCCTGACCGCGGGCAGAGAACTGCCCCCCACGGACGCTTGTCCCACCCCCTGCACCTGCGAGAGCTTTTGCTGGAGGATCGACGACCCCACGTCGTACATCTGCGCCTGGTTGGCGACGTCCGACGTCAGGGTCAGAATCATCACCGGCGCGTCGGCCGGGTTCACCTTCCGGTAGGTGGGATTCCTGGGCAGGTTCGCCGGCAGATAGCCTCGCGCCGCGTTGATGGCCGCCTGCACGTCGCGCGCGGCGGCGTCGATATTGCGGCTCAGGTCGAACTGCAGGACGATGCCGGTGGACCCCAGCGAACTCGAGGACGTCATCTCAGTGACGCCGGCGATGTGCCCGAACTGGCGTTCGAGCGGCGTCGCGACCGCGGAGGCCATCGTCTCCGGGCTGGCGCCGGGCAGTCCCGCCGAGACCTGAATGGTCGGAAAGTCCACCTGCGGAAGCGGCGAGACGGGCAGCAGGCGGAAGGCGATGGCGCCCGAAAGCGCCAGGGCCGCCGTCATCAGCGACGTGCCCACCGGCCTGCGAATGAATGGCGCCGAAAGACCCACGGTTACTCCGCCAGCGGCAACGCCAGTTGCTCGCCCTCCTGCCCATGGCGCCGCCGCGCCAGCCACTTGCCGAGCCTGTCAAACCCCAGGTAAATGGCCGGAGTGGTGAATAGGGTCAGCGTCTGGCTGAGGATGAGCCCGCCCACGATGCTGATGCCGAGCGGGCGGCGCAGCTCGCTGCCCACGCCCGTGCCCAGCGCCAGCGGAATGCCGCCCAGCAGCGCCGCCATGGTGGTCATCATGATGGGACGGAAGCGCAGCAGCGAGGCCTGGTAGATCGCCTCCTCCGCCGTCTTGCCCTGGTTGCGCTCGGCATCGAGCGCGAAGTCGATCATCATGATGGCGTTCTTCTTCACGATGCCGATGAGCAGGATGATGCCGATAATGGCCACCACCCCCAGGTCCTCGTGGCAGAGCATGAGCGCGATGATGGCCCCCACGCCGGCCGAGGGCAGGGTCGAGAGAATCGTGACCGGGTGGATGTAGCTCTCGTACAGCACCCCCAGAACGATGTACACCGTGACGATGGCGGCCAGAATGAGGAGCGGCTCGTTCGAGAGCGACGCCTCGAAGGCCTGCGCCGTGCCCTGGAAGGCCGCCTCCATGCTCCCCGGCATGTGCAGTTCCGTGGCCGCGCCGCGGATCGACTGGACCGCCCCACCCAACGACGCCCCGGGCGCCAGGTTAAACGAGAGCGTCACCGAGGGAAACTGCCCCTGGTGGTTGATGGCCACCGGAACCGAAACCGGCTCGGCCTGGGTGAAGGCGCTGAGCGGCGCCTGGCCTCCTCCCGCCGTCGGCACGTAGAGATCCTTCAGCGAATCCACGTTGCGCTGCCACTTCGGATACGCTTCGAGCACCACGTGGTACTGCGTCAACTGCGTGAAGATGGTGGAGACCTGGCGCTGGCCGAACGCATCGTAAAGCGTATCGTCGATCATCTGCGGCGTGATGCCCAGCCGCGACGCCGTGTCGCGGTCGATATTGAGCATGAGCCCCAGCCCGTCGTTCTGCTGGTCGCTGGCCACGTCGCGCAGCTCGGGCAGCGTCTTCAGCTTCTCGACCAGTTGCGGCACCCACGCATTCAGCGCCTTCGAATCCGGCCCTTCGATCGTGTATTGGTACTGCGTCCGGCTGACGCGGTCTTCCACCGTCAGGTCCTGCACCGGCTGCATGTAGAGATCGATTCCCCCCACCTGGGCCAGCTTCGGCTGCAACCTGCGGATGATGTCCGACGCACTGACGCCGCGCTCTTCGAGCGGCTTGAGCGTGATCTGGATGCGCCCGCCGTTGGGCGTGGTGTTGGTGCCATCGACGCCGATGAATGAGGATAGCGTCTCCACGGCCGGGTCTTTCAGAATTACCTCGGCCAGCTCCTGCTGCCGCGTGGCCATGGCCGAAAACGAAACCGCCTGCGGCGCCTCGGAGATTCCCAGAATCACGCCGGTATCCTGCACCGGGAAGAAGCCCTTGGGAATCATGATGTACAACACGATGGTCGCCACCAGCGTGGCCACGGCCACCAGGATGGTCGCGGTCTGATGCCTCAGAACGACGCGCAGGCCCCTCCCGTAACGTTCGATCACCCACTCGAATCCGCGTTCGGAAAGCCGGTAGAAGCGGCTCTGCTCGTTGGCCGGCTTGTGCCGCAGGATGCGGGCGGCCATCATCGGCGTCAGCGTGAGCGACACCAGCGCGGACATGATGATGGTCACTGCCAGCGTCACCGCGAACTCGCGGAACAGCCGGCCTACGATGTCGCCCATGAACAGCAGGGGAATCAGCACCGCGATCAGCGACACGGTCAGCGAAACGATGGTGAATCCGATCTCGCCCGCGCCCTTGAGCGCCGCCTGGAGAGGCGGATCGCCCATTTCGATGTAGCGCGAGATGTTCTCGATCATGACGATGGCGTCGTCCACCACGAAGCCGGTCGAGATGGTCAGCGCCATCAGCGACAGGTTGTCCAGGCTGTAGCCCAGCAGGTACATGACCGCGAAGGTCCCGATCAGCGACAGGGGCACGGCGATGCTGGGGATTACGGTGGCCGAGAAGCTCCGCAGGAACAGGAAGATCACCATCACCACCAGGGCGATGGTCAGCATCAGCGAGAACTCGACGTCGCGGACCGAAGCGCGGATCGTGGTGGTGCGGTCCGCGATGACCGAAACCTGCACCGAGGGCGGCAGCGACGCCCGTAACTGCGGGAGCACCTTCTCGGTCCGGTCCACCACGCTGATGATGTTGGTGCCGGGCTGGCGCTGGATGTTCAGAATCACCGCCGGCGTGGTGCCCACCCAGGCGGCCTGCTTCACGTTTTCGGCGCTGTCCACCACCGTGGCCACGTCGGAGAGGCGCACCGGCGCGCCCTTGCGGTAAGCGATGATGATCGGCGCGTAGGCGCTGCCGCTCAAGAGTTGGTCGTTGGCGCCGATGGTCCAGGCCTGCTGCGGCCCGTCGAAGTTTCCCTTGGCCTGGTCCACGTTGGCCTGGCCGAGCGCCGTGCGCAGGTCCTCCAGGCTCATCCCGAAGGAGGCGAGCGCGGTCGGATTCGCCTGTACGCGCACGGCCGGGCGCTGCCCGCCGCTGATACTGACCAGTCCCACCCCCGGCAACTGCGAGATCTTCTGGGCCAGCCGCGTGTCGGCCAGTTCCTCGACTTGCGGCAGAGGAAGCGTGGTCGAGGTCAGCGCCAGCGTCAGGATGGGGGCGTCGGCCGGATTCGTCTTGCTGTAGATGGGCGGGTTCGGGAGGTCGCGCGGCAGGTAGGTGGATGCCGCGTTAATGGCCGCCTGCACTTCCTGCTCGGCCACGTCGATATTCAACTCGAGCGTGAATTGCAGGGTGATCACCGAGCTGCCGAAGGAGCTGATCGAGGTCATCTGGCTCAGCCCGGGAACCTGCCCGAACTGGCGCTCCAGTGGCGCGGTGATCGAGGACGTCATCACCTCCGGACCCGCGCCCGGATAGAACGTCTGCACCTGGATGGTCGGGTAGTCCACCTGCGGCAGAGCGGACACGGGCAGTTGCTTGTAGGCGACCAGCCCGGTCAGCACCAGCGCGGCCATCAGCAGCGAAGTCGCCACCGGCCGGAGAATGAAGATCCGTGACGGGCTCAAGCTGCGGGACCTCCCGCGACGCGACGCTGCGCCCCGCCGGCGCCTTTCCCCGTGCCTTTTCCCGCGCCGTCCCCGGGGCCGCTCCCTGCGCCTCTCACTCCGCCCTTCCCGGCCGGTGCGCTGCCGGGGGTCCGCACCGGGGCGCCGGTGGGCGTCCGCACCGTCACCTTGGCGCCGGGCTGCAACTTGTCCGCGCCGTCGGTGACCACGGATTCGCCGGCTTCGAGGCCTTCGTCGATCGACGTATCGCCGCCTTCGGAGACCCCCGCCTTCACCTTTCTCACCTCGACCGTGCTGTCGGCCTTGACGACGTACACATACGTCCCCTGGGCGCCGCGTTGGATCGCCACCACCGGCACGATGACCTGCTGCCGCTTGACCTCCACCAGCAGCCGCACGTTGACGAACTGCTGCGGAAACAGCGCGCTGTCGCTGTTTTCAAACACCGCCTTGAGTTTCAGGGTGCCCGTCGTCTGGTCGATCTGGTTGTCGACGGTCTGCAGGTGGCCGGACGCCAGCTTCTGCGACTTGTCTCTGTTAAAGGCGTCCACGGGCAGTCGGACGCCCGCGCGCAGCTTCTGCAGAACCGGGGGCAGACTGTCTTCCGGGAGCGTGAACAACACCGCGATCGGCTGCACCTGCGTAATCACCAGCAGCGCGCTGGCGTCGCTGGCGTGGACGATATTGCCCGCATCCACCAGCCGCAACCCCACCCGGCCGCCGATCGGCGCCGTGATTCGGCAATAAACGATATCCAGCTTCGCGTTGTCGATGGTCCCCTGGTCCGTCTTGACCGCCCCCTCGTACTGGGCCACCGCGGATACCTGGGTGTCGAGCTGTTGCTTGGGAATGGCGTCCTGAGCCAGAAGCGTTCGATAGCGGTCCAGATCCACCTTCGCGTTGGCCAGCAAGGCCTGGTCGTGGGCCATCTGTCCCTCGGCCTGTTCGAGCATCACCTGGAAAGGCCGGGGATCGATCTCGAGCAGCACGTCGCCTGCGTTCACAAGCTGCCCTTCCTCGAAGTGCACGCTCATCAACTGGCCATCGACGCGCGAATGGACGTTCACGGTGTAGAACGGCGTGACGGAGCCGAGGCCGTCCAGATACACCGCAATGTCGCCTCTTGTCGCGGGCGCGGCCGACACCGGAACCACCATCGCCCCGCGGCCCGCGCGCCCGCCCGCGCCACCGGGCGCCTGCGCGTGGGTTTGCCGCGATCGGATCAGCCATACCCCCGCCACGGCCGCGGCCAGGATCAGCAGCCACACCCAGACGCGGCTCCTGTGCTGTGTAACCTTCTCATTCTGAATAGCTTGATTGCTAGTGTCCATAATCTGGCTTAAGCCGCATTCGAGTCCATCTCATCGCAGGAAACCACATCCGAAAGGCGGGACCTCGCCGTCAGGCGACCGTCACAATTGCAAAGACGGCCGCGAATCCTCGCCGAGTTACCCCGACGGCCACAGTTTTGAGATCCTGTAAAGGATTGTAAACCATTGCGGATTTCGTAACCGGTTCGTCGAGGGATTGCGCCTAACAGTTCAGAGCCTGTCCATGGGTCGGAGAATCATGTCGCGGATGGTGTGTTGCATTGTGCTCGCTGGGGTTTCCGCAGGGGCGATCGACGCGCAAAGCGGCCTGGTGAAGTCCCTGAACCAGCCCATCCCGGGGGCGACCGTCACGGCCAGCCAGGGCGCCGCCGGCCCCGCCGGCGCCACCAAGGTTGTCGCGACCACCGACCAGAGCGGCCGGTACGTTCTCCCGGCGCTGGCCGCGGGCGCGTGGACTATCGAAGTGACCATGTTTGGCTTCGAGCCGGCCCGCAAACAGGTCACCGACCCGGAACCCTCGCGCCAGCTCGATTTCACCCTCAGTTTGCGGGAATCGGAGGCGGCGGCCCGCATGAGCCGGTTCGCCCAGGGGCGCGGCCAGGATGCCAACCAGCTCGAGACACAAATCCAGAACGATGTGAATGCGAGCCAGTCTCCGCAGGCTCCTCCGGCCAGCGGAACCGGTGACGAAGCGTTTCTTGTGTCCGGCAGCCTGAGCCAGGGCCTTTCGGCCGGCGCCGCGCCCGACTTCGGCCCGGTGCAGTGGATGGGTGGCGGGCCGGGGCAGCCGGGCGGTCCGGGACAGCAGAACATTCCGGGCTTTGGCGGCGGACCGGGAGGGGGCGGTCCAGGCGGCGGAGGTGGCGGAGGATTTGGCGGCGGAGGTGGCGGCGGATTCGGCGGCGGAGGGCGCGGGGGCGGTGGATTTGGCGGCCCGGGAGGCGGAGGGCGAGGGGGCGGCGGCCGCGGCCGCGGACAGGGACCCGGCGGCGCCCAGTTCGGCAATCGCCGTCAGCCCAACGAAGTCCACGGCATGATCTTCGGCACGCTCCAGAACTCCGCCCTGAACGCGAAGCCGTTCTCCCTTACCGGCCAGGACGTTCTCCAGCCCGCCTACGCCCAGCTCCGGCTCGGCGTCGTTGTGGGCGGCCCGCTGCTGATCCCCAAGGTGGTCAAAGACCCATCGACGTTCTTCTTCCTCAGTTACTACGCTACGCGCGCCAAGAATGCCAGCGCCTTTGTGGAGACCGTTCCGACCGGGGCCGAGCGCGGGGGCGACTTCTCCGCCCTTTCCACGGCCATCCGCGATCCCTCCACCGGGCTGCCGTTCCCCGGCAACGTCCTGCCTGGTGTCAGCCCCATCGCGCAGAAGCTTCTCGGCTACTACCCGCTGCCGAACGAGCCTGGAACGCTGAACAACTACGCCTATCAATCCTCGGTGGCGCAGAACAGCGGCAACTTCGGCCTGCGCGTGCAGCGCAACATCACGAAGAAGGACCGGCTCGCCTGGCACATCGGCTACCAGAACCGCGATGGCGACAACTCGCTGCCCTTCGGCTTCCTCGACTCGACCAACGGAAGCGGTCTGGCCACGGATCTCTCCTGGACGCGCACGTTCTCCCCTGACCTGATCTCGACCGCGCGCGT
>Ga0182017_10002199_pt1 | contig 14885 bp, 11 predicted proteins | sample 712E3DmetaG_FD_120492 | JGI IMG/M metagenome (GOLD analysis project Ga0182017, IMG submission 120492) | Permafrost microbial communities from Stordalen Mire, Sweden - 712E3D metaG | ecosystem: Environmental > Terrestrial > Soil > Wetlands > Permafrost | place: Sweden: Stordalen | collected... | reverse complement strand
TCAATAGGATACTGTCCGGTCAAAAACAAGGCCGAGTCTGGGGATATCGAAATTGCCAATGCGTCCCCGCAATGAAAAGGGTATTTTTCGAAGCTTTCTTTTGTCCCTGTTTCATTCTGCATGGTTTTTCCGGGCAAAGTCAAGTCAACAGAACTGGGTGAATTGCTTTTATTCCGATTGCTTTCTTTTTGCGCGTTCGAACATGCTATTAAGCAGAGCATAATTATAACCGTTTTACCCCAAAAAAACACTTCTTTTCTATTGCGACATTTTTCCATTTTATTCATTATACAATCTTTCTTTTAAAGAGTCAAAATATATTCTTGGTCACTGAGCCATGTCGAAGTGCGGTCACTGAGCCGGGTCGCCTGCCTACCGAAGCGGTAGCGTAGGTAGGAAATGTCGAAGTGAACCGGTCACTGAGCGAAGTCGCCTGCCTACCGAAGCAGTAGCGTAGGTAGGAAGTGCGAAGTGAACGTAAGTTATTGCCAAATAAAATAATATAATGCCGGTGGAAAAATTACATTTTCAAAATGGCTTCACTACAAGCTGCCTGCCGATGGGTGGCGGCACGGTTCATGAGGTGATTGTCAAAAAGCGTTTGGGGACCTTATGCCCGCTCCAATCCAAGCGCGCTTCCCGCTAAAAGCGCCCGCCGCCCATGTTCCGATACGTCAAGAAGCATCGGAATGGGCCTGCCGTTTACAAACGCCCTGATCACGGTCTCGCCACGGGCCACCAGCGCCCGGACATCGGGGAAAACCACGGCATCGCCTTGGTTGATGGCGTCATGGTCGCCGGGATTGACAAAAACAAGCGGGAGGACGCCGAAGTTGATAAGGTTGGCCTTATGGATGCGGGCGAAGCTCTTTGCGATGACGGCGATAACGCCGAGAAAACGCGGCGCCAGCGCGGCGTGCTCGCGCGAGGATCCCTGGCCGTAGTTTTCCCCGCCCACGATGACTCCGGAATCTTTTTCACGCGCCCGCCGGGCGAAAGTCGGGTCCACGCTTTCGAAAACAAACTCACTGATCGCCGGTATGTTGCTGCGAAACGGCAGCACCCGGCTGCCCGCCGGCATGATTTGGTCGGTGCTGACATTGTCGCCCACTTTTAACAATACTTCCGCGCTCAGGCTCTCGGGCATTGCGCTCAGGGGTGGAAAAGGCTTGATGTTCGGGCCGCGCGCGATTTCGATCACCGCACTGTCGGGTGCGGGCTTTTGGAACCACTCAAATCTGAAATGGTATTTTGACGGGTAGGAAATCTTGGGTAGGGTCCCAAGGTTCCGCGGGTCAACGATCCGGCCGGTGAGGGCCGAAGCTGCCGCCGTTTCGGGCGAGCAGAGATAGACCTGGTCCTTTTTCGTTCCGCTGCGTCCCTTGAAATTACGCGGGAAGGTGCGGAGCGACACTGCGCCTTCGGCGGGCGCCTGTCCCATGCCAATGCAGCCGAGACACCCGGGTTCGTGGACACGGCCGCCCGCGTCTGCAAAAGTGCGTATACCGCCCGCGTCCATAACGTTTAAAAGCGTTTGGCGGCTGCCGGGATTGATTTCGAAGTCAACGCCCGGATGCCGCTGTTTGCCCTTTACGATCTCCGCCGCAACCATTAAATCACGGAAGCTGCCGTTGCATGAAGACCCAATGATTACCTGTTGCACCGTTACATGGCCGAGGTCTGCCACGCGCTTGACATTATCGGGACTCGATGGGCAGGCGATCAGGGGCTCTAAAACCGAAAGGTCCAGCTCTGTCAATTTGTCCCACTGGGCATCGGGCCCCGAAAAAAGTTCACGCCAATCTTCTTCCCGGCCGTTTCGCGCAAGATATTCCCGTGTGATATTGTCGGAGGGGAAAACGCAGGCTGTGCAGCCCATATCGACCGACATGTTGGCGATGGTCGCTCGAGCGCTCATGTCGAGGTTTGCCACCCCTGGGCCGACAAATTCGATGATTTTCCCGACGCCGCCGGAGACCGTATAGCGGCGCAGCAACTCCAAAATCACGTCTTTGCCTGAAACAAACGGCTGCAAATGGCCGGTAACACGGATACCCCATACAACGGGCGTTTGAAGGTAGTAGGGTTTGCCGGCCATGGCCAGAGCCACTTCCAAGCCGCCCGCGCCGATGGCCAACATGCCAAGGCAGCCGCCCGTGGTTGTGTGACTGTCGGAGCCCAGGAGCGTTTGTCCGGAAACGCCGAAACGCTCACGGTGTACATGATGAGAAACGCCGTTTCCCGGACCTGAGTAAATGGCGCCGAACTTCGAGGCGCAGGACTCAAGGAAACGATGATCGTCCGCATTTCGGGAGTCGGTTTGGATGATATTGTGGTCGACATAACTTACAGCTAAAGGCGCTTTGATGCGCGAAAGACCCATTGATTCAAATTCAAGGTAAACCAAGGTCCCGGTAGCGTCTTGGGTCAGCGTCTGGTCAATACGAAGGCCGATTTCTGATCCGATGATAAGCGGTCCGTCAATCAGATGTGATTTCAACAGGCGGTCGGTGATCGTGGCTTTCATGGTCATTCCGAAGAAGTTGCCCGAAACAATGATTCCCGTATAAGATAACTTATTCATTATCGGGCTTGTTTGAAAATTCCTTGTCTTCTTCAATTAAGATATGGTCGCGGAACCTATTTTACATGATGGTTTATTATTTTCATGTCCATTCGCAAACCTTGGCGCGATCAAAAAGCCATCTCCTGCAATGGTCTTAACAAAGGTGATTTGATGGGCCCTTCATATCAGATAAAATCCTCCCTTCCGTGCCGGATCGACCAGTATATCGATTGCGGACCAGATCTAATGGCCTATCTCGAAGACCTGCGCGTCCGCAAGGTTGAGGCCGTTGCCCTCGATTTGGAGGGCGACCAGGGAAATATCGGCTATGCTTATTCGGTCTCTATTATCCAGTGTTTCGACGGCGAAAAAACAATAATCATTGACGTGCTTAAAATGGGCGCCAATCCGGCGCTCCGCGTGTTTCTGGCCGACCCCGCAATCGTCAAGATCATGTTCTCCTGCGCAAACGACGTGTTCATGGCGCAAAACGTGCTCGGATGCACCATCTCGCCAATGCGCGACATCGCCGTTGGCCAGAAGCTGCTCAATTTGCCCGTTAACCTTTCCGACCATCTCAATATCGACAAAAAGCTCAAAGACCGTTTCCAGCGCGCCAACTGGCTCAAACGGCCGATCGCGCCCGAGTTGCTCGACTATGCTATCAACGATGTTGTAAGCCTTTTTACCATCGAGCGCGGGATCGCGGAGCAATTACGCGCGAAGGGCCTGTTCGACGACTACCTGAAGGGATCGGCGTCGCTTACCGAAAAGAACTACGTCATTGACCATATGCAACACTACAAGGCCAAGTTTCCTGGCTTTAAAAGACTGCGTCCGCAGCAGCGCCGGGCGGCGGCGGCAGTGTGGGTGTTCAGGGAATTGGTTGGAAAGCATTTCAATTGCCCGGTAGGATATGTCCTGTCAAAGCAATCCATGGTCGCCTGTATCGCCGATCCCCTTCGCATAGAGCAATCCCTCGAAAGGGAACTCAACCACGGCAGGTCATCGAAAAAAAAAGTGCCTTCGGCATTTATCGAAAAATATTTTCGTGAGGCTATGAGGATTTCGGAAAGTAGGTAATTGGAACGAGAGGTCGGTCGGGTGTTTCCTTTGCGCCATAGGGATGCTTTGAGGGTTCCCAGGCGCAGAGGGAACACCCGACCGGCCTTCTTTTCGGTTGAGCAGCCTTATTTGCTCTCCGCCATGGCCTTCAATCGCGCCAGACACTCCTCAACCCAGTGGACTTGTTGGGTGACAAATTCCCGCGATTGATATTCCGGCGAAGTATATCTTTTTGAAAACGAAACTTTGGTTTTATTTTCGGCAACAACAAGCGCATACACGTCCTGGAAAAAATAGCTCCCGTCCATCGGTTCGTAGGTAAAACGCATTTCGCTTCGCGCGCTAAAATACGTCAACATGAATATCCCGTAATCCCGGTTCTTTTGAGTGCTGTAAAAAGGTATGAAGACCGTCGCGTCTCCGGCCTTTGCGAACCCCTTCGAAATCCCCCCTTTATTGACAAAATCCATAATTTTGGCCATGGAGTCGGCATTGCCGAGTCGTTTCACGATGACGTCAACCGGGGCGTCAGCAACGAATTCGGAGGAATAAACCTCGCCGAAAATCGATTTGCTCGTTATTATCTGGGCCTGGGCGATGCCGATAGTCAAGAAAGTAATGACCATTACTGAAATTAAAAAACGATACATATTTGCCTTTTTGGGCGATTGCTCACCTTCAGTGAATATGTCCCCCTCGGCGAGGGGGTTGACCTTTTTGTCCCCCTCGGCGAGGGGGTTTGGGGGAGGATGTCTTGATATCTTATTTTCTCTCCGCGATAATTTTCAGTTTTTCCAGTCTCTCCCTGATCAGCCGCGTCCAGTCGGCGATTTTTCCCGAAGACGGCGGACCTTGGGAATCGATATATCGTTCCGAGAAAACGATCTTGGTCTGGATACCGGCCGAAGGCGTAAAGTTCCATTGGTCCTGATATATATAGGCCCCGTTTTTAGGTTCAAAGGTAAACCGGACTTCCGTAGGCATTTTAGCGTAACTGATAAGGATTATTCCCGTGTCACGTACAAGGTATTTGTCCTTTTGCGGCGCAACCAAAATGGCGTCGCCGATCTGTAAAAACCTTTTTACGCCGCTGCAAAATTGATACCCCATGATCTGGGCCAGCGTATCGGGGACCCCCAGCCGCATGATGATTGAATCGGCGCGCGCGTTGACCGTGTACTCCGAGGAAATAAACGCTTCGCCCTCGACGCTTTTCGTCGTGATAGTCTGCGCCAGTATGCAATATACCGGGACCAGAAGTGCGCATAATACCGCGGGAAACACTCTTGCCATGATTTTCACGCCTTGGTGAAATAAAAAACCCGCCTGTTCTTATTAGAAACTGTGTTTGAATTATCTACGCAAGCCGCGTAGAAAATTCAAACTTACAGTTTCTTATCCACCTTGTGGGCTTGATAAAAAAAGCGGGTGTTTTTATATTTGGTGGAGCTGGTCGGGATCGAACCGACGACCCCCAGACTGCCAGCCTGATGCTCTCCCAATTGAGCTACAGCCCCACAAATTTATTGATACAAAATAATTGTTTACTCCTTGGTTAGTCAATTATCATGATGAACTTATTGACATCCCATGTTTTTTTATGATATATTGGATTTGCATCTAAAACCGGCCATTCGTACAGGCGATATTTTTATCAGGGGACGAAATGAACATTCTTATTGTCGACGATTCCAGGACATTCCGCTATGTTCTCATCAAGATTCTCAATTATGTTCAAACCCGTTCAAAAGGCCGTTCTTGCGCAAAAACTCAATGATATCGCGCTGAAAAAATAAGGCTGACAATAGAATAATCATGCGAAAAAAAACAGCACTTATCACGGGAGCGGCCAGACGTTTGGGCCGTGCAATAGCGCTTTCGCTCGCCGATGGCGGCCACGACATTATCGTCCATTACCGGTCGTCAAAAAACGAGGCGGAAAAATTATGCGGTGAGATAAAAGGTAAGAAAGTCAATGCATGGGCGATTGAAGCCAACCTTGAGGACCAGCGGGACGTTGAGGCCCTTATTCGGCGCTCCCTCGAATGCGGCAAGGGACTTTCGGTGTTGGTCAACAATGCCTCGATATTCCCGCCCGGCGCGATCGACGCCGTGACTCTTGAGGATTTTAACAAGAACATGCTCGTCAACGCCTGGGCGCCGTTTGCGCTTTCGCGCTCATTCGCGGCGTCCGTAAAATCCGGGGCCATCGTCAATATCCTTGACGCGCGCGTTCCCGGCCACGATCCGAAACATATTGCCTACATTTTTTCTAAACACATGCTCATGGTCATGACAACAATTTGCGCGCGGGAATTTGCGCCCCGCATCAGGGTCAACGGCGTTTCCCCTGGGCTTATTTTGCCGCCCGCGGGCAAGGACTTCTCATATCTCAACAAATTGAAGGACAAAGTCCCGCTTCGTAAATACGGAAAACCCCAGGACGTCGCCGACGCGGTCGTGTTTCTTGCGACAAGTGAATTTATCACCGGCGAAATCCTGTATGTAGACGGCGGCAGGAATGAATTGGGAAACAATTATTCTTCTCCTACAGGAAGTTGAACTTTTTATCCCCCTCTTTGAGGAGGCAGGGGGAGGAAAATCACAATCTCCCTCCCCCTCCTTCCCCCTCGACGAGGGGGATATTCATCGCAAACAAATCACGTTGTTTTACTACTTCCCATCATCCACTACCTCGAAATCAGCGTCAATGGGCGATTTGCCGTTATTGACGTCGCCCCGTCCGTTTGTCGGCCCTTGCGCGCTCCCTTGTCCCTTCGCGGAAGCGCCGGGGTTGCCGTTCTTATACAGTTCTTCGGCCATCGTGTTCGAAGCTTTTGTCAAGCCGTCCATCGCCTTTTTTATTGAATCGGCATTATTGGATTTGATAGCGTTCTTCAAATTTTCCAGGGCGGCCTCAATTGACCTCTTATTATCCGCGCTTATTTTATCCCCGGCTTCGGCAAGCGTTTTTTCTGTCTGATATACGAGCTGTTCGGCCTGGTTTTTAACTTCCACCTTTTCTTTTTCCGCCCGGTCATTCCCGGCATTCGCTTCGGCCTCTTTGACCATTTTCTGTATGTCGGATTCCGACAGTCCGCTCGACGATTCGATGCGCACCTGCTGCTCTTTTCCTGTCCCCAGGTCTTTTGCCTTTACATTGAGGATACCGTTCGCGTCGATATCGAACGTCACCTCTACCTGCGGTATACCGCGCGGTGAGGCCGGAATGCCTATAAGGTCGAATTTGCCCAGAAGCCTGTTATGCGCCGCCATCTCCCGCTCACCCTGATACACAAGCACGCTCACGGCCGTCTGGTTGTCTTCGGCCGTCGAAAAGACCTGGCCCTTTTTCGTCGGGATCGTGGTATTGCGCTCGATGAGTTTTGTCATGACGCCGCCGAGGGTTTCGATTCCCAGCGACAGCGGCGTAACGTCGAGCAGCAAAAGGTCTTTTACGGTCGCGTCTCCCCCAAGCACCGCCGCCTGGATGCCCGCGCCTATGGCCACGGCCTCATCGGGGTTCACGCTCCGGTTCGGGACCTTTCCGAAAAGCTCCTCCACTTTTTTTATCACCGCGGGGCTCCGCGTCGATCCTCCCACGAGGATGACTTCATCGATGTCCTTGACGGTCATTTTAGCGTCCGTCAATGCCTTGCGGCAGGGGTCCACGGTCCGCTCGATCAAATGGGCGACCAGCGATTCAAATGTGGCGCGCGTTAGCGTTACGTCAAGGTGCTTCGGCCCGGAAGCGTCGGCCGTGATGAACGGCAGGTTGACCGTTGCCTGCATGGACGACGAGAGTTCGCACTTTGCCTTTTCCGCGGCTTCCTTGAGCCGCTGCAAGGCCATCTTGTCGCCACGAAGGTCGATGCCGTAACGCTTCTTGAAATCGTCGGCTATGTAATCGATAAGCGCCTTGTCGAAATCATCGCCGCCCAGGTGCGTGTCGCCGTTCGTGCTGCGCACCTCGAACACGCCGTCGCCGATTTCGAGGATGGAAATATCGAAGGTCCCGCCGCCTAAATCATATACGGCGATCTTTTCACTCTTCTTTTTGTCAAGACCATAGGCGAGTGCCGCGGCGGTAGGCTCGTTGATGATCCTTTTCACGTCGAGGCCCGCGATCCTGCCCGCGTCCTTGGTCGCCTGGCGCTGGGCGTCATTGAAATACGCGGGTACGGTTATAACGGCCTCAGTCACTTCCCGGCCAAGGTAGTCTTCGGCGGCTTTTTTTAAATACCCTAAAATCATGGCGGAAATTTCGGGCGGCGTATATAAAGACCCCATGCTGCTGACCTTGACGGGGTCGTTTCCCTTGCCCGCGACTTTATAAGGGACCAGTTTTTCTTCCTGTTCCACTTCGCTCGCGCGCCGTCCCATAAACCGTTTGATTGAATAAATCGTGTTCTCGGGGTTTGTTACCGCCTGTCGCTTGGCAATACTGCCGACCAGATGTTGGCCGTCTTTGGTAAAAGCGACTACCGAAGGCGTGGTGCGCGCGCCATCGGCATTGGTTATCACCACCGGCTTCCCGCCTTCCATTACAGAAACACAGGAATAGGTGGTCCCTAAATCTATACCAATAGTCTTTTTCGGGTTCATAATCGTCTCCCTTTGTTCAATTTAATGGCACATAATTTTCCTGACCGGATTAAACGCAATCCTTGTGCCATTGACTTATATGGCGCTTATTTGATAAAAACGGCAGGTTTAAAATTTATGGATTGAAAGATGTTTTAATTTAATACGGACAGGATTTCAAAATGCAACGAATGGCAAGATTGTATGCGGGAATATTTCCAATAGGTTATCAAGAAAAAGTAGATTTTTTCAAAGCTTTTGCGGTCATTTTCAACAGTCTCTTCGTTCTTGGATCGACCCCGATCCCCGTGTTTTCAAGCGCTACAACACCGAGTATCGGTTCAGCCCCTTCCGGGCCAAAGATGACTTGGGCAACGGTTTCCGCGCCCATAAATGAAACACGCGCAAAGCCGTATTCATATTCAACGGGAGTTCCATTTGCAAGTTCATAAACCGATTTCCCTTCAGGCTTAATGCCTGCTTTTAGTAATTTGCTGGCTGGAACCAGGCAATCAACCGCTCCTGTATCAACTAAAAAATCAGCCTCATAGTGTCGCCGTGATTTGATCAGGCCACTCATCGTCACCGTAACTTTCGTCAAGCCCATAAAGTCCCTATTTTTGATCTACACGTTTGATAAGGGTCTTTAAATCGGAATTATCCACGTTGAAAACATGGATAATTCCGATTCAATACACCAATTATTTCGCCGCGGGCGCCTTGTTTTTCTTCGACTGGGCGCGAACGGCCATGAAAAGCATAAACACCCCGAAAATCACCAGGCATACGCCTGTATAAATATTCATGTTGATGTTCAGGGAGTGCTGCCTGTACATTTCCGCGTGCCTGGTCATGAAACCGAAAACGGTGATGACCAGGCCCAGGATCGAAAACAGCAATCCGATCGGTAAACGAATGTCCATTTGCATAAGTAAATCTCCTTTATATTACCAGAAAAACAGGTTAAGAACGACCGCGCCCGCGCATACGATAATGCCGATGGTGGCCGGTTGGGAATACCAGGGTACGTTTGTTTCCTTGATCCGGGGAGTAAGCGAATATACGAGCCCTTTCAGTTCCTCGTCGGTCTTGTTGGCCTTGCTGACCAGCGAAATGAGTATGGTGACCACGAAACAGATCGTAAACGCGAAAGAAGCGGTCCAGAAGTTCTGGGCCATTTCGCTGGGATACGTGTGGACGATCGAACCGAGCCATCCGCCCTTGACCAGTGTCGCTGCACCTTCCGGTTTTGTCAAACCATGATGCACGGCCGCGCCGAGAGTACCCGATAGAAGGCCCACGAAAGCCGCGTTGCCGCTCGCCTTCTTCCAGAACATCCCGAGCAGGAACGTGGCGAAAAGCGGGGCATTTACGAATGCAAAAATAAGCTGGAGAAAGTCCATGATGTTATTGAACGAAGCCGCGACATACGCCGCGCCCATGCTCACGATCGTGCCGAACACGGTGGCGAACTGCCCCATCCTCAGGTAATGTTTATCGGACTGTCCGGGCTTTATATAGCTTTGGTAAATATCATAAGTCCATACGGTATTGAATGCCGTGACATTGCCTGCCATGCCCGACATGAACGAAGCCATAAGCGCCGTAAGGCCCAGGCCAAGCACGCCGGAGGGCAGATAGTGGCCGAGCATAAGCGGTATCGTATTATTATAATTGATCACGCCATCGGCCCCTTTAAGGGTAAAACCGCTTACGCCGCTCTGATAGGTAAGAGCGACGGCGATCATGCCGGGAAGAATCACCAGGATAGGCATGAACATTTTAGGAATAGCGCCGATAAGCGGGGTGCGGCGCGCCGCCGACATTGAATTCGCCGCCATCGCTCTTTGCACGACTAAAAAGTTCGTGCACCAATATCCAAAGGAAAGAACGAAGCCGAGCCCGAACACCAACCCGAACCATTCGATACCCATTGGGTTTGCGCTGGCGCTACCCATGTGCGCCCAGCTTCTCGACCATGCGTCGGGGGCAAAGCCCTGCGCCGCGGCAACCGCATGCAAACGGTTCTGGACGCCGCCCCAACCGCCCGCGTCCTTGAGACCCAGAAAAACCAAGGGAATAAAACCGGCAACGATAAGGAAAAATTGGAGCACTTCATTATAAATAGCGGAAGTCAAACCTCCCAGGAACGTATAAGCAAGAACGATTATGGCCGACATGACGATGCTGAAATTGAAGTCCCAACCGAGAAGGATTTGCATCAGAGTGGCCATTGCATACATCGAAATACCCGAAGCGAAAATGGTCATGATTGCAAAGGAGAAAGCATTGAATCCGCGCGTTTTTTCATTGAACCGCAGTTTGAGGTATTCCGGCACTGAGCGGGCCTTGGACCCGTAGTAAAACGGCATCATGAACACGCCCAGGAAAACCATGGCGGGGATCGCGCCGACCCAGTAGAAATGACATGTGGCAATCCCGTATTTCGCGCCCGACGCGCCCATTCCCATGACTTCCAAAGCGCCCAGGTTCGTGGAAATGAAAGCGAGCCCCGTGATCCACGCCGGGATCGACCGTCCCGATTCCAGGAAATCCTTGCTCGATTTCATGTACCTCTTGAGTACAAAACCAATGCCGAGAACGAACGCAATGTAGATCACCATGATTGAATAATCAATGGGGCCTACTTGAATTTGACCGTGCATAGCCTCTCCTTTCATAGGGTAAAAACGTCTGCGATTTTACGGACACATAAGTTGATTAAAATAGCTATAAGGAAATAGTTGGGGCAAGAGATTATTGCCGTGTACTATTTGATAATAATATTCGTTTCAAACCCGCACTTCGGACATAGTGCGAAATTGCCGGACCCTTTGGTTTTAAGTCCAGGGGCCATTTCGATTGAATAACCTGATCTCTTGACAAGTACATCATGACAAACCGGACAGGAAGTATTGGACGCCTCGGAACTTTGTATATTGCCCACGTATACATACTGCAAATCGCGCCGGGCGATTTCCAGTGCGTCGAAAAGCGACTTTTCGGGAGTGGGCGGCGAGGTCATTTTAAAACGGGGAAAGTAGCGGGAAAGATGCAAAGGCGTGTCTTTGCCGAGGTTTTCCGCTACATAGGCGACAAGGTCCCGGACGTCATCAGGGGAATCGTTTTCTCCGGGTATCAACAGGTTGGTGATTTCCAGGTGGCAGTGTTTTTTGACTGTTTCGCAGGTCCGAAGGACCGGCCCCAGCTCGGCCTTGCAGAGCTTTTTATAAAACGAGGGCCGGATGGACTTGATGTCGATGTTCATGGCGTCAACAATGGTCAACAGATCGGCGAGCGGTGCTGGTTCCATGTAACCGTTGGTCACCATGACGTTTTTCAGGCCGCGCTTTTTTACGATCGGCCCGATTTCCATTATGGTTTCGAACCAGATATACGGTTCGGTATAGGTATACGCAATGCCGATCGTTTTGCTGTTGATAACTTCGTCCGCAAAATCCTTGGCCGGGACCTCCCGCACCGGAAGTATTTCCTGCGATATCTCGCAATTCTGGCAGAATCGGCATTTAAATGTGCACCCATTCGGGCCGCTTGAGAATATTCTGGAACCAGGAAAAAAATGATAGAGCGGTTTCTTTTCCATGGGATCGATGTTCATGGACACCGGTCTGCAATAATTTAACGAAACCAGTTCATGACCGATGTTCTGGCGCGTGAGGCAGATTCCACGTTTTCCATCACCGAGAACGCAGTGGTGGGGGCACAATTCGCACTGGAGGAGTTCGGCGCTTTTTTCTATATAATATGAGGCTTTCTTGATCACATTACAAAAATAAATTGCCGCTCAATTTACGTGCTGGTCTTTGTTCCTTTTAAATGCTATACTGAAAATGGATCAGGATTCTCCTGATGAAGACAAGATTTCCAGGATTTGAACTATGGAAAAAGATTTTTATTTATTTAGTAACTATACAGAACCCTCACTCTTTTTCCCCCATCCCCTTTTCCCCTCTCCCGTCAACGGGAGAGGGGCCAGGGGTGAGGGAATCTGGAAGGCCTGAGTCATTGCTTTATTGGACCTATCACGTGCTGAACAAAAAAACAATAAAACAGGTCGAAGAGCTTGAAGAAAAGCTGGGCAGGCAAAACCAGGCCATCGACGCATACCGCGAGCAGTTGAAAAACCTTTCGGACTATAAATCGGAGCGCGACCTGTATTCCGAGTTGTCAACTGTATTCGCCAGGGCGGTCAATTTTGACGACGTGTTCGCCAAGACCCTCGAAGCGATTTCGCGGCATTTAAAGGCGCGGTACTACGGCATTTTCTGGATCGACGATAAAAGCGAGTTGTTCGTTTACCGCCTCGGCAAGGGATACAACCCGAAACTCATGGGCGAAATCCCGTATACCGGCAGCATGATGGGTGACAGTCTTTATAAAAGGGAAGTATTGTGGGAGCCGCGATTCAACACACGGACCGACTATATCGCGCTCAACCAGGACCCCGGCGAATACAACGTTCTGTGCTCCCCCATCGTGCTCATGGGCAACGACGCGGGCGTCATGCGCATTGCGGACCTTGACCCGGCCGTGGCAAAAAAAGCCATGGAGGTCCTGCAGATCGTCACCCAGCTCCTGTGTTCGAGCCTCGAGCGCCTCAAACTCCAGCACTCCAACGAATCGACCCTGCGCAGCCTCGACGCCAGTTTTTCCATCGCCCGGCTGCTCGAAAATACGCTTAACAAGCAGGAAATACTCGAACAGGTATGCCCGCAGGTGCACCGGCTGTTTAATTGCGCGGGCAGCATAATCGCCATGAAAGGTCCCGACGGGGCCATAAAAGCGGCGTCCACCTGGCCCGACAATTTCGTCCTGACCGGCAACCAGATATCAGGCGCCATATACCTGCGCAATCTTCTGGAACGTTTCCCAGCGGGCAATTGCATCATCCCGAACATCCACAAAGACGACCGCTGCTGGTCGTGGCCCGACGCAAAAGTCCGGTCGCTGCTCATGGCGCCTGTTCAGGAACGGGGTGAAGTCCGGGGCATTATCGTCGCAATCGGCCCGGCCGGAGAGACATATACCAATATTCATGCGAACCTTCTGGGCATTGTAGCGGCCCAGACCTCGATGACCCTTGAACGCGCGTCATATTTTTCACGACAGGAAGACCTTGCCCGTTGTGACGGGCTTACCGGCCTGCTCAATCACAGGATGTTCCAGGAAACGATCCGCGCGGAATATGACCGCGTAAAACGGTACGGCAACCATGTGTCGCTCGTCATGCTCGACATCGACCATTTCAAGAAATTCAACGATACCTACGGGCATCCAGTCGGGGACGAAGTCATTAAGATGGTCGCTCGCACGCTCAAGGCAATGGTCCGGTCCACCGACCGCGCCTTTCGCTACGGGGGCGAAGAATTCGCCGTGGTCCTTCCGGAAACTTCCCCTGAAAATGGGGCGCTTCTCGCCGAAAGAATACGCCGGCACATCGAAGCGGACCGCTCGGTCAAAGGCCTGGTGATCACCGTCAGCATCGGAGTCGGCGGGGTCATTGTTTCCGAAACGCCGGAGGCATGCATCAAGCGGGTTGACGGGGCGCTTTATTGCGCAAAGGAAACAGGCAGGAACCGGGTGGTTGTGCGATAGTAAAAACCCTCTCTCCGTGGGAGAGGGTCGTCTGCTATGGCTTAAGCCATAGCAGGCGGGGTGAGGTCAAAAATGATCCGCCTGCCAAACCCGCATCCGGCGCGATATAGTATTTTAGAAACTGTAGATTTGAATTATCTGCGCAAACCGCGTAGATAATTCAAATCTACAGTTTCTTATCTGCCCTTAAGCAGGTTAATGTCCTTATGCAAGTCAAAGACATCGTCATCAAAGGCGCGCGCGAGCACAATTTAAAAAACATCGACGTGACCATTCCCCGCAACAGCCTTACCGTCATTACCGGGCTGTCGGGCTCTGGAAAATCCTCCCTGGCGTTCGACACGCTCTATTCCGAAGGACAGCGGCGCTACGTCGAGTCGCTATCGGCATACGCCCGGCAATTCCTTGGACTCATGGAAAAGCCCGACGTGGATTCGATCGAAGGCCTTTCCCCCGCCATTTCGATCGAGCAGAAATCAACCGGCCATAATCCGCGGTCGACCGTGGGCACGATCACCGAAATTCACGATTATCTCCGGCTCCTGTTCGCGCGTATCGGCGATCCCACGTGCTACAAATGCGGCAGGCCCATCACCCGGCAGACGGTCCAGGAAATCACCGACAAAATCATGGAATTGCCGGCAGGGGCGAAATTCCAGATACTCTCCCCCGTCGTCTCAGCGCGAAAGGGCGAGTACCGAGAAATGCTCGAAAAATTGAGCAAAGACGGGTTTGTGCGCGTGCGGGTGGACTCCGTTACGTATTCCCTCGACGATGAAATCAAGCTTGACAAAAATAAAAAACACACCATCGAAGTCGTCGTCGACCGGCTTGTAGCGGGCCCCGCTATCCGGGGCAGATTGACGGACTCCATTGAAACGTCTCTTAAACTCAGCACCAACGGCACGGTCATCATCGACTGCATGGACGGAAAGCCCATGGTGTTTTCGGAACTGCTGTCATGCCCGCACTGCGGGGTAAGCTACGACGAACTTTCCCCGCGCATGTTTTCGTTCAACAGCCCGTTCGGCGCCTGCGAAACCTGCACGGGCCT
>Ga0182017_10002198_pt1 | contig 14891 bp, 16 predicted proteins | sample 712E3DmetaG_FD_120492 | JGI IMG/M metagenome (GOLD analysis project Ga0182017, IMG submission 120492) | Permafrost microbial communities from Stordalen Mire, Sweden - 712E3D metaG | ecosystem: Environmental > Terrestrial > Soil > Wetlands > Permafrost | place: Sweden: Stordalen | collected... | reverse complement strand
CTCGCAGTTTCGCTACGATCGCTTCTACTGTGTGTCGTTTTTTACCCATTTGACATGTCTCCTTTGATCCATAATATACTTTTTACTAAGTTTAAATTGGATCACTTTTTGGGGGGCAGGTCATCTCGCGTGACGAGAAACCTACTTCAGAAGAAAACAATCAATTCTTTGTTTACGATTTCAAGCCGTTTACCGGACAGATTGATCCTGAGATGGATAAGAAATTAGAAGAACGGATTGGCTATTATGTCCGGACAGAGTTAAAGGCCGTATTCGCCGGGTTGAAGTTCAATGGTAATCGCTATTCGATAAAGGTTCCGATAACGTCAGAAGAAAGCGGATTGTTTGAAAGCAATGTTACTGAAGAAGAAGGCGTAGCAGAGAAAATTGTAGATAAGATCGTAGACAGTGCAAAAGGAACATCGACGTATGCGAAATTCTTAAATGACGGCTGGGTTCCTACAGAAATTATCAACGACAGCATTTCAGCAACAAAGCTTGGTCCTCAGAAAGTTATTAAGTCGTTAAAGGAACAGGGATACTTGGAAATGAAAAAAGCTGAAAAGAAGCAGTATGATAAAACTCGATATCGATGCCATAAAATGACAGATAAATTAAAGAAGTTACTGTAAACGTCCACAGTGTCCATCCAGTGTCCACAATTTATCGTGGCACTGGACACTGCTTTGATTAATGTTTATGCGGGTAATATGAAATTATGTCCAAGTGTCCACTACTTATTCTTTATTTTATATTAAATATATTAATAAGAGTATATATAGTATAAGAGTTTCAAAAAAGGGTGGACACTCTGGACACTTGGACACTTTCTATCCACCAAGAATTAAGTCAATAATCGTTACCGATTTCCCCTCCTTCAGCTCCTCGATCTTCTTTGGCTGCCCATCAATATACAACATATACTGTTTGATGTTCTTGAAAGCATCGGCTAAAGGTTCTTCGAAGTTATTATTTTGTAGGACAGTATTTCTTTCATTCGCTAATCCAGGGGAGGGTTGGGATGTTTTTGCAGGTGTATTTGCTTTGGGTTTTCTATTTATTAAAATAAACTTCAATTGCTATTCAGATAACGTTTGCATAAAAAATCAAAACTAAAATTTATTGCAACAGAAAAATAATGTTCTTACATTGCTTTCGATAAGTCACATATCTTTCACACGCCGTGGTGGTAACTATACTGGTTACAAGTTGGCAGGAAAGAATGTTGAATATGAGCTGGAATGCGCGGTTTCAATTCATTTTTCTGTTTCGTAAACCGCAGGTCGTCGGTTCAAGTCCGACCACCAGCTCAGAAAGACTAAGGAAATTATCGGGATAAACCGCAAGTTGTCGATTCAACTCCAACTTTCAGCGCGAGAGTAGGACAATTCCGATGAAAGAGGTGTAAACTGCGGGTAGTGGTTTTGACGAAGATATTACTTCGCGACGACTCCTGCCATCAGTTCAGTATGATTTACGTATTGATCCGCCATGGGCGGTTTTTTTTTATCTTTTATAAATAAACGAACAACTGCAATGTCGTTTTTTGAAGTATTTCTTATTGCCCTCGGCTTGGCCGCAGATGCATTTGCAGTATCGGTTGCCGCTGGATCAACAGGCGCAACGCGCGGCCAGCGATCTATGCTCCGTTTATCGTTTCATTTTGGACTTTTCCAATGTCTCATGCCTATTCTTGGCTGGCTGGCAGGTTTCAGTATTGAACGATATGTCCAATCATTTGATCACTGGATAGTATTTGGATTGCTTCTATGGGTTGCAATTCGGATGATTCGATCTGCGCGGACGGAAGATGATCGTAGTGTCCGGCGAGATCCAAGTAGAGGAATGATGCTGGTTGTTCTTTCTGTTGCAACGAGTTTGGATGCGTTGGCGATCGGTTTCAGTTTGGCACTACTGCGAGTTTCCATTTGGTATCCATCAGTTGTGATCGGTGTTGTCACAGGTGCGACATCATTCCTTGGCATATTGCTCGGTCAAAGATTTTCAAAAAAGTTCGGCAAAGTGGCGGCAGAGATAGGAGGCGTGATACTCATTCTTATTGGTACGAGAATCCTTCTCGCCCATATATTTTCATTATGAGTGCTGCCATTCACTCAAAGTGTGCATATGAAAAAATGATTGATTGTGGCGGCATCTTTTCATAATTTAATTAAGCTTGAGAGTATAATTTTTCTTTTGAAAGGATTTTATGAACGAAGGCAAAATAGTCCAAATCATCGGACCAGTAGTTGATATCGATTTTTCTGGCGGCAAACTCCCTGAAATAATGAACGCTGTTCGAATTCCAAGAAAAAATGTCGAAGGTATCGATGAAGACCTCATCGTAGAAGTACAGCAGCAATTGGGTGAAGACCGTGTGCGTACGGTTGCAATGGATTCCACGGACGGGCTTATGCGTGGAATGATTGCCCATGACACTGGCGCGCCTATAACAGTTCCGGTTGGCCCGGCAGTGCTCGGACGTTTGATTAATGTGCTTGGCGTGGGCATTGATGGTCTGCCGGCGATCGAGGCAAAAACATATTATCCCATTCATCGGCAGGCTCCAAGTTTCGATCAACTCGTTACTAAAAAAGAAATGTTCGAAACCGGAATAAAAGTTATTGATCTGCTTGAACCGTATACGAAAGGCGGAAAGACCGGACTCTTTGGCGGAGCCGGTGTTGGCAAGACTGTTATTATTCAAGAGTTGATTCATAATATCGCAACTCACCACGGAGGTTATTCCGTGTTTGCCGGAGTTGGTGAACGTACACGCGAAGGAAACGATCTCTGGTTGGAAATGAAAGAATCCGGTGTGCTCGCAAAGACAGCGCTGATCTTTGGTCAGATGAACGAACCTCCCGGAGCCCGTCAGCGTGTCGGCCTCACGGCGCTTACGATGGCGGAGTATTTTCGCGATGAAGAAGGCAAAGATGTTCTTCTTTTCATAGATAATATTTTTAGATTTGTACAGGCAGGATCGGAAGTGTCTGCGTTGCTTGGACGCATGCCGTCTGCTGTCGGATATCAACCGACCCTCGGGACGGAAATGGGCGAACTTCAGGAACGTATTACATCGACGAAGAAAGGATCGATAACATCTGTCCAGGCAATTTATGTTCCTGCAGATGATTTAACCGATCCAGCGCCGGCAACAACGTTTTCACACTTAGATGCAACAACGGTGTTGAGCAGGCAGATTGTGGATAAAGGAATTTATCCGGCAGTCGATCCATTGGATTCTACTTCGCGTATTCTCGACCCAAATATTATCGACGCAGAGCATTATAGTGTAGCAAAACGGGTGAAAGAAGTTCTGCAAGCATACAAAGACCTTCAAGATATTATCAGCATCCTTGGAATGGATGAACTTTCTGATGAAGATAAACTGACCGTGACGCGCGCTCGAAAGATCGAGAAGTTTCTATCACAGCCATTTTTTGTCGCTGAACAATTCACTTCCATCCCGGGCCGGTATGTAAAGATTGAAGATACGATCCGCGGCTTTAAAGGAATCCTTGACGGCGAGTACGATAGTTTACCCGAAAACGCATTTTTAATGGTCGGTACTATTGAAGAAGCGGTCGAAAAAGCGAAACAACTGCAGGCAGCATAATGATGGCAGATAAGACTTTCCATCTGGAAATTGTGACACCAATACGTATTGTCTTCAAAGGGGAAGTTACGAGCTTCAGTGCGCCAGGCGTTGATGGTGGATTTCAAGTGCTCCACAGCCATGCTCCGCTGCTTGCATCCGTGACAATTGGAAAAGTAAAGCTTAGCAATGCAAACGGAACGGAGTTTCATTATGCCATATCAGGCGGGTTTGTTGAGGTGAGAGATAACAATGTCATTTTGCTGGCAGAAACGGCTGAACGTACCGATGAAATTGATGTGGAGAGAGTAAAAGCGGCACGCGACCGTGCGCTGAAACGGATAGCAGAGAAGTATCCCCAGACTGATATTGAACGCGCAAAGCTTGCTCTCTATCGTGCTCTGAACAGGTTAAAGATTGCCGGCGCAATTTAAAACCCACTGAAACGACCAGTGGGTTCTGTCGTTGTTATAGATTCGCAAGTATTTAACCATACAATAAAACTATTTAAGTACATTGAATACATTTTTACCGAGAAGGATGATTTGATGTATGCTTCTTTTCAGATGATCAATGAATCTACATTCATATCCCAAAATTCTGTTTCTCAAATTCCTTAATGAGTTAAGATTAAAGCTTTTTTCTCGGAAATATATTTAGAGCGGACTCATCAATCGTAGGGATCAACAATGCTTGCGGGAATTGAAACCTATAAGAACAGACCTACACGTGCAGAAATATCTATTGAAAATTTGAGCAACAATTTTTCTATCGTCAAATCATTAATAAACAAAGATGTAAAAATAATGGCGATGGTGAAGGCGAATGCATATGGACATGGACTATACGAAATATCCGTCGAGCTCTTAAAACAAGGAGCTGATTACTTAGGCGTTGCAGTTCTCGAAGAAGGAGTATATTTGTGAGAACGTGGAATTACCGACCCTATTCTTGTGCTTGGCCCCATCAACGCAGATCAAGTTGCCGAATTTATTATTCATGATATTGAAATTACAAGTTCATCAATTGACAAATCGATCGGCATTGCCGATGTGGCAAAAAAGATGGGGAAAGTTGCATCGGTTCATTTAAAGATTGATACCGGTATGGAACGAACTGGCGTACACTGGTACAATGCTGAACGGTTCATTGAAAAATCGTACGAGCTGGAATCAATCAGAATAAAAGGAATATTTTCGCATCTGGCAAAAGCAGAATCGGATGCCGATTGTACAAATGAACAGGTAAGTCGTTTTGAATCGGTCTTGAATACTTTGGAGAAAAAAAAGACTCTCCCCACACTCGTTCATCTTGCCAACTCGGCCGGAATCATAAATTGTAAGGATTCACATTACTCCATGGTACGGCCAGGAATCATGCTGTACGGATATAACCCGAATGGTTATCTGCCGGATGTTACATTTGACGGTCGAAAGTTAAAGCCGGTGATGACGCTGAAAACAAAAGTTTCCTTTTTTAAGGTAGTTCCTGCCCGAACAGGAATAAGTTATAACCACACATACGTTACCAAGAATCAAACGCGAATCGTCACGCTTCCTGTAGGGTATGGGGACGGGTATTTTCGTCTTCTTTCGAATAAAGGCATTGCCATTATACGCGGGAAAAAATATCCGGTGGTTGGATCGGTTTGCATGGATCAATGTATGGTAGATATTGGTATGGATGGAACGGCATACAATGGAGATGACGCATTGCTTTTCGGTGAAATGGATGGCTTCATTATCCCGCTTGAATCCATCTGCGATAAAATCGGAACGATTACCTATGAGTTTCTGTGCGGGATCAGTTCACGTGTTCCACGAATCTATAGGACAATATGAATCGTACTCAGAAATACATTTCTCTTCTTCTCGAGCGGCTGCCAAAATATGAACTTCGCTCGTACGAACATCAAACGAGTCTCGATCAAATTCGCGATCGAGTCTCATCCACTTCGGATATTCATGCAGAACTTCTATATCTGTACAAAGTAAAGGACTGTGCTGAATTTGCCCTCAGTTTGATGTGGGTTGCAGACAAGGTAGAAAAGGATTTATCCAAGGAAGAATCGACAATCGATGAAGAGACACTTGTGTTCTCCAAGTTCCGTCAGGCAATCGGAGATGTATCTCCTTCGGGAGAAGAATCGGATACTGCTGGAACGATGCTCGATCTTCCCGGTTCGCAACCATTTGGATCAACGCCGACGCCTGCGGTGAAATCAGCATACAGTTTCTCATCACCTCCGGAACTGGAAACAATACCGACACCGGAACCATTGATCGATTCAATATTTGGTGCGACGGAACAATCTCCCGAGCCGGCACAGCAGACAAGCGGCGGCTCGATGTATGGAAATGAACAAGAACGTGGTTTTGCAGTCTTGCTGGAACAATTTTTAGAATCTGTGCAAAGCGGTAATGATGACCGGACAGAATTGTTGTCGAATATTATTCTTGAATGTAATTCAGTACTTGCCGCCGATTCTGCAGCAGATGATTATAAACAGTTCTGTACATTGCTTACGGAATTTCTACAATATATTTCAAGTAACCAGTATTTCGATGACGTCCGTGTGATGAATATTATTTCTAATATTCAAGATCCATTTTCTCAATGGGCACGAAGCAAACTAAACAATCGAACCGGCATCCTGAATGCGGTAAACGATACTCTCCGTGATTTTAAAACTATGTTTGAATAAGGAATATGACTCAACCTAATATTTACGCAGTTATCATGGCGGGTGGTGTTGGATCGCGTTTCTGGCCTCAAAGTCGAGAACGATCGCCCAAACAAGTTTTGGAAATTGTCGGCTCTGGTTCATTGATTGCCAATACTATCGCGCGCATTCAACCATTGGTACCATCGGATAAAGTACTGGTGGTGACCAACAAGCTTCAAAAAGATATCATTCAAAAGCAAGTGCCTTCAGTGCCGTCTAAAAATGTGCTTACGGAACCGCTTGGCAGGAATACAGCGCCATGTATCGGACTTGCCGCGAAATGGATTAGCCGTTTTGATCCCGACGCCATTATGATAATTCTTCCGGCAGATCATATCATAAAGGATACGGAAGAATTTTTACACGTGCTCCAGCGCGCAGCTCACGTAGCGCAGGAAAGTGAAGCGTTAGTGACAATTGGTATCAAACCAACACACCCTGAAACAGGATACGGCTATATCCAATTTGAAGATTCTTCAGAAATTAATCCATATGCCGCAGACGGCATTTACCGCGTGAAGACATTTGCCGAGAAACCAAATCTTGAAACAGCAGAAAAATTTTTAAAGAGCGGTGATTTTCTTTGGAACAGCGGAATGTTTATCTGGAAAGCGAACGTCATTCTGCGTGAGATTGAAAAACATATCCCAGAACTCGGCGAACAATTGACAAAGTTAGAACATGCGATTGGCACAGAAACGTACCAAGCAACACTTGAACGCGTCTATGGTGTCATTCGCGGCGTTTCCATCGATTACGGTGTGATGGAAAAAGCAGCGAAGGTTTTTGTAGCAAAAGGAGATTTCGGATGGAGTGATGTCGGTTCGTGGGATGAAGTAGTTCGGCTAACACCGGTCGATGGAGAAGGAAATGCACTGCGTGGAACTGTCATCATCAAGGATTCGCATCGTAATTATATTGACGCTGGCAACAAAGCCGTAGCGACGATTGGCATTGACGATACCATTGTGGTCATTACAGATGATGCGGTGTTGATCTGCAAAAAAGGAAGATCACAAGATGTTAAGGAAGTTGTGGATTACCTGCGGCGCAAACAAATTAATGGACTGTTGTAGGCGGTGGATGACTCATGTCCCCTGCTGTGCAGTGGCGTTTCTGCTTGCCAGCTGCGTTTCTATACCTAGATTTACGGATCGAGGCGAACAACATTCCGGAGAACACAGACCTACAGCACAAACGGAACAACCGATTCAGCAGAACTCAGGGAAAATTCTGCTCACACTTGAAGGAATCGCTTCATACTACGCGGATGATTTTCATGGTAAACAGACATCGAACGGTGAGGTCTTTGATATGAATGCATTTACTGCCGCTCATCGGACTTTTCCATTCGGAACAAAAGTGCGGGTGACGAATTTAGAGAACAATAAGATCGTCGTTGTGCGTATTAATGATCGTGGACCTTTCAAGGAAGGACGAATGATGGATTTGTCGATGGGCGCCGCAAAAGAATTGGATTTGATTCGAACCGGTACGGCGCGTGTACGTTTGGAGGTGTTAGAATGGGGTAATGGACAATAGAACACCTTGAATCATCCTTCAATTACAAAATTATTTTCTACGAAAGATCCATCGTCAAAATTTTGCGCGTTATTCCTGTTGTCGGATGCAAACACTCGTGCCGAGTAGATAAAATCAATAATGTTAACATAAAGATTTTAAGTATTTTGTTATAAAATGGGTTTAAAGTCTTATACGTTATTAAGATAATACGGATTTCTCTATATCATGTGCAGCATGAAGTACAAAATCACTGTCAAACCGAACGCAAGAAGGAACGAAATTGCGCAATGTGATGATGGAACGCTCATTATTCGCGTTACTGTGCCTCCATTTGAAGGGAAAGCGAACGAGAAGGTGATAGAAGTTTTATCTGAATATTTTAATAAACCAAAGCGATCCATTTCTATTGTTTATGGTTTCAAAGGGAGGAATAAAATAATCGAGGTTGAGTGATGAAGATCAATTCCTGTTTGGCGAAAATGAGCGAAAAAAGGCATATCTCTATATTGGACATGAATGTTTCATTGATTCAATCTTTGGAATTAGTTATATTGTGTATGAAATGGAACTTGAAAGAAGAATAGTACGTTAAGTAGATAACTATTGTTGAACAACTTCGGAATACTTAATGGGACCTAATGGAAAAGGGAATAGGCTGACATTTTACACTATTTTTACCTTGGTTTTTTTATTTTTAAGTCTAATAGGGTGCTCACAACAAGTAACAAGCTCGAAATTTGCTCAAAAAGCCGGTAGTTCAATTGAGGATATAACTGAAATCACAGTTCCTATGCAACCATCTCCATTTGCATCAATGAGCACAGCAGGTTTGAATCAATATATTCCATTAGTAAAAAAATATTCGACAGAGTATCAAGTTGATTGGGTATTGGTTCTTGCAGTAATGAAGCAGGAATCAAGTTTCAACCATGAAGCAGTGAGTTATAAAGGCGCATATGGATTGATGCAAATCATGCCTCTGACACAAATTGAAATTGCGGAAAAAATAGGTATCGAAGAAGCAGCTACACCACGGAATAATATCAAAGCAGGTATATATCATTTAAAAACGCTTTATACGATGTTTAGAAATATACCAAAAGAGGACAGAATATGCCTAACTCTTGCCGCATATAATGCAGGACTTGGGCGAGTCCTCGATGCGCAGAAGATTGCCTCTTATATGGGAAATGATCCTCATAAATGGTCTTCCATTAGCGCGGCGCTTCCATTTCTTTCAAAAAAAAATTACACTTTGCATAGTCGTGTTTGGAATGATGGTTGTCCGCCCAATGGATACTTACATAGCGCCCGGCAGACTGTTGATTATGTGGATAACATTATGAGTTGCTATGACCGCTACAGCTTGGCATTAAGATGACATTGTACATCATCAGAAATTCCTATGTTTCAATTATCGCTTTTGTCTGAATAAACAGTATCATTCAAATAATTTGCGATAGGGATTTATGATATAACAGGGACAATTTATTAAAATTAATGCGCTCTTTCAATCTCGACCTTCCTAAATATTTACAGGAAAACCGGCAGTGATGCACTGCCTTTATCTGATTCAAAAATAAGAACAAAGTATTTCAAAACAAGAGAATTCTTTAATTTGAATGAAGGATAAATTTCTGAAATCTACAAGAAATTGCTTGACATTTAGGCGTTGTAGATTTATATTTTTCTCTGATAATGTTACAAGTGGGTGAACCACACTATTTCATATCACTAATCTATAAAGGAGCTACATAATGAAACGCATTCTACTAATTTCTGTGCTGATGGTTCTTGTACTCAGCATATCTTTCAGTCAAATGGCGTATAAAAAAGGTGATCAGGTGGTTAACCTTGGTCTTGGTATTGGCGGACTTGCCGGTGCATATGGTACTGGCAGTATTGCAATTACAGGCGGATATGAATATGGTGTTACCGAAAATATATCATTAGGCGGTGTGGTTGGTTATTCATCATCATCGGAAACAATTTATGGCGATTATGGTTGGAAGTACACTTATATCATAATCGGCGCACGCGGTGCATATCATGCCGATTTATTTCATAATCCCAATATCGACACTTATGGTGGAATTTTACTGGGTTATAACATCGTTTCATCAAAAGCAACTGGTTCACTTCCATATTTTGGTTACTATAGTTCGGGTGCTTCTGCAAGTTTTCTTGAGTATGGTATTTTTATTGGTGGCCGCTATTATTTCAACCCGAAATGGGCAATCCAGGCAGAATTGGGATACGGTCTTGGAATATTAAATGTCGGTATTGCTTACAAATTATAATTTATTATCGCTTTTTTTATAAACTAGGACAGGGAGAAAATCCGAAAAGATTTTCTCCTTTTTTTTGTCTTCTTTGTCAAAATTGTCGTTGGATAATTTTTGGTCTCCTTGATAAAGTTTCTGTTTTTGGAAGCCTATCAATTTTTTTGTATCTTACAAGCACTATGAAAGAACTTGCCCATCTTGAAGGTAAGCCGCGCTGTCATTGCGGTGTTTTTGGAGTATTCGGTCATCCTGACGCGTCTGTGTTTTGCTATTACGGTTTACATGCACTTCAGCATCGCGGTCAGGAAGCAGCTGGAATTGTTTCCAGCGAGGTACTTGATGAGTCCGTTATCGGGGAAGCAGAGCAGCGGCATAAGAAAAAGCGTCGGTTCAATATTCAAAAAGGTATCGGGCTTGTGGCGGATGTCTTTAAGGATGAAGACGTTCTACGCAATGGCCTCAAAGGCAGCGCTGCTATTGGACATAACAGGTACTCTACTACAGGATCTTCAGATAACAAATCGAATATACAGCCGTTTGTTGTAAATTATAAAACCGGTAATCTTGCGCTCAGTCATAACGGGAATCTGACTAATTACCGGATACTTCGTCATCGGCTTCAAGAAGAAGGAACGATATTCCAATCAACATCTGATAGTGAAATTATCCTGCATCTCATCGCTCACAGCAAACAGAAAGAGCAAATTCTTCAGATTAAAGAAGCGTTAGATGCTGTTGAAGGTGCATATTCACTTGTCATCCTAACGGATGAAAGTTTGATTGCCGCCCGCGATCCGCATGGCTTTCGTCCGCTGGCGCTTGGCAAACTCGACGGAGCATACGTCGTTGCATCAGAAACCTGCGCTTTCGATATCAACGGTGCAGAATACATCCGCGATATTGCACCCGGTGAAATTATAGTGATAGACAAAGACGTCGTTGCATCGGGAACTATAAAGTCCCACTGGGTTTCAAAGAAATCTTCACAGCCCCATCATTGCATTTTTGAATACATATATTTCGCACGTCCGGATAGCAAAGTATTCGGCGTGAATGTCGATAAAGTTCGCCGCAAGTTAGGAAAACTTCTTGCCAGCGAGAATCCGATCGTACCGGAATCACCGGATGATAAAGTTATTGTCATCAGCGTTCCAGATTCCAGCAACACATGTACTCTTGGATACGTTACTGAAAGCAACAAGCAGGGATTGAAAGTAAAACTGGAACTGGGTCTTATCCGAAACCACTACATTGGGCGCACATTTATACAACCGCAGGAGAATCACCGCGAATTGAAAGTCAAGTTGAAATTCAATACGGTAAAGGGAGTGTTGAAGGGCAAGAAAGTCATCATTGTTGATGATTCAATTGTTCGAGGAACCACATCAAAGTTGTTGGTAAAGATGATTCGAGAAGCGGAACCAAAGGAAGTACATTTTCGCATTTCCAGTCCTCCCATAAAATATCCATGTTATTATGGTATGGATTTTCCAAGCCGCGAGGAATTAATTGCTAACAGATTAAATGGCGACATTGAAGCCATCAGACAGGAATTAGGTGTTGATAGTCTTTCCTATCTACCGATGGAAAAACTTCTTGCATCGGTCCCGACAGACGAAGGCAAACATTATTGCACCGCCTGCTTCAGCGGCAACTATTCAGTGCCCATCGATACAGAATCGGTGAAGAACGAAAACGATCAGTAATGCATCGCTATTTAACAATTTCTAATCTTCTTAGTGCAAGCCGCATCTTTTTGGTGATACCCATGGGATATTGTCTTGTCTTGGATTTCCCCTATCACCGGTTGTGGACTGCCGGAATTATTGTCATCGCTGTTGCGACAGACTTTCTAGACGGGTTCATTGCAAGGAAATTACATCAGGTAACAGATCTCGGCAAGGTTCTTGATCCGCTGGCAGATAAAATTGGAATTGGTATTTATGCGGTATTGATTGCATGGACCGGTGATGTGCCTGTCTGGTTTGTTGTTTTTATTCTTCTGAGAGATTTCCTAATATTCAGCGGAGGACTTTACATTCAGCGCAAGAAAAAAATCGTTCCTCAATCAAATTGGCCCGGTAAAATTGCTGTTACTTTAGTCGCTTTGGTTCTTTTCTTAGGGACAATTCAAGTCGGCGCATTGAGCCGCCTCTTCATATATTCACTTTGGGCAAGCGTTTTTATGATGTCGTGGTCAATGTTGAGTTATGCGCAGAGGTTGTTTATAGGCCGGAATATTGAAGCGGTGAAATAACGATGGGAATATTTAGTTCGCTTTCCAAACTCAAATCCGGACTAGCGAAAACACGGGATTCCATTGTCAGCAAAGTGCAGCATCTTGCCGCAACGAAGAGTACGATCGACGATGATCTGTTGAGTACATTGGAAGATATTTTAATAGCCGGCGATGTCGGTGTACAGACAGCGGGTGTTATTTTGTCCCGGCTGAAGCGTCGTGTAAAAGACAATAAGTACGAATCCACATCCCAGCTTATTTCTCTCTTGAAGGAAGAAATCGAAACAGTTCTCCATGTCGATGACAGAATAGAATCATCCTTGAAAATTCTGCCGTCTTTGGCGAAGCCGTTTGTGGTGATGGTTGTAGGAGTGAATGGAGCGGGAAAAACGACAACGGTCGGCAAGATGGCATATCAATATCGTCAAGCAGGTCATAAGGTTTTAATCGGAGCGGCGGACACGTTTCGGGCAGCAGCGAATGAACAGCTGGAAATTTGGGCGCAGCGCGCAGGCGTAGATATTGTCCAGCAATCACACGGTGCAGATCCGGCATCAGTCGCATTTGATGCTATCAATTCCGCTCTCTCGAAACAAGCAGATGTGGTTATCATCGATACAGCAGGCCGTTTGCATACGAAAACAAATCTCATGGAAGAGTTAAAAAAGATTAAACGAGTGATGGCAAAACTTCTGCCCGGTGCTCCGCACGAAGTGTTGTTAGTGCTTGATGCAACGACCGGACAAAACGGATTGCAGCAAGTGAAGCATTTTACCGAAGCAGTTGAAGTAACAGGAATTGTTCTCACAAAGCTTGACGGTACCGCAAAAGGCGGGATTGTACTTGCCATCAGCAACGAGATGAATATGCCGGTGAAGTTTATCGGTGTTGGCGAAAAGATTGACGATCTTCAAATCTTTAACTGTCGTACATTTGTAGATGCCTTATTTGAAGAAAACGATCTTGTTGATAAACAGTAGAAGGCATAAGGATTTAGGAATGATGTGGTCGTTGCAGGTCAAAATACAATTTTTTATTTTAACAATTTTAGTTTTTCATTAATACGTGTCTTTTAAAATTCACATATTATCACCTGAATTATCGAATAAAATTGCCGCCGGTGAAGTTGTGCAACGTCCCGCAGCTGTCGTCAAAGAATTAATTGAAAACTCGCTCGATGCAAAAGCGTCGCGTATCAGCATTATTGTTAAAGATGCAGGCAAAGCGTTAATCCAGGTAGTGGATGATGGCGAAGGAATGTCCGAACAGGATGCATCACTCGCTTTCCGAAGGCATGCCACGAGTAAAATTCACTCAGCAAGCGATTTGGAAGAAATCCGGACACTCGGCTTTCGAGGTGAAGCTCTTGCCTCCATAGCTGCGGTTTCGCAGGTAGAATTAAAAACTCGGACAGATTCTGATGATCTAGCGACGCACATCCGTATTGAGGGCAGCGAGACAATACAGAAATCCAAATCAGCGCTGGAGCGCGGTACAAATATTACAGTGCGCAATTTGTTCTACAATACTCCAGCACGACGCAATTTTCTAAAAACTCGGCACACCGAGCTTAAGAATATAACTGATGTGATCGTGAGAATGGCACTCGCATATCCTGAAGTTGAATGGTATTATGCAAGCGACGACGAAGTCATGCTCGATTTGAAACCGCAAAGCATTGAACATCGGGTGGCAGAAGTATTTGGAAAGTCTCAATTTGGTTCCATGTTCAAGTTTGACGACGCCAATGAATTGATGACCGCTAACGGGTTTCTCGGCAAACCGGATTTTGCGCGTAAAAGCCGTATAGAGCAATTTATTTTTCTGAATCGGCGTTTCATTTTCAGCAGAATGATGAATCACGCGGTTTTTCAGGCGTATGAACATTTATTGGAGAAAGGATCATTTCCATTCTTTATTCTGAATCTTACGATTGATCCCAAAAAAATTGATGTCAATGTCCATCCGTCGAAGATGGAGGTGAAGTTTGAAAATGAATCTAATGTCTATCGAGTTATTCTCTCTGTAGTACGAAAAGCGCTTGCGGCAAACGATTTAATTCCATCAATGTCGTTCCGTGAGGGAAACGCAGTCTCGCCATTTGACGCCAAATTCCAATTTAGCGAACAGGCGTGGAAACAAGGAACTATTGATCAAACTGGTGCTCCGGTGTTTCCCCTTCGACCCGACGTTCGGTCCGGCGAGCAATCGGTGCCATTAACGCCTCATATAATCGGTCTTGATGATATTCGGTCTTCTACTCCGAGTTCGGAGTCTCCATTGCCTTTCGAAGTGAATGCCTCTTTATCCTCGCTCAATCGCGTCCTTGAACAAAGATCGGCGCCGGATCAACTGCAGATGCCGGAAAACAGACCGATCTGGCAAGCACACAATAAATATATCATTTCACAAATACCCAACGGATTGATGATTATTGATCAGCATGCCGCGCATGAACGGATTCTCTACGAGCGTGTCATGGCGAATTTTCAGGACACTCTGCCGTCTTCGCAGCAGCTT
>Ga0182017_10002195_pt1 | contig 14900 bp, 7 predicted proteins | sample 712E3DmetaG_FD_120492 | JGI IMG/M metagenome (GOLD analysis project Ga0182017, IMG submission 120492) | Permafrost microbial communities from Stordalen Mire, Sweden - 712E3D metaG | ecosystem: Environmental > Terrestrial > Soil > Wetlands > Permafrost | place: Sweden: Stordalen | collected... | reverse complement strand
GGGACCTCTACCAGATCGCCGAGCGGGTGGACGGCCACTTCCAGTTCCAGCCGGGCCCGAGCGTGTACCGCGGGCTCTGGATGCATGACGAGGCATGGGACGTGTCGACGATGCTGGCGCTCGGGGATACCGCATCGGCGCGGATGTCGATCGAGACGGCGCTTCGCTACCAACAGACTGACGGCCGGATATTCCAGAGCGAACCCTACCCCATGCTGAGGGAGACAGGACTTATCCTCTTCGCGCTTTGCAACTACGCAAATGTGTCCGGGAACAGACCGTGGCTGAAGAGCCACTTTCCCGCCGTCTCCGCGGCGGTGGGATGGATACGGAGAACGCGTGCGCTGACGCTCGCTGATTCCATATCTCCCAATTACGGGCTCTTCCCCCCCGGGTTTACCGACGGCGGGATCGGGGGACTTGCCGCGGAATACGGCACCACGTTCTGGTCGCTGAACGCTCTCCAGGCTGCGGCACGCGCCGCATCCTCACTCGGCATTCGGGACAGCGCACGGTCGTGGAGTATGCTCGCCGGCGGGCTCATGACCTCGTTCAGGAGAGCATCGGCGCGTGACGCCAGGCGCGACTCCCATGGCAATCTCTATCTGCCTATGAGGGTCGGGGACACGTCGTCCACCACCCTCCCGCAGCAGGCAAACTGGGGGATACTGGACGGGCAGGGTTTCGGGCATCTCTTCCCCTACGCGGACCCGGTCCTGAACGGAACGCTTGCCATGCTCGATGCGAACACGACGGAAGGGATACACCAGGACGTCGGATGGCTGAGGAAAGGGGTGTGGCCGTTCTTTACGGCCCAGGAGGGGATCGTGCACATGTACCAGCGGAACTACGCACGGGCGGCGGACATACTGTACGCCGTCGCCAACCATGCCTCACCGCTCGGGACATGGCTGGAGGAACAGCTTCCGAAGGAGCTGGGGACGCGTACTTCGGGGGACGCCTCCGACGCCACAGCCGGCTCACTCTTCATATTGCTCCTCAAGGACATGATCCTCACCGAGCGGGCGGATACTCTGGAGGTCCTGGGGGGGGTCCCCTCTTCATGGTATATGCCCGGAGCGCACCTGCGGCTGGACCGTGTGCTGACGGAGCTCGGACCCTTCTCGCTCGACCTCCGGATTTCAACTGACGGAGAGAAGTGCACGCTCTCGGTGGGGAAGATCCCCCGGAACAAACACTGTGCTGTCCGGATCGTTCTCGGAGGGCTGAAGGATGCCGGATTCACGAATGCGGACGGCACCGGGCTCCCCACCGCACGGGATATTCCGGCAGGAGGGGAAATGCGGATCGCATTGACCGCGCGCCGTAAGTGAGCGGCCGGCTCACGGGGTGAAGTTTTCTTATTCAGAACTAATCGCTATTTTTCGGTCGCGGCCCCTCCGGCACCACCTTTAACGCCGGGTTCGGATTACCAATCGAAAAGGAATCGCTATGCGCTTGACGCTCTGCTCGCTCTTGATTTGCCTCTCCCTCTCGACGGGAAACGCTCAAAAAGTCACCCCCGAGGAGATGGCCGCGCGCGTGAAGATGGAGTTCCTTCACGCCTGGAACGGGTACAAGACGTACGCATGGGGACATGACGGATTCAAGCCGGTCAGCAAGACATACTACGACTGGTACGGGACCCCGTTCTACCTCACCGCCGTCGAAGCCCTGGATACGATGACGCTCATGGGCCTGACGGAGGAAGCGGACAGCACGAGAGAATTTATCGCAACGCACCTGTCGTTCGACAGGGACGTGTACGTCAGCGTATTCGAATTCACGATCCGGATCATGGGGAGCCTCCTGTCAAACTACCAGCTTTCGAGGGACGAACGTCTCCTCCACCTCGCCGATGACCTGGGAAAGCGGATGCTCCCCGCGTTCGTCACGGGGACAGGGCTTCCCTATCTGGAGGTCAACCTGAAGACGGGAGCGGTGCGCGGGGAGATGAGCAACCCGGCAGCAGCGGGGACTCTCCTTGTTGAGTTCGGCTCACTCACCGCGATGACAGGGAAAGGGGAATACTACAACAGCGCCAAGCTGGCGCTTCTTGCACTTTACGGGGCGAGATCGGAAATCGGTCTTGTGGGAGACGGGATCAACGTGACGACGGGGGAATGGACGAAAACCGACAGTCACCTCGACGCCGGGATCGATTCCTACTACGAATACGTGCTGAAATGCGGCTACCTGTTCGACGATTCCGACTGCAAGCAGATGTGGCTGACGCACTTCGAAGCGATCAACAAATACCTCCTCGACTCGAGCGCGACGGGGTTCTGGTACGGTCACGCGGACATGAATACGGGGAAAAGGACGAAGACATGGTTCGGAGCGCTGGAGGCGTATTTCCCTGCCTGCCTGGCGCTCTTCGGACAGGTCAACAAGGCGGACCGGCTCATGCAATCCTGTTTCACCATGTGGTGCAGGTACGGGATCGAGCCCGACGAGTACAATTACGTGACCCGGAAAGCCGAGAAACCGCGCTATTATCTCAACCCTGAAATCATGGAATCAGCGTATTACCTTTTCCAGACGACATTTGACCCGGTCTATCAGAACATGGGGAAAGTGTTCTTCGACAGCCTCGTCACGTATTGCCGGACCGATGAAGGATACACGGAACTTGACAACGTCGTGACCAAGGCAAAAATGGACCGGATGGAACCGTATTTCATGGCCGAGACGATGAAGTACCTCTACCTCCTCTACGCTCCGCCCGAAGTGCTCCCGTTCGACAAAGTCATATTCAATACGGAGGGGCATCCCATACGCAGGGCATGGTGATGTCCGGACTGACACGGCGCGACTTTTTCACATGGATGGCTCTCGGCGTCCCTGCCACGCTCCTGGACGCGCCGCCGGCGGGAGCCGGAGGGGTCCCTTCTTCTCCCGGGAAACATCCGCAGATCCCCGGCAACGACGTGAATCAAAAAGAACTCGATCTCTCCCCCGCACAGTGGATCTGGTATCCTTCAGGGCGGACACTCCCGAACACATTCCTGCTTTTCAGGAGACAATTCACGCTGAAGGCCCCTGTACGCAGGGCGACAGGATGGATCTGCGCCGACAGCCGCTACCTGCTCCACGTCAACGGCTCGCGCATCCAGTGGGGTCCGGCGCCCTCCGACCCGCGCTGGATGGAGGTCGATCCTCTTGACATCGCCCCGCAGCTTCATGAGGGGGAAAATGTGATTGCCGCGACGGTTCTCTTCTACGGGCACGGCGACGGGACTGCTCCTGCCGGAAAACCGGGTTTCATATTCCGCCTCGAGATCGAAACGACGGACGGGGCCGCCACGCAGATCGTCTCCGACCTCTCATGGCTCTGTTCGGCCGCACGGTCGTGGCAACCGGGGCATTACAAGCGATGGTACGTCCGCTCGCTGCAGGAGGAGTTCGACGCACGCCTCTACCCGTACGGCTGGGATTCATCCGGGTTCACCCCGGGGGCGGGCTGGCGCACGCCCATGGTCATTCCCGATTCTTCCCCGGCCGCAACGCCGATCTCATCCGGATACAACGAATACGCGCTTGACCTCCGCGGAAACCCGGCACAGTGCGGACTCCGGCCACGGAGCGTACCGCTGATGCGCGAGGCGATGATAAAGGCAGAGCGGCTCGCCTCGTCGTTCTTCGTCTCATGGAGCGTTCCCCCCGAAGAATACTTCGAGTTCCTCTCGCCCGGCGCGTTTACAGTCGAGGCGAGAGTCCCGGCGGCCGCCCGGGGAGAGCACGAGTGGGACGTGAGGCTCGAGGAGGGGAAGGGATCTGCCCTGACCTTCGAGTTCGCAGAGGAAGGGATCGGGTGGCCCGGGTTCTCCATCAATGCGCCTGCGGGGACGATCGTCGAGCTGATGGTGCAAGAAGGGCATGATCCCTCCCGCCCCGCGCTTCTCAACACGCACTATCATTCGTGGGCACGATTCGTCTGCGCGCAGGGGGACAACAGGTTCGAGACGTTCGACTACGAGGCGGTCAAGTGGCTTCAGCTCCACGTCCGGGGAGGCCCGGGAATTGTGACCGTCACCGGGGTCGGGATGCGGCGGAGGACATACGCATGGTCCCGTACTCCCGGAGTGACGACAAGCGACGAGACGATCAATCGTCTCCTCGCCGCGTCGATCAACACGGTCAACAATTCGGTGCACGAGCTGGCCGTGGACGGGATGGGGCGGGAACGGCAGCAATACAGCGGGGACGGAAGCCACCAGCTCCATGCCGTGTACCTCGCATTCGGCGAGACGAGACAACCGGCCCGTTTCGTCAGGACGTTCAGCCAGGGGATCACCCATGAGGGGTTCTTCCTCGATTGCTGGCCCGCGTATGACCGCCTGGCCCGGCTCTGGGAACGCCAGATAGAGGTCTCCTACTGGGGACCGCTGATCGATCACGGCATCGGGTTCGTTTTCGACTGCATGCACCATTACCTCTACACAGGGGACCGGGAGGCGCTTGCCGAGCCCTTCCCCCGGCTGTTGAAATTCTTCACGTACCTTCGTTCGCTTCGCGGGGACGACGGGCTCCTCCCCGTGGAAGGACTGGGAGTCCCCTCGGTCTACATCGACCATCTCGCGTACAGAAAACAGAAGCACAAACAGTGCGCGTTCAATCTCTACGCGGTTGCGATGCTCAGGCATGCGCTGGCGCCGCTCTGCAGCGCATTCGGCGAGCAGGACTGGAGAAAGGAATCACTTTCATTTGCGGAGGGGCTGCTCCGCCGGACGCAGGAAGCGTACTGGGACGGTGTGGAGGGGGTCTACGTCGCAAACCGTCCATGGCTGAACGAGGAAGGGGAGCCACGCACGTGCGACCGGTCGCTCGCACTCGGCATACTGTACGACCTCTGCCCGGGAGGACGGACCGCCCCGGCACTTTCCCGGCTGGCGGAGTCTCCCCCGTCGATGGGGTTCTCCTACCCGGCGAACTCCTGCTGGAGGCTCTGGGCACTCGCCAAAGGGGGGCGGCCGGATGTCATACTCAACGATTTCCGGACGCGCTGGGCGGCGATGTATTCCGTGAAGCACAACAACACGCTTCAGGAGTTCTGGACGGAGCAGCCGGACTCGGGCTCTGTCATGAGCCACTGCTGTCCCGCCCCGCTGTACCTCCTGTACATGGGGATCGCGGGGATTCAACCGCTGGCCCCCGGGTTCACCCGCTGCATGGTGCGGCCTCAGCCCGGGGACCTGGAGAAAGTTGCGCTGACCGCGCTCACCGTCCGGGGGGAGATACTCTTCGCGACCGAGGGGCGCGCAGGGAACCGTCGGCTGTCGGTCACCATGCCTTCGGGATGCGTGGGGGAGCTGACCGTGGACAGGAGGGAAACCCTCGCACTCACCCCGTGGCCTTCCGGGCGCGAGCCGGGGCTCCGCAGGTACATACTCTCGCCGGGGAGTACCACCGATGTCACGCTCAAATACACATAATCGCCACTCACACGGGGGGAACGGCATGGGGAGACATGAAACAACGCTCGGACTGACGGCAATGCTCATCCTCTCCTTTCAGATTTCCGTCGCGCAGACAGCAAAGAAGCCGCTCGGTCATGAAGTGTATGATTCGTGGATCCGGATCAGCGGTGAGTCGATAGCCAACGACGGCGCTCATGTGATGTACACGCTGGAACCGGAGGAGGGGGATGCGCGACTCGTCGTCTTTGCGACAGGGGGCGGCCCGGCCGACACCATCGCCCGCGGAACGGCGGGGAAATTCACACAGGGGTCCGACTTCGCGGTCTTCACGATCAGGCCGCTCTTCCCGGCGATAAAGAAAGCCCGGGATGACAAGAAGAAGGGTGAGGACCAGCCCAAAGACTCTCTCGGCATACTCGATCTCGGGACACACAAAGTCCGGAGGATTCCCCGCGTGAAATCGTTTAAACTCCCGGAGAAGGGGTCCGGGTGGGTGGCTTACCAGCTCGAGAAAGCCGCGCCGGACACCACGAAGAAAGCCGCGCCCGACTCGTCGAAAAAGAGCCGTACGCCGAAAGGGGACGCTCCGGACGACAAACCAAAAGAGACGAAGGAAGAAAGAGGAACGACGGTCATATTCCGCGAGCTGGCGACAGAGCGGGAGTACACATTCCCCTTTGCCCGGGACTACGCGCTGAGCAGGGACGGGAAGAACCTGATCGTCACTACGACCGGAAACGACAGCGCCGCTCCGGCGGGGGTGTTCGTCTTCTCGACTGCAACCCGGAAGACAGACACGATCGCCACGGGGAAAGGATCATACAGGCAGCCTGCATGGGACGAAGCGGGGACACAGGCGGCGTTCGTCGCCGACAGGGACACCGCGAAGTCGAAACAACGCTATTTTTCCCTCTATTACTGGAAGACCGGGCCCGACTCCGCTGCACGGCTTGTTGACACGCTCACACAGGGGATGTACAAATACTGGCTCGTCAGCGAAAACGGACGCGTCTACTTTTCGAAAGACGGCGCAAGGCTATTCTTCGGGACGGCACCGGTTCCGCTGCCGGAGGATACGACACTTATCGACGAGGAGACGGCAAAGCTCGACATCTGGAGCTGGCAGGACGGGCACATCCAGTCGCAGCAACTGAAGGATCTTGACGAGGAAAAGAAACGGTCCTATGCCGCGGTGGTGGATCTCCCGGGGAAGCGGTTTTGCCAGATCGGCGATACGTCTCTCCCGGCGATTGCGATAGGCGACGAGGGAAACGCTCCGCTCGCACTCGGGCTTTCGAACCTCCCCTACATGCGCGAGGAAACGTGGGAAGGGACCCCCTCCTATGACGTCTTTTCGGTCGACGTGAAGACCGGCGCCCGCACCCGATTGCTCACGTGCGTCAGGGGGGGCGCGAGCCTCTCTCCCGCCGGACGGTTCGTCACGTGGTATGACGCGAAAAAGAAGAACTGGTTCGCTCTTCCGCTCGCGGGAGGAATTCCCGTAAATATGACCGCCGGGGTGAAGGTCCCGCTGTTCGACGAGCTGAGCGACGTTCCGGCGGACCCCGGGGCGTACGGCGCGCTCGGTTGGACGGAAGGGGACAGCCTGTTCTTCGTGTATGACCGGTACGATATCTGGGGAGTGGACCCCACCGGAACAAAGAATGCGCGCTGCATGACGGCCGGTGAAGGACGGAAGACGCGCACGCGCTACCGGTACGTGCGTCTCGACCCGGAAGAGCGTTATGTCAAAGCGGGAGCCATGATGCTGCTCCGGGCATTCGATGAAAATAACAAATCCGCCGGCTTCGCCCGCTCGGAGGCGACCTGGGAAGCGGCTCCCCGGCGCCTGACGATGACGCCCCACATGTATCCGTCGGTCGCAAAAGCGCTGAATGCAGGCGGGGTCATATTCACGCGGGAATCATTCACTGAGCCGACGGACCTGTACCTGTCGGACACGAGTTTCTCCTCGCCGAGGCGGATAAGCGACAGCAACCCTCAGCAAAAAGAGTTCATCTGGGGAACGGCCGAGATTGTCCACTGGAGAGGGGGGGACGGAAAGCCCCTGGAGGGGCTTCTGTACAAGCCGGAAGGGTTCGACCCGGCAAAGAAGTACCCGATGATCGTGTACTACTACGAGCGGAATTCGGACCTGCTCCACAGGTATATCCCCCCCGCCCCCAGCGCGTCGACAGTGAACGTCTCGCTTTATGTGAGCAGAGGGTATCTGATTTTCATCCCGGACATACGCTACAGGGTCGGATACCCGGGAAAAAGCGCGTACGACTGCATCATACCCGGCGTGAAATCTCTCGTCGCCCGGGGATTCGTCGACAAAGACCGGATGGGGCTGCAGGGGCAGAGCTGGGGGGGATACCAGACCGCGTTCCTTGTGACGCGTACGAAAATGTTCCGGGCGGCGATGGCGGGGGCAGCGGTCTCCAATATGACCAGCGCATACGGGGGCATACGCTGGGAGTCGGGGATCGCGCGGATGCACCAGTACGAAAAGGAGCAGAGCCGGATCGGCGCGACACTCTGGCAGCGTCCGGACCTGTTCATCGAGAACTCCCCACTCTTCCGCGCCGACAGCGTCAGGACTCCCCTCCTGATGATGAACAACGATGCAGACGGCGCCGTCCCCTGGTACCAGGGGATAGAATTCTTCAACGCGCTCCGGCGCCTCGACAGGCCGGTCTGGATGCTTGTGTATAACGGGGAGGCGCACAACCTGGTGCAGAGGAAGAACAGGAAGGACCTGTCGATCAGGATGCTTGAGTTCTTCGACCACTATCTCATGGACAGGCCGGCGCCTCCGTGGATGGCAGAAGGGCTCCCCGCTTTGAATAAAGGGAAGATTCTCAAATATTGAGGATGGAAAATGGAGGATGGAGGATTGAGGACGCTGATTCAGAAATTGATAATTGCAGTACTGCTTCTGGTGTGCGGGTGGATGGCTCATGCGCAGGAGAGCGCGTACCCGACCGAACGGGTCTATATCCAGCCGGGAACCGAACCGGCAGAACACCCGGTGGACATGCAGCACATGCGCGTGGAGCTCAGTTTCGATACCGCCCTGAAGCTCGTGAAAGGGAGGGTGACACATGTTTTCGTGCCACTTCGCCCGGTTGTCGATTCGATTTTTTTCAACGGGCCGGGGATCCGGATCCTGGACGCCTCGCTCAACGGAAAGAAACTCCGGTTCAACGTCTCCGGGGAGGGAGTGACCGCACTTCCGGACCCGCCCCTGGCGTGGGATACGGAGGACAGCATCACGTTCACATACGAAGCGAACCCGGACCGGGGACTCTATTTTATCGGCTGGGACGACCCCCGCGGGCTGAACCGGAAGCAGATCTGGACACAGGGGCAGGGGATCGACAACAGGCACTGGATCCCGTGCTACGACCAGCAGAACGACAAGATGACGACCGAGACGATCGTCACGTTCGATAGCGCTTACAGCGTCCTCTCCAACGGCACGAGGGTGGACGTGCGCGAGAACGGCGACGGGACACGGACGTGGCATTACCGGATGTCGCACCCGCATTCGACGTATCTGGTCATGCTGGCGATAGGCAGGTACGGAGTAACGACCGTTCATACGAAGACCGGGGTTCCGGTAAACCTGTGGTATTATCCCGAGGAGCCGGAGAGGATCGAGCCGACATACATGTACTCCGCGGCCATCGTCGATTTCGTCGCAGATGAAACCGGTGTCCCCTACCCGTGGGAATCCTATTCACAGGTCCCTGTCCGGGATTTCCTCTACGGAGGGATGGAGAACACGACCGCCACGGTCTTCGGCGATTTCCTCCTTGTGGACGGACGCTCGTTCCTCGACCGGAACTATATCGCGGTCAACGCACACGAGCTTTCGCACCAGTGGTTCGGCGACTTCATCACCGGCCGGAGCGGGATCAGCGCATGGCTGCAGGAAAGCTTTGCCACATTCTACGCGAAACTCTTCCAGAAATCGGTCTTCGGGGAAGAATGGTACGAATGGGCGCGGCGGGAAGAACAGACGGCCGCACTGGAAGCATCGAAAGGGAACCGGGTCCCCCTGCTCCACGGGGCGGCCGGGAGCGCGCGCGTCTACCAGAAGGGGTCGGCGATACTCGACATGATGATCTCGACGTTCGGCGCCCCGGAGTGCCGGCGCGTGATCAGGTACTATCTGCTGAATCACGCATACGGCAACGTCGAAACGAACGACCTGTACCAGGCGTTCCAGGACGTCCTCGGGCTGACCCCGGACTGGTTCTTTCACGAGTGGATTTACCGTGGCGGCGAGCCCGCCTACAGCGTCAGGTTCGAGGATGTGGCCGTGCGCGGAAACCCGGGACGGCAGTCTGTGTTCACGGTCAGTCAGACTCACCAACTGGACGAGATTGTCGGGCTCTTCCGCATGCCTCTCGTTTTTGAGGTCCATTACGCCGACGGGTCATCGGACCGGATCCGTCAGGTGATTGCCGACCAGGCGACCAGGGTTACGATACCGAACCCGCACGGGCGACCTGTCGCGTTCGTCCTTTTCGATCCCGGAAGCTGGATACTCAAGTCTGTCGTTTTCCCAAAGCCGTTCCCGATGCTGGAAGCCCAGGCGCTCGGCGCGCCGCTGATGATCGACCGGTATGACGCCGTCGCGGCCATGCGGGGCCTGGAGCCCGGATCGAAACGGGACCTCCTGACGCAGGTCTACGGCCGGGAGAAGTTTCATGTCATCAGGGAGGAGATACTCTCGCAGTGTGCCGGGGATACCGATCCGCGCGGGATCGAGATTCTGAAAGAGGGGCTCCGCGATCCCGAGGCGACCGTCCGCAGGGCCGCCCTCCAGGCGTGCGGAGACGTCCCTCCCTCTCTGAAGGGGGAAGCGGAGAGGCTCCTCGGGGACTCTTCCTACACAACAGTCCGTGCCGCCCTCGAACTCCTCTGCAGGCGATTCCCGGAGGAGACGCCCCGCTACCTCGCCCTCACGAAAAACGATCACGGAACGGGAAACCAGGTGGGAGTGCTCCGGGATGAGATCAGTGCGAGGCACGGCGACACGTCGTCCGTGGCGCGCCTCGTCGAAGAGGCGGGGGTCTCCTACGATTTCATGACGAGAGTCAACGCACTCGAGGCGCTGAAGAGGCTCGGCTACTGTGACACCCCCCTGTTCCCCGCCCTCATGAGTGCGATGGCAAATCCGAACGGGAGACTCCGCGGGCCGGCCGAAGCCTTCGCGTCGTATTTTATGGAGCAGACACGCCTGGCGCGGAAACTGACGGACTACTACCGCTCCCGCGTCTGGACGCCGGCCGAGCGGAAGCTCATTGACCCGTATTTCAAATGAGGGCGAGCACGTGACTCCCGGACGACTCAATGATCTCCTCGACAGGATCCGCCGCGTCCGGATCGGCGTCGTCGGCGATTTCTGCGTTGACGCCTACTGGGAGCTCGATACGGGGGAGGCGGAGCTTTCCCTTGAGACAGGAAAGCCGACGCGCGGAGTCAGGTCCCAGCGCTACATCCCCGGGGGGGGAGGGAATGTCGCATCCAACGTCGCGGCACTCGGGTGCGGGAAAGTCCTGGCATTCGGGGTCATCGGCCCGGACATGTTCGGCCGCGAACTCACATCCCTGCTCGGGGAGAGAGGGATCGATACATCCGCCCTTGTGATACAGGAGCATGAGTGGGAGACGCCGGTCTACGCAAAACCGTACCTGGCGGAGGCGGAACAGGAACGGATCGATTTCGGCCGTTGGAATACGATGAGATCGGAACCGGCTCTCGAGCACCTCGTCCGGTCCTCCCTCCCCGGGCTTGATGCGCTCATCGTCAACCAGCAACTGGCCCGCGGCGTCCACACGGAGACCATGATCCGCACACTCAACGGCATGGCGCGGGACCATCCCGCCGTCACTTTTGTGACGGATGCGCGGACAATGAGCACGTCGTTCACGGGGATGATTTGTAAACTGAATGCCGCAGAGGCATCACGACTGGCCCGCCAGGCCGGAGACGCCGGCGAGCGTCCAGGCGCCCTCCGTTCGCACGCACGGACCATCGGCGCACGATGCGGGAAGCCGGTGTTCGTTACGCGCGGAGCGGAAGGAATACTTGTGTTTGACGGGACAGGGTACAGCGACATCCCCGCCGTCGTGCTGAAGGGGCCGATCGACCCGGTCGGCGCGGGGGACGCAACAGTCGCCGCCATTGTCGCATCCCTCGCTGCGGGGGGGACGCTCGAGGAAGCGGGCGAGATGGGAAACCTGGCCGGGGGAGTGACAGTCAGAAAAATAAAAGAAACAGGGACCGCGACGCCGGAGGAGATCGTCGCGCTGGGATTCCGCTATGACAGGGCGTGAGTGCGTGAAACGGACACTCCTTTCCCGGTAATCGCGCCGATGGCTCTCGCCGGCTCACTGCTCTTCTGGGCGTTCATGCTTCTCACATCCGTTCTTTTGTTTCCCGTCGCCCTCCTCATACGGGGAGTGACGGCTCCCTTCGACAGGCGGCTCGTGATCCTCCACTGGTTTTCCTGCTTCTGGGCCTCACTCTATACATGGTGTAACCCGCTCTGGAGCGTCCGGATCGAAGGAAAGGAGCATCTGGACAAGCGGGCCACATATGTCATTGTGTGCAACCACCAGTCACTCGTCGACATACTCGTGTTGTTCCGGCTCTTTGTGCACTTCAAGTGGGTCTCTAAGGCGGAGAATTTCCGGATCCCCTTCATCGGCTGGAACATGACGCTCAACCGCTACATAAGGATTGACCGGGGGAGCCTCCGGGGCAATCTGAGCATGATGCGGGACGCGGGAGCGGCTCTGAATGCGGGGAGCTCCGTGATGATTTTTCCCGAAGGGACCCGTTCCCCCGGAAGAGCGCTCGGGGAGTTCAAAGCGGGTGCGTTCGAGCTCGCCCTCAGATCGGGAGTTCCAATACTCCCGGTCGTCATCGACGGCACCGCCGCCGCGCTCCCCAAAAGGGGATTCATACTGCGCGGGAAGCAGGCGATACGCATTCGTGTCCTCGCGCCGATCTCCCCTCCCTGGGCTTCCGGGACCGATGCAGGGGCGCTCACTGCCATGACGCGCGGGAGGATCGCCGGAGAGCTCGCCTGAAGAGCTCCGGCGAAGAGCCCCCGCCGGCCAGGTTGACTGTTCGTATGTATTTGCTGACATTCACGACATTCACACCAGCGAGGAAAGCCATGCAAGCCATCTACCTCGTCGCCAGCGGCGACCTCCGCCTCTCCGCCAACCGGAACTGCGAAGCGGCACAATCCGTCATGGAACGGCAGCTCGTGCGCGCCATCGAAAGCCTCGGCGGTTCCGTCAGGAGGGCGCATCCGTTCGACCCGGCAAAACAGCACGGATTCATCGACAGCCAGCACTACGGGATGGAGGTGTTCCGCACAATCCCTCCCCGCGCTCCGCTCGTAGTCGCCGAAGCCGTATGGCAATACAGCCATCATGTGCTTGCCGGGCTCCTCACGCACCGGGGGCCGATCCTGACGGTCGCAAACTGGAGCGGCACGTGGCCCGGACTCGTCGGGATGCTGAACCTCAACGGCTGCCTGACGAAGGCCGGGGTCCGCTACAGCACACTCTGGAGCGAAGATTTCACGGATGCATTCGCGACCGGCGGCCTGAAGAAATGGATGAAGACCGGCACGCTCACTCACGACACGTCGCACGTGACCCCCTACAACGCCGCACGCATCCCGGCGGCGGCCGGGAAGGCAGGCAAAGAATTCGCCCGTTCGTTCAGACAGAACAAAGCCATCATGGGAATTTTCGATGAGGGGTGCATGGGGATGTACAACGCGATCATCCCCGACGAGCTGCTCCACGCGACAGGCGTGTTCAAGGAGCGGCTCAGCCAGTCAACGCTGTACGCCAGGATGCTCACGGTGAAAGACTCCGAAGCGCGGGGCGTATTCGAGTGGCTGAAGGAACGCGGGATGACATTCCGTTTCGGGGCACGCGAAGAGACCGATCTGACCGAGAATCAGGTGCTCGAGCAGTGCCGCATGTACGTCGCCGCCGTCCGGCTGGCGCACGATTTCCGCTGTGATGCGATCGGGATCCAGTACCAGCAGGGATTGAAAGATCTTACTCCCGCCTCGGACCTCGCAGAGGGGATGCTCAATAACGTCGAACGACCCCCGGTGTTCGATGAGGCCGGAGGAGGGGAGCTTTTCAAAGGGGATGCGATCCCCCATTTCAACGAAGTGGATGAGTGCGCGGGGCTCGACGCGCTCGTCACCTACAGGCTCTGGAGGTCGCTGGGTCTCCCCCCGGAGAACACGCTTCATGACATCCGCTGGGGGCGGCAGTTCAACGTCAACGGGACCGGCAGGTTCGTCTGGCTCTTCGAGATATCGGGGGCGGTCCCCCCGGCACATCTTGCACACGGCTACCGGAGTGCCGTGGGGGAACGCCAGCCTCCGATGTACTTCCGGCTGGGGGGGAGCTCGATCAAGGGGGTGAGCAGGCCGGGACACGTCGTCTGGAGCCGCGTGTTTGTCGCCGGCGGCGCCCTCCACTATGATACGGGGCTTGCGGAGGCCGTGGCGCTCCCGGATCCGGAAACGGAGGAGCGCTGGAGGCTGACCACCCCCCAGTGGCCGGTCATGCACGCGGTGATGAACGGCATCACGAGGGACCAGATGATGGCCCGGCACAAATCGAACCACATACACGTCGTCTATGCGCCCGACAGGAGGACAGCGAGGACAGCGATGTTCATACGCGCCGCCGCAATGAAAGAACTCGGCCTGAAGGTCAGCTTCTGCGGCAAGACGCGGTGAACAGGCTCCGGAGCATGTTCCGTTCCCCCGCCGCGCGCGCCTGCCTTTCGCTTGTGATGGTGATCGCGCTCGGTATCGTGTTCAATGCCGACGGGGCGTTCTTCTCCTGGGGAACGCACCGTGACATGCTGCGCCAGGTATCGGTAATCGGCATACTCGCGTGCGGGATGACCGTCGTGATCATCGCGGGAGGGATCGATCTTTCCGTCGGGAGCATCCTGGGCCTCTCCGCCGTCCTTTTCTCGCTCTTCACGATCCACGCAGGGTGGAACCCGTTCATTGCCGCCGGCGTGACGCTCTTCGCCGGCCTTTTCTGCGGAGCCGTTTCAGGATACCTCACCGGGAGGTTCCGGATACAACCGTTCATCTCCACGCTGGCCATGATGGTCTTCGCGCGGGGGCTGGCAAAATGGGTGTCCGGAGGACAGAAGATCTCCACCGCAGTACAGATGTCCGACGGCACGTACCAGTATGTCCCCGTCCCCCCCGTTTTTGATATGCTCAGCGCGCGCATCGCAGGAGGACACGTCGCCGTCGTCACGATCGTCCTCGCGGCTTCGCTCCTCCTCTGCGGCCTGTTCCTCTCGCGAATCCGGTGGGGGAGACACATGTACGCTCTCGGCGGAAACGAAGAAGCTGCACGGTACGCCGGGATCCCGGTCCGGGGGACGACGGTC
>Ga0182017_10002194_pt1 | contig 14904 bp, 8 predicted proteins | sample 712E3DmetaG_FD_120492 | JGI IMG/M metagenome (GOLD analysis project Ga0182017, IMG submission 120492) | Permafrost microbial communities from Stordalen Mire, Sweden - 712E3D metaG | ecosystem: Environmental > Terrestrial > Soil > Wetlands > Permafrost | place: Sweden: Stordalen | collected... | reverse complement strand
TACTTTATCAGCAGTCTGTTTCGGTGCGACCAGAACCGGTAGTGTGAATACAACTAATAAATTCACCGGCCACCACGGAGATTCTACTCTGACTATCAGTGAGTTAGTCTCCCCCGGCTTCGATATTACCCAAGCTACTGAGCTACCCGGTAATCCGTGGGTCTATTATTGCACAGACTGCCCACCCTCCCCGCGGGTCTCCGGCCCCTGGGTTTTTCATTTTAAAGTACCTTGAGCTTTACCATATCTATCAAACCTCCCTTGGATGCGGCAAGCAATCTGCTACCGGGGTGGAGTATTGTAACTGGAGAATAATATCCGAGGCAATAGTAAAGAGATTGCATATTTTACCGGTTATATGGGATTCCGGGGGGAGTGGTCTAAACCCACCCTCCCCGATTTCTTTTAAGAAGCGGTTACGTCACCTTCTGGCTGAATGTGAAATCCGCAAAATTGGAGCTATTTATGGTTGGTAATTCCATATAAGCCATATCTTTTTGACCAGTGAACCGTTAATATTAATAGCGAATCATATAAATGCAATACTTTAATCGGTTATGCGTATATTTATTTAAGACCGTAAGAAGACAGAAGGAGACAAATATGAAAATCGGACCACTGCTAATATTCATGGTGCTAATAATATCCATAACCCTAGTCGTTGGGTGCGGACCTGCCGGGAACACCACGTTGGCTCTTACCACATCACCAACTAATCCTGCCTCACCAACTCCGATTTCAACCGTTCCTTTTACGCCGCCCGGCTCAACCGTGGGTAGTCCTTTCTGCCCGGCGAGGTCTTGGCAACGCTACCGGTCTATCCCAGCGCAACACCCACTACTGATTTTAATCCCGGCTTCGGCCCGCCCTCATTTCCTTCGGAACAACCTATTTATGTCTCCCGGTCACCTGGCTATCAATCAGCTTCAGCTCAATACACTTCGCCCGCGACTGCTGAAGATATTTTAAATTGGTATTCGGCCGAACTAGGCGCGCTCGGTTATAACCACAATGGAGAGGATGAGGGTGGAAATGGTACAATTACCACTCGCAGCATCGCGTTCTTCTTACCTTCCCAGCCACTGGTTAGTGTTCAGGTACACGGATACACCCCGGGATCCTCGACAACACCGGTCTTCGAGCTTCTGGTTACCTATACAGTACCGCTGCCCAAACCGTCCGCAGAAAATCTTCCCGGCGATGTTGAAAGCGTGAAAATAGATTACGTTCCCGGTACAGCAAATGAGGTAGTTAAAACCTTCAAAGATACGCAATCTATTCAAAGCCTTGTAAACCTGGTCAACAGCCTGCCGGTGGCTCCCGACTATGTGAGAACTGGACCGATCGGAGTTTCTCCCCAGACGCTTTTCAGCCTGATATTTCATTCGATCTCCCAGGGCAATATCATGATCACTGACGTGACCTATGAGGGAATCCATTTTGGCGACTACCCGCTCTTGGATGACCCGCATAATTTGTTCCAGAAGGCAGTCGAGCAGATGCTTGGCATCCAGATTAACTAACGCTAAAATAACAATTACTCAAATTGTTGGGTAACTATTTACTAGAATGTTACCTGCTCGCACCTAACCTTAACACAGAAAATATACATCCCAGTATCCTGCTCTTTCCTCAAACAAGCTGGCATCATTCGCCAATCATCAAATGTCTTTCGTTCTTCATCGTTCATACGAGCAATAAACGGGAGTTTGCTCTGCATACGAGAGTGCTACAGGTTGCGCTATTCTCCGCTTTTAGTGAAGTAGTATGCGAAGTCCGAATCACCACGACCCGAATTGTCTATGAAATGGTCGTGAACTAAAATTTTTAGACGACCATCCATAAGGACTTCAAGCTTTAGGGAGCTTATTTTAAAGTTAAATGTCCATGTAATAAACATTGTCATTTTTGTAACATCTGAAACTGCGTACTTTACGTCTGGATATTCATTCCAATAGCAGTCAGTCGGGTGACATTTACCCCAAGTTTGAACAGAGATGGAGCTACGTTCATAGTGAATTATGATCCGGGTTATGCCTGAAGTATTTGTATCTTCATTCGTCCACTGTCCAATGGCAAGAGTTGATTGAGTGGTTGCATTTGTAGGTGTAGTCAAAGGAGATATTGGAGCTACGGTAAAACTCCTTGGATAGTAACTAGCCCCAATGATATGTCCTTGAGCATTAAATGCATCTACCCGCCAATAGTATGTACCGGGGGTTAATGTAACATCCACCGTTACGCTAGTGGCAGTAATATGAGCCCCGGAATCCCCTCTTTGGAAGATAAAGCTGTTACTTCCTTTTGGAATTACTCGGACTGCATAACCGACAGCGTCTGGGAAAGAATCCCACCTTAGAGTTGGATGCGAATCGGTCGCAGTTTCTCCATCATTCGGTGATGTTGGATAAAAGCCTTTGGGCAGGTAGGTGTCCGGTGCGACAGTTCCTTTCCCAACTTCCAAACGAAACGGAGTAACGCCAGAAACCCAATACTCTGGACGATTACCAAAAACGTATAAATATTTCTGTCCTTCCGGTATTCCGGAAATGACGAACCATCCGCTGGCATCAGTAGTGGCAGACCCATATCGAGTAGAGTTAAAATCATATAGCTCTGTAACATACACGGTTGCTCCAGCAATGGGTTGTTCGTTCCATAAAACTCGTCCCTGTACCATTCCCGGAACTAACGTTGTCGGTGTTGTTATAGGTGGCACCGTCGTCGTCGTTAGGGGTGCTGATGGTGTCGGCAATGCTGCTGTGGTAAAACTCCATTGCGGACCCAAAGGGCTCACGCCTATATTATTCTTTGCTTGCGCTTGCCAATAATACGTCTGGCCTGGCAGTAGACCTTCGATGTGCATTCCAGACGTGGAGTCCCAATTACGCCACTGATCATAGTTATTACCCCAAACATGAATTTGGAACTGATCTCCATTCTTATCAAACGTCAAATCCAAACTACTACTGATTGTGGTAAGGATTGTCCCGTTAGCGGGATTCGGGTTGGTAGGTGGGCCCGGGGGTTGGTGCATATAAATGGTTACCGATCTAACGTGGTTCCGCTGTGCATTTCCCAAAATTGGGGAATCTTGGTCATAATGTCCAGGATCACCCTGGAAATCCTTTTCCGAAAGCAAAACGGCGTGGGCCTTACCTCCAGCACAGTCGCCTACGAATTTAATACTCTCAGCCCTGTCCCAAAAACCGACGCTGTTTAAGTCTGCATATTTAGCTTCAGGATAAGCCACTGGTAAGAACACACAAGTTCCGGTATAGTTTTGGCCGTCATAAAGCTCTATGCCGCTTCCGGGTGATTTTCGATAAATTTCAACCGACCTGACATGGTTCTGCTGGGCATTACCAAGAGTTGAAGCATCTGCATCATAATGTCCAGGATCACCCGTAAAGTCCTTTTCTGAGGACAAAACAACGTGGTAGTTATTACTGTAATCGCCCAGAAAACGTATTGACTCAATGCGATCAGACCAGGAATAATCAGCCAGATTGCTGTATTTCCCCATAGTTAATACGATAAATGGGCCGGTAAAATTGGGGCCATCGTAAAGTGCGATGCCGCTGCTAGGTTGAGAAGGAACACTCATTACTTTGAACGATCGTGTATTCGGAGCATCTCCTGCTTGCCCATTTGACGAATAAGAACGTACTTGCCACCGCCAAGAACCCTCACTACCTGGAGTAAATTGGGTTGATGTTCCATTCACATCAAAAGAATAATTCATTTTGGTTGAATCATTCCATACTTCAAATTTATATCGAGTTGCGCCTGTATTCGACCATCTGAAGGTGGTATTCTGATTTGTTTGCAGAGTGATCACATCATTCGGGGCGATAAGTTGGGGGATAGTAAAAGTGGTTGGTGATGCGGATGTGAGTATTGACGTAGCAATAGTGGTTGGAGCTATCGAAGTTGACGGAATCGTTGTAGTGGAAGTTACCCCAGTCTCGCTTGATCCTGTTATTACCACGCTACCATAATAATCGCCCAAGGCATATTTCCCTATAAATATCATTTGGTCGTTAATAACCCCTGCTATTGAAGCGATCAGAGAAATACCACTGATTTTACTCGACATGGTTCCTATAGTTACCGGGTCCCACGCGAGTCCAAGTTTATCAGAAACAGCAACAAGTAAACCAATGCGGTTGTTATCATTGTTAATCCAGTCGACTAGTTTCCAAGCTGCTGTAGCACATTGCCCCCAGTCTGGGATTTGACCAACTTTAAATTCGTTTTCTACTTCTGTCATTGCAGTCCATAGTGTAGGTACGACCTCAACTACACCAATTACAGCCTCAGGAGGAGCATGGCCAATAAGACCACCAACACCAGGAAGTAATTTAAGGGTATCAGACACTAAAGATATCGTCTGAGTCGGACCATCAACAAGGTCCGCATTGAAAGATACTGTGCCGGGCCCATCAAAAGTGACATCATAATATGCGCTGGAGTGTGGAGAAAGAGCCACTTTTTCCTTTCCCGCTTCTTGAAAAGGTAATATTAACTGAGTAGACACAAGCTTAACTCGCACTTGCCCGATGGTATTGTAATTTAGTGCAAGCCACACACCGGCAGAGTACACAACCCAGTCAAAACCAACAATGTTGTCTACTTTAATGCGATAAGTTTTTGGCGTGTCGAACCACACATAAGTAGGTGAATCCGATGTAATTTGAATGAGTCCATGACTATTATCAGCTATAGTTATATTGATATGCTGTTTTTCATTTTGGGCAAATAGCGGTGATGGCAAGAGAAGAACAAATAACATAATCGCTAAGATAGACGCCATGATTTTCTGGGCGACAGAACTAGACTTAATACGCAGTTGGTTCATCAGATTACTCCAAATAAGAATTATTAGTATCCAATTGCTATTAAAGAGTGACTGCTGATTTTAGAGCTAATGTTCGGATCAATTACCAAACTAAAACCAGCCGTTTCATTTGGATTCAAAGGATGTCGGTCACAAAAAGTCATGCCAACAGTGATAACGGTTCCGTTAGAATCGTAAAAACTACCTACAACCATCCCAATGTTTATCAGCTTTTCATTGTTGTTGGTTACCAGGCCAGTGATGACATTATAACCATCAGGGTTAATGGCAGTCTTTGTTTCTCCAATTTCAATATTAAGATGCGGTGGTTTATCAGTAACCTGCCCTTCGGCCATTAGGCTAAAACCCTCCACCTTTGGGGCTGAAGGACAGACAATCTCGAAAGGGGACTTGTCGCCTGATTTGATAATGTCAATGTAACAATAATTTGAATACGACGTTTCTGGCTTTCCCTGTTCATCGTAAAAAGTAGCTGTAACCTTGTTCTTTTCAGAATTATTTCGCCCCCTGTTTTCTACCTCCCCAACGATACGGAATAAACCCTGAATGTCTTCGTAAGAAGAATAGCTTAAAATCGCCAGACCGTTTTCAATTTTCGAATCGTTTGGCAAAATAGAAGGTGATGTTGAAGATGGGTAGCATGAAATGTTACCTATTAACATCATTAATACTATAATTATCAAAAGAATCCGTTTTTGCATCTAATCGCCTTCGGCATTTACAAATATGCCATTTTACTTAGTAAAGGAAGTTAAAGTCCTTTCGGCATCAGCTATTCTTTCTTTGGTGAGGCCATAAATATCCCAATCACTTGGACTCTTTACCCCTCTTTTGAATTTCTCATAAGCGGCAACCGTGGTTACAACAGCCGAATTATCACCACCGAGAAGAAGACAGGCGTCAATCCTGTCATGTTGCTCGTCAGAATAATATAGTTTATGACTGATAGAACCTATATTGGGGAAGTGCTTGTGACAAAACGCATTAAGCTCGTCCGTAACCGCAATATCAGGGAAATTCTTCGCCAACCGATTAGGCACCTTAAGGAGGAGATATGACGAAGAAATTTTTTCCGGTTCTATCTGGCAAAGGGGATATGCAACACTGCTTTCAAGAATATTATCCAAACTACCGAAGATTTCTAAACTTCTGCCGACTGCGAGACACGGAACAATGACAGGAGCATGTGTCCACCTCAGTAGAGTCCCAATCTTTGATGCGCTTTGGCCGGTCAGAGTGGATACCATTAACCTGAATAAAACAGCTAATAGCCCTTCCATTTTCAGTTCTTCGCCCGATGTCCCAACTCCTCTCAACTGCTTCAGACGGTCGTATTGAATTAAAATAACTGCATCTGACAAGTTGCAATTATCGCCGGATTGAAGTAATTGAGAAAGTCCATAAAACGCGTTAATCTGAGAGTGAACCGAATCTGTAGCAGATGGCAGAATGGAAAGTACATAATTAAAACACCCGGGATTTAACGCCCGCGCACGCTCCAATACAACGTGCGAAGCGCCACTTGCGGTGCCGCCGCCTAAAGCAAGGGCCAGCAATACACTCTGATTTTCATCACGCTCGCGGAAACCTGTCTTGCGAAGCACCGTCGTAAGGGAAGGATTGCTTATGGTAATATTCTCGGCACGGCCACAGAACGTAGAACCCATACTATCCTGCCCGAGTGCAACAAAAAACGAAATATCTGTATCTAATTTTGTCTTCTCATTATCTCCAGTGGTATCGACCGAGATGTAGGCCAGCCGAGATGTCTTTTGCTCATTATTCAAACTTTGTAAACTATTAACTATACTGACTCCGAAAGTACCGACTCCAACCAAAATGCTCGTTGTCTTCGGTCTGGCAAGAACAGATTTAGACCTTATAGCCGCAGACAGAAACGTTGATTGTTGCTGGATATCCAATACCGGGAGTCCACATGTCCTGCAAATACTCAAGGCAGGAGGATTGTCGTGCTTGTTGGGGCAAAGCGTCATGGTTATTTAACCTCCCGGGACCAATGACTGGATGATGACGCAGTTAAACGTGATTCAAAATCAATTGCGCACTGAAGTAATTGTGAATAATCACGTTTCGAAGAAGCCTCGGCCAATTTAGCAACGCAATCAGCAGTGCTAACGCCAAAACTATCAATTAATACAGGACTAAGCACTCGCATCTTTGAAATGGACTGATCCACTAAAAGCCAATCCTCAATTCCGCAATCTAAGATAGCTTCTCGATACAACGCTTGAAAAAGCAGCCAATAAGTCAATTGGAACCGACTCGGACGCAGAGTCCTTCCCATAAGAGGCTCATCCCAGCCTCCATCTGTTAATTTCTGCGTCAGGCACTGATCAAATAGTCTCTCGATGTAAGCAGCACAACTATTGGTAGTATCAGGTCCATTCCCGGCTTCAAATGCAGATCTTAACCCCTGCAAGGCACTTGCCATATCAAAGCCATGATGTGCTTGCAACAAATCGGTTTCACGCCATAGAGCAGCAAATTGATCCTTTGCAGTATCCCAGTCTTCTTTGCTTAATGCAGCGATGATAATATAAATTGACTTAGTTACGAGATGTATAGCGCCCGCCGAACTCCATACATATTGCAGATAAGATTCGACCAGTTGCTTTCTACGGCGTTCCGCTTCTTGCCGTTGTAATTCTTCTTCTTCGCGTTTCCTTTCTTGTATGGATTTCTCATCCAGCGGTCCCAACGTTTTACGAAGCGCGGTTGTTATCTCCTGGATAGAGGCGTCATCTTTAAAAATAAGTGCTTCGTTTGTTTCGCCTTCCTCTGAAATAATATTAAATATCAAAACCTTGTCAGGACTGCCTTCTACTCTGAAGCTGTTGATAGTCTCGTTTTTAAACTCAGCTTGCAATGAAGATGGTTTCCAAAAACTCGATTTAGCATAAAAACTAACGGAAGTCGGCCAGACCTTCAATGTTCCTTGCTTGAAATTCCGCCAGGACTTGATAAAAGCTTCGGCTAGAGTTTCTTCTTCGATTATTTCCGCTGAATTACTTGATCCGACTTTACGTTTTGCATCACTCATACACAATTACCCTTAGACTAGTTGATTTCAGCCCGCTTTTTTAGTTTTCCAGTCCTGACCTCAATATATGACCTTTCAGGGTGAGTTTCGGCAAAAAGCCTCAAATATTGCTGAGCATAATTAAGTTTTACAGGTATGTCTCTTTCTCCAATCTCACCTTGCCGCCGGATTTGTTCTTCCATCAAGTACTCAAGGTTTACGTAATTGATGAGAAATTCATAAATCAGCGCAAACTCGATAATTAAAGGCGCGGTATTTTCAACAGCTTGAAGCGTTTTTTCAGTCTGAACAACTCTGATCCGAAGGTTATCCCAATTAATGGAATTATTCTGGTTAGTTAGAAATGCGTTTAAATCTGCTTGAGCACGAGAATTAGATCCCCAATTAAAACCGGCAGGCGCTCGTGCAACTATGGCTTTTTCAAGCGAAGTAAGTCTTTTCGAAACATCAGCAAGAATAGAAACCACCACATTAGCGAAATCCCTGGTTTTCACTATCCAATGAGTCTTTTCTATGAAATTACCATTTGATGTTTGCAACCAATCGTCTTGATTCAGTGCTTCTAACAAATTGGAATAATAAGTAACTCCCGCGACATCTCCAACTTGATCCATGGCAGGGATAAGAATTGTTTTTATTATTCTCTGGGATTCATGAACTATCGAATAAACTCTTGATTCAAACAGAATAGTTGATTCAGTTACTATGTGGTTTAGGTTAATAGATTCAATAAGTAGTATATCCACAACCTCCCCATAGGCAGACTGAACGAGATAGTTGTGAGCGATCTCGATGCCGGTCTTTCCTGCCTCAGACTCCAATTCCTTGTTGATAATTATTTGTGTCTCTTCAACAGATACCATGGCATCTTTAGCAGTCTTTTTATAGAGGTCGTTAAGGACAATTTGGGATTCGATAAGATTATTAAAACCGGCCGCACTAAAATCGATAGTTGGGATCCAACTGGTCTTCGGATTAAAAGAATACCCCAAATCAGAATAGCCTGCAACATACTCTTTATATCTTTGCCTGCTATCTTCGCAATAACGACGTATCTTTGTTATCGTCTCGGCAGAAGTTGTTGTAAGAGTCTCCTGCCGCTTCTTTAATAGATCTACCTTTTCCTGAAGAACGTCAATGCTTAAATGGTTTGTTCCCTGAGATACTATAGCCAATTCCTCACGAATGTTATGAACTAATAGTTCTTCGTGACCGATGTCAATTCCCATGCACGCGGTCTTTCCCTGCTGGATATTGCTCGATACATCCAAAAGAATTGTATTAGAAGAGTTTACCAGTTCGATTAGTTTCTCTTGAAGTTTTATCCTGAGGTCTCGCTGGCTAAGCCAATACTCTATTAAACCTCCAAATCCACCAAGCACTATAATACTTACTAATACTCCTAAGATAGTGCCTGTATCAAGGTTAACTTGATACATAAAAGGTTGATTCATAGTTAAAAGTAAAACAAATGTTAAAAGAGCACCTAATAAAATAGCAATCGTCGGTGCAATTAATGGCAATATTTTACCCCCTGCTTCGCGCCGCTCAAACCAACGCAGCAGAGCCATAGTACCAAACGCAGAGGCAATACCCGCAGCCAGAAAACCACCTAGAAGAACCCCAAGCAAACTTCCAAACATGTCGCCAGGTTTAAATACAGGGAGGAAGTAATTCAGTTTATCCATGTACTGACTTATAACTTGGGAGGACACAGGGATGGATTCCGTCAGGCGTGCCATTATGGTGTTGAAATTCACAAACGTCAGGGGTGCTTTTGCGGATAGGCTAACTTGGCTAAACAAAAAAGGCGTCCCGGTTCCATTGTATTTATTTACGAGGAGCGGCACAGCCAATAAAACAAAGACTATAACTCCGGCCATACTGCCGACATTTCTTCCTCTTGCACGAAAAAGCGGAACCGCTACTATAAGAAGAATCCCTAAAAAGTAGAACGGGGTTACTAAAAGCGCAGCGGCGATGACGCCAAATGCAATGCCTAAAACAGAACCGGATTGTAAACCTGAAATACTGGTAAAAAACAGAATTACCGCAATCGTAATGATAAAAGTAACAGGAAGACCTAACTGATAAACATAGCCAAACATGGCCACGGCGAGCATTATCATCACCGCAACCGGTCGTACTTTAAAAGCGAGCGCGCCCACCAGGATGGAAAGTACTATTGCAACAGAAGAGGGGAATATAGGAATCAACAGAGACACAAGTAGAGTAGCTACGAAAAGACTCGTCGCTCCCACGATTGTTGTCAAAGTAGAACGAAAATTGTTTTCCTGTGCTCTTAAATTCCGAGGCTTACTTACCTGTTCCTCTTCCTCAGTTGCCTGGTCGTTTGTTAGATTTTGAGTCAATTCCGAATCCTTCCGAACCCTTATCGGGTCTTGTAAAATCGTCAGTCCCCGCTTCGACTCCATATTCCAACAGGAACGAATGGGACATTCTTTTCTCTGACGCTGTGCGAGAATCGTAATGATGCTTCATTTCCGGATAGAAACTTAGCCACTGTGGTCGAGCTTTGGCGGCGACTAACAAGAATCTAACCTTCCAAGGATCGTCTGATTCTATTTGTCTGACGTATAGAGTCCGGGATACATCCTCTTTTACGTAACCAGAAAGCGCAGCCGTGACATCCCGCTCCAATTCTTTATTCCAGATCCCAGGGGGAGATACAATCGTTAACCACATAAAATCTGTTCGGTAGTCTGAAGATAAACCCATTGTATCTGGTAATCGGAATAGATTAAGCACGCTGGCAAGATACTTATTCAGGTGATCCCTATCCAAAATCTGATTAAGGATGTTCTCTCTGTTTAACCCTCGTTCGTCCCCTGCCAATATCCTTTGCATAATCTTTAATTGTTCAATTTCGGTGAGTTCGCCCGTTCGTTGATAGAATCCGCGGTCTGCTGTTAACTCACTAAGCCGATCTCGGTAGTTCTGAGTTTCCTTAATAATATCGGGAACCAAGCGGCGATAATCTGAATTCACTTCGTATTTCTTCTCTATATCAGAATATTCCCGCATTTTCTGACGGAGCTTCAATAAAGCTGCTTTCTGCGTGTCCGTTGTCTCATCAAGCAAGATTAACTTTTGTTTGACCTGTCCCATACTTGATTCGATAGATCTCTTTTTTGCCGGTGGTGTAATTATCGGACGAATCCTTTGCAGGTCTTTGTCGAGTCTCTTCTTCTCTGCTTCAAGCGTCAATCTCTGCTCTTCTAAGCTTTGTCCTTCAACCTCTACGTTTCTTTCTTCTTCTGTCATAGCCCGTTTCATTCTGCGACAGTTGGTGAGATGCTCATCCATATTTTTTATTTCAGTATCAAGGGGTGAAATAATCGAAGAGATAAAGGAGAATAAAACCACCAATTCAGGACTTACGATTTTTCTAATTGCTGCTAGTTCTTTTTCTTTGGCCTCAGAATTTTCGGCTGTTTCGAATAGGCGGTATAATCTATCGGCTAATTTACGAATCTCAAGATATCCGCGTAAAGCCACAACATAATCCTGAATTAACGTCGCGAGATCTATAACGTCATTTACAAGTTGTATTTGCCTGGGTGCAAGGTGATGAGCAGTGACCAAGTCTTCCGGCAATCCAGAAACAATTTCAGGAACTCTCGCTTCGAATTCTTGAGGTCGCTGCGGGAGTTCTACCACTAGATCGTAGAATTCAAGCAAGAGTTTTCGGATTCTAGCCTCGAGTGTTCCCTCAGGGGCATCCAGTCCGACTGCACGAACTGTGTGGTAAAGCTCTTCAAGTTGATTATTTATGGACTCATTGGCGCCCCTGAGATGCATGACAAAATCAGTGTCAATCGAACGGTCTTCGTATATTAAGTTGCGAACCGCTTCATCAAATTTTTCGGGATTATATCTTCCCCGAGCAATTAACCATTTACTATAAATCGAAGTTAAATCGGACCGAATGGCTTGCAATAATCCTTTGATACCACCCGTTTCATTAACGCTGGTACCTACGTAGATTTCTTTCTTCTCTTTTCTAAGCATACGGACTTTATCAAGTCTGTCCAAATAATTCTTGGTAAGATCGATATATTCTTGAACCGGGTACGCTACGCTGATAGTTGATATGGTATGTACCCATTTACCCTGTAAGTCCACACTGGTTCCTACGTGCGCAAGCAAATCTGCCAGATCAAAATTAAAACAATTAATCAGCATGTCTCCAATTGCCTGGTCAACGATGCTATGGGCATAAGGTCTGCCTTTTCCCTGGCCGAAAGCGGGGCCAAGGGGAACTAGGAAGAATGCATTAAAGGGAGTCTCATACATCGAGCCATATTTGGCCGCGACGGCATTATTAGTCTCTCTATCAATTGCCAAGCCATGTTCCATTATAGCTGCATAGGCAGAAGCTCCTTTTGCAGGAGGGTCGTCTCCGGAGCAGGGAAGTACTGCCATGCCGACAATCGGAACACCACTTCCCACTTCTTTTCTTAAATGGCGTACAAAGTCCAAAGCCATACCACCACCAGAGCCGCCGCCAATACCGTAAATAACAAAGATGATCGGTTGCATTGTAGAAGAAACGACATGCTCCTTGAAGGATGATATAGAATCACGAACCAATTGCAGAACGTGATAGTTCAAACCGTATATTGCCTTCGCTAATGCCCGTTGTCTGCCAACGCCACCAGCCAGAGGAGGTATTTGGATAGTAGATTGTAACCACGGCTCATAGTTTGTTGGAACGTTTGGAGATTCGCGTCTCAGATAATTCGGGTAATCTCGTACAAAGTCAAACATAACTCCCGGATTGGGAAACTTAACAGAATTAGCCACTAAAAATAACTTCTCGCTCGGAATTCCTCGAAGCTTTAACTCTTCTCGTGCCTCAGCGTATGCATCTTTAAGACGAGGAATCGAATCGTCTGCGACGTCTAGCGCCATGCAAGACATACGAAGACCATCAGTTTTCAATAATGGAATTAGTACAGATTTATTCCGTAGAATGGAAGCAATTATGTCGGAACCGGTTCCTCCTAAACCAATGAGTTGAGGTGCGAAATTTCTTCTAACCGTGTCAGCCATAATTGTCCCCCTATTTCTGATTTATATTGCTTGTAACCTTAATTAGTCCTATATTCCCGGAATAGAGCTTAAAAATAACAAAATTCCTACACTACATTATCAGTAATATGAACTGTTGAAACCTACTTTTCAGATATTTCTTCAAGCTCTTGCTTAACTTTGGTGATTTCTCCTGCTAGTGTCGCATCCCCAATGGTTCGTACTCTTGAAGAAATAATTTCAAGTCTCTTGGCTTGTTCGTCTGTTCTCTTTTTTACAAAACTTAAATTGCTTTGTGCTTTGTACATTAGGGAAAAGCCAGCTAATGTCAAAACTACCATGATCCCAACGATCACCCATAAAAACATATTGGACGATTGTTGCGGTATCCATCCTGATTTCGGTACTGATTGGAGCATTGCAGTAGCACGATCGGTATAACCCGCATCCCCCTCTTTCTGCGCTGATGATACGATTGTCTTTACTAAGTCCACGTAGCGAGAATCGGCTTTAGAAGTCTTTAAAAGGCTTTCAGTATCCGCCAATGCTGACTGGTAAGTACCGATTGACGAATCTATCACCGTTTGTGTTCTATTATCTAAAGTCGAATCGCCTGCTAAAGATACTTGAACAAGACTTATAGGTTTGCTAATATGAAGAGTTTCACCATTCTGAAGTGCAACAAGCACATAATTAGCAGGGACTGAACCCTGTAGTTCAAATTGAGCGGTTCCTTGGACTGCATTGAATGATATCTCCGACTGCCCTGGTTGCCAGGTGGTTGTGTCTATACCCTGATAGGGAGCATCTAGAGACCAAAGGTGGTCACCAGTTTTTATCAAGTCTGTTTTTAATACCACTTTATTATTAATGCCAGATGCAATTTCTAGGGTGAACTTAATATTGTAAGTCGCACCGGCCATGAGGGTTTGATTGTCAACAGATTTTCCGTCCAAAGTAGTGATGTGAAAGGAAGAGATTTGTACAGCTTGAGGCGCGGCGCTTACAGATTGCATTCCACCAGAGAAAAGTCCCAATAAGACCGCCCCCACAAGTAAGAGGCATTTAAAATATCTTGTAAGCAACATATCGTTCTCCTTTAGATGAGAATAGATTTCATTATTTAAGTCTGTTTCTTAACAATTGTTCACTCGTGAAATTACAGCTATAATACCGCATAGAATTAGTGATGTCAACTTTTCGCTTTTCGTGTGTAAAAGGTTCTCATCGAAAACGCACCGTCAATCAGGAGTTTACCACAAGGTATATTTGATTCTATTGGAGGGTGTTGATAACAAAAAACATGGTTATGCTCTTTACGTTGGAGAGGCCGGATTAACGCCTGAAGATCGTTTTTAACGGCATAAAAATGGATATAAGGCTTCAAAATACGTTAAAAAATATGGTAAACGTCTATTGCCCAGTTTGTACGAACATTTAAATCCTAGAGTTACGAAGAGGCGCTAGAGTTAGAATCGACCATTGCCGAAGCACTGAAGAAAACAGGGATTCCGACTTATGGAGGACATTAAGGATAGGGAAATGGAAAATAAGGTATCCCCTTATATCCAAAGAATACAAACTACTATAGAGTAACAATCGTCCAGATTGTTGGGTCCCTAAAAGAGTTATTGTGACTCAATTTTAATATCTTAATCCGGTAACAAAATAGATTTTAGTCACCTTTGTAGAAATATTCGAGGTAAGAGAATTTCCAATAGAATCTGCATTCAGCCTTTGCTGTTCATTAGAAACATCCGAACTGGCAACGGTGAATTTTCAAATTATAAAGATTCGCGACATATGCAATTGCCATCGGAGTTAATTTCAAGTGCAGAGCCAAATCAAACACTTTGGCACAGGTAAGTTCATTGTTTTTAACCAGTACTTCAAGCATGGTGGTGATCTTATCGTCTATCTTCTTGGG
>Ga0182017_10002192_pt1 | contig 14905 bp, 11 predicted proteins | sample 712E3DmetaG_FD_120492 | JGI IMG/M metagenome (GOLD analysis project Ga0182017, IMG submission 120492) | Permafrost microbial communities from Stordalen Mire, Sweden - 712E3D metaG | ecosystem: Environmental > Terrestrial > Soil > Wetlands > Permafrost | place: Sweden: Stordalen | collected... | reverse complement strand
TGGCCCTTGTCCGAGATAAGAAGTTCGCACAGCGCATCAAACGGGTGAAGGTTTAGCGCGCGCGCGACGTCCGCCAGCCGCTTGCCTTCCCACTTGCGGTTCTTCTTTTTCGCGCATTCCGACACCATCGCCGCCTGCCAATCCTCATCGCCCGGATGGGATGCGAGGACTTCTTCCCGTATCTTCCGTCGGGTGCGAGGATTCTTCAGGCGTCGGAGCATGTCGTTGACGCTGCCCACGTGAGCCCACTCCGGCAGCATGGAATCAAGACCGGTGGACGACGCGGTGTACGGGTAGCGGTCGGCCGTGACGTCGGCCCCGGCTTTGCGGGCCGAGAAGAGCCGCTTCTTGAGCCATGCGATCTTGTGCCAGTTGCTGCGTCTGTAGCATTTGAGATGCGATATGTGAACGGGAAGCCGCGCGCGCTTATGGATTTCGAGGACTTCGTTGACTGCCTTCTCGAGCGTCTCGCCTTCGCCGCGTATGTGGGAGCAGTAGAGCGCGCCCGCCGCCGCGGCGGGCCTGCACAACTCGACGATCTCGTCCGTCTTTGCGTAACACCCGGGCGGGTAGATGAGTCCCGTGGTCAGGCCGAACACCCCCCATTCCATGGCGATTTCGACCTCGCGGACCATCTGTTTGAGCTCGAGCGGCGTGGGGGCGCGGTCCACGTACCCCATGACGGAACCGCGAATCGAGTTGTGGCCCGCCATGAGCACGCGATTGACCGAGCATCCGCGCTTGTCGGCTTCCGCAACGTATCCGTCGATGTCCTTCCATGTGATGCGCAGTTTGCCGCCCTCGAATGCGTCCTGTCGTCGTTTGAGGGTCTCTCCGCGGAGCGGGAAGGGGCTCATGCCGCACTGGCTGAGGACCTCGGTGGTCACGCCGGACCGCACTTTCGAGTCCACGGTGGGGGTCGAAAGGGAGGCGAAATCGGAGTGCCCGTGCATGTCGATAAACCCGGGGGCGACGATCTTTCCCGAGGCGTCGATGACGCGGCGCGCGCGAGCCTTGCCGAGCCCGCCGACCGCCTCGATGGTATCGGCGATGATGCCGACGTCGGCGCGGACCCGCTTCGCGGACTTAGAACCGTCCACGACGACGCCGCCCCGGATGATGACGTCGAAGTTCATGATCGCTCACTCCGTGACGAACGGGCGCTCGCCATGGACGTTGGATATCAATATGCGTGCCTTCTTGATCTGGTCCGCGTCCCCTTCGATGAGAAGCCTCACGGCGCCTTCGGCTCCAGCGATACCGCCGGCCGCGGTCTGCATCGCGTCACAGCCGGTCAGCATCTCCAGGGCCTCGATCTCGGTGAACACTTCCCCGGCGATGGGCCACAGGGTGAGTATGGGGCGCGGGTCGGACTTGTCCGTCTCGTCCACCGAGGCCATGCACAAGGCCACGGCGTTCAGGTCACCCGGTATGTTCTTTTCGAGACCCACGGGGATGAGAAGCTTCACGCGTCTGGCCACGAGCACGCCGACGGCCGCGCCGATGGTCCCCCCAGTCGGATGCCCGATGAGCAGGGCCGCCTGGCCGCGCTCGTAACTGACGGCGTTGGCGCCCTTGATGAAGACGTCGCCTGGCTTGAGTTTGGGGACGATTTCCTTGCTGTTGGTCCCTTCCAGGATCTGTCCATGCTCCAGGATGACGTCCGGCAACTTGGAGGTAACCGGGCTTTGCGCCTCCCGGGTCGTCGGGACCACGCATCCCATCACGTAGTCGGTTCGTTGGATTTTCTTCCCGAGGATTTCCTCCACCACGTAGGCGTTCGTCGTCCCTTTGCAGATGACGACGATTCCCTCGGTGAGCGCATGCACGACCTCGGGGTGGTTCGCAATGCCCTTCGCGATGAGCCGCTTGGATTCCGATACTGTAAGCACCGCTTCCATGAACATGCAAGTCTCCTTCTCAGAGCGTAAGTGATTCTCCCGACGCCGGTCGCGATCCGTCTCAACGGCCGGGAATGACGACGTGGTCCGGCACCTTCTCTATTTTCCTGATTTTCGACGTCCGGATCTTCGTTTGGAGCAGGTCGTCGAAGAGTTTGCGCCTGAGCGGCAGCTTCACCTCTTTTTCCAGGGCGCTGGACACAGTGATAGCGTTGGCGAGTTCCAGAGAACCAAGGGCTTCCTCTCCGGGCGCAACCAGCGGCTCGCCGTCAAGAATCGCCCGGACGAAATTCGCGGTGACAAAACGGTGTCCGCACGGTTCAGGCGGGACGTCGATTTCCTTCCAGACGTCCATGGGGATGTCCCAGGGGTCCTTGGACATTTTGAGCATTTCGCCCGCCGGGGGCGCGAAGTTTCCGAGCCGGAGCACGTCGTTCCGAATCTCGAGCCCCGCTCGGTCCCCGACAAACTGGAAGAGACTCACCTGCGGGAATTCACAGGTGCTGACGTAGAACGTGCCGACCGCGCCGTTCGGGTAGCCGAGCATCACCATCGCCATGTCCTCGACCTCGACCTTGTGGGCCATGGTGGCGGTCCTCCCGAAAACGGAGCTGGGCATTCCCCCGAGCCATACGAAGCAGTCCATCCCGTGCGGCGCCTGGTTGAGGAGCACGCCGCCCCCCTCCCCTGCCCAGGTCCCCCGCCAGCCCGCACTGTCATAGTAGGCCTGGGTGCGGAAATAGGACTCCAGCATGCAGGTGCGCAGCGGCTCGCCGAGTGCGCCCGACTGGATGACCGCCTTGGCCTTTTTCCACAGCGGGTCCGTCCGCGACTGGAACATCACGCCCAGCTTTACCTTGTGCTTCCGGGCGGCGGCGATCATCTTGTCCGCGTCGCTTGCACGCACGGCCATCGGTTTTTCCGTCAGGACGTGAAGGCCGGCTTTCATCGCGGCGACAGCGATGGGAGGATGCAGGAAATGCGGCGTCGCGATGAGCACCGCGTCCGCCAGGCCTGAGCCGATCAGGTCGTTCGGGTCCGTAAAGGCCTTCACCCCCTGCCGTTTCGCGACGTCGTTCACCACGGCTTGCCTGCTGTCGCAAACCGCGGTCAGCTCGGCGCGTTCAAGTTCCCTCATGTAACGGAGATGGACCTGTCCGATTCCACCCGTCCCGATCAAACCGATTCTCACTTTCTCCACGGGGGTTCCCCTTTCCCTTCTGTATTTTCTAACGTTCGCGGGTGAGTTTCTCGCGCAATTCCTTGAGCTTCAGGAGAGCCTCCACCGGCGTCATGCCGTCCACGTCGAGACGCTCGATCTCCTCTCGAACGGGGTCCGGCTGCGGGCCGAAAAATCCGAGCTGGACGTGCGCGGACGCCCCGGACCTCGGACCTTCGGACTGGGCGAGCTTGGGTTTTCCGCGGAGGTCCAGCTCCTCCTCCTCGAGATTGGCCAGGATCACGCGGGCGCGTCCGACGACCTCCGGCGGAATTCCCGCCAGCCGTGCCACGTGAATACCGTACGACTTGTCCGTCGCGCCTTCAACGATTTTCCTGAGGAAAATGACGTCGTCCTTCCATTCGCGGACCGCGACGTTGCAGTTGACCACGCGGGGAAGCAGCAGTGCCAACTCGGTGAGCTCGTGGTAGTGCGTGGCAAAGAGCGTGCGGGCGCCCACCTTCTCATGGATATGCTCGCCCACGGCCCACGCAATGGCCAGGCCGTCGAACGTCGAGGTCCCACGGCCGATCTCGTCGAGGATGATGAGTGACCGCCGCGTGGCATTGTTGAGGATGTTCGCGGCTTCGATCATCTCGACCATGAAGGTGGACTGCCCCCGGGCCAGTTCGTCGGAAGCCCCCACGCGCGTGAAGATGTGGTCCGCCACGCCGACGGTCGCCTCGCTCGCCGGAACGAAGCTTCCCATCTGGGCCATCAGCACGATGAGCGCCACCTGCCGGATGTAGGTCGATTTACCGGCCATGTTGGGACCGGTGATGACGGCAAGCTGTCTCTTTTCCGAGTCCAGCTTCGTGTCGTTCGGGACGAACTTCTCCCCCACGAGCATCTGCTCGAGCACCGGATGTCGTCCGTCGCGGATGAGGATGACAATATCCTCGGTGATCTGCGGACGGACGTACCGGTTCTCGGCGGCGACCTGTGCAAGCGCCGAGAGCACGTCCAGCGTGGCCAGGGCGTGCGCCGTCCGCTGGAGTCTTTCCACGAATGCGGCCGCCTTTTCCCGCACCTCCACGAAAAGATCGTATTCGAGCTTCCGGGCGCGCTCGTCGGCGGAGAGCACCTTCGACTCGTACTCCTTCAGCTCCGGCGTGATATACCGCTCCGCGTTCTTGAGGGTCTGCTTGCGGGTGTAGTTGTCGGGCACCTTTTCGGCGTGCGTATGCGTGATCTCGATGTAGTAGCCGAACACCGAGTTGAACCCCACGCGGAGGCTGGGAATGCCGGTCCGTTTGGCCTCGCTGGCCTGGTAATCGACCAGCCATTGCTTTCCGCCGCCCGCGATGGAACGCAGTTCGTCCAGCTCCGGGCTATATCCCTGGCGGACGAGTCCCCCGTCGTGGAGGGACATCGGGGGATCCGGCGCGACGGCCCGGCGGACCAGTTCGGCAAGCTCCTCGACGGGGTCCACCTGGTCCCGAAGGGCGACCACCATCGATGAGCGCGCATCCGCAAGGTGTTGCTTCAGGGCGGGGATCGCCGACATGCTCTGTCCCAGCACCAGAAGGTCCCGGGCGTTGGCGCGCCCGGTGGCCACCCGGCTGGTCAGTCGTTCGACGTCGTAAACTGACTTCAACGCGTCGCGGAACTCCCCGCGCCTCAGGCCCTGCGTGAAGAACTCTTCGACGCCGTCCAGCCGCTCGCGGATGCGCTCTACCTCCGAGAGCGGAGAGAGAACCCAGCCGTGCAGGAGCCTGGCCCCCATCGACGTCACGGTCCGGTCGATGACCCACAGGAGCGATCCCTCCCGCTCCCCCGACCTCATCGTCCGCACGAGTTCCAGCGAATACCGGGTCGACCGGTCGAGCTGCATGAAGCTCTCGGGATGATACCGCAGCAGCCGGGTGATGTGCGAGAGACGCACCTTCTGCGTCTCGTTCAGGTAAGCCATCAGGGCGCCGGCGGCCGAAAGGCCGACGTCCAACCCCTCACACCCGAAGCCGTCGAGGCCGCTGGTGCGGAAGTGCCGCGTCAGACACTTGTGGGCTTCGTCGCGGCCGAAGGTCCACAGGGGTGCGCGGCTCACCATGGCCGTGGTCTCGGTAAGCCAGGGGGCACGGGGCTCGTCGGGGGCCCCGCTTTCGGGGAGAAGGATCTCGGAAGGCGTCAGCATGGAGAGCATCTCGCCCAGGTCCGCCGCCGGAATCTCGTGGACGAGGAACTGTCCCGTGGAAAGGTCAACCCAGGCGATGCCGGCGCGGCCGCCGTCGGCGAAGACGGACGCCAGGAAGTTCGCCTGCCGGCTCTCGAGAAAGTTCTCGTCGAGGACGGTGCCCGGGGTGATGACCTGGACCACGTCCCGGTCCACGAGCCCCTTGGCCTCCTTGGGATCCTCCACCTGCTCGCAGACGGCGACCCGGAAATTGGCGCGAATGAGCTTCTGGATGTAGGACGAGGCCATGTGCCAGGGAAACCCCGCCATCGGGATGCCCTTGGTGCGTGAGGTCAGGGTGAGTCCCAGCACCCGCGACGCCGTCTTCGCGTCATCGAAGAACATCTCATAAAAGTCCCCCATGCGGAAGAGCAGAATCGCGTCGGGATGTTCCCGCTTGAAGCGCTCGTACTGCCGCATCGCGGGCGTGAGCGAGTCGGTCTTCACGGAGACTCCACGACCTGAACGAGGGAACACGGTCTTCCGGACCGGGATGTCCTATGAACCGAAAACTATAGCAGAATCCAGGGGAAAAACAAGGCGAATCGAGAGCGCGGGGACAAGGCGCCTGGGCGCGTCACGACTCCGCGGCGAGGGCGGCTTCGACCGTCTCGTAGACGTGGAAAAGCCTCGTGAGCTGGGTCTTCCGGAGCATCCCGAGGATGTGGGGCTGCGGGTGGATGAGGTCGATTTTCCGACCCTCGCCGCTCGTCTTGCGATGGGCCTCGATCAGCACGCCCAGACCGTCGCTCGCGATGAACGTGACCGCGGAGAGGTCGACAAGGACCCACGGCAGCTTCGACGCCAAGGCCTCGTCGATGGCCTTGTGCATCTCGACGAGCACACTGAAATCGATGTCGCCTTCGAACGAAACAACGGCCACCTTGTCCTTGACGAGCGTCTTGACCTGGGCGTTCATGGCTCTATCCTCAGCGGTTCTCTTTAACCAGCGTCACTTCGTCGCCGCGCGGGGAATACTCGACCCGGTCCATGTAGGCGGCCATGAGCATGATGCCGCGTCCGTACGGCAGCGTGATGTTCTCGGGGGCCGTAGGGTCGGGGATTTTGTCAGGGTCGAACCCTTTCCCCTCGTCCTTGACCGATACGGTCAGGGTTCGGTGGTCGCAGGAGTAGCGGATGGTGACTTTCTTGGTCTTGTCGAAGCGGTTGCCGTGCTTGATGGCGTTGGTGACGGCCTCTTCCAAGGCCAGCTTGATGGAGAACTGGGCTTCCTCGGTGAACCCGAGTTCCCCCACCGTCTTCATGATCTCGGCCTCGGCTTGCTTTCGTCCCTCAGGGGTGCTCGGGATCATGATTTCGTGCCAACCCTGCATGCTCGCCGTCCCAAGCCCCGCTGGTCGTGGTGGGCGCGTCTCAATTGAAATGAGACAGTGCCGTCGTCTCATCGTCCGTAATGTCGAACAGCTTCGTCAGCTTGGTGATTTTGAACACTTCGAGAATCTGCGGACGGATGGCGCACAGCACCAGCTTCCCGTTGTCCTCGTTGACACGGGTGTTCAGGGTGATCAGCTTGCCCAGCACCGTGCTCGACAGGTACTGGACGTTCCCGAAATTCAGACACAACTGGATTCCCTTGGTGGCATCCACCAGGTCGAAGAGCTGGTTGGCAATCTCCACGATGTTCGATTCGTCCAGGATCTTCCGGTCGAGGAAATGCACCACGTGCACGCCGCCTTTTCGATCCACGGAAAGTCTGCCCTGGCTGCCGCTTGTCTCGGTCATGCATGTTCCCCCTCTTGAAAATGGAAAACGGAAGGCGCCCCCTGCCTCGGACGCCCCGGTCCCTGTCCAACAAACTCAACCAACGCGACTGAATCTACTTCCACGGCAACAGACTGTCAAGCACTATTTTGGCGAATGCCTGGGACGAGGGCCGCTTTGAGCATGTCCTATCTCTTCCTTGGCAAAGAGGTTGCGGCGGTCGCACGGAGGCGAGACCTTTTCCTAGATCCTCTCAGACCAGTTCGCTTAGAATGCTGTCGGCGACCATCAGGCCCCGACGGGTGAATCTCACGGAATCGCTTCCGACTTCCACGAGCCCCTCCGTCGCGAACCGGTCCAACTCCTCCCGGAAAAGCCGTCTCGCGTCAAACCCGGTGTGTCGGAGGAAATCGTCAAAATCGACGCCCCGCGCACGTCGGAGGTTCATGACGGCGGTCTCGCGGGCGCGGCGCTCCGGCTCCAGACGCTCCCGAAACTCCACGGGCAGCACTCCGGAATCCAGCATGGAGACGTAGCCTTCAAGCGACGCGACGTTCCGTCGGCGCTCCTCTTCAATGTAACTGGCCGCCGCAGGCCCCAGTCCCAGATAGGATTCGTTCGCCCAGTAGACTTCGTTGTGACGGCAGGCGAAGCCGGGACGCGCGAAGTTCGACACCTCGTAGTGCTCGTAGCCGTTTTCCGTCAGCGTGTCGATGACGGTCTCGTACATCCGCAGCTCTTCCTCTTCGCCGAGACGCTCGATGCTTCCTTCCGCGGCCTTCCTTGCGAGCGGCGTGTGCTCCTCATAGGTGAGGGAATACGCGGAGACGTGCGGCACATCGCACGAAAGGAGTTTCTCCAGGTCGAGTTTCCAGTCGGCGAGGCTCTGGGTGGGAATCCCGAAGATGAGGTCGAGACTGACGTTGGTGAAACCTTCGTCCCGGGCGGCACGAAGGGCATCGTCGATCTCGCGGGACCCGTGAGGCCGGCCGAGGACTCTGAGCAGACGGTCGTTGAAACTCTGCGCGCCGATACTCAGGCGGTTGACTCCGTGCCGCCGAAGGACGCGCAGTTTCTCCCGGGTGAGCGTGCCGGGATTGGCCTCGACGGTGAACTCCGCCGAATCCGCAAGAGAGACCGATGAAACTGCCGAAAGAAGGTCCTCGAGTTCCTCCGCCGTCAGCACCGTCGGCGTGCCGCCGCCGACGTAAACGGTCCCGAACATCCCTGGGCCGACTGGCGCGATCAGAGAAAGCTCCGTCCGGAGTGCGGACAGATATGCCCGTACTCCGTCCGGAGACCTCGCGACGGAGTAGAAGTCGCAGTAGTTGCATTTTCCGAGACAGAACGGCACGTGGACATAGAGAGCGGACACCGGCTCGTCTTCCATCCGAAGCACCCGTAATTCTCACGATGAACGGCGTCGGCCCTTCAGCAGGGTTGCGGCGTGACCGCCGGTTTCCACCCTGCGCACGAAAAATGGCGGAGAGGGTGGGATTCGAACCCACGGTACGCTTTTGGCGCACACACGCTCTCCAGGCGTGCTCCTTAGGCCTCTCGGACACCTCTCCGCGAAGAGCGCAGACGCAATAACCGCTTGGGAAGCAGTTCTACCGGCGCCCTGTGTTCAAATCATAGCGGCTATGGGTGTTTTTGTCAAGACCGGAGAGGTCGCGATCCGTCGTTGACAATATGCGTCGTTCGCGCTACCATCCAGGCGGGATTTCCGAACCGGCAAGGAGCACGACATGCCCGCAGTGAAGATCGCCGTCATCGGGGGCGGCAGTTACAGTTGGACGTTCACCATCGTGAGGGACCTCGTCGTCACGCCCCAGCTCGAAGGCAGCACAATCGTCCTCGAGGACATCAACCCCGATGCCCTCAGAATCACCGGGCCCCTGTGCCGTAAGGTCGTCAGAAAGACACGCCGCGACTTCACCATCGAGACCACCACCAGCGAAGCCGCCGCGCTCAAGGACGCCGATTTCGTCATCCTCACCATCTCCACGGGCGGGTTAGACGCCATGGAGCACGACATCGGCGTCCCGCTCAAGCACGGGATCTGCCAGTCGGTGGGCGACACGGTCGGGCCCGGGGGCATCAGCCGGGCGCTCCGCAACATCCCCGTCGTCGTGGACATCGCCAAGCGCATGGAGACGCTGTGTCCTTCGGCCACGATGCTCAACTACACGAACCCCATGAGCACCTTGTGCAGGGCCCTCTCCCGCCAAACCACCGTGCCCACCATCGGACTCTGTCACGAGCTCTTCGGCATCATGTCCTGGCTGACCGGACTCCTGGGGCTCGAGAGCCGTCACGACTTCGACGTGGTGGCCGCCGGCGTCAATCACTGTGTCTGGATCCTTAAACTGACCGTCAGGAAAACCGGTGAGGACGCCCTCGCACTCCTCCGCCGGTACTTGAAGAACCCGGCCGCCTTCGCCCGGAAGCGTCGTAAGACGCTCAAAGGAACCGGGGCAAAAGAGCAGTTGACATGGGCACACGCTCACGCGGGCGAGCATCGCGTGAAACTAAGTCTCTTCGATGTTTACGGAGCGCTCCCGGCGGCCGCAGACCGGCACGTGGCGGAGTTCTTCCCGTTCTTCCTCACCCACCAGGCCGACGCGGAGAAAAAATGGGGCGTCCATCTGACCACGGTCGAGGAGCGCCGGACCCGGCGGCAGCCAGCGGCCCTCAAGCGCTGCAAGGACATGCTCAGAGGAAGAAAATCCATCGACCTCTATCGTTCCGGGGAGACGGTGTCGCTCATCATCGACGCACTGTCCGGCGGCCGACCTTTCACGGACGTGATGAACCTTCCCAACACGGGACAGGTCTCCAACCTGCCGCACGAGGCTATTGTCGAGACCGTAGCCGTCGCCGACTCAAGAGGGGCGCGGGGAATCGACGTAGGCGAGTTGCCGCCCGGAGTGCTCAACCAAGTTATGCGGCATGTCATCAACCAGGAACTGACCGTGGAAGCCGCCCTCACCGGCGACAAGGACCTCGTGCTCCAGGCGATGCTCAACGACCCGCTCGTGCGAGACCTCGAAGACGCGAAGAAGATGACCATGGAATTGCTCGATGCGAACAGGCGCTGGCTGCCGCAGTTCTTCAGGAAGCGCGAACGGTAGCCCGCAATAGTGCCGGACCGTCCCGTGCAGGGATGACGGCGCTTAAGGCCCAGGGAACGGGGGCGTCCCGGTAAGTGCTTGACACAACGAGACCTGCGGTTATACTGGACGCAGCCGTGGAGAGGTGGCCGAGCGGCCGAAGGCGACTGGTTGCTAACCAGTTGAACGGGGTAAACCTGTTCCGCGGGTTCGAATCCCGCCCTCTCCGCCAGTTTAAAACACCGAGGGACAGGCATCTCGCTTGTCCCTTTGCTTTTGGACAACCGCCCTTCCGTCCCGACCTTACCGGCGTTTCCTCCCTGTCTCGCTTATTTCGCCGAGAGGTCAAGGCAAATCAGCTCTGTCTCGCTGCGGATGTAGAGCCGACCGTCCGCCAGGGACGGATACGCCCATGTCATGTCGATGACCTTGGCCTTGGCGAGTTCATGGCACCCGTCCCGCGCTTTGGCGTCAAACAGGATCAGTTCGCCGTTCTCGCGCAGCTGAATCACCTTGCCGTCCGAACCGAGAAGCCACTGGTGCTCGTCTTTGTAATTTATTTCCCACAGCTGAGAGCCGTCCTTCGGATCGTCGCAGAAGAGAAGATGCGGACCATCGTGCGAGGGATAACCGTGCCCGAAGAGAAGACCATCGTAATAGAGATAGTTGGAGAAACGCACGAGGTGCCTCTGATCCCGCCAGGCCACGGCGCCGCCGTTCTGGTTGAGTCTCACGGCGACCGTCGGACCGTCGCCCCCGCCGCCTTCGAGGAAAACCATCCCACCGCCGACGACCGGCGTCGGGCAGTTGTAGTAGGACTTCCCGGTGTTGACAGACCACAGGTTCTCGCCGGTTCGCCCGTCAAAACCGAAGAGGTCCCCGTTCCTGAGCCTTGCTGCTGAACCCGTTGCACAGGAGACGACAACGGGGACATCGCCCACGCGCATGAAACCCGGCGAACCCGAGTAGTTCCCGAAATACGGCGTCCGCCACGCCTCTTTGCCATCCTTCATATTCCATGCCACCAGTCCCGCCTGGCCCAACTTGGAGCATACCTGCACCACCACGAGGTCGTTCACGATGAGAGGCGAAGTCACGACTCCCCACCCCACGTTATCCGTGTCGCGAAGCTGGAAATCCTTCATCAGGTCTTTCTGCCAGACGACCTTCCCGGAGGAAAGTTCGTGACAGAGGAGTTTTCCCTCGATCCCCAGACAGACGACCATGTCTTTGCCGATGGCGGGAGTGGAAGCGGGCCCCCAAGTGTGTCCGCGATTCGCCGCCCATGAGCAGGGGGTGCTGGTTCGCCATATCTCGCGACCGGTTGCGGCATTAATGCCGCGGGTGACCTCCTGATTCGGATCCTCCTTGTAGCGCTCCATCAGAACGATGATCCCCTTCGAGAGCGCCGGTCCGGCATACCCCTTGCCGCACTTGACGGCCCAAACCCGCTGGGGCCCGTTGGCAGGCCATCGGGAGAGCAGTTTCGTTCCCTCCACGACGCCGTTCCGATTCGGCCCCATGAACTGGGGCCAGTCCGCGGCGCCGGCAGTTCCCGAGATGAAAAGCACCATGGCAAAAGCAAGAGTTCGAACGTTCATCGGCAGGTTCCTCAGACTTTCAGAAAAGGTGATCACTGTGTTGTTGACCTCCCTGGCTCTCATCCAGTGAACCAAGTGTCCGCCCGACACGCCTTCGACGGTCATGAAGGGGACCAGCCCGAGCGAGGTCATGGTAACTTCCGCGCGCCGAAGCGTCAATCGAAATCCTGAGGTGCCTTGGCATGCCTCCTGGCACGCATGGTTACGGGCATTCCCGATTTCCATGCGGAGTGAACGGCGTCCCTTTTGAACCTCCAATTATCCTCCCTGATTCGCATTGACCGGTTATCGCTCGAACGGTATAATTAACTGCAAGGGCAACGTGCCCTCCAGTGTGACTAGTGAACCTCTGCGAGCCCAAGAAACTCTGATTGAGCCGAATCCTATGAGCGGTTTTCGCCTCAACTCGTGCCGCTGGTTCGCCGCGGCATTTACCCTGTGGTTCGCATTGCTGAACCTGGGTATTCACGGCCTGCATACCTGTGGCGCAAACCAACGCCACCCGGCGCAGACGGATGCTCTTCAGCCGGTGCAGTACGTGCATGGGTTTGTGGCCGACAGATTAAACGGCTTCTGTCCGCCCTTTGCCCCCTGCCAACATGCACGTCACAATGGATCGGCGACGATCTCGGGTGCTTGTTTCGGTCCTGCCGGTTCAGCCTGCATGGCCTGCCAATACCTGAGCAACACCCGAAGTGACGGCATTCTGCCCGCGATAACCGCTGATAGTATGTCGCCGGCGGATTTCACCGTGCCGACGGCTCCCTGCTGTCCGATGATTCAGGTCGATTATTCCCCACTTTCCCCGCGTGCCCCGCCCACCTCCCTGTAGTCCAAACGTAAAGCCATCGTTTCCCGGGTAGTTGGTCTGTACCGGAGGCGGATTGTTCGGTCTGCAGGGAGAATTCATGGTCATTTCGGTCAAGAACCTGACAGTGGAATACCGCGTCGGATCCGCGTCCTTCCCGGCGCTGGATATCCCGGCGTGGGAAGTCGGTGATCGAGAGCAAGTAGCCATCTCCGGCCCCTCCGGCTCCGGCAAATCCACCCTGCTAAATGTCCTCGCGGGATTGCTTTCGCCCACGAGCGGGTCGGTGGAGGCTTGTGGGGTGCAGCCTGCAGGCCTCGGAGAATCCGAGCGTGACCGTTTCCGTGCCGCACATGTTTCCTACATCTTCCAGACGTTCAACCTCCTCGAAGGCTACACGGCGCAGGAGAACGTTCTCGTGGGTGCGGCGTTCTCGGCTCCGTTCCATCTGGATCGGGCCGAAGCACGGGCGCTCCTGGATCGGGTGGGGCTGACGCACCGGCTGAACTCCTACCCTTCCAAGCTGTCCATCGGGGAGCAGCAGCGTGTAGCCATCGCTCGCGCCCTGGCCAAGAAGCCCAGGCTCATTCTCGCCGATGAGCCCACTGGATCGCTCGACCCGCGTCATGCCGCCGGGGTGGTGACGCTCCTGCGCGACGCCTGCCGCGAACACGGATGCGCTCTCGTCGTCGTCAGTCACGAGACGAAGATCGTCGAGACCTTCGACACGCGGGTGGACTTCCTGAAACTGAATCACGCCCTCGCCGGCGTCGGAGGTCCGTCATGAGGTTCCCCGCCATCGTTCTCAAAAGCCTCCGCCAGCATTGGCTCTCCACGGCGCTCGCCGTCGTCAGCATCGCCCTGGGCGTGTCACTGCTGATCTCGGTGGCTTCGCTCCGTGAGCAGACCCACCGGAACTTCACCCAGGAGGGTCTGGGCGTCGATGCGGTCCTCGGTCCCAAGGGATCGCCTCTCCAGATCACCCTGAACGCCCTCTACCACCTCGATGAGATGCCGGGCAAGGTCTCATGGACCTACTACAAAAAGGTGCTCGCCGACCCCATCGTGGAAAGCGGCATCCCGTTCAACACCGGGCACTCTTACGCCGGGTTCCGCGTCAACGCCATCGACGACCGGTTCTTCACCGAGTTCGAGTACCTCCCAGGGCAGCATTTCTCCTTCAAGCCCGAGGACGGCGGACAGGGACGGGTGTTTTCAGAAGCGGACGAGGCGGTGGCGGGCGCCGACGTCGCACGGGCGCTTCACATCAGGATCGGGACAACGTTCAATCCCACCTGCGGCGTAAATCCGGGCGATCCCGTTCACGTCAACGACAACATCCGGTTCGTCGGAATCATGGCTCCCACCGGCACCCCTCATGACCGGGCCATCTACATCCCGTTCAAGACCTTCTACACCCTCGGAGGCCACGGGGCGGATGTCCAGGACATGGCCGTTAACGAAGAGCACCGCCTCATCAGCGGCGCATACCTCAAGGTCAAACGCATCCGCGGCGGCGAAGCGCAAAACCCGCAGCTCGCGAGACTTCAGTACGACGTCAACCAGTCCGCCGGCGCCCAGCTTGTCATCCCGAACGAAGTCCTGCCGCAGCTCTTCGGGATCATCGGCTGGGTGGACAGCGTCCTGCTGGGGATCGCGCTCCTCGTCACCGCTCTCGCCCTGCTCTTCCTCTTCGTGGCGCTCGTCTCAGCCCTGCGTGAACGACGACGCGACCTCGCGCTCCTCCGCTGCCTTGGGGCGACCCGGCGGACGGTCTTCGGACTGGTCCTCTGCGAGTCGGTCTTTATCTCCATGCTGGGGGCCTTGCTGGGCGTCGCAATCGGCCACGGTATCGTTGCCTTGAGCAGTGAGTACATCCGCGTCGAAACAGGTCTGCGCTTCACGTCTGCATACGTCTCACAGGCGGATATTTACGTCCTGCCGGCGGTGTTGGTCTTGGGACTGGTTGCCGGCCTCCTCCCGTCCATACAAGCATACCGGCTGGGAGTGCTGCGGAACCTGGCGCCGATTTCATAATCCATAGGAGAAAATACAATGATGCGGAAAACCATGATCCTTGCTTCTGTCGCGGCTCTGGCGTTCATCGTTGGGGTCGTGCCGGGCTGCAGGGCCAAAACGCCGAACGCCCCGGAGGCAAAAGCCGAGCACAAGGCATGGCACAACGGATGCCTGAACGCCATGGGTCATTGCGAAAACGGGCACGCGGAGACCCGAATCGAAGGCCAGACCCTCAAACTGTGGTTCGTCGGGGGCGGAAACGACACCAATCTGGCCGTCCGCGTCCCGGACAAGGAGTTCACGCTGACCGTCACGCTCGACGGCGCCGCGGAGCCGAAGACGCTCCTTT
>Ga0182017_10002191_pt1 | contig 14906 bp, 10 predicted proteins | sample 712E3DmetaG_FD_120492 | JGI IMG/M metagenome (GOLD analysis project Ga0182017, IMG submission 120492) | Permafrost microbial communities from Stordalen Mire, Sweden - 712E3D metaG | ecosystem: Environmental > Terrestrial > Soil > Wetlands > Permafrost | place: Sweden: Stordalen | collected... | reverse complement strand
TAGATGATGAGGCCGAGGCCGATGACAAGGAGGATTGCCCCGACATACGTTCCTATCATAGGGACAACACCCGCAAGCATTGCCAGCAGGACAATGATTCCGGTGATTGCAAGAATCATTCCCGAGTGCTCCGCAAAGTGCTTCCTGTTTTTCATGATAATTGCATTCCGCATGCCAATCGTGAGTCCCAGGAATACGTGGATGACCCCAATCGAGATGGCGAGGATCAGCATGGGGACGATCGCTTCTCCCCGGTTCCAGGAGATGCCGAGGAGGTGCACCGGCTCAATCCACCCCATGCTCTCCCCGAAGTTCCCGAAGAACTCCCCGAACAGGTACCCGAAGATGATGGTCGGGATCGAGGAGATGATCAGCACACGCGCCATGTTCCCAAAAAAAGTGTTCGCATCAACCCGGTGCCGGACATAGAGCCCGATGGCAAGGATCACGAGCCCGTACCCGATATCGCCCACCATCATCCCGAAGAAGAGGGGAAAGAAGATCGCGAGGATGGGCGAGGGATCGAACTCATTGTATTTCGGCAGTGCCACGAGCCCCATGATGAACTCGAAGGGTTTGATCCACGCAGGGTTGTCATACCACACGGGAGCGTACTTCATGTCCGCTTCCGTCACTCCCAGCTCGCGAACAACCACCCGGTTCCCGAAAGTGTCCTGAAGTGACTGACGGGTGGCACGCAGGTGTTTTTTCGGGATCCAGCCCATAATCACGAAGGTATAGTCGGAGAGCCCGAAGTTCGCGTAGGCCCCCACTTCCGCATAAATATCCTCAAGCTGTTTCTTGAGCACCACCAGCTCCTGGTACCAGATTGACGAGAGGCTGGAGAGGCGGCTGTTGATAGCGGCGATTTCTTCGGTGTTTTTTTGTTTCTGCTCCTCAATTAGCGCAAACATCTCGAAAAACGGCCTGCCCGTATATTCCTTCGGGAGCCGGACCTCGTTGACGTTTACAGAATAGATGAAAGCATGGACCTCTTCCGAATGCTGCTTGGAAAATACCATGATCGTGGCAAGGGTGTCCTCATCTACCGTCGTGGAAGTCATCTCGAAGTGGTTGTGGGTGATCGTGGCAATCTCCTTTTTGATGATCTCGATCACCCCCGCATGCTCCTTCTGGATAAGGAGGATCGTGACCTCGAATCCCTCCAGCGTCGGCAGCTCCTTCTCCACCGGCTGGATGAGGGTGAGGACCTTCGCATACCGGTCCAGTGCCGTGACCGCTAAGGTAAGATCGCTCTTTCTCGCCGTAAGGTCCCGCGTGGTTGTTTCAAGCTCCCTGATCACTTCACGGGCTCTTTTGATGATCTGGTCGTAGCTCTTTTTCCCTAGGGTGGCTTGGATCGCTTTTTGTCGTTCCGGATCATCGGCAATGACCGGTAGGGTCGAAAAGATTGCCTGGATCTTGCTGAGCACATCGGCAATATTCTGTGCCGCTTCCAGTTTTACCGGCGTGAGGTGGATCTCTTTTGAGGGAACCTCCTCGCTCGCGTTCTCGAGGTGGACCGTACCTGCCTGGTACATGAGGTCGACTACCCGGTTCAGTTCTTCCTTTGGCCCGATCACCTGGATCCGTTTCATCGACTGGAGCATGACATCCCTCCACGAGGGACTCTCTTATTCCATGGTCACATAACCGGTGATGGTTTCAACTGCGCGGGACAGGTTCTTCTCTCCCCGTGCTGCAGCCATATCCCGCTCGGCTGCTGCCTGGTGTTTGATCCCGCCGATCTCGGTCTCAATCTTCCCTTTCTCCTGCCAGTAGCGCTGCTCGGCCTCCGTTTTTCCTGCACTTTCAGCAGTGCAGAGAAGGCTCTCGGCCTCGTTCTGCGCAGAAGCTATTGCCGCATCGGTCTCTTTTTTTATGATCTCGTTCTTCTTCGCATATTCCTGTTCCTTTTCGCGTATCTGCTGCAACAATGTTTTTTCCGGCTCCCCCATGCTGTCAACCTCCCTACAACCCGTGCCTGCGCTTCAGCACGGACGTGACCCCATACTCCGGCTTGTCGCGCGCCGCAGCCTTTTCGTCGCCATTCTCACCCTTGCTGATCAGGTCGCAGGCCTTGAGTGCGGCTGCATCGAGCCGTTCCCTGCACCTGTTGACAGCAGAGCACTGCAATGACTTGATGATCTTCGTGATATCCTTTGCCACGATCCTCACGACACCCTTTGTAATCAATTGGTCTATACCATTGACGAAGCATATATACCTTCGTACCTGCACCCCACAGAAATGGCGGCAGCAAAGAAATTCATTAATTTCCTGGCTGCATATGCTCTAACAGGAACCGGCCCCTGCCGTCTGCATGCCGGGAAAACGGTGAATGGCATGGATATTCTGGTGAATGGCGGCCTTTTTATTATCTTCCTGCTCGTCCTGGTCCTGCCATTCAGGGTAAAACAGGTCGAGCACAACCTTGAGGTCTTCCTCTTTGCCTTCGGGGTCATGGCCCTGACCATCGCTGGATTCATGACCATCCCCGGGGAAACAACCGGCTGGAGCATAAATATTATCGAAGAGGCGCTCCTTGCACCCCTAAAAATCACGACCGTTTTTAACATTCCCGTGGGGATCGTCCAGATCGTCCTGCTCATCGGGCTCCTGATCTACGGGCTCCACCACAAACTGGAGGCGGCAATTGTCAGCATGGTCGGCCGCTTCCCTCTGCAGGGCATCGTCTTCTGTCTTATCGTCGTCCTCGGCCTCGTCTCGAGCGTCATATCCGCGATCCTCGCCGCAATCATCCTTGTCGAGATCGTCAATGCCCTTCCGGTCATAAAAAAGACGAAAGTTGAGATCGCGGTCGTTGCCTGCTTCTCGATTGGTCTTGGTGCCGGGCTCACGCCGCTCGGCGAACCGCTCACCACCATCGTGATTGCAAAACTGTCCGGCGCCCCGTATCATGCGGGCTTCATGTTCCTCTTCGACAAGCTGGCCATCTACATCATCCCCGCGGTCATTGCCCTTGGTTTTGTCGGCGTCTTCCTCTTCAACCGGAGCCACACCGGCGATACGAAACTCGAGTGTATCATCGAACGGGGATCCCTCAGCGAGATTGTCATCCGGGCGGCGAAGGTCTACCTCTTCATCATGGCCCTCATCTTCCTCGGGGAAGGGTTCAAGCCCCTCATCCTCGAATATATCATCCACATCCCTTCCGCCGGGCTCTACTGGGTCAATATCGTCTCGGCAGTGCTCGACAATGCAACGCTTGCCGCTGCGGAAATCGGTCCCGCCCTCTCCATCATGCAGATCGTGAGTGCGCTGATGGGGCTCCTCATCGCAGGGGGCATGCTGATCCCCGGTAATATCCCCAATATCATTGCGGCAGGTAAGCTGGAGATCACGAGCCGGGAATGGGCTGAAGTGGGCATCCCCCTTGGTCTTGTGCTGATGGTAATCTTCTTTGTCTTCATTTTCGTTCCCGGCTGGCTGGGACTTGCTTGATTAAGAAAATGGACTCGAAGAAGCCTGAAGGCTTCTTCATGTCCTCAAATTTCATAACGTGAAAATCTTCGGATTTCGAAGAACTCTGATGAGTTCTTCTCTTCCTCGCGGTTCTGATGAACCACTCGGAGATGAAAACAACCATGTGGGTGGAGTTCCAAGATCATTGATACATATGGCAGGAACGGGCGGAAATACGAAGATAACGAATGAAGAAATCCAAAAGCAGATCGCGCTCCTTGTCGATCCGTCGATTGAAAAACGGCATGCGGCTGTCGCGGCGCTCCGCACGATCGGGACACCTGCGGTTATCCCTCTCATCGCGACAATGGCACAGGCAAAGGACAATGACGTGCGCTGGTATGCTGCCATTGCCCTCTCCCGGGTAGGCGAACCGGCAGTCACCCTCCTGATTAAGGCTATGAAGGAGGATACCAGCCGCGAGTTCCGCCGGTATGCTGCCGCAGCCCTGAGCGAGATCGGTGTCCCGGCCATCGATGCCCTTATCGATGGGATGGGAAGCGATGACCGCGAACTACGGGGTTTTCTCTCGCAGGCGCTCTGCCGGATTGGTAAGCCCGCTGTAGAACCCCTTACCCGGAGGCTGGGGGACAAGAACGACGTTATCCAGCAGTGCGCTACGCTTACTCTCTGGCAGATGGGAGAGACCGGGTTGCCCGCGATGGTGAAGAACGTGCAGGATGAGGAGTAACACTTCTGCGTTTCACTGACTCTATTTTCCGGCCATAATCCGAACCCATAAATCCCCCCCAAGAGAATCCTACCGGTATGCTTGAGCTCTCGCCCGCGATGCAGGCCTACGAGAAGTCCTTACTGGACGAACTTCATCGCGCCATAGCGATAGCAAAGGAGGCGCGTTCCCGCGGGCTCGACCCGACCCTCGACGTGGAGATCCCGATTGCAAGCGACCTTGCCGACCGGGTTGAAGCCCTGCTCGGGATCAAAGGCGTAGCAGCCCGGATCCGCGAACTCGAACAGCAGATGTCCCGCGAGGAAGTGGCGCTGCGCATCGGCGACGACTTCGTTGCCCGGAAGTTCGGGGAGAAGGACACGCTTGAAATCCTCGACCACGCTATCCGCACAGCGATGGCCCTCCTGACCGAGGGTGTCGTGGCGGCACCCACGGAAGGGATCGCCAAGATCGGGCTTGGCAAGAACGATGACGGGACCCAGTACCTCATGATCTTTTACGCGGGTCCCATCCGGAGTGCCGGCGGGACAGCACAGGCGCTCTCGGTGCTCGTGGGAGACTACGTGCGCCGGAAACTGGGGATCAACCGCTACATCCCGCGGCAGGATGAGGTCGCGCGGTACATCGAGGAGATCCGGCAGTATAACTCGATCATGAACCTTCAGTACCTCCCGAGCGAGGCCGAGATCCGGCTCATCATCGAGAACTGCCCGGTATGCGTCGATGGCGAGGCGACCGAGCAGGAGGAGGTTTCCGGCCACCGCAACCTCGAGCGGGTGGAGACGAACGTTGTGCGGGGCGGCATGGCGCTCGTCATCGGGGAAGGTATTGCCGGCAAGGCCCGGAAGCTCAAGGGCAGGGTCGAGAAGATGAAGATGGAGGGCTGGGACTGGCTCGACAAGCTCATTGCGGGTTCCGCGAAAAGTGGTGACGGCGAGAAGACCGTGGGAATAAAACCCCTCGACAAGTACCTCCGCGACCTGATCGGCGGACGCCCGGTCTTTGCGTACCCGATGCGCAAGGGCGGGTTCCGGCTCCGGTACGGGCGGTCCCGGAACACCGGGTTTGCCGCAGCCGGCATGCACCCGGCAACGCTCTATATTCTCGGGGAGTTCCTTGCCACCGGCACCCAGATGAAGACCGAGCGGCCGGGCAAGGCCTGCGGGGTAGTGCCGGTCGATTCCATCGAGGGGCCGACCGTGCGGCTGCAGAACGGGGACGTGCTCCGGATTGATGACGAGGCAACTGCAAAACAGCTGAATTCCAAAATAGAGCGGATCCTCGATGTTGGCGAGATCCTTATATCGTTCGGGGAATTCCTGGAGAACAACCACCCGCTCGTCCCCGCGGGGTACTGTTCCGAGTGGTGGCAGCTTGACGAGGGGCCCGGAACAAAGCCCCCGAAAGACGAGGAGGAGGCGCTGGCGATGGCACGGGCCGGGAGGTATCTCCACCCGGATTATACGTGGTTCTGGGATGACATTATGGCGGACCAGTTCCGGGCACTCGCCAATGCCGTGTCAAAGCAGGGACGGATCGCCGATGGCGTACTTTGTATCCCGTTGGACCCGGCCATAAAAACCATTCTCGAAGAGATTCTCCTCCCCCACAAGGTACGGGATGATGCAGTCCGGATCCGCTCCTTCCGTGCATTCATTGCCTGTCTCGGGCTTGATGAGAATCTGAAAAAAAGGGAAACGTGGGCGGACGCACCGGCAGAAGCATCGCCGCTTGATCTGGCCATGCACCTCAGCGGCCTGAAGCTGAGGTCCCGGTCCGGCACCCGGATCGGCGGGCGTATGGGCCGGCCGGGCAAGTCGAAGCCCCGGAAGATGAACCCGCCCCCGCATGTCCTCTTCCCGCTCGGGGACTCGGGAGGTGCCCGGCGTTCGTTCCAGTCGGCCTCTGCCCATACCGCGGAAACGGACCAGAACAACACTGAAATAGACTTCCAGAAGGAAGGGGGGATCATCGAGATCGAGGTAGGACGGCGGCGCTGTTCCCGATGCGGGGAGATCGGCTACCTCTGCCGGTGCGAGAAGTGCGGGGGGCATACCCTTGCGATCTTTACCTGCACAAAATGCGGCCGGGAAACAACGCTTCCCCGCTGTCCCGGTTGTGACGCTCCCGCCACGTGCAGCCAGCGGGTGACCCTTGATGTGAAAGGGGAATATGCAAAAGTCATGGGACGCCTGGGGCTCCGGCCCGACAGTATTGCCCTTGTAAAAGGGGTAAAAGGCGTGATCTCGAAGGAGAAAACGGTCGAGCCTATGGAAAAAGGCATCCTGAGGGCGATCCGGAACATCTGGGTCTTCAAGGACGGGACCGCGCGGTTTGACATGATCGACCTGCCACTCACCCATATCCGCCCCGATGAGGTGCGGGTACCGGTAGAAAAACTCCGCTCGCTCGGGTACGTGAAAGACACCCACGGGTACGATCTCCAGAACGGATCGCAGGTTGTTGAGCTCCACCCGCAGGACCTCCTTGTTTCGGACTCCTGTGCGGAATACATGGTCAGCGTTGCGCAGTTCATGGATGACCTGCTTGTCAAGTGTTACGGGCTTGAACCGTTTTACAATATCACAAAACCCGAAGACCTTGTCGGCCATCTCGTGATCGGGCTCGCCCCGCATACGAGCGCCGGCGTCCTTGCCCGGATCGTCGGGTTCACCCGGGCAAACGTGGGGTATGCCCACCCGTTCTTCCATGCAGCCAAACGGCGGAACTGCTTCTTTGGCGATACCATCATCGAAGTCTATGACGGGAAGCGCTGGGAGAAGACCCCGATCCGGAAGTTCGTTCTGGAAAACTTCGACCTTTCCCGCCCGGGGATCGACCGGCTCGGCACGTATTATTCGGACCCCGCCCGCCCGTTCTTCACCCGCTCGGTGGACACTACCGGGGGTATCCACCTCCGGAAGATCACCTCGGTCTCGATCCACCGCTCGCCGGCAACCTTGATCCGGTTTGAGACAGCCCGGGGAAGGGAACTGGTTGTCACGCCGGACCACGCAATGCTTGTCTGGGACACCGGTTACCTGCGGAAGGTAAAAGCCATGGAGGTGAAAGCCGGCGATGCGGTACCGATTTTTGAAGGATCCTGCGCAATCGCAGACCGGATTGCGGTAGCCGAACCGGTACCGGCTCCCGAAGAGCGGGTCTACTGCCTGACCGTTGATACCGATCACACCCTCACGGCAAACGGGATCTTCACCGGCCAGTGCGATGGCGACGAGGACTGTATCATGCTCCTCCTTGACGGCTTAATCAATTTCTCCCGGGCGTTCCTGCCGCAGAACCGGGGCGGCTCGATGGACGCCCCGCTCGTCCTGACGAGCCGGATCGATCCCGCCGAGATCGACAAGGAGGCCCTGAACGTCGATGTCTGCGACCACTACCCGATCGAGGTCTATACGAGCGCCCTCGAATATGCAGATCCAAAGACAATCGTCAAACTCATCGACCGCGTGGAAAACCGGATCGGGACACCGGCACAGGTGGAAGGGTTCCAGTTCACCCATGATACGTCCGACATTTCATCCGGCCCGCTCGAATCCATGTATACCCAGATGAAGACAATGACCGACAAGCTCGAAGCGGAGCTGGTGCTTGCCGAAAAGATCCGGGCAGTTGACGCGGACGACGTTGCGGAACGGGTGCTCACCACGCATTTCATCCGCGACCTCATGGGGAACCTCTCGGCATTTTCCAAGCAGAAGTTCCGGTGCACGAAATGTAACACCAGTTACCGCCGGATGCCCCTTGCCGGCAAGTGCACGAAGTTCAGGGGCAGGGGCATCTGCAACGGCAACATCATCCCCACCGTCCACGAGGGGTCCGTGAAGAAATATCTCGAGATGTCGCGGGAGATCTGCCGGAAGTACAACATCTCCGAGTACACCAGGCAGCGGATGGAGGTGCTTGACCTTGCAATCACTTCCACGTTCGGCGAGGAAAAGCACGAGCAGCTGGGCCTCGCGGACTTTATGTAATACGTGTCATTGTCCACCCGGTGACCATCGGTTGCAGGGTTCTTCCGTGATCCCCATTGGTCCCGGAAGTCCGGGACATGAACCTTTTTTTAACATCCCGCCAACATCCAAGCAGGCATACCATGGTCCACACGTACCGGGATTTTAAAAAATCCCTCCAGCTCGCGCTAATCATCACTGCCCTCTTTTTCATCGTCGAACTTGCAGGGGGTCTGATTTCGGGCTCGCTTGCATTGGTCAGCGACGCCGGCCATATGTTCAGTGACGTGCTGGCGCTCCTCCTTTCGCTGGGGGCGATAACGATTGCAGCCCGGCTCCCGACCAAGGAACGGACCTACGGGTTTCGGCGGGCGGAGATCTTTGCAGCATTCGTTAATTCCCTGCTGCTGATGGGAGTGAGTGCGGTCATCCTGTGGGAAGCGTATCAGCGGTTGCTGAACCCCGCTCCGATCCTGAGCAGTCTCATGGGCGCTGTTGCACTGATCGGTCTGATTGCCAACCTGGGTGTTGCGTTCCTGCTGCATGGCAGCCGCGATCTGAACATCAGGAGTGCTTTCCTGCATGTCATCGGTGATGCGATCTCGTCAATTGCGGTAATCGGCGCTGCTGCCTGGATCGCGTTCACCGGTCAGGTGGTCGTCGATCCTCTCCTCTCAGGCTTCATCGCGGTCCTCATCATTGTCTCTGCTGCCGGTATCCTGCGCGAGACCATCGGGATCCTTCTCCAGTTCACCCCGCGGTCCGTGGACTTTGATGCGGTGATCGCAGACATGGCCTCAGTAGCGGGTGTTGCCGGTGTGCACCACGTCCATATCTGGAGCCTCAGTTCCGCTATCAACGTCCTCGATGCCCACATCTATTCCTGCGATCAGGATATGGTCAGGATCGGGGAGATGAAGCAGGAGATTAAGGAGCGGCTGGAAAAGTACCACATCCTCTATTCTACGCTGGAGTTCGAATGCGAGGAGTGTAAAAACTGCGCAGTTGTAGAACCGGTCCAGGGACATCTGAAATAGGCACGTCGCAGGCCGGGTGCCTGCTGTATCCCTTTGTCTCGGGTACGCTTTTTGGATCCGTTACCTTATTTGTACCGCCATTCCAACATAATCCCACATAGGTGCGGTGATAGCCCAGCTCGGCTAAAGGCGACAGGTTCAGGATTTGTTGACCAGGTTTGGCAAAAGAGCACAACCCGGATTAACTCAAAGCCTTTTACATTCCAGAACCAACATTATTCTGAGCGAGAATATCTAAGTGGTCAACAGAGGCGGACTCAAGATCCGTTCGCGCAGGCGTTCGCAGGTTCGACTCCTGCTTCTCGCACTTTCTGCACTGAACAGGAACTTTTCTTTGCATTCTATTCCCGTCATTCTCCGGTATTTTTCTGACGGCAAACGGGACCGGCGACCATGAACCGGTACGGACAGGAGACTATCGTCCGGCCGGGTATATCCCGTTCCGTGACAGCACGGCTCCGTAATTACCGGAGATGTAAGTCCTGCGACCGGATTAACTGACGGCACCCTTTTTTGGGAACAGGATGTTTGCGTGCCTACCGGCTCACCCCCAGTACCGGCTGCAGTGTGCAACATTGATGTCAGGGCACAGTCAACAGGATAGTACGGAACCTGGTCCATGAACCCTGCCGGAGATCCGGCACCGGCGCTGAACGGATCAGAAATGTCCCGTTCAGTTGTACCAGAATCAGGTGTCCATGGATCCCGGCCTGTTTATCCAGGGAATCATCATCGGCCTCACCCTTGCCGTACCGGTAGGCCCGATCTCCCTTGTGTGCATCCACCGTACGGTCGCGGGCGGGCGTCTCCACGGGATCGTAGCGGGTCTTGGCGTTGCCACCGCGGACTCGTTGTACGCGGCGGTGGCGTTCCTCGGCCTGACTGCTGTCTCCGGGCTGATCATCGGCCACCAGGCCCTGTTCCGGCTCCTTGCGGGAATCGCCCTGATCCTTGTCGGGATCCGGGTCTTCCGGTCCGTCCTGGCAGCGGTCAGTGACGGTGACGGGCAGGAGCCGTATCTGCAGGATTATCTCTCGCTTTTTGCAATCGCAGCGGCCAACCCGCTCACCATCATCTTCTTTATCACGATTCTGCCCGGGTTCAGTGTCGTGGCACAGGGAACGACACTCGTTGCCGCAGTCCCCTTTGTCGCCGGTGTCTTTCTTGGTTCGGTCGTGTGGTGGATCATCCTCTGCGGCTCGCTTGGCTCTGTCCGGTCCCGGCTGAGTACTGAAAACCTCCGGCAGATCAACCGGATTTCAGGAGTCCTGATCACCTGTTTCGGGGCCGGGATGTTATTTCTCCTGCTTGTCATACCGGGTCTCATCCGATGACCGCGCCAGCCTGCCTTGTCCCCTCCCGGCATTGGCTTTCCGTCCTGCCGGGCAGGATTAATTATATTTTCTCCAAGACCAATAATTAAGCGATAAAAATCAGTAAAAACAGGAAGGAGAGGTTGTACTGACAGATCATAAACCGGGAGCACCTCCGGGCGACGAGATCGTCAGGGTGAAGCTGCCCCAGAAACGGAACCGTGAGATGTTCGGGCGTGCCGAACTCATGATGGGCGCAAACCATATCCGGGTCCGCGGCTTTGACGGGGTGACCCGGATGGGCAGGATCAAGGGCAAGATAAAAAAGAAAGTCTGGATCCGCGATGGGGATATCCTCATCATTATCCCCTGGACGTTCCAAGACGAGAAATGCGATATCATTTACCGGTACACCGGCCCGCAGGTCGAGTGGCTCCGGCGGAATAATTATCTCTGAATGCTGTCAGCATATTCCCTTCCGGACCATATTCTTCATCAGCATTATCCTGGAAACCTCTGCTGGTATGGCTATGGAATCCGGAGCGATCAGTATTTCCGGTTCATAAGAACCACTTACTCTAAGAAGGAACGACGGACAATTATTAATTCTGGTATAATAAATCGATATTTGCTCAAAATAGCAAAATTTTAAGGTTTTCCGATTATGAAAATATTTATATAGTTTCTAATCTAAACAAATTATCCATCGTGAGGCACCATGAGAGCGAATGCTGGAATTTTCATAATTATATTTTTGTTGTTCCTAGTTGGAACCGTAGAGGCAGCTGGGGTTCCGGACCACGTATCTATTACTATTGAAAAACCTTGGATCATAGCCAATAATGTTGATGAATCCACAATCACCGTAACAGTAATGGATGCTACAGGAACCATTGTACCAAATGCAACCGTAACTCTTTTAGTTAACGATACTGCACTTGGAACATTTAATCCTAACCCGGTCATCACAGGTTCATTAGGAACGGCGACAAGCATTTTCAAGGTAAAGACAAAAAGTGGTGCAGCGCAAATAACTGTTTCTGGGTTATCAGGTTCAGGGATTCAGAATATCGATCACGGCAGTGCCTATAACGTGGTTTTTACCCATCCGCTCTCCGGAACGGTGGCAACCCTCGTTCCTTTCAGCGCATCAGTTACTGATCAATACGGAAATCCTGTCGATAATCGAAATCCAAGCGAAGGCAACCATACAATTACCCTTCACGTGTCCGGTCCTGCACCGAATGACTGCGGTTTTGCCGAAGCTGGATTTGCACAAGTTATTTCTCCTACACTTGACGCCAACGGACATACATCAGTAAATGTCAGATTAACCTCACGAACAGGTGACAACAACATTTTAATGGACCAATATCAAAGTATCTCGAACAAACTTGAATGGATCACTGCCGATACGAATGGTGTACCGTTCTCGATAACTCAGGTTGTTTCTCCAGCGGGATATCCTCCAACTCTTCCGGCAGACGGTAAGAGTGTTTTCATGATAATATACACCTTGTTCGACGTATACGGGAATCCAACGAACGGACAGACCATATGGGTAAATACCTCCCTCGCAGGAGAGGAAAAACAGTTCGAAACAAACTCTCTGGGGCAGGTAGCGTATCCGTATGGTCCACGATCTACTATAGGTGAAATTTATATCACTGCAACCTCCGTTGCGAATTCGACGGTCAAATCAACGCCGCAAATGGTAAAATTCAAGGATACTGGTGCGGCGATCATATCCCTTTCGGCAAATCCTGATATGATGGCAAGTGGGGATGTCCCGCCCGGCACATCTGTTTCAGATATTATCGCAACGGTTGCGGATGAAACGGGAAATGCGGTTGAAGGAACGACAGTAACTTTCACTTTAGCGAATGAGACCTACGAAGACGAAACTTTTAACGTGACGGTACACCCCAGTCTTTCGAGTTCAAGCGGTATAACGAATGTAGATGGACAAACCACCGGGGTTCAATTCATACCCGGGAGCTTTACAACAGCAGGAAACCCCAATTTCAATGCATCGGCAACAGGACATTGTAATATTATTGCAACCTGGAATGGTACTACAAAAACCGTTCCCGTAACCTGGAAGAATTATCCTTACCTGAGTGTATCAACGTCGGTGGATCCTCTGGTCATTCAGGTAAATCAGACGGTCAACGTTACCATCGCGTTGAAAGGAGATGGCTGGGCGCTCGGACCACGACCTGCAGATGTTGTTATTGTCACAAATCTTGCTGGAGGTGTTGGGGGAGCTGATAGACTGGCCCAGACAAAGATCGGAGAGAAAGCATTTGTTGAAAGTGCAGACTCCAGCGTCTCCATATCGTTGGTCTCAATCGGAAATAATCCAACCTACCCCTCAAGTCAGCAAGCTACTGGCGGAACAGGACCGTTCGCCTCTGCCAATGCCATAAACCTGTGGACCCAGCAGCAATCCCCGGGCGGTGCATACTTCCAGCCCTATGATGGAGCCCCGATGGACAAATGTCTTCGAGATCCTGCTTTATGGAATTCCGTCGCCCCACCCACATCTATCAATGCAACCATTACCGATTGCAAAAGTATGTATAATTATTTTAACCCCAGTTCGGATGCCAAGCTCGAGATGGACTTCACCCCAGCAGATTCTCCAGCAAATAAAGCATTACTCGAGAATAAAATCCAGAATTTCAATGATTTCGGAGGGACAAATTATGCGGCCGGGATCAATATGGCCCTCAAGCAGTTCGATAAAGTAAAAAATAACGGCCACGTCAAGGCGCTGATTATTATGGGGGATGGTATCACCATGGTAGCTCCAACGGCACCCGGTGCAACAGATTCCTACTGGCCTTCAGACTGGTACCCCCGTGCAAGTCTCGGTTGCTATGACGAGAGCGATTCTGCAAAAATTGCTACGTGGAAGGCAGCAGACATCGCAAAATCGCCATCGCAGGGAATTATCATATATGTTCTCGGATACCCTACTTACGGCCAGATTGACAATGAGACGATCAACGGGTTGGTAACACCGGGTGATTACTACTACGTGCCTGATCCAGCCCAGATGCACCATTATTTCGATGTTATTTACGGACAAATCAGGAATGAGTCAGGAGTGAATACCGCCATAACGGCGGATTTCCAGATGATTAATGTCACCGGTGTAACGGTACCTGGAGCTGAGGTATACTCGTATGTTCCTTCGACAAAGATCGGATGGCAGGATGATACAGTAAATTTCACCGACCAGACCGCTGATTGGGCTGATCAAAAACTGGACTTCACCATTGGAACAATAAAACTCAAACAGCAGTGGAATGCAACATTCCAGCTGAAAGTCAAACGTAGTGGCCTTATTGATGTATTCGGCGAGCATTCAACCGTAACCTTTAATGGCGGGACCCAGACCCTGTATCTCCCTCAAACATACATCTCGGTAGTGCCTAATCTCGATATCATTAATATTACGGGGAAAAAGATAACATTAAAGAATTTTAAGGTTACCGAGCCCGGAGAGATAACAGCTCTCTTACCGGTAACGTGGGATACGACGTATACTGGTAATGAAACCCTCACTGAAAAGGTCTATTATCAGATAGATGATGGACCCTGGGTACTATTCGACACAAAAACACACGGGTATGATCCCCTCACCATGGATCATACGGATTTTGCTCAACTTGATGTAACGAAACTTCCGGCGGGCGGTTATAAGATAAAAGTATATGCAACCGCCTCCGATGCCCCTGATGCCACCATAACGCTTGCTGATACTGTTAGTGTTGGCAATCAACGAACCTTCATCAAACTCCAGTAATCTTTTTGATGTGCGTAGGATCCCTCCCACCAATTATTATCAGGAAGGGAACTCTGCAACGCATCAATTTCCGTAAGAGTGGCAGATTTATCTCCGATGATTTGATATTCCTGGTGTATCCTTGGAAGAAAGATGAGGAGATCATCTGCAATTCTTGTACCTGTGCGGATTTTTATTCAGATTTTGATGGAGAATCCGTTGCAAATAGTGCATGAAGGCTCTCTCAGTCCCCTGAGGTACACAATTCACTCTGTTCCAAATCTTATACTGCAGATCTCATTTATTCCCTTGTTTGGGGACTCTGTTTCAGCAATGAAAGCCACAGAAAGATGAACCTGCGGCGGGCGAATCCAATGGGGGAGGAAAACGAAAAGGAAAAAGAGGACGCGATGCAGGTCAGTGGCCTCCTGTGTCTGAAGCCCTTTAACGATGAGGGAAGAGATCAGCCCCATATTTCTTCCCAAGAGACAAGCAGAACCCGCATGGATGAAACCGTGAAAAAAGTCTGGCGAGGGTTATTCATATTTACCGACACGTGGAGAGGATCCGATTCTCTCGTGGTTCGATAGGTACGGTGATTTTACTACCCTT
>Ga0182017_10002190_pt1 | contig 14909 bp, 13 predicted proteins | sample 712E3DmetaG_FD_120492 | JGI IMG/M metagenome (GOLD analysis project Ga0182017, IMG submission 120492) | Permafrost microbial communities from Stordalen Mire, Sweden - 712E3D metaG | ecosystem: Environmental > Terrestrial > Soil > Wetlands > Permafrost | place: Sweden: Stordalen | collected... | reverse complement strand
TGAGCTAAACTAAATCTAACCCGACGCCACCCCACCCCCAGCCCTCAATGGGGTGGCCGATTTGCCCCGGACACGCGGCTCTTTTGGTAGTGCACAGGTGGCCGTTTTCAGCGGAATAAGCACCAACTTATCCAGATCGACCTCTGCGAGTGAATTGCTTAACGCACCAGGGTCAATATGAATGTTTTTGATTTTATCGCGATACATTTGTTGCAGTATGCTCGCAAAATATTCATTATCAATGGAACCAGAAGAGGCGCGATAAAGTAATAAACCTGATAATGCTTGAGCTTTTCCTGATACACTCTTCATTGTTTACTCCTTACGTGCTAAAATAAAAACGGGTATGTCAAAGCCGATTGCGTCGTTTTTTGATTACCCAAGGCGGTAACCTGTTAGTAGCAGGTTACCGCACTTTTTATCCTTTAATTAGATTATTGCTCTATTTCCTTTCCCATTTGCCCACTCCCGCTTTCTTCCCTACCGTTACCTTCTTTTTTTGAGGCAGTTCCTCATAGGAAGGACAACCTTCACAGGTATCCCGCACTCCGCAATCTATGAATCCTTCAATTACAGAAGACAGATTAGTTTCATCCTCTCTTTCCATCCATTTCTTCAAGGCTTCGAGAATATGCGGGTCAATGGTGATACTTAAAGATACTCGATGTCTCTTTGGCGGTTTTCGTTCGCAATTGATAATTCTCATTTTCACCCCGTTTGCTTCTATCATATTGCATAGTACAATAATTGTCAAGAGATAAGATGAAAAAGGTGAAGTCCATTGTTGTACCACCTGGTCAATTGTACCAAACGATGAAATGTGTCTTTACCGTTTAACGTATTGTAAACCTTGTCCCGATCAATATACTCTAGCTTTTTTAGGTGGCTGACCTTTTTTGATATAGAAGTGAAGTCATCTCGAACTGTAATGCCTTTACCTCTTCTTTGCATTCCATGATTCGCCTGTTTCCCGGTTAACTACTGTGTAGCCAAGTTTGGCAAGCATTTCCGGGAAAATATAATGGTCGGGTTGATGTGTAAGATTTCCAAACAAGTGGGGATTTGCATCTATCAACATTTGGACTATTTGCCGCCATGGATATGTAATAGTTGCTGAGGCATCCGGACCAGAGAGTATAAGGACAAGGGTTTCATTATCAGTTGTAGTTATTAAAGAAAATGCCCCCCCTTTATCAATTACTTTTTGTATAGAAAGAATCACCGGGCGCCTAAAGAAAACTGTATTTTTTTCAATATTGACTTTACTTACCCTCCAGCCCACCTTTACCCATGAACCAGCCTGTGGATGAGATAGGCTATTGGCCCACCAAGCTCGATGATTATAAGCCGAAGGTGGCAGAGGAAATCCAAGAATCTGCTCAATCTCCTTAAAGGTTAGTGATACTGAGATTTTGTATTGCTTTACCAGATATTCGCCCAAAGGACGATATTTTTGCATGCGTTTCCTCTTATAAGCTAAACTCTTCCCCATCATTTAGTGAGTGAACATTGGCATTGGGGAAAAGCGTTTGGTACTTCTCCGGATGAAAGGTGTGAATTGGGACAATACATTTTGGTTTGAAGGCTTCCACGAGTCGCTTCAGGTCCCGTTCTGGTGCGTGACCACTTGTATGTACTATTTCCAATTCAATTCCTTTTTGATTCATCCTGTCCATTAAGTCGCTATTCTCAAGGTAACCTTCCCACATCGAATATATCGCTTTTACTCCGGTAAAATCATCAATATAACCAAGTAGTCTTTTAAAATCGTAGTTATCCCTTGTTATCATTACGATGTTATTTTTATTGAGATTCAAATCTTTTTTCTCAATTTTAGCCTTTATACAATCATACAGAAAACTTTTCAATCCGCTATCTGCCAATGTCTTTGCATGATTTTGAAAATAAAAAACTTTGATATCGGGCCACCAATATTGAGGCAGACTTTTTGATATGCTTTTTAGATTGTTCAATATGTATGCAGTATAGAGGTCAATTACAGTAATTTGTCCGGAACGCTTAGCCGCCCGGTAGATAGAAACAATTCTATCGATATTCTGAGAAGAACAAAACACAAAAGCCATGTTCTTCTTGTCTCTAAACATGGTCACCATTTTGTCCTCGACGGCTCGTTCGCTGAGGTAAAGACCCTCGCCTCTGCCAAGCATTGAACCTTCAAGTAAGAGGTAATCCACATTCTTTATTGGATAATAAATCGCTTTATCAAAGAGAATCCGCTTTCGTCCATGACCACGAAAATCACCGGAGTAGAGTATCTTCTTGCCCTCGCTCTCAATAAGAAAAGCAGCTGCATCAAAAGCCGAGTGGTCTACTAACTGTGGTGTAATAACCAAGTTACCGATTATGAAAGGTTCCCACATTTTGAACGTAATCACATTCCGCAGGTTTGCTTTTGTAGGAATGAAAATATCAGACGCTTGTATCAATGCCAGAGCGCCTCTACTAAGATAAACAGGTATCTCCGGATTTATATAGCGCAGAAGCCCATAGTGGTCTTGGTGAGGATGTGATATAAGAATAGCATCAATACTTTTTGCTTCACCAGCATACAATCCGCTGACTTTTGGTAGTACATGACTATCTATAAGTTCAGGAATACTTTTACCTTCGAGTAGCCTGCTGTCAAAAGGTTCATTCTGATCATTGACCAGAGGCATCCCTAGGTCGATGATAATCCGTGCCTTTTCTGACTGTAGTTCGACACAGCTCCCACCTATTTCTTTGGTTCCGCGATGGATGATTAATTTCACTAAACTTTGCCAACAAAAGGAACAGGAGGATATATTTTACTAACTGGATGAAAGGAAAAATCATTGTGATTCAACCAATGGACAGTGTCACTCTCAATAAGAGTAACATTGTTGTGAACGCATGCCTTTTTTACATTTTCAGATACTTTGCCATTTGGAGATTTGGGCCACACCATAATTTTGCCAACACTCGAGAAATTAACATCTATACCAATGCAGGCATATAACAGTTGCATAAACTCATTTTCAAATTTTTTCAGTTCCGTTGCATATTTTTCAAGTTCAGGTAGCAAATCATTTTTACCTGTCAAATGGTGTCCATATTTCAACTCAATTAATACCGGATAAGCAATGCCGGCATAAACTCCGACTGCCAGTATATCATTCCGATTAATTGGTCGATTATCTTTATCGCCAATTGATACCTCATCTAATGCAAAAAATAGTTTTTCATAAACATCGTTGTTAATCATGCCTAAAGATTCCTTGAAATCCAGTTTACTCACTTTGTTATTGAGCGCTTGCTTTATAAGCCAAGCTTGAGCTCGTCTTTCTGGTTTTATTACCCCATTAGAATTTTTAGCAAAGTGTCTTTCAAGTGTATTTATGTTTTTACTAGAACCTGAACCAAAACCTAAAAGAGGACTCTTGTTATCAAGAGATACTGCTGTATAGCCATTACCCCCAATTCTAATATATAAATCATCTCTCCACCATCCCGGTTTATGGTCCAGGAAATTTCTTCGTTGTTTAGCCCATTCTGTCATTTTATTTAGACGGCATCGAATGACGTCGTCTCTAGTTTGACACATCGACATATTATTTCTCCTTTGATTATCTTGTTTGAAGCTATCTCATTCTCCACTTTATCTTTATCGCATTATATCACAATACTTGTAGACTTCTGGGTTTCATATTTTACACACAATAAATTGTACCAATAAAACTGTCAAAACCATCGTGTATAATACGCTTATTGATTGGAGATAGATTATGGAAAACAATAAAGATATGAGAAACATCCGCCTAGAACTCGGCCAACATTTTATTGAAGAAGGTAGTTATGATTTGGCCGTCAATGCACTCACGAAGGCCATTGCTATAGATCCACATAACGCACAACTTTTTGATTTTCGTGGGATTGCTTTTGGTAGCAACCGAGAATACGACGAAGCAATTGCTGATTTTAACATGGCTATAGAGATTGATAGCCAACTGGCTGGTGCGTACAATAACCGGGCTCTATCCTATTGGGCGTTGGACATGATTGAAGAAGCTTTGAACGACATCAACAAAGCCATTGAGTTGGATTCAGATGTTGCTGTGTTCTTTGCAAATCGCGGTCTTATTCAATATGCAAAGGGCGATTTTCAAGAAGCCGTATTGGATTATAACGTAGCTATGTTATCAGGTTTTACCGGAATCGATGCCCATATTGGAAGAGGTGAAGCCTATGCTGAGTTAGGCGCTTATGAAAAAGCTTTGGTTGATTTTGATCAAGCATTGACTCTCAATCCGAACGATCTTGTTGTTTTTGCCAATCGCACCTTGGTTATCAGTTTAATTGAAAAACAAAAGCAATCTGACAAATAAGAATACCGCCTGCTCATTCGTTGGCAGGTACCCGTGGTATACGAGGTTGCGGTGACAATTGGAAATCACTTTACATTAGACTATTTTGTAAAGCTCCCTCTCCGTTAAGAGATAATATCCCAATGGTTTACTACTATAGAATATCTATTACCGTTAAAAAGGTCCGCCTTGTCTCATGCCCGAGCTCCAAGCGTAAACCTGCCGACAAATAATGGAACCCTTTTTAGCCAGTAATGCCAGATTACATTTATTCTCCTTTCCAAAAGGTCAAAGTTTGCTTCTATATATTTATGGTGTTAGAATTGCCGTACGATAAGGACTTGGTTTTGGAGAAGATAATTCTTGTCGGTCGCTGGTTTAATCAAAACCAAGTTTCGTATTTTAATATATCGGAGCTGATGATTGATCGATTCAAATGAAGCCATAACAAGGAAATCCCTCATTGACCCAGCTTTAGAGAAGGCAGGGTGGAACGTTACGGACTCTAGTAGGGTTGGACTTGAGATCCCGGTCGACAGCACTGACAAAACTGACTGGGGAAAAATTGAAGCCAAAATTAGAGAGACCCACAAAATTCCAGAAATTCAATTACCCGCTGGAATAAGTGATTATGTTCTGTATCGCCCTAACGGCGAAATAATAGGGGTCGTTGAAGCAAAGCGAACTAGCTTTGACCCTCGAATGGCTCAAGCACAGACTGAGTTCTATGTTAAAGAGATTCAGAAAAAGCAGGGATGGCCACCTTTCGCATTTATGACCAACGGCCACGAAATTTATTTTCTGGCTGGTGATACAAATAAGCGCCAAGTCTATGGTTTCTTCTCGGAAGATGATTTAGAAAACCTCCTATACATTCGCAATAACAAGACGCCTCTCTCCGAAGCCTTGGCCAATACCGATATCGCAGGTCGACCTTATCAGCAAGAGGCTATCCGGCGGTTGTGCGAAACCTTCGACAAAGGTAAGCGCCGGGCTTTGCTCGTAATGGCAACTGGTACGGGCAAGACGCGTACAACAATGGGCCTCATTGATGTGTTTCTACGAACCAACCAGGCGAGGAGGATTTTGTTCGTAGCTGACAGGGATGCCCTAGTTAAGCAAGCCCTTAACGATGGATTCAAAAAATACATCCCCAATGAGCCTCAAACCCGGATTCATACGAGTTTTATCGATAAAACCAAACGTCTGTATGTGTCTACTCTACAAACAATGAGTAACTGTTTTGAGCAGTTTACCCCAGCTTTTTTCGACATTATCATTTTTGACGAGGTGCACCGCTCAATCTTTAATAAATGGAATGAAGTGCTCGATTATTTCGATGGCCGAATTATTGGGCTCACTGCGACTCCAACAGCTTTGATCGACCGAAATACTTTTCTTGAGTTTGGTTGCGATAACCAAACTCCTGCTTTCCTTTATCCTTATGAGCAGGCGGTCGATGAGAAATACCTGGTAGATTTTGATTTATGGAAAGCTCAAACTCACTTCCAGCGTAAGGGTATCCGGGGTATTGATTTGAGTGAGGAAGAGCGCAATATACTCATAGAACAGGGTATTGATCCCGACGGAATCGATTATTCAGGGTCAGATATTGAGAAGAAAGTAAGCAATAAGGACACGTTGCGTAAACAGTGGGAGGAAGTCTGGGAGAAAACACAGAAAGACGCATCCGGTCAGCTTCCTGGGAAAACGATTGTCTTTGCTATGACTCAGGAGCATGCTCTTCGATTAGCTGATGTTTTTGAAGAAATGTACCCCCAATTTCCCGGACTTGCCAAAGTCATCACTAGCAATTCTGACTACCAAGGAGTTCTGGTCGAAGAATTTAAGAAAGAAGACTGGCCACGAATAGCAATTTCGGTAGATATGCTTGAAACCGGCGTGGACGTACCAGAAGTCGTCAATCTGGTTTTTATGCGACCTGTCCAGTCGGGTATAAAACTCTGGCAGATGATTGGGCGTGGCACACGTAATCATGAGACCTGCAAGTTTTTGAACCGCTTACCGAACGGACACAAGGACCACTTTCTAATTATCGATTTCTGGGAAAACGACTTTAAAAAGGCACCGACGGCAATTGCCAACGAAGGATTGCCGATTTTGGTAACCCTATTCAATACCCGCCTCAAACTTTTGGAAAGATTCTTGAAACATAAGTCCCCCTTTGCCGAGAGAACCATTGAGGACCTTCGAGCGCAAATAAAACAGATACCTGTAGAGTCGTTCTCTGTCAGAAAAGTTTATCATGAGGTTGAAATTGCATGGGCGTACTCTTTCTGGGAGTATCTAACAGCTGATAAAATCGAGTTCTTGAGGCTGAAAGTGGGACCCTTGCTTCGTTACTCCGTTTGCCGCGACGTCGCTGCTGCTACCTTTACATCTAAAATGGAAAGACTCAAGTTACAAATCCTGACTAACCAGGACACAACGGAAACGGCTAAATCCGTAGCGGAAGATGTAAGCCGCTTACCCTCCTTTGTTTTTGAGAAGCCGACCTGTGAAAAGGCCGCTAAACAATGTTTTTCGCAAGACCTGCACCGTGCCAAGCCTGAGGAGATAAACTCAATAATCGACGCCCTGGCCGAACAAATGAAATACCGAAGGAAAGAAGAAGGATTCTTGACTCTCGATTTGCTTGATTTTATCGAGACCGGTGGTTATATTCTACTCTTTGGCGGTGCTGAATCGGTTTACGTGAAGGAGTATCGCCAGCGGGTTGAACAGCGGATTCTCGACATTGTCGCTAGCCACCCAGTAATTACCGCAATAGAGCACGGGGAAGTTGTGAATGATACGCAATTGCTCGACCTGGAACGCACTCTGCGTTATGAATTAACTAAGCCAGGTATCGAACTGACTCAGGATAACATCAAGAAGGCATACGGCTTCAAAACCGGCAGTTTCCTCGAATTAGCGCGGCGTCTACTAGACATTGACGGGCTGCCGGCATACGAGGATATTGTACGTCATCAATTCCAAACATACATCGGTAGCCACACTTTCATCGCTGACCAATTACGGTTCTTGCGTGCTGTTCTCAATGTCTTTTTAGAGAAGAGAAAACTATCACTGCCCGACCTCTATGAAGCACCACTTAATGCGTTTGGTCAAAACGCTGTCGAGCGATGGTTCAGCGACGAAGAAGTAAAAGACTTGCTTACCCTCACGAAACAACTAACTATCAACGGGGAAATACATGTTAACTGATCCGAAACTACGTTCTGCCATCGACCAGCTATGGGATAAGCTCTGGGAGGGCGGATTGAACAATCCGATGGACTCTATCGAGCAGCTTTCTTATTTGATTTTTCTCAAACGTCTAGACGAAGCCGAAAACCAGAGGGAGCACATGGCGAACAAACAAGGCAAAGTCTATGTTTCCGCGGTTCCGAAAGAAATGCGCTGGAGTGAGTGGCGACACCGTAAAGCTGATGACCAATTGAAGTACGTCAGAGAGACAGTTTTCCCCTCTTTGAAAAAAGTTGGTCAACAGGGAAGTTCATTTGAGCGTTACATGGAAAACGCTGAGTTTAAGATTAACAAAGCAAGCCTCCTTGTGGAAGTTTGCAAAACTATTGATGACATGGAAATCTCGGCATATAACCAGGATGTGCAGGGAGATCTCTACGAATACCTACTGAGTCGGCTCAGTATCGCTGGTCGCAACGGGCAGTTCCGGACACCGCGCCACATTATCCGCATGATGATCCAGATGATGGACCCCAAGCCAAGAGAGCGCATTGGAGACCTAGCGGCTGGGACCTGCGGATTTTTAGTAAACGCTTACCAGTATATTTTAGAGAAACATACCGCTACGGAAACACTGACTTATGATGAGGAAGGTTTTCCACACAACTTGATTGGCGACCTATTGAAAACGGATGAGCGTGAATTCCTCCAGAAACGTGCTTTGCGTGGTTTCGATAACGACTCCGGAATGACGATGTTGCGGATAGGTTCAATGAATCTGATGCTTCACGGCGTCGACTCTCCCCAGTTTTTTTACACAGATACCCTCTCAAAGGCATTCACCCAAGCGCAGGAATACGATGTCATCCTTATGAACCCGCCTTTCAAAGGGGCGGTGGACGAGGATGATGTCAACGACACACTTCCCAAGAATACGACAAAGACCGAGCTACTTTTTCCACATCTTGTCCTGCGTGCCTTGGATATGGGTGGAAGGGCGGCGGTAATTGTTCCTGACGGGGTGTTGTTTGGAAGCAGTAAAGCTCATGTTGCCCTGCGTACGAAGCTCGTTGAAGAGAACAGGTTGGATGGTGTTATTTCAATGCCCAGTGGGGTGTTTAAGCCATATGCAGGCGTTTCAACCGCCGTAGTCTTTTTTACAAAAGGTGCTAAGACCGAGCGGATTTGGTTCTATGACATGGCACATGATGGGTTCTCGATGGATGACAAACGGCAGCCTACACCAGACCAAAATGATATTCCGGACATCTTGGATTGTTGGCGCAACCGGCACAATAAAGAGTTTCAAGAGAAGCGCGAGCAACGCCTGAAGGAACTTGAGGGCCATGTTGCACCGCTGAAAACCAAAAGACTCAAGATACAAGGAGAAATACATCGGCTCACATTTGAGGCTGCAACCGCTGCCGATGAAGATTATGAACCTCGCAAGATTCTGGACGCTGATCAGGTAGTACTGACCCAATTGGAAAAACAGATAGAACCGCTGCAAACTGAGATAGAACAATTGAACCGCCAGTTCTGGGTTGATAAAAAGCAGATAAAGGATAAAAAGTACGACCTATCTGCCAGCCGGTATCGACAAACACAAGCGGATGAACAATTTTATGAGTCTCCTCGAATTACTTATGAGAGATTATTGAAATTAGAACAATTAATGATTAATGAAATCCAAGGTTCGTGATTTATCATGATGGTAACTATAGGTGATATATTTTCCATCGAAAAAGGGCATAAAGCACTTCAAGTTCATAATTCCCCTCAAGATGGGAAATATCGTTATATCCAAATAGAGGATTTACGCGATAATTCCGATAGACATTATGTTTCCGATGATACGGGCTCTTTTGCATCAAAAAAAGATATATTAATTGCGTGGGATGGTGCAAACGCTGGTACAGTAAGTTGGGGATTAGAGGGGTATGCCGGGAGTACTATTGCAATCCTCAAACCAACCATCGAAAAGGAAGTGTATACTCCCTATTTCGGTTATTTTTTACGTTCCAAATTCAGAGAGATTCAAACGAATACTTCAGGAGCTACTATTCCACACGTTCAACGATACTATCTCGATAATTTAACACTTGAAAAACCTGAATACATTGAGCAAAAAAGGATTGCTGGAATTCTGGAAAAATCAGACAGACTGAGGCGATTACGTAAATATGCCCGCGAATTGAGCGATACCTATCTACAGTCGTTATTTATGGAAATGTTTGGCGATGAAACCAAGTGTCAAATAGATGATTTTGATACTTTACTTTTAGAAAAGCCGAAAAACGGTTTGTATTTGGCTAGTGACTATTATGGCAGTGGTTTTCCAATAATCAGGATTACGGATTTTTATGACGGAATATTAAGTCCCCCTTTTCAATTAAAAAGGGTGAATGCTTCTTTAGAAGATTCCAGGAATTTTTCTACCATCAACGACGACATTTTAATAAATCGTGTGAATAGTCTGGAGTATTTAGGCAAATGTGCTCTTGTTAAAGGTTTAAATGAAACTACACTATTTGAGAGTAATATGATGAGAATCAGGGTAGATAGTAAACGAATATTACCAGTTTATATAGTGAAGTTTCTTTCTTCAAAAAAAGCATATCGACAAATATTCCAACTCGCTAGAAAAGCCGTGAACCAAGCGAGTATAAATCAAGAAGATGTCATGTCATTGCGAATTATTATACCTCCTATGCAACTTCAACAGAAGTTCACTAAAATGGTACAAATATTTGAACGCTTACAATCCCAACAACAAGAAGCGGAACGCCAGACAGAGCACCTTTTTCAGACACTGTTACATCACGCATTTAACGGGGAATTGAATTGAGAATAGTAATAATGTCGTGGATGGAAGGATGGCATAAATGAGTCAACATGATTTCACACAGATTTTCAACCTATACCCTGCTCTTATTCAGCAAATGCCAGACGTCTTTACCAGCCATGAATTCATACTTCGGTTGGCGCAACAGCATCAGGCTCTGTACATCGAAGCGTTACACGCCTATCACCACTTACCGAACACTCAAAATCCCACTCCATTTATGACGGTACACGGAATCCTTGCCAAGCGACTCAATGCTTTTCCACAGCTTGTAACCCATTTGGGAGAAGTTGAGAGTATTGATATTTTCACACAAGAGAACAGATGCGCCCAGTGGCAGAGAGTCCAACCCACCAGATAACTCGATGATCTTCAATACCTGACTTGTTATTGCCTAGATTAATTTTTGGGACAAAGGTCACCGGTAGGTGTTCATGGAGAACGCAAAATGAAACGTGAAGCCTGTCTGCTATTAGGTAAGGCGTGTGATTCTATCACCTTGAGCATTGAATTCTTCAACCGGCCACATGATATTGGTCGTGCGACTGCGACACTCATCCTGCTCGACCACGCTTTTGAAATGTTACTTAAAGCGAGCCCAATTGATTGCGGAGGCCATATTAACTGCTGCTACGAGGTAACAAGTGGTAGCGTTACTGGGGGCAGGTCATAGCAAGTATTATTAGTCAGGTAAAACCTGTGAAAATGAATAAAAGTGACTGGACCTTTCTTAATGTAGAAATATACAATGAATTCGTGATTCGAATATCAGGAGGAAAGGGAGGTATTATATGAATCTTTTTATCACTTGGTCAGGAGACCTGAGCAAAGAGCTAGGACAACAATTCAAGGAATGGCTTCCTCCCGTGCTACAATCGGTTAAGCCATACTTTTCCCCGCATGATATTAAAAAGGGAGATAAGTGGTTTTCCGATGTGTCAACGCAACTTAACGATACAAGTTTTGGGATAGCCATGATGACTCCAGAGAATCTTGAAAACTCGTGGATTATGTTCGAGGCTGGTGCATGTGCAAAGAAAACAGGCATTGGAAAGTTCTGTCCAATCCTGTTTGATGTACGACCTGTTGATTTAAAAGGGCCGCTTGCCGAGTTACAAGCATGTACCTTCGAGAAAAATGAAGTAAAACTTTTAGTGGATTCGTTGAATCAATCGTGCGAGGTACCCTTAAACGCTGGCCTCGTTGAAAGGTGCTTTGATACGTACTGGCCTGACCTTGAAAAAAGGGTCGGGCAGGTTAAGGCGAAGTTCCAGAATAAGACTCCTATACAAGAAAGATCAGTTAATGAACTTCTAGAAGAGATTTTAATGCGTGTAAGGGGGTTAGGTATGACGGTTGGAGGCTCCGGCTCAGGCGAGATAAATTCACGTGTTGTGGGTGATTTGAATACTATATATTTCTACGTTGTTGATGCTTACAACAAACGTGACTGGTTTACTTTGGGTAGTGTTCTTGAACAATTGTACATGCCAATAAGTTTCATTGCCAACCAGTCAAATATGAATTTCGATAGGCCCGAAGTGAAGCGAGAGGTTGAAGGGACAACGGAATAATTACGTGTGTAATTTTGAGCCCTGTGGGGATTAAAAAGAGGTACAAAATGACGAACGATAAATTAAGGCCTGCAGAACTGTTGCTTGGTGCTAAATTAGACGGCGGTTGGGTGGTGACCTCCAAAATAAGCAAATCGAGTGTTGATAGTAGGTATTTATCGGTGTGCTATCGAGTGGAGCGTAAAGACGATAAAAAGAAAGCGTTTCTGAAAGTGTTAGATTACACACTGGCAATGGAGCAACCGGATCCGTCAAAGGCATTGCATGAACTGACCGAGGCATTTGATGCGGAACGTGAAATATTAAGTCAATGTAAAGGGTCACGATTGCATAGAGTTGCGTTCAGCATCGCTGATGGAACATTCAACGTAGAAGGTTTCGGTGTTTTTGGAAAAGTATCTTATCTGATCTTTGATTCAGCTGATGGGGATATAAGAAAACAAAAAGAGCTTTGGCAGGATCTAGATTTGGCTTGGTGTTTAAGATCATTGCATCAATCGGCGGTGGGACTTATGGAATTGCATGGTCTGGGCATCGCCCATCAAGATTTGAAACCATCGAAGATTTTGGTTTTTAACGATTCGGGTTGTAAGGTATCAGACTTGGAGAGGGCTTCTCATAAATATGTTGAAGCATCCGAAAAGGGCAACTTCAAACTTTCGATAGGGTATATGGCACCGGAGCAGTGGTATGGTTGGCACTTTAAGAACGACCACACTGACCGGTTCATGAGTGACATATATCAGTTGGGAAGTTTAATTTTCTTCTTTTTCATTGGGTGTTCCGCGACACAAGCGATCGATATGAAGTTATCTAAGAATAATGCCAAATCGTTTACGAAGGTCAATTTCGAGGAAGACCTTCCGTATATAAAACAAGCATTTGGTGAGGTGCTTTTTGACCTCAAGAAACGTTTGGATGAATTGGATCCAAGACAAAGCGATGAAATACTCGAGCTAGCCGCCGAGCTTTGTGAACCTGATCCCAGATTACGTGGGGACAAAAAGGTTCTGGCTTATGTGCATGTGCCTCGATATGATTTGCAGAGATATGTTTCACGCTTCAATATATTAGCCAGAAGAGCAGAGTTGAGATTGATATGAACAAAACAATTGATGAAAAAGAAAGGAAAACTATCCCAAGATTTCTAGACTATTTTACTGCTAGTACTTTCGGATTGTTGAGAGCAATCAAAATAGGATCTTTGTATGACGGGGGAGTTGTTACTAATCAAACGAAAATCGGATGGACAACGAGCCATAATCTATTCAATGCTGTGGATCTAGTAGCCGAGGCTATAGTGACAAAAGATTTTATTTCAGAAGACGCTTTTAATGCAGCACAATTCATTAATAGGAATCCCAAGAGTTCCTGGTTCATGACTAAGTTAGCCAATCACTATTTGGAAGGAACGGCGATCGATGCTCCAGAACTGAAAACTGTTGAGACCTATCAACTGAAAATCTCAAAAATAAGAAGTTTTCTCGACATATACCCAGGTAATCCTGTGGCGTGGTCAGATCTTGCTTTAAGTTATGCGACTTTAGGATTAAGAACTAAAGCAACAAAATCGATGGCAATAGCGTTGCAACTCGGGGAGAATAATCGATTCGTACTGAGATCAGCTGCTGGATGCTTCATCTTCAATAATGAGCCGGACAGGGCTATCCACACTTTAAATAAGTCTGACCTAGGGTCGATTGATCCTTGGATTGCGTCAGCCATCGTTGCGATCGCAGACGGTTATAATTTGAAAAGCAGGCATTTAAGGACTGCCAAGGCACTATCCGGAGAAACTGGACTTTCTGATTTCTCACGAAGCGAGTTGAACGCTTCTCTAGCAACAATGGAGATTAAATCAGGGAGTAACAAGGAGGCAAGGAGGTTGTTTAAGCGCAGCCTTATCGATCCAACCGAAAACGCGCTAGCCCAAGCTGAATATATGAAAAAAGCTATAGGATTGGATTCCTCTTTGATTGATGATGGTAGAAAAAAGGTTTATGTTCCATTTGAGGCCAACACAATTCGGTACTATTTTGAGGGTAAATATCGGGAGTGTTTGGAAGCGGCAAACTCCTGGGCTTCCTTCGACTCTATAAACCCGGATCCAGTAATAATATCGTCTTTTGTGGCGTCAACGTGCCTTGAAGATGCAGAGGGCGCTATTGACATCATCATGAAAGCTACACCGGCGCAAAAAGAAAACCTGAGCGTTGCCAATAACATGATATTCTCGCTGATTGAAAAAGGAGAACTTCGTAAGGGCGTCTATTTACTCAACAAGCTTGATATATCAGTGGCACGCGATGATGTTAAGCTGATGTTAAAGGCCACTCGGGGTTTTGCGGCTTTTCGATCGAATAGACCAGAGTACGCTCGAGAATTGTACCGCAAAGCAATAACAGGTTTTAAGGATCTTGGAGATAACCGATCCGCGGCCATTGCCAAATACTTCCTCGCACGTGAGGAGAAACGGTTAGCGTCTGATTACGCAGAGGCGCTGGCGGATGAAGTTAAAGAAGAAGTGAAGAGGTATGAAATACCGACGTTTAATATACTAGCTCAAAAATTGTGAAGAGTTGAAACTAGAAAATCTAGGTATATCAGCCTATTAGAGGTTTTTCCGATCTTAGGAAATTAGATCCTTGCTAATCTTTTGCTAATCCATTTGGCAGATTGGGACAATATTTTATAATAAATGACGGACAAATAATCTCTAATTTAGTTACAAACTAATACGTGGTACTGTAAGAGAACTCTAAAAAGAACAAGCCTGCACGAATTCCTAAACCGCGTGTCGGGCATTTTGACGTTAATGGATATTTCAGTCTTTGAGAGCCATCAATACGGTATATGTTGAGCCACCCTCTCGGTAGAATTGAGCCACGATGTTGGTGGTTGAGCCATCAGAGAGTGATTCTCTGATGGCTCAATTTG
>Ga0182017_10002189_pt1 | contig 14909 bp, 12 predicted proteins | sample 712E3DmetaG_FD_120492 | JGI IMG/M metagenome (GOLD analysis project Ga0182017, IMG submission 120492) | Permafrost microbial communities from Stordalen Mire, Sweden - 712E3D metaG | ecosystem: Environmental > Terrestrial > Soil > Wetlands > Permafrost | place: Sweden: Stordalen | collected... | reverse complement strand
TAGGGCTCGACCTCCTGGACATTTCCCACGCGGTCCGTCAGATACTTGTATAGGTTGCGGGACGGGATGACGAGGGTCCCAGCAGCAACCAGCCCGGAACTCAAGAGCATCAACATCTTGTTCATGGAGCGATGGCTGGAAGAGATATTGCCCGTCTCCCACTCGACCACAATCGGACCGTCCGGCCCCGCGATCACGGCGTCGAAATCGCCAACATGCTGGCCCAGAGCATTCTTGGCCTTGCCCTCGATTGCCCAGCCCTTGTCCCTGAGATGTTGGACGAACTCCCTCTTGATGGGCAGGACTCCGTTACCCTCTCCCCGCTTCTTCCCGCTCTCCGGGTAGATCGTGAAGGATCTGCTCCCAGGCGGCCAGCAGCACCGCGAGACCGCCTCATGGATGGTCTTCCGAGTCCGCTTCCAGTGCCGGGATTTCGCGTATGGACCGCGACTCAAGAGGGTCTCAACCCGCACGATCCTCACGGCGCCTCCCGATAGAGCCTCCGCAGGAAACGTATCGGGTCTATTCCCAGCGCTCGGGCAACCTCACGAAACTCCAGTACGTCGAGCCGCCGCTCGCCGCGCTCGAACTTGGAGACGAACGATTGCGGCCGCTTCAAACGGGCAGCCAATTCGTATTGCGTGAGGCCAGCGCGCTTCCTAGCCTCGACCAGAAATCCCCGAAACCTCTTTGACGCTTCGTTCCCCACGTTATGTGGCCTGAAGGGAACAAGCATAGAACCGAATGTGGGATAATCCCAAAACGGGTTCTGCATCGCGCCAGGGAGGCGTCCCCCAAAACACCACCGCCCGGCCCCTTTCGGGGCCGGGCGGTGGGTAATGCAGAGTTGCAGTGAAACCTACGCCGTGCGCTGGGTCTCGCTCTTGTCGCCGCTGATGGCCGCCTGCGCCGCGGCCAGCCGGGCGATCGGCACACGGTACGGGGAGCAGGAGACGTAGTTCATGCCCACCCGGTAGCAGAACTCCACCGAGCTTGGCTCGCCGCCGTGCTCGCCGCAGATCCCGATTTCCAGGTCCGGACGGGTCTGGCGGCCCAGTTTCACCGCCATTTGCACCAGCTTGCCCACGCCTTCCTGGTCCAGGACGGCGAACGGGTCCGCCGGGAACAGCTTCAGGTCCTGGTACACCTTCGAGAATCGAACGTAATCGTCGCGCGAAATGCCTAGCGTGGTCTGCGTCAGGTCGTTGGTGCCGAAGCTGAAGAACTCGGCCTCCTTGGCCACCTGGTCGGCCGTCAGCGCCGCCCGCGGGATCTCGATCATGGTCCCGACCATGTACTTCTGGTCCTTCATGCCCGCCTTGCCGAGCACCTCTTCGGCCACCTTCACCACAATGGCCTTCTGGTTCTCCAGCTCCTTCACGCTGCCAATCAGCGGGATCATGACTTCGGGAATGACCTTGGCGCCCTTCTTGGCCGCCACCACCACGGCTTCGAAAATGGCCCGCGCCTGCATCTCGGTGATCTCGGGATAGAGAATCCCCAGACGGCAGCCGCGCAACCCCAGCATCGGGTTGAACTCATGCAGCTCTTCGACGCGGTGCAGCAGCTCGGGCACCCGCTTCTTCAACTCCGCCACGGTGACGTTATACCGAGCCGCCATTTCCTTCTTGGCCTTGGCGTCGAGGTGGGGCAGCCTCGCCAAGTCCACCATCAACTCCTCGCGCTTGGGCAGGAACTCGTGCAGCGGCGGGTCCAGCGTGCGGATCACCACCGGGAATCCGTCCATGGCCTTGAACAGCCCGGCGAAGTCCCGGCGCTGCATCGGAAGCAGTTTCAGGAGGGCCTTGCGGCGGCTCTTCTCGTCCCGGGCCATAATCATGGCCTGCATATGCTCGATGCGGTCCTCGGCGAAGAACATGTGCTCGGTACGGCACAGTCCGATGCCCTCGGCTCCGAACGCGCGGGCCGCCTTGGCGTCGCGCGGGATGTCGGCATTGGCGCGCACGCCGAATTTGCCGCGGAACTCGTCCGCCCAGCCCATGAAGCTCGCCAGCGCGCCCGAACGCGGGTCGGGATCGGCGGTTTGCGCCTGCCCCGCGAACACCTCGCCGGTCGAGCCGTCCAGCGACAGCCAGTCGCCTTCCTTCAGCGAAACGGTCGTGCCGCCGGCAAGCGTGACCGTGATCTGCTTCTTGTGCTCGTCGACGGAGATGGCGCCGGCGCCCGCCACGCACGGGATTCCCATGCCGCGGGCTACCACCGCCGCGTGGCTGGTCATGCCGCCGCGGGAGGTCAGAATGCCCTTGGCCACTTCCATGCCGTGGATGTCGTCGGGAACCGTCTCGGCCCGAACCAGGATCACCGGGCTCGCCGTTGCCGCCACCACCGCATCATCGGCGGTGAAGACCACCTTGCCCACCGCCGCGCCGGGCGAAGCCGGCAGACCGACCGCGAGCTTCTGCAGCGCCTTGCGCGACTCGGGCACGATCACCGGGTGCAGGAGCTGATCCAATTGCTGAGGATCGACGCGCAGCACCGCTTCCTTCTTGGTGATGAGGCCCTCGCCTACCATGTCCACCGCGATCTTCACGGCGGCCGGGCCGGTGCGCTTGCCGTTGCGGGTTTGCAGCATATACAGCTTGCCGTCCTGGACCGTGAACTCGAAATCCTGGATGTCGCGGTAATGCTTCTCGAGGCTGCTGGTGATCTCGCGGAGCTGCTTATAGACCGCGGGCATGAGCGTTTCGAGCTCGGTGATCGGGTGCGGCGTGCGGATGCCCGCCACCACATCTTCGCCCTGCGCGTTGGTCAGGAACTCGCCGTAAAACTCCTTGGCGCCGGTGGCCGGGTTGCGGGTGAAGCCCACGCCGGTGGCCGAAGTTTCGCCCAGGTTGCCGAACACCATCGCCTGCACGTTCACCGCGGTGCCCAGATCGTCGGGGATCTTATTCATCTTGCGGTAATACGCGGCCCGCGGGTTGAACCAGGAGCGAAATACCGCCTCGATGGCCATCTTGAGCTGCTCGCGAGCGGCCTGCGGGAACGGCTTGCCGGTCTTCTTCTGCACCACCTGCTTGTATTCGGCGATGACGGCCTGGAGATCGGCGGCGGTCAGGTCGGTGTCGAGCTTCGCCTTCACCTTCTTCTTGCGGCCGTCCAGAACGTGGTCGAATTCGCTCTTGGGGATCTCCAGCACCACGTTGCCGAACATCTGGATGAACCGGCGGTAACAGTCGGCGGCGAAGCGCGGGTTGTTGGTGCGCCCCTCGACCGCCTTCACCGCCTGGTCGTTCAGCCCCAGGTTCAGGATGGTATCCATCATGCCGGGCATCGAGAACTTGGCGCCCGAGCGGACGCTGACCAGCAGCGGGTTGGCCGTGTCGCCGAGCTTCTGGCCCATGCGGCCTTCCAGCACCGCCAGCGCCTGATCGATCTGCTTCTCGATCTCGGCCGGGACCTGGTAGTTGTTCTGGAAGTAGATGTTGCAGACTTCCGTCGAAATCGTGAACCCGGGCGGCACTGGCACGCCGGCGCGCGACATCTCTGCCAGGCCCGCGCCCTTCCCGCCCAGGACATCCTTCATGGTTCCGCTGCCGTCGGCCGTGCCACCGCCGAACGCATAAACGTATTTGCTCATAAAGCTCTAGTTATCTCCTCTGACTACTTGTGATGTGACTATTTCCGAGAAATCGGCGATGGCCGAAGACTCCTTCAACAGGTTGTGTAACAGGGTGAGCCGGTTCCGCCGTATCTGGGGATCCGGTGCGTTCACCAATACTTTGTCGAAAAACAGATCCACCCGCGGCCGCAGGGAGGCGATCGCCTCGAGCGCCGCCTGGTATTCCTTCTTCTTCCGGAATCGCTTGACCTGGCGGCGCAGCCGCTCGAAGGCCTGGAACAGATCGGCTTCCGGGCCGGGTTCCAGCAGGGCGGCATCGATGGCGGACGGCGCCTGCCCGACCTCGATCTCCGCCTGCTTCAGGATGTTCTCGATGCGCTTGAAGCTGGCCGCCAGCGGCTCGAAATCCTCCGTCGGCCGCACCGCCTGGATGGCCGCCAACCGGCTCTCGACATCGGGCAAGTCGTCCCAGCCGGCGGCCAGGACGGCGTTGACCTCGTCGTAGCGGAATCCGCGAATGTCCTTGAAGTAATACTTGATGCGGTCCAGGAAGAACTCCGCCAGCGCGGGGTCCTTGCCGATCAGCTTGCCCAGCGGCAGCGACAGCTTCCCTTCCACCAGGATCTTGACCACGCCCTGAGCCGCGCGGCGCAGCGCGAACGGGTCGCGCGAGCCGCTGGGAATCAGGCCAACGCGGAAGCAGCCTTGCAAGGTATCAAGCTTGTCGCCGAGCGCCACCAGGCGGCCCACCGGCGTCGCGGGGATTCCATCCTCCATGCCGGCCGGCTTGTAGTGCTCGTAGATGGCCCGCCAGACTTCCTCGGGTTCGCCCTGCGCCCGCGCGTACAATCCGCCCATGACGCCCTGAAGCTCGGTCAGCTCTTTCACCATGTCGGTGGTGAGGTCGCACTTGCACAGCTCCGCGGCGCGCAACGCCTCCGGCGAGCCTCCCAACTTCCGCACCAGCTTCACAACTCGCTTGGTCTTATCGAGATACGATCCTAACTTCGTCTGAAACGTGACGTGGGCCAGGTCCGCCACACGGTCGGCCAGCTTCCTGCGCTGATCGACATTCCAGAAGAACCGGGCATCGTTAAACCGCGCCCGAAGCACCCGCTCGTTGCCCTTCCTCACCAGCCCCTCGGGGTCCGCGCTGGTATTCATCACCGCGACAAACTGCGGCGCCAGATGGCCCTCGGCGTCCTCCACCGAGAAGTACTTCTGGTGATGCCGCATTACCGTCACCAGCACCTCCTCGGGCAGCTTCAGGAACTCCGGATCGAAACCGCCCAGGATCGGCGTGGGGTATTCGGTGATGTAGACCAGCGTGTCGAGCAGCGCGGCATCGGGTTTGACCTTCACACCCAGCGCGGCGATCCCGTCTTCGATCCTGCTGCGGCGCTCGGCGGCCGAAACCAGGACGAAGTTTTCCTTGAGGACTTGCTCGTAACTCGCACAAGTGACTGTGAGATCCCGTTTGGCAGGCGGAACCGCCTGCCCCACACTCGTGGCGCAGGCGGTTCCGCCTGCGTCTCCTAGCTGCCGGTGTCCACGGGTGCAATCGCCCGAGCCAACTCCCGCCACTTCGAAGGGAACGATCTGGTCGCCAAGCAACGCTACCAGCCATCGAATAGGCCGGATGAACCGCGGCCCGCCCTTCCCGGTCCAGTACATGGTCTTGGGAAAGTGGATCTTCAAGATCAGTTCCGGCAGGGCGGCCGCCAGGATCTCGCGTGTTCCGCGACCGGCGGTTTTCCTGCGGAAGCAGACATACTCGCCACGGGCAGTCGTTTCGACTTCCAGCGCCGAGACTTCAACTCCCATCTTTCGCGCGAACCCCAGGGCCGCGCCCGTCGGCTGGCCGTCTTTGAAAGCCGCGGCTTTGGGCGGGCCCGAGACCAGTTCTTCGGAATCGGCCTGGCGGACCGGGAGCCCCTCGGCGCGAAGCACCAGGCGTCGCGGCGTGGCATCGGTCCCGATCACGGAGGCCGAGAGCCGGTTCTGATCCAGCAGTTCCTGAAACAGCGACTGCAAGTGCTCCAGCGCCGGCGCGATCATCCAGTCGGGGACTTCTTCGGTCCCGATCTCCAGCAGGAAAGGCAGGCTCATTGGACCACCTCCGCGCCGCTCTGATCCACCCAGCACTGGGCCGCGCCCAGCGCCAGCTTGCGCACCCGCCCGATCACCCCCACCCGCTCGGTCACGCTGATGGCCCCGCGCGAGTCCAGCAGGTTGAACAGATGCGAGCACTTGAGCACCTGGTCGTAGGCCGGCAGGACCGGGAAGCGCTTCTTGTCGGGGTAGTCCTTGTAAGCGTCCAGAAGCCGCTGGCATTCCTTCTCGTGCAGCTCGAACAGCTTCCAGAGCGTGGCCACGTCGGCCATCTCGAAGTTGTAGACCGAGAACTGGACCTCGTCGGCCAGCCGCACGTCGCCGTAGCTCACTCCCGGAGCCCACTCGATGTCGTAGACGCTGTCTTTCCCCTGGAGGAAGGCGGTGAGCCGCTCCAGGCCGTAGGTCAACTCGGCGGGCACCAGGTCCAGGTCGATCCCGCCGCACTGCTGGAAGTAGGTGAACTGGGTGATCTCGAGCCCGTCCAGCATCACCTGCCAGCCGATCCCCCAGGCCCCCAGCGTGGGCGACTCCCAGTTGTCTTCCTCGAACTTGATGTCGTGCTTGCGAAGGTCGATGCCAATGGCTTCCAGGCTGGCCAGGTACTGATCGATCACGTCGGCCGGCGAAGGCTTCAGGATCACCTGAAGCTGCGAATGCTTGTAGAGGCGGTTGGGGTTCTCCCCGTAGCGGCCGTCGGCGGGGCGCCGGCTGGGCTGCACGTAGGCCACGCGGTAGGGCTTGGGACCCAGCACCCGCAGGAAAGTCTCCGGGGCCATCGTTCCCGCCCCGACTTCCAGATCGTACGGTTCCTGAACGATCGCGCCGCGATCGCTCCAGTAGTTCTTCAACTTGAAGAGGACCTGCTGAAAAGAATCCATCGCCTATATCGTTTCCAGGACGGGCACGGTTACCAGTTTTCGCTCGACATGTTCCTCGATGGCGCGGACCAGAAAACGCCGCAAGTCCGCGGCCCTCGCCCGGCTCCACTCCCGCTCCGGCAACTGAGCGATGGGCGTGCGCAGCATCTCTTCGGCGATGGCCCGCGATTCGCTCGCCACCCGCAACTCCGGAAGAAACCCGGAGAGCTTCACCGCCAGAGCGTGAAGTACGCGATCGACTGCCACACGCCATCGGCTCGCTTCGCCCGAAGGTGTTCCAGAACCGCCAGCAGCAGCCGGAAAAACAGCTCGCTCGGCTCTGCCGGGGGGAGGAGTTGCTCGGCCACTTCCGCCATGTAATCCAGGGCAACGCCAGCCGAATAATCGGAGGCCAGCGCGAACTGCGAGGTAATCAGCTCGCAGGAATCCAGGCTGACCAGCTCCCTGGTTTCGCGCTGGAAATAAAACATCCTGACGTGTGAGAGCCTCTCCAAACCGCTGCCGAAAACGCTCTTCGGCCTCCGCGCCCGCTTGGCCACGCCCCGCAGTTTTCCCGCATCTCGCGCTAGGAAGCTGACAACCAGGTCCGCTTCCTTGAGCGGGTAGGTTCTGAGAACGAGAGCCTCGCTGACACGAGCCGGCACACGCGGAAACTTCAGGGTAGCACAGGAGGGCGGCCTTCAGGCCGCGCCGGGCTTGAGCCCGGCTCGTAAGTTGCTAAGCTGGATTCTATGATCGCCCCGGATTCCCCCGCGCCCGTCGCCGAACTGGTCGCCACCTTGAGCGACGGAACCAAGGTCAAGCGGCGCCTCCTGCGCATGCGCGCCTGCAACGAGAAAGACGCCAAGGGCAAGCTCTGCGCCGGGCACTTGAAGCGCTGGTATTTCTTCGGAGACGAGGTCAAGAAGCAGTATGGCGACGATGCCGAGATCTACCGCTGTGAGCGCTGCAAGACGCTGTACCTGCCCAACCCCCAGGAGCCGCCCCGCTCCGGCACCCTGTGCTGGTGACAAAGGCTGAATGCCTGTCCGTGGCACAGGCCTTCAGCCTGTGGTTAGCGCAAAAAAAGACCGCATCGGGTTTGAAGTTGCCCGATGCGGTTCGCCCCTGGCTGGGCCGGGATCTGGCCTCGGGCTGTCTGGGATTCTCTTACCCGCTTCGCGTTACATTCCTGGCGAGGCCCGCGTCCAATGGTTCCTCCCATGAATGCCAGACAGTCACCGCAACCCGTTGATCCCTGGTAAGAGTGTGCAGATCGTCAGAATTAGGCCGTTCCGTTAATCCACAAAAAAACCCTCTGTTGCAACCTGCAATCGGAAAGTGAGGGGCACATCATTTAAACATCGGCTCCCGCAAGCACGCTGTCCAATCTTAAGCCGCCTCACCACCTCTTGCTTGTTGCAGCAGAGGGCAGGTTCAAAGAACTACTCCATCAATTCAGCATCATATGTAGCATGTGGAGCGCCAGCAGTCCAGGTGCGTAAGCGATTGAAAACACAGATGCGGGAATCGTGCGGCACCCCGGCCGCGTGGCGCGGAGGTGCGGAGGGTGTGTCACTATGACACAATCGAACCCAATGGGCGCTCTCCGAGTGGTTTTAACCGTTCTGCTGACCGCAGGCGCCTTGTTTCCACTCCAACCGGACGACAGCTTTCTGGTCGCCGGCGAACACCCCCTGCTGTTCCTGCGCCCGCAGCGCCTCCGTCTGCTGCGTCGGGAGCGCGAGCGCCACTCCGCGCGCTGGCAGCAGTTCGAGGCGCTGATGGCGGGCCACGCCGCCATGCCCGAGCCTGGTTTCGCGCTGGCCCTCTACTACCAAGTGGCCGGCGACGACGCCGCGGGACGCCGCGCCATCGAGTGGGCGCTCTCTTCCGGAAGCGACCTGCGCCAACTCGCGCTGGTCTTCGACTGGTGTCAGCCCCTGCTCAACGAATCGCAAGTGGCAGCGCTGGCCGCCAAGCTCGAGCGCGCCCTCGCCCCGCACCCGCGTGTGCTTACGGTCTCCGAGGCCCGCTCGCGCGCGCTCGCCGCGACCGTTCTCGCCATCCGCGCTCCCCAAGTCTCCGCCCGCGAGCTCGAGAGCCTGGTTCAGAAGTGGTGGCGCGGCGAGATCGTGCCTGCCGTCGAAAACGGGCGAAATGCCCTCCCCCGGTCCGAAACCTACGCCCTGTTCGAAATGCTCCATGCCGTTCGCGACAACCTCAACATCGACCTGCGCGAATCGCTCCGGGCGTTCTTCATGCAACTGCCTATCTGCCACCTGCTGAGCTACTACCCCGCCTCCTATCCGGCTGCGGAAAACGAGTTCCGCATCCCGGCCGCGAAGGGGGCCGAGCCCGATCTCTCGATGGCGGCCATGTCGCGCGCCGCCGAGCTGGCCATGGTGGCCTACGACAACAACGCCGTCGAGAACCAGTACGTGCAGGGCTGGGCGATGCACGACCATTTCCTGCTGCGCGGCCCGCTCGGCATTCCCTACGAATTCCTATGGGCCAACCCGTACCAGCCGGGACTGAGTTACTACAACCTCCCGCTGGTGGTCCACGACCAGATTCTCGGCCGCCTTTTCCTGCGCTCCCGGTGGAGCGACGACGCCGTCTGGCTTGGCTACTTCGAAGGCCAACTCCAAACGTTTTCGGAGGGCGAAATGAAGGTCTTACCGCTCGGCGGCGCCGCGGAGCCGATGCAGTTCGGCGATACGGCAGTGGTAGCCGCCAGCCGGTTCGTCGTCAAGCAGGATGCCACCGCGGTCTTTGTGGTCGGGCTCGCGCCCTCGCAGGCCTACGATGTCGAGCCGGACGCACAGGAGTTGTTCGAAGCGCGAACCGACCCCGGGGGCATCTTGGAATTGAAGTTTCCGAACGCCTTCAGCGGCGGCATCCGCATACGCCGCGTAGCGCCTCCGTCACCCAAGACTTAAGCCGTATTACCGGCTGATTCTGCGGCGGAGGAGTGCGGCCATTCCGAAAAGGCCCATACCCAGCAATCCGAGGCTGGCAGGCTCCGGTACCGAAGCGCCCTGAGTGCCTAGAATCTGGAACGTCTCGGAACGGGTGCAGGGGCCATGACAGGCGTAGCCGTTCAGCTCAGCCAGGTGTCCGAGATCTGAATTCTGCCATGCGTCGGAGGGGCCGTCGCTCTGGTCCCAGTAAATGGGGTTACCACCGGGCTCAACCGCGTTTGCGAGCTGGAGCCAGTACGTACCCGCGCCCAGAGAAACACTCGGAATCGAAAAGCTCACGGAGTCGATGGTATACCCATAGCCGTTTGTTTCGATGAAACTCTGGGTTGTAGGCGTCAAGGCGCCAGATGCGTACGTGGTGCCACCGAAGTGAGTGGAGGTGATGAACCAGTCCACAGACGTCAGGTTGCTCCCGAGAAACTCCCACACGACGAAGTTCACGCCCGTGACGGTTGCGGGGCCCGATAATACAAAGGAGTCGGTCACCGAATATCCGAAGTTGATGGTGAAGCCGTCGTCCATGTAGTTGTCGAGCGTCGTAGTGTTGTCATAGAGCGCTGGTACGGCCGAAGCAGGGACCGCCAACAGCATCAAAAGGGTTACCGCAAACGCCACTTGCAGGGTACGCACAGGTTCGTCCTCCGATAACAAGAATTGAATCGAGCCTTGATGTTAACAAGGGTTACATGACTGGTCAAGTGCCAGAACCCAGGAAACGTACTAGTACTCACAAGGCCAAGACCAGGATTCCCGTCTCGCCAGCGTGTCCGGTGGCTCACCACCAGCGCCAAACCAGAAGTGCCGGACGCGTGCGATCAGTAATACCAGTCGCGGATCCTGACTTCGACTCCGCTGCCCTGGAGCGCCTTGGCGAACACGGTGAGGTCGGAGCCCTTGTAGTGGTACGGGTACACGATGGCCGGCTTGAAGGCGCGCACCGCCTCGGCGGCCTCGGCCGGAGGCATTGTGTAAGGCAGGTTCATGCACACGAAGGCCACGTCAATGTTCTTGAGCGCGCGCATCTCCGGAATGTTCCCGGTGTCGCCGGAAAAGTAGAAGCGCTTCCCGCCGTAACTCAGCACGTAGCCCACCCCGCGTTCCTTCTCGTGGAATACCTGGGCGCCGGGCTCGCGCGGGATATTGTAGGCGGCGATCGCCTCGATCCGCCATTTCCCGAACTCTTTGGTCTCGCCGATGCGGATCACCGTGGCCTCGGGAACGCTTTTCGCCACCGCCGCCGGCGCGATGACAACCATGCCCGGCTTGCGGAGTTCAGCCAGCTTCTTGAGATCCAGATGGTCGCCGTGAATGTCGGTGATCAGGATGAGGTCGGCGGGCGGAAGCCCGTCGTAGTTGCCGTCCTTGGTGGGGTCGAGGTAGATAGCCTGGCCAGCGGCCTGGATGAGCGTGGCAGCGTGGCGGATAGGCGTGATTCTCACCGCGCCGCCCGAGGTTTGGAACTCTTCCACGGTGCGCTTCGGTTGGCCGTAAAGCGTAAATCCCAGCAGCAACAAGCAAGCAAGTGCTTTCATTCCTAGAATTGTAGCCCAGCAGCCCGCGGTGCGGGCTAGACTTTCAGTATGGCCGACTCCGATTGGAACCCCGAACTGTACCAAACCAGCCACTCTTTCGTCTGGCAATACGGTCGCGAACTGCTGGCCCTGCTGGCGCCCCAACGGGTCGAACGGATTCTGGACGCCGGGTGCGGCACCGGCCAGTTGACGGCGGAGATCGCGCGCTCGGGGGCCGAGGTGGTGGGCATCGACAGTTCTCCAACCATGCTCGAGCAGGCGCGGAAGAACTACCCGGATCTGCATTTCGAACTCGCCGACGTCGCCGCCCTGGAGTACCGCGAGGAATTCGACGGAGTGTTCTCAAACGCGGCCCTGCATTGGGTGAAGGACGCCGGTGCGGCCGTCGCCTCGATCAGCCGCGCCCTCAAGCCCGGCGGCAGGATGGTCGCGGAGTTCGGCGGCCGGGGGAACGTGCAGCGTCTGCTCGACGCCGCCGGCCTGGCTCTGGAATCGCTCGGCATCCGAGCCGCCGGGAGCCTGAACCCCTGGTACTTCCCAAGCATCGCGGAATATGCGTCCTTGCTGGAGCGGAACGGCCTGGCCGTCACCTACGCCGCGCTGTTCGACCGGATGACCCCGCTGGAGGGCGGCGAGGAGGGAATCGCCTCCTGGCTGGCCATGTTTGGAGGGCCCTTCCGGGATTCGCTCGGCGCCGGACAGTGGGAGGAGTTCGTCCGCCGCACCAAGCAGCACGCGGCGCCACATCTGCTCCGCGAAGGGCAGTGGCTGGCGGACTATCGCCGGATCCGGGTCGTGGCCATCCGGTGAGGCTTCCGCCGAGCCCTCTTTTTCCCCGAACCAGTGAGAGCTTTCTGCGCGGGGCGGCATCTAAGATTCTTGCGTCTTCTTAAGGAGTCCCAATGAAGGTCCTGAATCGACGTGCTTTTTTCCAGGGAGTGGCCACCGCGGCGATCCCTTGGCCCTGCGGCGCCAGACGGCGCTGGCGCTGGAGGCGCCGCTGGGGGCCTCCTCGCCTCCCAGCCAGTTCTTGAGCCATTTCGGGGTCGGCACGGGGCTGATCCGCCGGACCATGGACGCGGCGCTCAGCCGCGGCGGCGACCACTTTCATCGGCGGCGATTCCAACGGCACTACCGGAGATTTCTCCTTCGACCTGATGGGCTTCACCATCGAAAATGGCGAACTCCGCCAGCCCGTCAACGAGATGAACATCTCCGGCAACCACAAGGACCTCTGGAAGCAGCTCGCCGCCACGGGAAGCGACCCGTACCCCTACGGCTCCTGCCGCATCCCGACCCTGCACTTCACCGGCGTCCAGTTCAGCGGGCTGTGATGTAGGATAGGGTTCCAGCCCTGTCCCGGGCGGGCCAGGGTCATGGGCGCCCACGCGGATTGACAAGTACGTCGATCACGGTTACGACATCAACCGGCTCTCCGTTCACGCAGACGGGCCGGTACACCCAGTGCTTCGCGGCTTCGACAGCGGCGGCAGCCAGGAGCGGGTGGCCGCTGACTACTTCCAGCTTCCGCACCTTCCCGTCCTTTCCGATCAGAGCCTTCAGCCGAACGGACGCCGCGGTTTGGAGCTGCCTGGCTTCGGGAGGATAGACGGCCTTGACCCGCCTCCCGCCCGTCGGTGGCCTGGCGATGTCCGGGCATGGGCTCGCGCGCTGCATCGCATCCGGTGCGGTGGCGCGCAACTCAGCCCGTGCCGCGATCCTGGGGCGCGGCGGCGGTGGCGGCGTGCGCCCGACCCTGGACACCACTGCAAGCAGCCCGAGCCCAACCGCCACGGCGAGCCCCCACGCAACCTTCATATGGACATTGGACACCGGTCCCCACGATTCTGTTCCGCCGGGTCGGCCTGTCGCCTAGAGTCCCTTCATCGGGTAGAAGGCGTCGATCTTGAAGTAGATGGCGATCTTCTGTCCCGTGCCCGGTTGTACCACTTCAAGGAGATCGTAACTGTGCCCTTTCCCACGGATCAGCGACTGGGAGCCGGGACGAGGAAATCCCAGGACGGAAACGATGATGTATTCTTCGTGAACATTGACCACTTCGAATGCGGTTTCCTTCGTTTTGCCGTCACCCGTGCTCAGGATCGAGCGAATCAGGGCCGAGGTAACATCGTGGTGGAACTTGGCCTTCTCGCGATTCTCCAAGGCCGCGTATGCGTCGGAGCAGATCGCATGCGCCTCGATGTTTACAAAGCCCTTCTGGATCAAGCCTTCAGCCGCCTTCACGGCCTTGTCGTACTGTTTCTCCTGAACGGCCCGGCGCATCGCAACAACGTCCTTGCTGTCCCCTGTGGGGTCGCAATTGTCGGCCTTCAGGCAGGCGAATCGAAGTGCACGAAAGTCGATTGAGATATCGCCGCTCGTGACCCGCTTTACGAGTTCTCGATACGAAGAATCGTCCGGTTGAGTGCCCGCCGCGCCCGCGGACGAAACTGCCAACAACAATGCGATGACGAAATGCAGCCAAACAGCGCCTGACATTCGGCGTCCCCTCATGACTACGGCTGCGCTCCTTTCAGAGTCAAAGACTACCACTTTCCCGATGAGGAGTGGCCGGTCCTGACCGCGTCGAAGCCGCCCCCCCTCACACCGCCTGCATCTCGGGCGCCGGCTGCTCCTCCAGCAGCTCCAGAAACAATTGCGCGGCGCGGTGGAACTTCTTCCTCCGCTGGTACACAATCCCCAGCGGCCGCACCAACTCGGCTTCCATGGGGATGCCCACCAGGCGGCCCCGCGCGATCTCGGAGCGCAACGCCCGCGCCGGCAGAATGCTGATGCCCGCCCCCAGCGCCACCGCCTCCTCGATCATCTGGATGTTGTCGAAGTGCATGGTGCGGTTCACTTCCACGCCCCACTCCCGCAGGAAGCGCTCGATGCGCAGCCAGATGGGGAGATCCTCGTCGAAGCCCACGAAATCCAGGCCGTCCAGGTCCGTCATCCCCACCACCGACTTGCGCGCCAGCGGATGCGCCGGGGAAGTGGCCACCACCATCTGCTCCTGCCGCCAAGGGAGCACCGCCAGTTCCTTGGTGGCTTCCGGGTAACTGACCAGCCCCAGGTCCGCGCAATCGGTCAGCACCGCTTCGTATACCTTGTCCGGCCTCAGGTATTCCACCTCCAGCCGCGCGTTCGGATACCGCCGCCCGAACTCTTCCTGCAGGTGCGACATCTCCGAAAGCCCCACCGAATAGATCGAAGCCACGCGCACCGTGCCCTCGACCTCTTTCTTCAGCGCCTCCAGCGCGATCTCGAACTCGTCGTGCCGCCGCAGCACGTCCCGGCACAGCGCCGCATACAGCCGCCCCGCCGAGGTCAGCGTGAACGGCCGGGTGGAGCGGTCCAGCAGCGTAACCCCGAGGCGGGTCTCCAGTTCGTGGAGCTGCTGGCTGGCGGCCGACTGGCTTATGCCATTCATGGCCGCCCCCCGGCTCAGGCTCCTGGCTTGCACGATGTCACGGTAAAGACTCAGATGTTCGAAGCTCACGACCACCTCAGACTATCATAAGAGAGTCTTATTTTCAATAGCTACAATTCCCGATTGACTAATGTTCCGCTTTCCGCTATCCTGACTCTAACAGCCCGCCCTCTCGGGGGAGCGAACACCATGAGCGATCAACCAGCTCCTGCCGGTCTACCCGGCCCGCAAGGCCTGTACCACCCCCGCAACGAGCGCGACTCCTGCGGCATCGGCTTTGTGGCCAGCATCAAGGGCGAGAAGTCCCACGATATCATCCTGAAGGGCGTCCAGATCCTGCTCAACCTGGCGCACCGCGGAGCCTGCGGCTGCGATCCCGAGACCGGCGACGGCGCCGGCGTCCTCATC
>Ga0182017_10002188_pt1 | contig 14916 bp, 13 predicted proteins | sample 712E3DmetaG_FD_120492 | JGI IMG/M metagenome (GOLD analysis project Ga0182017, IMG submission 120492) | Permafrost microbial communities from Stordalen Mire, Sweden - 712E3D metaG | ecosystem: Environmental > Terrestrial > Soil > Wetlands > Permafrost | place: Sweden: Stordalen | collected... | reverse complement strand
TGATGGTAAGGCGGCTTCTCACAATACTGCTCACGTCCGCAAGGGCATCGTCTATACCTCTGTGAATGTAGCCCCGATCTCCGCCCAGAATACCCATCATGTTTTTAAGCCCAAGGGTGAGTCTTGTTAGCCCGTGGTGCTTTGCAATGGGAACGTTGATGAAGACATTCGCCGAGAGCGCTTCGTCATAGAGCTCCCATTCTTTCAGAAAAACACCATTTATCTTTACATTTTTGTACCGTTCCCTATCCATCTGTTTGATCTCCACATTGTTCATCCCCTTCAGTATCGGCTGAATGCCGCTATTTTCATAGGATCTGCGGGGATCATTGCAGGGGTTGTCAAAGACCTTCACCCTTTTTGCGCCTGCCTTCAGACATTCTTCAACAATGGTTTTTACAACGATTGGATGGGTAGTGGCGGCATATTCGGGCTTTCTATCCCAGCCGATGTTTGGCTTTACCACAACGATATCGCCCTGTTTCACGAACTGCTGCATGCCACCGACTGCTGAAATCACCTTTCTTGTGATGGCGACATAATCCTGCCCCTCCGAGACGGCAACGAGCGACGGTTCTTTTGCAAACAATGCTTTTGGTATCTGACTGATCAAAAACGATGATAAGGTAAGTTTTAAAAAGTCTCTTCGTTTCATCGTTGGGTCCCCTTACGTGCTTGGCGCCTTTCCTGTTGTAAACACGGTTTCACGACACAATTACAAGGTGTCTTTATTGCTCGTTTCGATAGTCCGGTCGATTTCTTCCTTGAGCGCTGACGGAAGCCCTTTGATGTCGACGCTCAAAAAGCCGCGGACGATAGTCGATGTGGCCTGGTCTTCGCTTAAGCCTCTGGACATGAGGTAATATATTTCTTCCTGCGCGACCTTTCCGACGGCTGCCTCGTGTGACATATCAACGCCTTCTACATGGGCTTCAAGCTGCGGAATAGAATCGATGATGCCGCCCTTGAGAAGAAGACCTTTGCATTCCAAATGAGCCGTTATATCAGGAGCTTCGCCGATGAGATGGCCGCGGTTTATAACGTGAGCGCCGTTGCTTATAGAGCGCTGGATAATCTCTGCGCGGCAGCCAGGTTTCTTCAGGAAGATACGGCCACCGATGTCGAAGTTGGAGCCCGGACTTCCCACGATGATACTATAAAACATTGCCGTTGCGTTATCGCCGACGAGGTGTGTTACGGGGTACATTTGAATGGTACGCACCGGTTTCATGCAAATATAATTGTTGATAAACAACCCTCCTTCCTCCACCCGGGCAACGGAACGGGGACGGACGTCCATTTCTTCGGCCCAGTTGTGGATCATGGTAAAGCTGAGCTTCGCATTCTTCTTGACGAAAAATTCAGAAATACCGACGTGAACACCTCTCTTCATGCGAGGAGATGTGGCGCATCCCGTGATGATATGAAGCTCCGAGCCTTCTTCGGCAATAATGAGATTATGGACGTTCTGCTGCAGGTTTTCTTTATCGAGATATAAACAGGCCTGTATGGGATAGACGCTTTTGCTGCCCGGCAGCGCCCGAATCACATATCCGTCGTGGAGTTCGAGGGCTGCGGACGCAGTATATTTGTCCTGATCTACAGGAACAAGCTTCCAGAAATATTCCTGTACCCAGTCATATTTCTTGAGCGCTTCCGTGACGGGCATGACCTCAATGCCTTCTTCCATGCTGTGACAGTGGACAACCGTTGTATCTTTCTGGAAGTATGTGCCTCCTCTGCCTTTGTCCGTTACATCGAGGCCGGACATGAGAAGACGCTGCTGTTCATTCTCCGGCAGGGCGCATATCTCTTCTTCGGCAAGATATTTATGCGGCACGAAGGACCTGTCATATTGGCTTAAATCTAAATCATCGCCAAAAGTCGCCTTTTTGTCGATTGCCGTCCGGGCCTTTTCCTTCAGTTCTTCTGCGTTGTACATTTTACACACTCCTCGTATCCCAATTTACCAATACATGCTAAAATTTCTCTCGGATTGCCGGCACAGGCAAGAACACCATTATAGAGCACCTGCCCTTTATCCGCAGGAACATAATCGAGAATATATCCTGTGTGGGTAATGACGAGACCCATTTTAGTCCTCTCCCGCCATGTCTGCGCTATTGATTTTGAGGCATCTTTCGAAGAATCCTTTTGGAGCATCCGGGCGATTGTTTTGCCGATGAGGGCCATATTCTCGATATCAACTCCAGACTCGGGTTCGTCAAAGAGCATGAGATCGGGATTCTGCGCTTTGAGCTGTAAAAGCTCCGAGCGTTTGATCTCACCACCGGAAAAGCCCGCATTGACATCCCGTTCGAGGAAATCTGCAAAGTTGAGAGACTTTGCCATCTCTTCGGCGTCGATTTTCTTTTTGGCGCAGATCTCAACCATTTGCCGTATTTTCAAACCATTGATTGTAGGAGGACGTTGATAAGACACGCCGATACCCAGCGCCGCGCGCTCGTTTATGGGCGCGTAAGTGATATCGACGCCCTTAAAGGTTATCTTTCCTTTTTTCACGACATACTGCGGATAGCCCATAATAGTCATGAGAAGGGATGTCTTTCCTGAACCGTTAGGTCCGAAAAGAATATGTGTTTCTCCTGGTTTTACCTCAAGGTCTATGTCCTTGAGCAAAACCTTTCCTGCAAGCTCCACCTGCAAATCTTCTATGAGCAACATCTCGAACCCCCTTGAAAAGTCCTTAAAACTGATTTCAATGTAATTATTCTATTTCCTTTGTCAAGAGTCAAAGTATAATAGGTATAATATGAGAGTACAACCTAAAACCTAAAATTGAAAACGAAAAGTGAGTCTATGGATAAGGGCATACTTGATAAACAATGCGCCCACTGGGATGATAAATTCTCCAATTTTTCCGATATGTTTGGAAAGAATGAAAGCGAGACCGCTTGGAGAGCGCTGGAGATTTTTCAAAGAGAAGGGGTAAAGAATGTCCTTGAACTCGGTGGAGGGCAGGGCCGGGATACGATCTATTTCGCAAAAAACGGCCTTTATGTAAATGTACTTGAATATACAGAAAAGGGTGTGCAGATCATCGGCGAAAATGCCGGACAGTCAGGCCTTGCAGAGTATGTTTCGGCTGTACGTCATGATCTCAGAGAGCCTTTACCTTTTCATGGAGAATCCTTTGATGGATGCTATGCCCATCAGGTGTTGTGCATGGCCCTCACGACGGCAGACCTTAGATTTCTTTCAAATGAGGTATGGCGGGTTTTAAGGCCGGACGGTATTTTTCTCTACACTGTGCGAAATACCGATGATCCACGCTTTCGCCAAGGGGTGCATCGGGGAGAAGATATGTATGAAACGAAGGGGGAATTCATAGTCCATTTTTTTAGCAGAGAAAAGATTGAAGAGCTCGCACAGGGTTTTAAGGTCCTGAAGATTGAGCAATGCGAGGAAGGCAGCCTCCCGCGAAGACTCTTTCGGGTGTCATTGAAAAAGGAATAGGATGCTGGTCTCGGTATGGCCATTCAAAGGATGGAACAATCAAACCGGGCGCTGTCACACCCTTGATCTCAAGACCTATAAGACCATTACCAAGGAAGGGGGGTATTGGTAGGATTTGTCGGCCCTCGTTGATTTACCCGAAGCTGCACATATAAATCTTTTAGGTAATGTCCCATTTACTGGTAGTAAAATAATACTTGACAAATAAATAATCTCATATATAATTGTATTATGCAGTGGTAGTAATAATACTTGGAGGTATTTATGAATATCATTCAGGTCTATAAAATGTTTCCAACGCAATTAGATTGTTTATCTCATTTAGAGAAAGCCCGATGGAAAGGCAAACCCAAATGTCCATATTGTGGTTCTACAAATGCAACGCCAATGAAGAAAGAATTTCGTTACCATTGTAATTCCTGCAATACCTCTTATAGCGTTACAGTTGGAACAATTTTTCATAAGACACATTTAGATTTACAAAAATGGTTCTTAGCAATTTCGCTCGTATTGAATGCTAAAAAGGGAATCAGCGCACGACAACTTTCAAGAGATTTAGAAGTCAATAAAGATACTGCTTGGTATATGGGTATGAGAATACGCAGAGCCATGAAAGAGGACCCCGAAATGTTACAGGGCATCGTTGAGGTTGACGAGACATATATCGGTGGTAATGATAGGCGTGGAGGCAAAAGAGGAAGGGGGACAACAAAAACACCCGTTGTCGGTATGGTTGAAAGAGGTGGAAAAATCCGAGCAAGGAAAGCTAAAGATGTAAGCTCTAATACTCTTAGAGAGTTAATCAGGGAACATATTGACGTAAAGAACTCAACGATTATGACAGATGAATTTAGAAGCTATTTATTTCTTTCAAAACTAACGCTTCATAAAACCATAAATCATGGCGAAACATACGTTGATGGAGATATTCACACAAATAATATTGAAGGCTTCTGGTCCTTATTAAAAAGGGGCATAGTAGGTCAATATCACAAGGTTAGCATCCGTTATCTTGAAAGATACATAGATGAGTTTTGTTATCGGCATAATTATAGAAACTGTGATGATCTTTTCGATCTGACATTATCAAAAGCGTTGGGGGTATAAGGGGAGGGTTAGGGACCACAAAAAGTATCAATAATTACAATTTGTTGGCTTATTAATTAACCAAAAATACACCAAAAGGGGGACCACCAAAGTGATTACAAAAAATGAAGGCTCACTCGTTACACATAAGGGATATTGGATTGTTGATAAAGAAAATGACATATCCATTGAATGCTATGTCACTAAAGACAAGGGGAGGTTTCTATCCCTAAGAGGAACCGCCAGAGCTTTAGAATTAAAAGGTGCTGGTTCAACTGCCATCGCAAGAAATTTAAGATCAAAATGGATTCAACCATATTTAAGTGATGGGCTAATTAAATGGTTGGACGATCTTGAATCCGACAATATAAATCCACTGTCTGGACTCAGGAGTCACAATATTACACCGCTTGAAGCCGCTTTGTTTGTTGATCTTTGTAAAGCATATGTAAACGCTCAGCGTGACAGCCTATTTGTAGATAAACACGGGAGCATTCTTCCGCAATTTAAACGCCAAAATGAAATAGCGGATAAATTGTTTATGCTCATGTCGGCTTTCGCAAAAGTTGGCATTACAGCACTAATTGATGAAATAACTGGCTATCAAGAAGATAGAGAACGAGACGAATTAACAACATTATTGGCATTATATTTGTCAGAAGAAAGACTTGCATGGGCAAAAACATTTCCTGAAGAATTTTACAAACAAATATATCGCTTAAAGGGTTGGCCTTATCCCAATAGCAACAAACGCTATAGAACTGTAGGAAAAATCACAAACGAAATTGTATATAATAAATTGCCAGATCGTGTACTGGTTGAATTAAAAAAACGCAACCCAACCTCACCCACTACGGGACGAAGAAAATGGACATTTCACCAATTTCTGTCTTATGATTTAGGACAACCAGACTTAAGAAATCATTTATTACAATTAGTCGCCATTATGAAAGTATCTCCAAACTGGAGAGTGTTTGAACGATTTTTAGCAAGGGCCTTTCCTTCTCGTAGCAAGGGAACACAGGATGAATTGCCAGGCACGGAAGATTCTGTGGAATAAATCTTAATCCGCTTTATATGGGGAAGATTAAAAACACTGCATCTATAACGAACTAAGGATGAGGCTTTATTTGCAATAGTGGCACGATAACATCCCATATTTTACTTAAGAAAACCACAGCAACGCCACTTAACGCCAACAAAATTCCTCCAATAACGCTTGCCGCGTAGACCTTATGGCTAACAGAATCTAATTTGGTTTCTTGTTTTTCAAATCTGCCAGATAGGGTTGAAACTGATTGTTCTAATCTACCTAACGTATTTTGAATATCGAATAGAGCCTGAATAGTCCAATTGTAATCAGTGCCAGGGTAAGGCCTTGGGGGCGTTTCAGCGAAGCTTGAAGGCGTGCTTTCTTTACGCTGTTCTTCTTGCATGTCCTTAAGCACAATCCTTCTCCCATTTAACTTTCAGCCATTCCCATAAATCTTGGCTTGCTCTTCCCCAATAAGCAGAAACAGATAGAACCACGGCAGAACCTGGGCCATTCTCTTTATCTTGTATCTTAAGCTTTTCGGCAACTTCTCTTGATGTTCCTCCAGCACACACAAACCACTGATTGGGTGAGTACCGATAGTGATCATCTGGGAATGTAATCTGTATTGCTGTTTCCAATTTCTGGTTCGGTTCAACTGAAATAATCGTAAATACGCTCATAATTTTATAATAACTCCTTAGAATGCCAAATGCAATGGCCTTGTTATTTTATATCATCGCACATTATATCGCAAGACTTAAAGATAAGAGGTTGATCGGCTACCTTTAATTGGGACATTACCATCTTTTATTCGCCTCTGGACGTTTTATGTATTTGCGCAAGTATACCGACTATTATACCGAATATCGCAGTCGGTATTGCCCCTGTCTTTATAAAGTTCATAGACTCCCCGGGAGAGGTGCTGCCGATCAATGCTGCTGCCACTAATCCGACAAAACCGCCGCCTATTGCCCCAAAGAAACCCCGGATAGGTTTTATTGTTAATCCCCCAAGTAAAATCCCCAATGATATGAGACCGAGCCGAATGCCGGACCAATCGAATACGAATGAAAACCCTTCATTTTTATCTGCCCAGGCTGTGCGCTGGGCTTCAATAAAAAAGACTATGCTGATAACTGCAAATATTATTTTCATGAGGCCCGTCTTTCGCATGTGATCCATTTGTTTTTTCTTTACACCCGGCAAAAACTTTATTGTATGGTTTTACTATTTTCGTACTATAGGCAGATATTGTCAAATAACAATCGGATTTATAATCTCGAAAGCCGTTTGAAGGCGTCCAGTTTGTCTCTGTCGCCCATTTTGGCTTTATCGAGGCACGACTTAAGAAAATCTATGGAGTGCTCATAGGTTTTTTTATCGACCGGGAAGGGGTGGCCGTCTTTGCCTCCATGTGCAAAGCTGAAACGCGCGGGGTCTTCAAAACTCGGCGGTGTCTTGTAGACGAGCTCCGAAACGAGGGCCAGCGCGGATACAGTGCGTGGCCCAACGCCCTGTATTTCAATAAGGTCTTTAAAGGTTTCAGGTCCGGATTCGTGGATGGTCCGAAACATCTTATAGAGACGTTTTTCGTTAATATCACGCGCCGATATGTAATGTCGATCCGGCATGGAAAGGGCTATCTCCTTCCACGTCTTGACCATAGTGTCGGGGTTTTCTCTGACAAAATCGATCGTTGAGTTCCGTGCGAGCTCACTTTCTCCGGTTACATAATTGAGGACATCGGTGCGGTCATCACAGGTAATACCGGTATGCGGGTCTGAAAACAAATCAAGGTTATCTTTTGAGAGCCACTGGTAGCGCCTGGCGTTCCTCTTTTCTTCATTCATACCCTGCTGGATGATTGCCCATTCACCGTTCCTGGTAAAAATGAAGGTATGGTGATAGAGATTGTAGCCGTCTTGGATTGCCGTATTATCAATCTTTGCACAGAGACGGCTCAGGGAAACAAAACGTGTCGTATCCATTCCCCACTTGTCTCCGTAAAGGGCAATGTCCTTTGGTGTTTCGATGGCCCGTTTCGCCTTGCCTCCACAGATGGCGATGGGCATTTCGTCTCCCAGGAGGGCAAGCCCTTCCTTGAGGGCGCCGCAGAGTGTTGTCGTGACGCCGCTTGAATGCCAATCGAAACCGACAACACACCCCATTGCCTGGAACCACAGAGGATCGGCTATACGCCGCAGAAATTCCTCGGGACCGAATTCAAGAAAAATGATTTCCATAAGCGCCGCCGAAAGGCGCTTCATCTTTGCGAAAAGCCAGGCCGGCGCTTTGCCGCCGTGCAGGGGCAGCGATGTTATTGACCTTTTCATTGCTTTTGCTGTATAACCTCAAGAAATGCCTTTGCGTAAGCCAGGGCCTGCTCACTGTCCGTCATTTCCCCCGCAATCTGTTTTTCCCGGATGTCATTTAAGCACTTACCGATTGAGGGCCCTTCCGTAAACCCGAGCCATATAAGGTCATCCCCGATCACAAGCCTCGGGAGCGGCTCTTTCAGTGATTCGTTGTAAGCTTTTAATATCTCTTCGCACCGCTCTTTTACCCGCTCTGTTGAAGGATTATCAGCGCCGCCCGAACTGCCGTATAAGTCACATATGGTGTGGAGAATAAGCGAAGGCGTAAGGTCACCCATTTTATAAACGAGCCTCCTTATGGCTTTTTCCGTTGATTCATTGTCACTGATGAGAAATATCCGCATATGGCTTTCGATGAGAGCGAGAACTGCTCTTACCTCATGGGTGCTGAATCTGAGTCTCTCCATGATGCTTGAGGCTATTTCCTGGGAGAAGCGTTCATGGTAAAAGAAATGAACGGCCTCCTTTTGACTATCGTACGAGAACGTGTGGGCCTTGCCGAGATCGTGGAAGAGAAAGGCGTAGCCGACATTTCTCAGCGCTTTTTCGTCAAGATGTAACTCATTGTTGTAGCGGTGGAGGAACCGGAAGCCGTCAAGGGTATGTCCCAGTGTCTCGAGCTGGAAGTTTTTTTCAATATCCATCAGTCTCAACGCGTAGAGTTCGGGGAATAGCTCGAAGAGCAGCCCTGTTTGTTCCAGCATCTCCATACCCTCAGCAACACGATGGGAAATAATGATGTGGTCCATTTCATATTTGGTCCGCTCGGGCGCGACTTCATGAACGAGGCGTTTCAGCTCCTTGATTGATTGAAGAAGCTTATCGTCGAGGGTGAAACCGTCGAGATCCGCGAAATGACGTACTGCTTTGAGCATTCGGAGCGGATCATTCACTATTGTTTCTTTCGCGGGATAGCGGATGACCATTTTCTGAATGTCTTCTATGCCGTACACGGTATCGACAATAACATCGTTTTGTATATCATAGGCGATGGCGTTCATCGTAAAGTCCCTTCGCTTAAGGTCTTCCTCGATGGTCCCTTCGACGACAGTAATATCAAAGGAAGTATTGTCCGTCATAATCCTGTGTGTCTGGATCGGTTTTTTACCGAGGATAAACGAAGGTTTTTCAAAAAGGGCTTCGAGGGCCCTGAGGTCTTTCTCGTTGGTGAGGGCTAGATCGTAATCTCTCGGCGTTTTTTTAAGAAACATCTCCCGTATGGCGCCGCCCACAAGATAGATGGTACCCGAAAAGGGTTGACAGGCAATGTTTTGGATTATATCGTGTTCTTTAATGATATGTTTCAGTGCATCGCGGGATACTTCCAAAGATATTAAACCTTTTCCGCAAAATCGATGAGTCCCCGCGAAATTCTTTTTATAGAATCGACTATGTCGAGGTAAAGATAGGAAGCTTGTGGCATACAAACACCCGTGATGAGCCTGCCCTGATGGATGATAGCATATTCATCGGTGGCCTTGAATATCTTTTCCCAGCCTGCTTTGATCTCTGCCTTGAGCACAGGGTTTTTGGTGGCTATATAATCCTTGGTATCCCGAAACTGTTCTTCCAATATCGCGTACAATTCTTTGATTTCCGCGAGGGCTTTTTCACTGAAAAGGATTTTCAACTCTACTTTGGTCTCCATTTTGCTTATCAGGTTTTCCAAAGCCAGTCCGATTGTCTGAAACGAAGGTATAAGAGCCAGATATTGCTTTTGTACCTCGGTCTTATCCTTTTCTTCTATGATTTTCTGGACAGAAGCCGCCCGCGATTTCAGCATTGTTCTGAATTGCGCCTTATTTTCCCTCACTGTGTCCAGATTTTGCGTAAGAAACCCCTTTTTAATATTGTCCAGGATCGGTATTGTTTTTACGAATATATCATTAAATCTTTCCACGAGTCTTTTTTCTTCCATCATACCCTCCGTCGTTTACTGGGGCTCGTGTCGCCCCCTCCAGCAGCAAAGCTGCTGGAGCCTTCCCTTCTCGCTCAAGAATGAGCTACAGGGCTTCGCCCTCCAATACCGTGACTTGCCCGTGAGAATCTATAGATATCCAAGGCTCCTTCCTAATTTTATAGCACAGAACCGTTAATCTGTCATACTAATTTGACATCAGATGAACAGTATGGGAAAAATTGTTTCTGGAGTGAACATCGTAACGATTCAATGGTGAAGGAAGTTTTGAGCAAAAAACATTTTGGGCGCCCATCCCCGCGAAGCTAAGCGCCCCCGAAGGTGGATCAGGAGCATCTCTGAGCAACAGCGAGTTTGCGGATGATAGCGGAGCGAGTTCGGGAATGGGTGAAAATTTCAAACACCCAGTGGGTAGCCGGAACGAAAGGAATAATTTTCCCTTTGGATAACGCTACGCATAATGTCAAATGAGTATTAGTAATGATCAATCTACCAATAATCAAACAAGTAAATGAAAAAGAGAGACAACCTTCACTACCTGACAACATATACTATGTCGTGTTCCCTCACTTTCTCTTTAACCTTCATCCCTATGTCAAATCCGGCTTCGGCTTTCTCTACGTTCTCATGCTCCATCTGCATTGATTCTACTTCCTGTTCAAAATCTGTTGAATGTCCTTTAATTTTTATTTTGTCACCTACTCTTAATTCGCCATCGGTAATTTTGATTGCTGCAACCCCTATTTTGCCGAAATACCCTACCACCTTTCCGATTGCTATTTCTTCCATGGTGCCCCCTCCTTTTTGCATATTAGGTACATGTTAGCACGTTGCCGAAAAAATTTGAATACCAACTTTAAAATTTTGTCCTATGCAAAGCATAGAGTGTAATGCATGGCCAGTCCGACATCTGCAGACCATACATCTATATCCTTTATATCCTTATTTTCTGCTTATTAACAGGGTTTTTCTAAACACTCGCCACTGGTCTCTTATCGCCAATTTTTTCTTATTGTCAATGTTTGTTCCAGATGGTATAAGTTACCTTAATATATTTGCACCACCCTAGAAAGTAAAAAAGAAAGAATGAAAAAACAAGGGGAAGTCCCCTATACGAACAACGAGAGCTTACCCAATTAACGCGATAATGAGACTAAGATCCTCAACAATATTTTCTTCTTTCCTGATTATCCCATTACTTTTCGTTTTCTTTCTCTTTGCACCTGTCGCTGGCGAGCCACAAACGAACGACGGGAAAACCTTTATTGTATGGGGCGATCGCGGCTATCCCCCCTATGAATTTCTTGAGGACGGAAAGCCGACAGGCTTTAACATCGACTTGTTGAAAGAAGTTGCCCGGGTAGTGGGCCTCAAAATCGATATTCAGCTTGGTTCCTGGGGCAAAGCACGAAATGTTTTTGAAAAAGGCAAAGTAGACATCCTTTCCGGGGTTGTCTATTCAGAAGAATGGGATAAGCTCGTTGACTTCACTACTGCCCATTCTATTATCCCTTTTGATCTATTCGTCCGGAAAGATTCTCCAATCCATTCCATGAATGACCTAAGAGGAAAAGAAATCATCGTGCAGGAAGATGGGATCATGCATGACTTCCTGAGACAGAGGGGGGTTACACAACATATCGTCACCGTTAAAGATGCATCAGATATAGTGAAACTTCTTGCATCGGGAAAACATGATGCTGCGCTTATGGACAAAATGCAGGGGCTCTACTTCATCCATAAACAAAAAGCGTCAAACATAGAGGCCCTGGGGATTGAGCTTCTTCCCAAAAGATATAGTTTTGCCGTCGCTGAAGGCAATGAGGAGCTGCGCGCGAAATTAAACGAAGGTCTTAACATATTGAAAACAACAGGTAAATATAACGAAATATATGAAAAGTGGTTTGGCGTCTATGAAAGCAAAACAATGTGGGAGACCAAGATAAAATACTTCTTATTCAGTCTTATCGTTGTTGATCTCCTTTTTCTCGGCATTCTCGTCTGGACCTGGTCCCTCAGAAAACAGGTAAAAATCCGAACGGCGGAACTCGAAAAAAGCGAGGAGCGTTACCGCCTGCTCGTAGAAAATGCCTCCGAAGGCGTCATCGTCATTATCAACGAAAGATTGGCATTTATCAACCCCAGAGCTGCACAGATCACAGGTTATTCTGAGGAAGAGCTGGATGCCAAAAAGCTCTTTGAGATCATCCATCCCGAGGATCAAAATATTGTTTTTGATTTTTATACCAATACCCTGAAAAGAGAAGATGTTGTGCTCCAGTACCCTTTTAGAATTATAACCAAAAAAGGGGAGGCGCGGTGGGTTCTCGGTAACTCGGTGAAAATCGAATGGGAGAAAAAAACAGGGGTTCTCAATATCTTCACGGACATTACGGAAAGCAAAAAGCTTAAACAACAATTTCTCCAGGCCCAGAAAATGGAAGCAATCGGACAGCTCGCAGGCGGTGTTGCACATGACTTTAACAATATTCTGACTGCAATCATGGGTTATGGGAATCTTTTGAAAATGAATATCGGAAAAAAAGAGTCCTTCATAAGGTATGTGGACAACATCCTTACCTCAGCGGAAAGGGCGGCGAACCTCACGAGGAGCCTCCTTACCTTCAGTAGAAAGCAGATCGTTGACCCAAGGCCAACAAAAGTAAACGAGGTCATTGTAAGCGTAGAGAAGCTGCTGTCAAAATTAATCAGCGAAGACATCGAATTTTCAGTGAAGCTTAGCAGCAAGAACCTAGTCGTTATGGCCGACAGTAACCAAATCATCCAGGTACTCATGAACCTCGCTACAAATGCGCGTGATGCAATGCCCAGAGGAGGAAGGTTAACCATTTCTACTGATATTATCGAAATCGATGATGCATTCATAAAACAACATGCTTATGGACCGAAAGGATTGTATGCGCTCATTTCCTTTGAAGACACCGGCATGGGAATGGATGAAAAAACGATGGAGAAAATTTTTGAACCCTTCTTTACCACAAAAGATGTCGGAAGGGGGACAGGGCTTGGACTGGCAACAGTATATGGGATCGTAAAACAACAAAACGGGCATATCAACGTCCAGAGCGCATTAAATGTGGGCACAACATTCAGTATCTATCTGCCGATTATTCTCTCTGACCTTGAGGAAATAAAGCAAACGGAGGGCTCTCAAATTGTCGGCGGCAACGAAACGATACTTGTGGGAGAAGATGAAGAAGATATAAGAAAATTCATCAGGGAAGTTCTCGAAGGCTATGGATATAGGATCATCGAAGCAGTGGACGGAGAGGATGTGTTACAAAAGTTCAAAAAAAACAAAGATGACATACAACTTCTCATCCTTGACATCATCATGCCAAAAAAGAGCGGTAAAGACGCCTATGACGAAATCAAGAACGGGGATCAGCATACGAAAGCTCTATTTATCAGCGGCTACGCTTCAGATTTTATTGAAAAGCAAGGCATCTTAGGAGAAGAATTACACCTATTATACAAACCTATTGATATCAATACACTCCTCGGGGAAGTAAGAAAGATCCTTGACGAGAAGTAATACCAAATTCTAAGTCAAAAATAGCACCCAAAGGGTACCCGAGATGCCGAGGGGGAGGCGATCCTCTCTGCGGGAGAACAGGCACAGGTGCGAGCTTCTGCGAGTTGAGGGGGAGGCTCCATCGGGCTTATGCCCGTGGAGGGGGCGACGTGAGCCCCAGTGCTTTGAGAGAGCGAGCTTCTGCGAGCAGAAGGAGTGGCTCCGGCAGCTTTGCTGCCGGAGGGGGCGACGTGAGCCCCAGTAATTGAGGATTTCCGACGACGAGAAAGCTTTATTATTGCATGAATGAGAATTGGTATAAATTCGTAAAGAGTAAATTGCCGTTATTTTGTACCACTGCTACGGATTTCATCTGGTTTTACGAAGCGATCCTCTTCTTCGACGCCTTTGCATAAGCAAGGACAGCTTTTACATAATTGTCACAATGGTTATAGGCATAGATGGCATTCCTACTGTCAAGGGATTTATTTTTCTCGAATCCGTGCGCTTTTAAATAATTGGCAATACTCGCCATAGCATCGTGAAGATCAAAAAGATCAATCGTGCCATCGCCATTCCCGTCAACGGCAAATTGTACATATGATGAGGGGGTAAACTGGCATATCCCGAATGCCCCCGCCCATGAACCCTTTATGGAGAGAGGGTCCTTTTTTTGCTCTTTACAGATGCGAAGTAGCTCAATGAACTCTCTTTCCGCCCAAGCTGAGCGGCGGTTTTCGATGAGGGCCATAGTAAGAAGACTGTTGAAAACAAGGCAGCTGCCGGTGCTTTGCCCGAAATTCGTTTCAACCCGTAGAATAGCCACTATGACTTCTTTCTCTACCCCAAACAGATCTTCGATCTTTTGAAGCGTTTCTCTGTTTTCCCTCAGAATCCGCTGTCCCCTTTCAATTGATTTTTTTGTAAGGAGACCAAATTTACGGTGAAAGTAATTCAATCCCTTTCCTTTTCTTTCAACAATCTCTGGATACAATGTAACACGACTGTCGGAAACGATTCTGCTAAGATCATCATCTGTAAAACCCTTATCTTTCAGCTTGGCCGTCAATTGTTCTAACTGAGGTTTATATTGGGGATCAATGTCAGCCCGGAGTGGGGCGGAGATGAATAGCACGCTTATTGTAACGACAAGGAATACTGCGGCACACCGCAAATGGTTCAGTTACGGTCCTCCATACTTTTCATAATACCAACAATTTTCATAAAATCAACAAAAAATCCGCTGCAGCGATCGAGCGCCAGCCATAAGGGACGGTAAAGGCTCATATTTTTAGCTGATTGCTGAAATCTGATAGCTGATAGTCTTTTACAACTTACGATGGGCGATTTATGGGTCTTGATTGCCTTTCGCTATTTTTGCTGCTACTTCCAGCAATCCCGCTGCGTGGGGATTTTTAGCGGTCTTACTTATGAGAATATCCGCCGGGGTTACTTCTTTGCCATAGAATGCTTTATTGTAATCCCCGCG
>Ga0182017_10002186_pt1 | contig 14921 bp, 9 predicted proteins | sample 712E3DmetaG_FD_120492 | JGI IMG/M metagenome (GOLD analysis project Ga0182017, IMG submission 120492) | Permafrost microbial communities from Stordalen Mire, Sweden - 712E3D metaG | ecosystem: Environmental > Terrestrial > Soil > Wetlands > Permafrost | place: Sweden: Stordalen | collected... | reverse complement strand
AGAAGGGCCAACACCGTCAACTGAGATGTAAATGCCTTTGTGGAAGCGACACCAATTTCAGGGCCTGCATGAATATAAACGCCGCCGTCACTTTCGCGGGCAATAGAACTACCGACCACATTGCATATACCGATTGCAGTCGCTCCGTGTAATTTTGCTTCACGCAAGGCAGCCAGCGTATCCGCTGTCTCGCCGCTCTGACTAATGAGAATGACAACATCGTCTTTTGTAAGGATGGGGTTTCGATAACGAAACTCAGAAGCGTACTCCACTTCCACAGAAATATGTGCATACTGTTCCAGCATATATTCTCCGATCAAAGCGGCGTGCCACGATGTACCGCATGCAGCAAAGATTAAACGCGGTGCAGACATTATCTTCTCAAGGACTCCATCAAGTCCTCCCAGTTTTACGTTGCCTTCTTCTTCCAGCAATCTGCCGCGCATCGCATTCTGAATCGACTCTGACTGCTCGTGAATTTCTTTCAGCATGAAGTGAGGGAATCCACCCTTTTCAATCTGTTCGAGATCGAATGTGAGTTCTTCGACCACTTTCGTGATTTCAATATCTCCGAGGGTTTTAATGACCACTTCATTTGCTGTCACCACGGCTACTTCTCCATCTTCCAAATATGTCACTCTCCGTGTTAGCTCCACTAACGCCGAGGCGTCGGAAGCTATAACAACTTCTCCGTCGCCATAACCAATGACCAGCGGGCTTCCCTTGCGTGCTACAATAAGAGTATCAGGTTCAAAAACACTCAAGACAATTATTCCATAGGTTCCAATTACTTCCTTCAGGGCACATCGAACGGCTACGTCTAATTTTTTACTCTGTTTATAGAACTCTTCGATGAGATGTACCAATACCTCCGTATCTGTTGCCGATTTAAAAATGTGCCCGCGAGATTCCAATTCTGTTTTAATAGCTGCATAATTTTCAATAACTCCATTATGAATGAGTGCAATTTGATTATGGCAGTCGACATGCGGATGGGCATTCACATTGTTCGGCACTCCATGCGTCGCCCAGCGCGTATGTCCGATGCCGATGGTAGCGGTACTCTCAATATTCTTTAGTGAATCCTCTAACTGTGATACTTTTCCGACACATTTTTTGATGTCGAGCTGTCCATTTTGGAGTAATGCAACTCCTGCAGAATCATAACCGCGATATTCAAGCCTTTTCAACCCTTCAATAAGAATTGGCAACGCTATCCGTTTACCGACATATCCAACGATCCCACACATAATTCACCTCCGATTATGGTTTCAAACAAATAACAGCCATCATCCTGCCTGCTCTTTTTCCATCCCGTCTATAGGAATGAAACAATTGCTTTTCACAAATCGTGCAATGAGTACTGACCTCAAGATTTCTCGCGGGTACTCCCATTTTATTTAGTTGACAGGCGTTTTCTTTCTTGAGATCGATAAATGTCTTTGTTTTGTTATAAGGTACGATTTTATTCTCGAACTTCACAGCGACATCCTGGTTCACTTCGTAACAACAGACTCCTGCTGATGGACCTATAAAGGCAAGGATATTTTTCGTATCCGTTTTGAATTCCTCCTGCATTTTTTCTACTGTCCGCTTGACGATTTCATCTGCAGTGCCTCTCCATCCCGCATGGACAATTCCGATTGCTTTTTTTATTGGATCGAAGAGTAAAATAGGGACACAATCAGCTACTGTTACAACTAATGCCACTCCGCTCGCGTTTGTTATAAGAGCGTCGCACTCTGCATATTTACCCGGTATGTCAACCGTACGAACATTATCTGAATGTGATTGAAGAGGAATCGCAAGCTCATTGATAGATATTCCAAACAACGAGAAGAATGACGTTCGATTCGTTTCGACAATTGCCGGATCATCTCCAACTGTATAACTACAATTCATCTCGAAACCTGTTTGATTCTTGCTTCCAAGTTTCGTGCTCATTCCTGAACGTATTTCCGGATACGCTGAAAATATTTTCGGCAGGAGTACTGTTTTTTCAAGCGTGTCAAACTGGAAGTCGGATTTCAAATGTCGTTCCTTTTCCTTGCTCGCTTTGGCAGGTAATTATTCCTCCATGATCTTCAACAACTCTTCTCGCAATTGCCAGACCAATTCCCATTCCTTCTGACTTGGTTGAAAAATTCGGCTCAAATATCCTTGAGCGTATCTCTTCCGGGATTCCTACACCCGTGTCGGAAATGATAATAAGGCACATTCGGCCTTCTTGAGAAGTGCTCATGGTAATTGTTCCTGTTTTTTCGATTGCCTGAATTGCATTCCTAATAATATTGATAAATACTCCGCGAAGTTGATCGCTGTCTGCAACCACTTTCATAGTTGGAGATGCAAGCTGATCAATAAATCTGATTCCCTGAACCTCCCTAAATACATTGATAGTTTCCTTTAACAAATCATCAATACAGACTCGTTCGAATTTTCTTTCCGGCATTTTGGCAAAATGGGAAAATTCTGTCGCAATGCGTGAAAGAGTTTCAATTTGATCGATCACTGTTTGTGATACACGCTGGAGAATTTCTTCCCGATCCGGTGCTTGGTCCTTGAATGCCTGCCTCAAATGCTGGATGGAAAGCTTTATTGGCGTTAGCGGATTTCTGATTTCATGCGCAACTTGTTTTGCCATTTCTTTCCAAGCGTTTTCGCGTTCATGTTTTGCCAGTTCTTCTCTGCTTGTGCGTAATTTTAAGATCATATCGTTAAATGATTGGGCAAGCGTACCGATTTCATCGTGCGACTTTACTGATACATTAATATCAAGGTTCCCATCGGCAACATTTTTTGCGGCCCGCGTCAGTGTATGCAATGGGCGTGCGAAACGTAACGCAAGCAGTCCGCCGCCAGTTAAGGCAAGGCCAAAGACGATCGCGTACATCCCGAAGACATAAGCATTTTGCTGCGATAATTCGGCTTCGATATCTCTCTGCTTGTTCAACGTGGGAATTGCAAGCACACCAGCAATTCTTCCATTGATTGAAATCGGAGAGTAACCAACAATATACTCGACAGAGCCAATCTTTTCTTTTGCCAGCACCTGCATTCTGCCATCAAGCATAATGGAAGAAAAGACTCTGCCGTTAAGCCGCCCATCTAAAAGTGATGCACGATATAATTCCGATCGGCTGCTTGCTTGAATTGAGGCCCCGCGATAGATTGAGAAATCAACTCCATATTCGGTAGCAAGAGCTTCACAGAAATCATCATCAATGCCTTTCACAAAGTCATCCTCATCAGAAACATATGCGCTGATGCGACCCTGCAATGTAACCAGTTCGTTATAGAGTTCCATCTCTCCTTGCTTTTGAAATCGCTCTACGACAAGCTGTCTATTGTAGTAACTCAGGACTACAAGGGGTACAAGTGTTATACATGCAAATCCGAGCAACAGCTTCGCTCTAAACCCTAGTGCAGGTACACCATCTTGCATGCTTTTCCGAATGTAATACGATAGTGCGATTACTGCCAAGACAGCAAGACACACAAGGAATTCTTTCAGGTAACTAAACATATCCCAGCGAAAATCTAATTTTTCTAAACTGATCGCCGCAATTCTTTCCGGTAAAGTACCATCCCTCATGTAAACAGTCTGCGTTTTATATCCGTTCATGACGAGATCTTTCCACAGAGAAGATTTTGTTGAGCGTTGAAATTCACTGTCTATCGATGCAGATAAAAAACGTTCCGGATACAACTTTCTTCCTGTTGAGAATATCAGCGAATCATCGTAATATTCGTGAACAGCAATCTCGCGCACTAAATCATTTTCCAGCCGATCTCCAAACTGTCGAAGCGGCTCTGTGTCTTCTTCATGGAATATTGCTTTTTGATGCTCCGATAAAAGGAGTGCGATACTGCCAATCATTTGTCCGCTTGAATCCCGAATAGTAGTCCACGCTCCATAAAGTTTTCCTATTATTTTCGGTTCTGTTCGATCTAAAACGTGAACTGCTTCTTCTTCGCCGGCAAATACTTTGGTAAGAATACGCTGTTGTTCCGGTTTATTCATACCTACAACAAACCGATCTACTTCATTTCCCTGCTGATTATAAAGAATAAGAGCAGAGCTGTATCCCTCCTTGCCGATCAATGATTTTGTCCAAAGAACAAATGCAAGATTGTTTTCTTTTGCTGTTGCAATAAAGAATGAATTCAAATTCGTTGAAATACTTTCGATAGATGTTCGTAGTCCATCCTGCACAGCATATGTCAACCAACTGTCGGAAGGACGCAAGAACTCATTTTCAACAGCTTCCACATCTTTGTGCTCTCTTTGCTGAAGTTGTTGATGCACGAGAAGGGCTCCAATAACAAATGATCCCACAGTCATCCAAATGCCAAGCTTCCACTGCAGTGAGACTGAATCGTTTCCAATACTTTTCCACGAGAGTAATAATTCGACAAGAACAATACAGATAGTAATAAAGAAGATTGACATAAGAAGCGGAAATAGTTGTGTACCATCGAACATTGAAAATAGTGGGATACAAATAAGTACGGAACTGATGAAAATAATCCGTGATGTAACCTCATCCTGTGAATAATAAGCAGAGATTAATTTTTTCCCGTGAAAGAGCAATGTGATCGAAACACATAAAAGAGAAATACCTAACAGAATGATATTAAAATACATAAGTGCAGCGGGTCCGTTCGGAAGAATCTCCGATGGATTGTTGTATCTCATTGTTGAATCAAAAACGAAACTCCGCACTGCTTCACCGAAACCGCGGAAAATCCACAGTATCAGCAGCGAGGTAATACAAACAAATGCCATAGATACGATACGTCCGGCACTCAAACTCATTCTTGCAATGTGTACCTTCGTTTTTCTTTTGAAGATGATCCGTGATAAATAGAACCAACCTGAAACCACTGTGGCTAACGCAGTAAGCATAAGTTCACCGAGTGATGAGCTTAAGCCAAAAATAAGAGGCGAAGCATACAAATTCGGACTAAAGAGCCAGCCGCCAATGAGAGCTGCGGGAAAATCTAAACCCTTCCATATGAACCGTACAAACCATAAAGAGAGAATGACAGCTGCAGTAGTAATCCAATCCCGGTTTATTTTCACAATCCGCAACAAACCAGCAAATACAAAAAACAAACAACTGCACGCTAAACAAACAACAATAAGCATCCCACACATTTCTGTATCTGATGAAGTCTTGCCCTCTATTGTCGGTTCTGTAACATAGAATTCAGCAATCGTTTTATTCTCTTGATCGACAACCGGAACACAATACTCTCCTTGATGCGCTCTGTATGTTTGTGGGAGCTTAAAAGTGACTTGTGTCTTTAGTGTCTGTGATAATTCTTCACAAAGACTCACTTTCTGAATAAAGCGATTTGAAATTGGAGAATTCACTTCAAACGGTTCACTGACTAATAAAGTCAATCTCCCTTGAGCTAATCTCTTTCCTGCAGTTAAATACGTGCGCAATCCATTTTGCGTGATATATACTATTGGTTCAAGAGCATTATGAGTAAATACATGTTTGTATAATGACGAAATGCTTGGACCATTCCATGCAAGGACGTTTCCTTGTGAATCAACGAGGTCAATCGTTTGATCATCATTTAATTTGTACGAATTAAGAGATTGAAAGGCTTGGAGTATCGCAGGAATATCGTTCTGGATTATACCTGCATGAAACGTTGTATCTCTGGAGACACGCTCGATGACATTGGTCAGCTGTTCAGTTTTATTCTGAAATGCCTCATGAATGACTTGCTCAGCCCGTGTATGCTCTGCAGTGCGTTCTGCATCCCAATGATACTGTATATACGATGGAATGAAAAGCCGTAAAATAAGAAGCACAGCAGCGAGAGCAATACAAATAAAAAAGCCCCACAGCGCGGGGCGGGCATACCTTGCGGAGTGATTTGTCATGCCCAGCGTTTTATTCATAGATATTGAATTGGTTGACAACCCACCGAGAATCCTGTCGTGTTAAGGATACATACACTTGCACTGATTCTTGATTTCCTTTTTGGATATATAGTAAACGTCCTGTCGCATAGGGAGCAGTGCCTTTTTCATGAATGCGGGAAAATTCAAAAGAGATCGGCCTTCTCCTTGAAAAAAATCTGGAAAGCACCGACACTGCTTGATTCGTAGAGAAATACCCGCGCTCACTCGAACCGATGGCGATAGAAACCATCGTGCCGAGTTCTTTATCAAATTCCTCTACCGCACACTTCTGTATTCCATGTTCGATAATTTTAAAGACATCAAACACTTTGGCATGCTGCTGATCTACGTGGATAGATGGGGTGTCAAGGATATCTTTTTTAATTCGAGCATCGGAGTGCTGTTTCATCTGTGCTTCGGCAGAGAAAGTGAAAAGTAATATGATCAACAGCCATCTCATAGTTCGCGTCCAAATTATCAGAAATCGTGGAGAAAGTCAATGAACGAAAAACCAGTTCACGCTGAATGTACGAAGTTCGTGAAACCAAATCGAATTAAGCGATTTTATCCTGTGCTGCGCATTTTAGTACATTGATAATTCGGCAATGATCCGATATTGGTAACAAGTTCGCTTATTTTGCGAAATACGTTTTTCCATTATTGATAAGACCGATCGCTTTTCCTTTTAACATCCTTCCATGAAAGGGAGAATTCTTGGATTTTGATTTAAATGATTGAATGTCTACCGTCCATTCAACGTTTCGATCCAGTAATGTCAAATTCGCACTTTCGCCTGCCTGTATACGTATTGCCGGTAAAGAAAGAATACGACGCGGATTGACTGAAAATTTTTCTATCAACTGAGAAAGCGTGAGAAAATTTTGATGAACAAGTTCCGTGAGAGATAACCCAAGGGCGGTTTCTAAACCAACAATGCCAAACGGTGCTTGTGTAAATTCAACTTCCTTGTCATCAATCGTATGTGGTGCATGATCAGTGGCAATAACATCGATGATCCCATCGCGCAGTGCCTCTTTCATTGCTTGCACATCTGCCTTTGTACGCAGCGGCGGATTCATTTTCAAGTTCGTATCAAAGCTCTCCACTGCTTCATCTGTAAGGGTAAAGTGATGCGGTGCGGCTTCACACGTAACATTCAACTTTTCTATTTTTGCCCGGCGGACACAATCGATTGATCCAATCGTGCTTATATGTGCAACATGATATTTTGCTCGCGGCACATAGCGCAGGAGAACAATATCTCTTACAATCATTAATTCTTCTGCAATCGGTGGAATGCCGGGCATACCAAGCCGCGTCGACGTGAATCCTTCATTCATTAATCCATTTTTTGTCATCGTAGGTTCTTCTGCATGCTGGATGATAGGCAGACTGTACATAGATGAGTATTCAAAAATCCGGCGCATCAATTCTGCATTGGCAATCGGCGATCCATCATCTGAAAACGCAACTGCGCCTGCTTTTGCCAGTTCAGCCATTGGTGACAACTCTTCACCCTTCCGTCCTTTCGAGGCAGCTGCAATGGGAAATACATCCACTAGTCCGCCGGTCGCACGTCTTCCTTCTTCTTGCACATACCGCACAACAGACTCTTCATCAATTGTCGGGTTCGTATTCGGCATGCAGCATACAGCAGTAAATCCGCCGGCCGCTGCAGAAGCGCAGCCAGTTGCTATAGTCTCTTTGTGTTCATACCCAGGTTCACGTAAGTGGACGTGCATATCTATAAATCCCGGAGCTATGATTTTATTTTTCAAATCAATTACTTCATACGATTTATCACTGGAAAGCGTTTCGCCGATTCGTTCAATCTTTCCATCAACGATCAGCATATCAGTGACGACATCTATCCCTTGTAAGGGATCAATTAAACGGCCGCATTTCAAATGGAGTTTCATATGTAGTTCCTTCAATTGGAAGTTCCAAGTAAGTAGAGTACTGACATTCTGATTGCTTCACCATTGGTGACTTGCTCGAGAATGACGGAATGCGGTCCATCTGCAAGATCAGCTGATAGTTCAACATCGCGATTAATGGGACCGGGATGCATGATGGTGATTGGCTTCAGTGCACGATCGACTTTTTCTTTCGTGACACCGAAATAACGATGGTACTCGCGAAGCGATGGGAAGAGCCCGCTCTTTTGCCGCTCCAATTGTATGCGGAGGACATTCAGCACATCGACGTGTGGAATAATATCTTCTAATCTATGATAGACACGTACGCCAAGCTCTTCGATGTTTCGCGGGATCAGTGTTGCCGGACCGCATACCGATATTTCTGCGCCCATAGTTTTTAATCCAAATATATTTGAAAGTGCAACGCGGCTGTGCAAAATGTCGCCGACAATACAAATGCGCAACCCTTCGAGTGATCCATGTTTCTCCCGCAGGGTCATCATATCGAGCAGGGCTTGCGTTGGATGTTCATGTGCACCATCGCCAGCGTTAATCACATTCGCTTTTACAACACGTGTGAGAAAATGCGGTGCACCCGATGCAGAGTGCCGAATGACAACCATATCGATTTTCATTGCTTCAATATTACGAGCAGTATCCTTGAGTGTCTCTCCTTTACTCACGCTGCTGCCGGATGCGGCAAAGTTCACTACATCCGCCGAGAGGCGCCGCTCTGCAAGCTCAAAAGAAATTCGTGTACGAGTAGAACTCTCGAAGAATAAATTTACAATTGTTTTCCCTTGCAGCGGTGGAACTTTTTTAATTGGTCGTTCTAGAACCTCTTTGAATGAGGCTGCGGTATCCAGAATAAGCGTGATATCTTCCTTGCTCATTCCTTCCAATCCGAGTAAGTGACGGCTTTGCAGTTTCATTGTCCATCCTCCTTTTCATTATTTTCGATAAGATAGACCGCGTCTTCTTCATCTGCTTCCGTCAATGCAACTTGCACTTCATGCTCTCGTGCTGTCGGGACATTCTTTCCGACAAAATCTGCTTTGATGGGCAACTCTCGATGCCCGCGATCTACCAACACAAGCAACTGGATAACAGACGGACGCCCAAGATCCATCAATGCGTTGAGCGCTGAACGAATTGTCCGTCCAGTGAAGAGCACATCGTCTATGAGAACGACAATTTTGCCTCGAATATCAAATAGTATTTCTGTGCTTTTTAATTCGGGCTGATCAAGACGCCCGCGCAGATCATCTCGATACAGTGTAATATCAAGTACACCGACCTGCACGTTTATATTTTCGATTTCTGCGATTTTCTTCGCGACACGATGTGCAAGAAATTCGCCCCGCGTTCTGATTCCAACAAGCACAACATCCTGCACACCTTTATTTTTCTCCACAACTTCATGGGAGAGACGGTTGATAGTTCGCCGAAGACCGTCGGCGTCAAGCACTTTTGTTTTCATTATCATCCACCTTTCTTAAAATGAAAAAACCCCCAGTTCCGACGAATTTGGAAAAGGGGGGTTCAATTGCATTTAACAATGATGAGCGATCAAATATTGCTTATCGCTGCTCGTTGCTAAGTTAAAATAATCCCTTTCCTACCTCGCTGGATAGGAATTAAAGGAACATCGTCAAAGAACATTTTATAGTGTGGGCGCTGCGGGGATCGAACCTGCGACCTTACGCGTGTGAGGCGTACGCTCTGAACCAGCTGAGCTAAGCGCCCGCAATGTATTACCTAAATCGCTTAATGATGCGATAAGATAGGGAAATATATGTTCCGATTCAACCAGTATCTCTGTCTAAATGAGATTTTTAAGCTCTTTCCTTATCAAGATCAGACAGAATCTAGTTTACAGTGATGCAAAAATGCTCAACGAGTATATCTACATTTCATTCAAATATATTTCACGTTTTAAATATTTGGATTGCATTAATCGATTGCATCGATTATCTTTCACGTGACCATTGAGCCGATCATCAAATTATTTTTGTCTAAAGGACGATGAGAGGACGGAAAAAGTCTTTTCGATGCAAGCAAATCAAAATTCAAAGGAGATGGGTATGACGAAAAATGCGGAAAGCACGAATAATACTACAGACAGTGTTACGTGTGTGCATTGCAAAGGGACGGGCTTATCTGCCGAGCATGTAAAATGCAAGGATTGTAGAGGATTTGGTTTCACTTCTCCTCGAACAATCCCATGTCAACATTGTACAGGTACTGGTTTCATCAAAGCCCATGTCACATGTAACACCTGTGGAGGATTCGGTAATTTACCAGTGAGGTGAATCGGTCTCAATGCAAATAATTCACTCTTCCCGACGTATATCGCTGAGATCGATCTGATGCCACTTATTTCAGTTCGAATCTCAGTATACTTTTCATTTTCTCTTGATTTAAATTGCAATTTGTTAAATATTTCCGAACGTTTGTGTTGATTTCAAGAATAAACGGGGACATTTGTTTCTTCTTTTGAGGGGATGCAGGTGTTTTATCCAACGATTCTATTTGCAGTATTTATCCAGAGCAGCTGAAGCAGAGCATTTTCAAAGCTTATTCAAAATATGAAAATCTCTGCGTGCTCCATCGGAATTTTTCAAACCAGTCTTTGTAATTCCTCTTCTATAGTTTTATACTAATGTCTTATAATCTCTGTTCATCACTAATATTTTGGACAAGACAGATTCGACATTCGCATAGATTTCGCAATAACTCCCATGTGTATATACCTGTGGTGTGGCCATCGCCCCAGGAGATCTGAATAGCATAGTGGCCAACCTGCTGAATACCTGAAAGCGTATATCTTCCGGGAAGATGCTGCTGCGGTTCCGGTCTATATGTTTTTAGTAAAACAGTTTCGCCCTGGCATCCAGCACACGGACAACTATCACGTAACGTGCGAAGGGAGATAATGCTTGCATGGTCATCATCCCATTTTATGGAAAGTTCATCAGGCGAAGATAATTTGATTTGTGTTGCAATCATTTTCTTCTTTTCTTATGAATAATAAAAAAGGACAATCAGGGTGATTGTCCTTTTAGTGGACCGTACCGGGCTCGAACCGGTGACCTCCACAATGCCATTGTGGCGCTCTCCCATGCTGAGCTAACGGCCCATCGTTGAATAAAATATACCCAAGGATCAAAGCAAAGTCAATGAGGGTAGTGGGCTATTTTGGATTCCCGCTTACAATCCGCGGGAATGACACAAGAGGAATAATGTTATTCCCGAATGTTTCTATCGGGAATCTATCTTTAGATTAATTGAAAATGTAAAAATAGCCCGCAACTTCAATGAGAAAGTCATTGCAGTTTTAGTGAGTTTTTGATATTTTACTTTCGGAATGTTTTAATTTATATTGGATCTATTACGAACACTCATAGAAAATATTCATCTTCGTTCACTTTAAATATATTCGGTTTATTCATTGCCTGTTCCTTTACTATGATATCATGTAAAGATCAAACCAATCAAAGCCTAACTTCCAATATCGTTTTCCCCGATAGTCTCGTAAGCTTTAGCAAACAGGTTCAACCTCTTTTTCAACAAACGTGTGCAGCATCCGGCTGTCATGGCGGCAGTCAACAGGCAGCTAATCTAAATCTTGAAATCGATCCTTGGCATTCTCTTATCAATTATGTGCCGCCAATCGTTCTTGTGAAAAATGGTACTAATAGTCTTCTTGTCATGCGAATTGACGGCAGAACTCCCCCCCAAATGCCGCTTCGAAGCCAGCCATTATCTACGAATCAAATCAATGGTGTGAAAAAGTGGATTGATGAAGGTGCAAAGAACAACTAAGTGCCGATACCTTAAAAATTCCGCGCATCCTGTCCCCAATGAAGTTTTCTTCTTAACACATCGTAATAGCTTTTGTTCTTTCTCTTAATAAGTTTAGTCGTGAGTGGAGATCGTTCGATGATGATTTCTACGGGAGACTGGACGAATGCCTGTTGCTGACCATCGGCAGCAAGATGAATCTTACCAGTTGCTGTTTCGACTTTAAGAGTAATAGTGGATTCTTCCGGCACCACGACTGTTCTTGCTGTCAACGTATGCGGACAAATGGGGCTTATAAGAATCAAATGATTTGTGGGTGTTACAATCGGGCCGCCATTTGAAAGTGCGTATGCCGTCGATCCGGTAGGCGTTGCAATAATAATACCGTCTCCAATAAAATTAGAGAGATATTCATTGTTGACAAAAGTCTTCACACTGAACATCCGCGAAGAACCGGTCTGATGAAGAACAATATCATTTAATGCCAGTACGTTAATTTTTAATTTACCGATTCGCGCTTGCAGCATCATTCGGTCTTCAACGAGATAATCGTTATTCATGATCTCAGTAAGACATTCGTCAAGTTCTTCGAGAGAAACTTCTGCAAGAAATCCCAACTTCCCAAGATTAATACCTAATATCGGAGTCGTCAGTCCGCTGACGAGCCGCGCCATACGAAGGATTGTTCCATCACCGCCAAGTGAAATAAGAATATCGCACGCCCCCGGCAGTTTCTGTTCTGATACTACAGGTGACTGCTTCAGAAGTTGTCTGTCTATTTTTCCTCGCAATCCTTTTGCCATCGCCGCATGAAGGACGTACGGCACTCCTTCCTTGTTAAATCGTGTGATGAGCCGCTCAACGACCTTCGGCAATTCGGTTTTATCTAAATTTCCAGCAATTCCAAATTTCATAGTACACTCTATTTCTTTTCCTCTACCGTCGGTCCCTTTGACATCTCGTCGACATAATTTAACTTTAATTCCTGCAGAATACCTTTCAGTACTTTATTTTCTTCTTCCGATAAGTTTCCTCGCGTTTTTTCTTCCAGCATGTCCAGAATATCGATAGATAATTGTGCTTGTTGAAGATCTCGCTCAATTTTATCTGAGACTGGACTCTTTAATTTTCCCATCTGCTGCATCGCCGCGGCTTGAAATGTCATTACGAGGCTAAAAAAGAGAGAGCTGTTCTTCTCATTACTCATTGTAGTTTTCCTTTCATGTGCATTGAACATTCCCAATGTTTTGCATATTTAGTAAAAACATAATTTGCTGATAGTACGCATAAAATGAACCCAGGAATTCCATCAAGAAATCCAAGTCTCAGAACGTACATCCTGAAAAACACCCATAGTGGATTCACAATCATTTTCACAAGAACAAATCCAATGTTGCGTTCTATCAACTCTTCTGCCGCAAGTGAAGTGTATTTGTTAAACTTTTCAAAATAATGTTTTAAATCGGGATCGGTATAATGAAGAAGATCAGAACGCAATGATAGTGTTTTGCCATGAACCTCCAAGCGTTCATGTACTTTCTCTTCTGTAAATTGTCCTGCCGAACGTCTAAACACGCGAGTAATACGTCCGGGATACCATCCGCAATGGTTGATCCAGTTGCCGAGAAAATTTGCCCGCCGAGGCATACTCATTGCAGCAATCGATGTATCAACCGAGGTCATTTGTTCAAGAATTTCTTTTTGCAGCTCTGCGGTGACTCTCTCATCGGCATCAAGCCACAGAATCCAGTCACTTGTGCATTGAGCTAAACCGAAGTTTTTTGCGGCACCGTATCCATCCCAAGGTCTATTGAAGATTTTCTGCGTAAATTCTTTCGCAATATCAATGGTATGATCCTTACTTGCTGCATCAACAACAACGATCTCACTTACCCATCTCATCGAATCGAGACAATCGCGAATGTTTTTCTCTTCATTTTTCGTGATGATAAGTGCAGAAATTGTGCTCACGTCTCTCCTATCCGGCAATGACAATATTAACTAATTTATTCTGAATTATAATTTTCTTGATGATTCGCTTGCCGTCAGTATACCGTTTGATGTTGGAATCATGAAAAGCCAATCTTTCTAATTCAGCCTCATGAGTATCTTTCGCAACAGTTACCTTCGAACGTATCTTTCCATTAATCTGCAGCACCACTTCTACTATGGACTCCGCACATTTGGCTTCATCATACATTGGCCAAGGTTCATACGCTGTTGATTTCTTGTGACCGAGTTTCTGCCATATTTCTTCAGCGATGTGCGGCGCAAACGGTGCAAGAAGCAGCACAAAATTCTCCATCATCTTGCGCGGTCTGATTTCTACTTTCATTGCTTCGTTGAGGAAAATCATCATCTGCGAAATAGCAGTATTAAACCGAAGATTATCAATATCGTCGCTAACTTTTTTTATAGTTTGATGATAAAGCCGTTCGAAGTCTGCGGTTGGTTCAACATCTTGAATGGCTGAATCAAACGTTCCATCTTCGTTCACGAATAAACGCCAGAATCTATTGAGGAATCGGAATACACCTTCCACACCGCGTGTGCTCCATGGTTTCATTTCTTCCAATGGCCCCATAAACATTTCGAACAGCCGCATTGAGTCGGCACCGTATTCTTTCACAACATCATCCGGATTGACAACATTGCCGCGCGACTTAGACATTTTTCGGGAATCTTCACCCAGTATAATTCCTTGATGCCGCAGCTTGAGAAATGGTTCTTTTGTGCTGACATAACCAAGATCGTTCAGCACTTTATGCCAGAATCGCGAATACATCAAATGCAGAACCGCATGTTCCGAACCACCGACGTATAAATCGATGGGCATCCAATATTTTTCTTTTTCTTCACTGCAAAAAACACTGTCGTTCTTCGGATCGATAAAACGAAGATAGTACCAGCACGAGCCGGCCCATTGCGGCATTGTATTCGTTTCGCGCCTCCCCTTCAAACCTGTCTCATTATCGATAACGTTCACCCAATCGGTAGCAAGCGCGAGAGGAGATTCCGTTGTTCCGCTTGGCTGGAATTTCTCCAGACTCGGCAATTCCAACGGCAATTCATTTTCATCAATCGCTTTCAATGTTCCATCTTCAAGATATAGTATTGGAATTGGTTCACCCCAATAACGCTGACGAGAGAAAAGCCAATCGCGTAATTTATACGTGACAGCCAATTTACCAAGATTCTTTTGTTCTAACCAAGCGATGATAGCCTTCTTTGCATCAGGAGTCGACAATCCATTCAGCGTAAGTTCTTCATTT
>Ga0182017_10002184_pt1 | contig 14943 bp, 12 predicted proteins | sample 712E3DmetaG_FD_120492 | JGI IMG/M metagenome (GOLD analysis project Ga0182017, IMG submission 120492) | Permafrost microbial communities from Stordalen Mire, Sweden - 712E3D metaG | ecosystem: Environmental > Terrestrial > Soil > Wetlands > Permafrost | place: Sweden: Stordalen | collected... | reverse complement strand
GCTGTAATCGAACTCGAATTATCAGCTTCGGATATCCGAATAGCAGAATTTAAAAAAGTTCCATCTAATATTTCATATCACTCTCTAGTGATAGATTCTGGTGCACCAGAAAGTATTCGTGATATTATTAAAGAGACATTGTTTCAATATAATCTAAGCAACAAGAATGAATATCCGATACTTCCTTTGAGCTCATATGGTTTATTCATTCCATCTATCACACGAAAATTCAAGGATATTGCTACAATCTCATTTGCGCATGGTGGTGGGTCACACTTTTATCGATATCGTGTTGCCATTACTCGATTATCATCTGTACCATTAAAATTAAAAAACTATTTTGAGAAAATGCTTTTTGATTGTCCAAACCACTTATTTCAAAATTCTCCACGAGTTTCAAAAGGAATTTGGGATTTTAAAATAAATCCTACCGATGATAGATTTCATGATATAGTGGACATCGCACGAAAAAGCGCAGAATATAAAAATCTAAAAGATGATCATGAGAACTTGGAAAAATATTTTCTTCAGAATGATATAGAATCCATTGCATCTGAAGTTCCGGTATGGTTAGAGCCAATTGATTTAATAAATTATTCTGACATATTTCAAATAAATGAGTGCTTAACAGGCCATATTGATCTTGTTAAAGTATGCGCAGACAACAATATCTGGATTTGGGATTACAAGCCTAATGCGTTTCGAGAAACAACTGCATCAAATCAAGTGTACTTGTATTCTCTTATGCTTTCAGCGCGAACAGGAATTCCATTGAAACAATTTCGCTGTGGCTATTTCGATACTGGGAATGCTTTTTATTTCAATCCATCTGATATTCAATTGAAGCCTCAATATTTTGCTAAATAATGAAAATAATGACAATTATTGGCGTGTATCACACTGCGCAAGTATTGCGCAACTTCTAGTTGATAATTTCAATACAATTGAGCAACTTATAGAGGCAACGGAAACCGAATTGCAATCTCTACAAAGTATTGGTCCGCAGATTGCAGAAAGCGTTGTTCGATTCTTTGCAGATAATCACAACCAGCGCATTGTCAATCGTTTAAAAAACGCTGGTGTGCAGATGCGAGAAAAGAAAAAGCGCACCCGTACAACTCAACAATTCTCCACTAAAAGTTTTGTGCTGACAGGTGCACTCACAACATTGACGCGCGAAGAAGCAAAAGAGAGTATTGAGGCACGAGGCGGAAAAGTTGTTTCTAGTATTAGTAAGAATACAGATTTTGTTGTCGTCGGGGTTGATCCGGGTTCCAAATTAGAGAAAGCAAAAACGCTCGGCATCCCCTTGCTTGATGAACAGAAGTTTCTTAATATGTTGCAGAATGAATTCTAAAATCACGATTACCCACTTACTTATGAGGATATCATGTCGAAATCTTCATTTAGCTGTCTGATATCATTACTCCTTGTCTTCGTTCTCGTGGTTCCAGGGTTTGGGCAAACACGGGCTGGAAAACTAGGTGTTGGAGTTGACGGCTCCGCGCAATACATTTTCGGTGCTGGGTCTGTAAATACGTCTCCGGCAATTGGCTATGGATTAAACATGAGTTATTCTATGATGGAAGGTCTTGGAATCCGTTCCAAAGTTGCTTATAACCAACTCTCTTGGAAAACCTCCGCAGGCGTTTCAACTACAACAGAATTAATGTCTATGAACTTCTATTTGTCCGGTGATTTAATGCCGAACAGTCCATTCAACATCTTCGTTGTTGGCGGAGGAGGATTTGCTTTTTTTGATCCCAAACAAGCAGATGGATCACGTGTAACAAGATCAAGTTTCGATTTACATTACATCGGCGGATTGGGTGCCGACTATTTCCTGAATGAATTCTGGTCAATCACGCTCATGGGCGAATATGTGTTAACAGGTTCAAGGAATTACAATGGTCCTGTGAATTCCGATAACGATAGTTTTCTCCGCGGCAGCATTCAGATTCGGTATTATTTCTTCGATCAATCATTTATCGTAAAGCTGTTAGAAGCCCAACGTGACCGATCGAAAAACAAATAACATCTGCAGTACAGAATAACGATGCTGGAGGGTTTTCGGCTTTCAGTAGGACTTTTATACTCACGGCTGCATTTTCGGCACAAGCATGACCGTATAATGAATTTCACGGGCGCACTCACACGGTCACGCCGTGCATTGGTGATATTTCCAGAATCATCGCTCGATGGTGAAGCAGTTTCAACTTTTCTTCGATATCTGCTCCGGAAATTTTCTTCAGAAGGAATGATGGTGATGGTCCGAGACGATCAGCTCTTTGCGATGGCATCTGCCCCGCCGCTGAAAACTCTTACATATTCAGCACGTGATATTAATAAGTGGTTCGTGCCCCGCCATGAACTGCTTCACAGGATGGAAAGTAATAACTTTGATGTTGCTTTGGATCTCAATCTCAATCTCTCTCTTACATGCGCTTTTCTATGCAAAGCATCGAATGCGCCTTTACGTATCAGTTTTTTAAAAAAGAACGGCGATCAATTCTATAATTTTCAAGTAAAAACTAAAGGAAACACTAGTAATAAATATTCTTATCGGAGTATGCTGAAATGTCTCGATATGTTTTAATGCTTTTGTTGGAGTCCTCATATGCGTTTTGAAACCAAGAAAAAGGGGATTGCAACGATCCTCAAAGTCCAAGAGCGAAAGCTTGATGCATCCACTTCGCCGGAACTCAAAGGAAAATTTCTCATACTGTGCAAACCGCAACTGAAGGAATTGATAATAGATCTATCCGATGTTGAGTTCTGCGACAGCACAGGCTTGAGCGCACTGCTCATTGCCGAGCGCCAGATGCGTGAAAATAGCGGCAAAGTTAAGTTGGTCGGCGTACATAAAAAAGTACTTTCCCTTCTCAAGATTTCTCACCTTGACCGCACATTCCAGATTTTTGATACTCTGGCAAAAGCAGTGAAGGGATAATGTTCACCTCGTTTTCACCACAGAACAGAACGCATATGTGCTGAGCTGCGAGCTCTTCCTGTTTTTTCTTCTTCTATGATATCTTGCGCATTCATAAGAATCAATGTAATTTATATCCGGCAATGCTCATTGTTGGATGAAGCTTTATTTATGAAAATAATATCGCACGTCGTGAAGCAAGCGGCAGAACAAAAATCTGCCATCACAAATCTTGACCGCCAAATCCGCAGCTATGGTAATTTCCTTCGCCTCGAAAAAAACCTTTCACAAAACACCTTGACATCGTATAGTTTTGATTTCGCAAAGTACCGCAGTTTTCTCGTCTCTGCTGGAATTCAGACAGCATCTGCTGTATCGGAAGATCATATCAATAAATTTTTGGCTTTGCTGCATCAAGAAATGCTTTCGCCGCGAAGTATGGCACGCACGATCTCTACCATCCGTGGATTTCACCGTTACCTTCTTGGCGAGGAAGAAGTGAAAGACGATCCGACGCAAATTATCGACACGCCTAAGCAGGAAAAAAATTTGCCAGACGTATTGAGTATTTTCGAAGTAGATGAAATTTTAAAACAGCCGGATACGTCCAGCCGGCTCGGTATCCGCGACCGCGCTATGCTTGAAACACTCTATGCCACTGGGATTCGTGTTTCAGAATTGGTGGATTTAAAGAAGTCAAATCTTATGATAGAAGACGGACTCATTCTCGTGTATGGCAAAGGATCAAAAGAACGGTTAGTCCCTATTGGACGTTCGGCAAGGCAATGGATCGAGGAATATCAGAAACAATCACGCGTGCATCTTGCTAAAACCGGTAAGTCGCAGGATGTCCTCTTTCTGAATGTACGCGGCACAAAGTTAACGCGTGATATGATTCGTAAATTAGTGGAAAAATATTCCATGGCGGCAGGAATTGGAAAGAAAGTTCACCCGCATACATTCCGTCATTCGTTCGCGACACATTTGTTAGAAGGGGGTGCTGACCTCCGTGCAGTACAGGAAATGCTCGGTCATGCCGACATCTCCACAACGCAAATCTACACACATATCGATCGTGAATATTTGAAGGAAGTTCACCGCACTTTTCATCCGCGGGGATAAGAAAAGATAGTCCACTCCACTCCCTTGCGAAGGTTATCATCGTTTGTACATCCACCATCTTCGCAGGGGCGTACTTTTATTTTTACTCGACGATTTTCCCTGCGCGTAATTCTTTTACAATTCTTTCTGCTTTATAGATTTGTTCCAACCCTTCAAGCAATCCCGAAGAATGGACCGCAACAGACCTATTAGAGGTATCGTCAAAGATAACGTCTCCCGGCAAACTTTCGATATTACCGTCAAAAATTAATCCAACGACCTGTAAATTTTTATTGATTGCCGGACTTCCGGAGTTGCCGCCAATAATGTCATTTGTCGAAACAAAGTTCATTGGTGTGTTCATTTTGAACGTGACCGGAGGGTTTACCCAGCGATCTGATAGTTTCCATGGATCTTTCATACCATTCGAATAGTACCGATCGTACAATCCATAGAACGTTGTCACAGGCGGGGCAAGTGTGCCATTGTACTCGTACCCTTTTACTATGCCATCCGCAATGCGAAGTGTGAACGTAGCGTCTGGCGGAATTTGCGTTCCGTAGACCTCGTACATTGCGTTGCCGAGTATTTGTTCACATGCCTGAAGTTTTTCGCTGATGTTCGTATATTTCGTTTGAATTTCGTTTACGTGCGTTTGTTCTGCAATAATAAATGCAATCAAAGGATCACTTGAATTAAGAATGGCGTCCGGTGTTCCGGCAAGAAGCATTTGCGTTTTCTCTTTAGATGCAATGATAGAGTGTGCGCTTAAATCTTCTGCCGCTTGTTCAAGTGTCCGTCCCGCCATCAGTTTGTCAAACGCTTTATCCTTCCCTGCTAACGTGCGTTCCATAATACTCAATCGAAATGCAAGTAATCGTTTTTCAACCTCTGCGTTCAATTTAGAAGGATAGAATATTTTTCTCGTCGAGTCTGCTATCGCACCCTTTGATTGATTCGCTAAATTTACAAGATCGGCTGTTAATGATAAATACCTGGGGAAATTGCGACCACGAAATCTCAGAGCGTCAAATTTTGGATAGAGCGCTGTGAGCTCGGCTTGGTACTGCGCAATAGCACTCCATGGATCGCCATATTTCCTATTCAATTCTGGCTTGTCAGACAAAGCTTTTTGAAATTTCTTTTCAAAATCCTTTTTCTTTGCCATCAGCACAGGATCTTGCAGACCATGTAAATACCCCGTAATAGCTTTACGCGAATTTTCCAATCCAAAAATTGTGTTGAGATATTTCAACTTTGCTTCCGGATGCTCTGCAATATACGATGAATAGATTGTTCCAACTTTCTCATATGTTTCTATACTGGACGGATACACCATATCGCGCAGATATTCCAACTGTGCCACCGTTTTTAAACGATTGGTCCTGCCGGGATTTCCAATAACAAACACGGCATCACCTTCCTGAGCGCCATTCTGACTAAATTGGAAAAAATTTGCAGTTTTCAAAGGCTTACCGTTATCATACACGCGGAAAAATGCACAATCAAAATCGTACCTGGGGTACGTGAAATTATCCGGATCGCCGCCAAAGAATGCCATCACTTCTTCCGGAGCATATACAAGACGCACGTCTGTATAACGCTTGTATCCATACAGCGAATAGCGGCCGCCATTGTAGAACGAAACAACACTAAATATCATCGAGTCTTGAGGTGCACTCGTTTTATAATTAGCCGCATAACGCTTCTGGATTTCCTGCATTTTCGTCAAGCGATTTGTGACTTTAGTATTGTCTGTTGTACCGCTTTCAAACGCTTGCTGTACTTCTTTCGTTACATCTTCTATCACAAGCAATTGGTCGATAAAGATGTTGGATGCTCTCCGTTCATCATTCAATGTGGCAGCATAGAACCCGCCTTCTGCTAACCGTTCACCTTCCCTATTCACACTGTCCAATGCAGCGCGGGCGCAATGATGATTTGTCATGACCAAACCATCTTCCGAAACAAACGATGCAGTACAATTTGGCAGACGCAGTGAAGATAAACGCGCTTTCTCAAACCACTCTTTTGATGGAGTAAAGTTATATGTCCTGGCGAAATATTCCATGGGTGGAAAATCGAATGTCCACATTTTACCTGTATCGAATTGTCCAGCGTGAACTTTTTCAAGATCGATGTAACGCGTCAAATCGCTTCTGGTTGCCTGCTGAGTTGAACAGCCAGCGAAACAAAATACTGCGACGCTCAATACGAAACTGTACTTTAAGAATAAATGTTTCATAGAAGCTCCATGTAATTAATTTATTTTTATGGGTATTAAGGTATGAAGAACTATCTGCCGATGCAATAAATTCATTTGAAAAAACTTTCGCGCACTTTTTTCAGCTAGAAATATTTCCTACATTCAGCAGCGATGGTACAAAAACGAACATCATGGTACATAAGCTTCGTTCTTCTTGTCGGAATGATTTTTCCTGCAGGCAGGCAGGAAGCAACCGCACAAGAGCACGAACAGAGAAGCGGGATTTCAAATTCATGGCTTTTGATGCAAGCTGTGCCCAGTGTTTCATGGACAAGCTTTCCCGAGCAAACACGCTTTGCTTTCGAATGGGAAGCGACACCGGTTCTCTATTCGTGGGGAATGACAAAGCTTGTCCGGCCATTACACTTCTTCTTCGTCACACAGCCCGAACGTTTTGCGGGTTCAGTCGAATTCAATATATCTACACAGCTTTACACGAGCCCGGTAGGAATAAGTCATTGGGGATTTTCAGGTCAGCTGTTGGCTCATGTACCTTTGGTGGAATATGGTGAATATGGAGGAATGAATCTTGGTGTTGCACGATACAACATTGCCGGCATATCGTCAAATTATATTATTGGAGGATTTTCAACACTCTTCGGCTTTCTTCATTATAATATAAAGTACAGCCCTGCCGATAAAATTTGGATGCACTCAATCGAGTTCCGCTTCTTCTAAACGTACTATTATGAATACTAAAAATGTTTTCCTGCGTTTTACTGTATTTTCACTCATCGCTCTTCATAGTTCATTGTTTACGGCGGGATGCAGTTCTTTTTTCACCCGTTTTATTGCAAATTCATTTGAGAATCTTCCAAATTCGCCCGACACCGTGGCAGTAAAAATTGTACATCCGGTTTTTCAAAATATCGGATTATCGGTTTTGTGGGTTGGCCATGCAACGTGTCTCATCCAAATCGGTGATAAAGTATTTCTCACTGATCCAATTTTCACAGAGACAGCAGGAATGATATCCAAACGCAGAATTGAGCCGGGCATTCTAGCGACATCGATTGATAAGCTGGATTATATTCTCATCTCCCATATTCATTTTGATCACTTGAATTACGGAAGTCTATCCATGCTGCCCAAATCTGCAGCAATGCTTTTGCCTGGAGGCGGTGCAGAGTATACGCCGGATTTTGGTTTTTCGGAGTATCGGGAGATGAATCCTTGGACGACATTTGAAGCAGATGGCGTGCGCATTACCGCTGTGCCTGTGAGACATTTTAACGGACGGTACGGATTCGATGGTGCCTGGTTGAACTATACTTCATTCACAGGGTACATTATTGAATATAATGGCAAAACAGTATTCTTTGCCGGCGACACTGGATATGATCCGGAAAAATTTAAGGAGATCGGGAAAAAGTTTGCAATCGACGTCGCATTCATTCCTATCGCGCCGATTGAACCGCACGATTTCATGAAACGTGTCCATGCCGATCCTGAAGAAGCCCTGCAAATTTTTCGTGACGTACGTGCGAAGATTATGATTCCTATTCATCACCGTACATTTGTACAGGGATTAGATCCCTCGCTGACTTTTGCACAAGATCAATTGAAAAGGTTGGTGATTGAAAGACAACTGGAAGATCGTGTGCTCATTCTTAAGATAGGCGAGCAGCGAATACTTGTTCCCTAAACATTCTTTTCTAAAATACAAGCAGCTCTGTTTCCAGAGCTGCTTTCTCTCCACCTGCGCATTGGCTTTAAATTCAACCACTTACATAATCACCTGCTCCTCTGCTTATTTCGCTAATTCCATAACGGCTGTTCCACCACCGGCTTGCGGAGGCAATTTGGATTCAGTTTTAATAATTCTCCTGCTGTCTTTCGCTATCCACAATTTAGAGCCGCCGGATTCTCCATCTTTCGGCGTAAGTTCGACTTTCCATGTGTCGAAGTTTTTTGCTGCCACCATTATTTTTTCCGAAGCAACAACAGCCAAACCAAGAGCTTTTTGTTTTTGCGCCATCATCTCGAATTGGTATAGCGTTGTTTTATATCCTTCAGTAAGTGGAAGCGTGCTCAAAGGAAGTTCAATGCCTGCACCATCTGGAAGCACCGTGTTTGTTGTTGTCGCTTTGATCGGCATTTCCTGAGGACCCATGACAATCTTCCCCTCCACAGTGTTGGCAGCATAGGTGACGGCCATTTTCACCTGTCCTTGAGTTGCAGATCGACGTACTGGGAGCAATGTCGTTGCATCCATATCCAGCGTGTCTATCCCTGATCCCATCGCTCCAGAAGCATTCTCCACAACCCTCCATACATCTTTACCCGCAAATGTCGCTTTTGTAATTATTCGGGTGGCATTGATCGTGAGTTGCTGGCCACGAATTTCCATTTTTGTTGTGTATTGAAGTGTGTCCAGTTTCAAAAGTGAACCATTGAATGCCGGCATCGCTTCATGAACAGTCTCAGTAACTGGTTTTGGCATTGTTACAGTTTTCACATCAACTGTAATGTCATTGAGTTTTTTCTGAATCACATCCCGCACATCTTTTTGAACTCTGCCTTTTAAATATTTTGCAAAGAATTGTTCCATCGCAGTATACATTGCGATACGGTTTTCTTTTCCAGCAAAACCATGCCCTTCATCCGGTGCAACGATGTACTCGATCTGCCTGCCGAGATCGCGCAGCGCGATGACGATCTGATCTGCTTCAGCTTTTTTCACGCGCGGATCATTTGCTCCTTGCACTACAAACAAAGGCGCTTTGATATTCTTTGCTGCATTGAGCGGTGATTGTTTTTCCAGCATCTCTTTATCCTTCGGATCATCTTTATCGCCAACACGGATAGCAAAAGTTTTTTTCATTGGTGCCCAGTACGGGGGAATAGAATTCAATAGCGTGATGATATTTGAAGGACCTACAATATCGAATCCGGCAGCGTACAAATCTGGTGTAAATGTCAATCCCGCTAATGTTGCATATCCACCATACGATCCGCCGGAGATGCCGACACGTTTTGGATCGGCAATTCCTTTCTTGATGAGAAATTGCACAGCGTCGGTAATGTCATGCTGCATCGAACCGGTACCCCATTGTTTATTGCCGGAGTTCAGGAATTTTTTCCCATATCCCGTTGAACCACGGAAATTAGGAAGCAGAACCGCATATCCTCGATTGGCAAGAAATTGTGCCGTACTATTGTATCCCCAGAAATCTCGCGCCCAAGGTCCGCCATGCGGGAAAATTATGGTTGGCAAATTTTTGGATGGAACTCCTTTTGGAGACACAAGATAAGCAGGAATTTCCATGCCATCGCGCGCCGTGTAACGCAACGGTTTCATTGGTGCCAAATTCTTGGATGGCAAGTTCGGTCTCGATCTGTAAAGCAACTCGGTTTTTCCAGCCTTCCGGTCGAAGAGATACGTTGAGCCTGGATCGACATCGCTGCTCACATTTATTAACCATAGACTTTCATCCTTGGTTGTGCTTACCAAACCTAAGTTGCCGCTGGGAAATTGCTTTTTCATTTGTTCGTAGCTCTTTGCAAATTTCTTTTCCTTCGGATAAACACGAATGACATCACCTCTGTACACTGTTGCCAGCAACTCGTTGGTGACCTCGGAAAAAATTGCAGATCCGAAATCTACTTCGCTCTTCGGGTCCTTTTCAATCAACTTTGTGGTTCCTGTTTTTAGATCAAAGAGTTCGAGCTGCGTTTTATCGAGAGCGTCGCTCTTGTTTGTTTCCAGATAGAAACTATTCCCATCGGGAGTGAAGCGAATCGGGTTAACCGATTCATCTGCTGTAACCGAATAGATGGACGTAAAGGATGTGTCGTGCAGTTTTAGAATTTCCATGCCGCCATCAGTCGTTTGCCGAACGCCAAGCCGCAAATCACCATTGAGATCCGTCATCCAGCCGGCGATGTTATCTTTGTTCACTCTGATAAGCGTGCGCTCGCCGGTTGTAAGGTCAATTCGATAGACATCGTGAAGCGATGGATCACGATCATTTAATCCCACAATAATTTCATTGGGCTTGATGCGTGGAACATCAATAATCATTGCACGGATTTTTTCCTGCGGCGTTAAATTACGTGCCGGAGGAACCGGATCGCCTGCAACCTCTGGATCGATTGCATAGACTCGATAGTTCTCATCTCCGCCTTTGTCCTGAACATACAGAACGTATTTGGAATCCTGCGACCAGAAATAGCCGGGAATTGGACGTGTTGTATCGGCTGTTAACGGGCGGGCTTTATCGAATGCTTCTTTTCGTTCTTTAATCCAAATATTACGAACATTCTTGAATGGTTTGATGAAGGTGATATACTTCCCGTCAGGTGAAAGTTGTGCCCCTGAAATTTCCGGATCACCAAAAAATATCTCTCTATCAATAATCGGGGGCAATTGTGCTAAAAGTGTACCGGAAGAGAGAACTAAAAGTACAGACCAACAAACAATGGAGCGAATCATAGTATGACTCCTCAATTTGGTGGATAATGATTGGTTTGATTGTAAGGTTTGAGTTGCTTTCTTATCGTAACCTCTCGTTAATATATCAGAGAAATCTTTTATTTACAAATGTTTACTATAAAACTGCATTCGGCCATTTAGTCATTTGATATAGAGTTATTCATGTGGGTTCGAATGTCATTCCGATCAGTGAAATATTATGTTGAAAACACGTGCTTTCCGTTGATTATCCTTCAACTTCTCACTACATTTCCAAGTAATCTTGAGGTACACACTCTGGCTATAGTTGAATGAACATCGCGGTTTTCGCCTCAGGGCGCGGCTCAAATTTCCAAGCAATTCTTGACGCAATTGACGCTGGGATTCTTCCGGCGCGGGTTGTCGTACTCATCAGCAACAAATCTGAGGCAGGCGCGGTGGAGATTGCACGCGCACGAAGTATTTCGACACAGCATCTTTCCCAAAAGATGTTTTCGTCGGAAGAGGAGCTCGCAGACGCGATGCTGGAAGTGTTGAAAAAAAATCATGCAGAATTTATTGCACTGGCGGGATATTTAAAAAAAATTCCGGCACATGTGATTCGACAATATCGAAACCGTATTATCAATATTCATCCGGCACTGCTGCCGTCGTTTGGCGGTGAAGGAATGTACGGTCATCATGTTCATGAAGCGGTCATTGCACGCGGCGAAAAAGTCTCCGGCGCAACGGTGCATTTAGTAGATGAAGAGTATGATCGCGGTCCAATGATACTGCAAAAGACTGTCGACGTTATGCCCGATGAAACACCGGATTCACTGGCAGAAAAAGTCTTGAAGGTTGAACATGAAATTTTCCCGCTCGCGCTGAAAGCATTCGCTGAAGGACGAGTAAAAGTTGAAGGAACAAAAGTTTGGATAACGTAATAGTTCTCGATCCATTTTCAAAACCAACTTCATCGGATACCGACACAACGCTCACGATTAAGCGCGCGTTGATTAGTGTTTCCGACAAAAAAGGAATAGTCGAATTTGCGAAGGCGCTTCGAGAATTCGGTGTAGAGATTATTTCCACCGGCGGAACATTTACCGCGTTGAAAAACGCCGGCATCGAAGTAAAAGCAGTCTCGGATGTGACCGGTTTTCCAGAAATCCTTGATGGCCGTGTCAAAACTCTCCATCCGGCTATTCATGCCGGCATACTGGCTGTCATGGATAATCCCGAGCATCGCGATCAATTACAGAAGCACAACATAGAATCGATCGATCTTGTTGTCGTCAATCTTTATCCTTTTGAACAAACTATCTCGGCTGAACATGTAAAGTTAGAAGAAGCCATTGAGCAAATCGATATCGGCGGTCCAGCAATGGTACGTTCGTCGTCAAAGAACTTCAGACACACTGCTGTTGTCATCAATCCCGATCTCTATGGCATCGTGTTAGAAGAAATGCGCGAGCACAACGGTGCACTCACCTTGCAGACGCGATTCAATCTTGCATCCCGTGCGTTCCAACATACCGCACATTATGATTCGGTTATCGCATCATATCTTACCGGATTCACACCGCAAAAAACTCTTCCGGATGCCATTACCATTTCGCTCAAGAAAGAACAGCCGATGCGTTACGGTGAAAACCCCCACCAGGCAGCGGCTCTCTACGGAACATTTGGCAACCATTTTCAGAAACTGCACGGCAAAGAACTTTCGTACAATAATATTCTCGACATCAACGCAGCGGCGCTGCTCTGCGCAGAGTTTAATGAGCCAACTGTCGTTATCGTGAAACATAATAATCCCTGCGGAGTCGCTACAGATACACTACTTGTTGATGCATACCGAAAAGCATTTGCTACGGACACAAAATCTGCATATGGTGGAATCGTTTGTGTTAATAGGCCCCTTGATAGCGCGACAGCAGAAGCCATCAATGAAATTTTTACAGAAGTCATTGTCGCACCAGAGTATGAACGCGGCGTTCTGGAATTTTTGACAAAGAAGCGGGACCGTCGATTAATAAAACAAACATCCAACTTGCGAAAATTGTGGGAGTTAGATGTACAAAAAGTTATTGGCGGCGTTTTAGTCCAGGAACCTGATCACCACAGAATTCATCCAAGTGATTTACGAGTCGTCACAAAACGTCAGCCGACCGAGGAAGAAATGCAGGCGTTATTATTCGCGTGGCGTATCGTAAAGCATGTGAAATCCAATGCGATTGTGTATACGCTCGGCGATCGGACACTCGGTATCGGCGCCGGCCAAATGTCGCGCGTTGATTCCTCAAAAATTGCAGCAATGAAAGCGGCGGAAGCCGGATTTAATTTACAGGGCTGTGTCGTCTCCTCTGATGCATTCTTTCCATTTGCAGATGGCTTGTTGGAAGCAGTAAAAGTAGGTGCAACAGCAGTTATTCAACCGGGCGGCTCTGTGCGCGACGAAGATGTTATCAAAGCCGCAGACGAGCATAACGTCGCAATGGTGTTCACCGGTATCAGACATTTTAGACATTAAAATAATTCATTTTTAATTTTCCATTCATCATTTTGTCATTGGATTCTCATGGGACTTTTTTCAATGTTTTCTGCCGACCTTGCCATCGATCTTGGCACGGCAAATACAGTTATCTGGATGAAGGGCAAAGGTATCATCCTCAACGAACCTTCCATTGTCGCATTCGACCGGAACACGAAGCGCATCATCGCCATCGGCAATGAAGCACGTGCGATGCTCGGCCGCACGCATAAAGATATCCGCACAATCCGTCCTATGAAGGACGGTGTCATTGCGGATTTTGAAATCGCAGAAGGTATGTTGCGTGAGTTTATAAAAAAAATCAGTGCAGGCTGGGTGCCAAGCAGACGGATTATTGTATCGGTGCCATCCGGAATTACGGAAGTGGAAAAACGCGCTGTGCGTGATTCTGCGGAACATGCCGGTGCAAAAGAAGTACACTTGCTTGCCGAGCCAATGGCAGCAGCAATTGGCATCGGACTTGATGTTGATGCGCCGGTCGGGAATATGGTTGTCGATATCGGCGGCGGCACGACAGAAATCGCCGTCATTGCATTATCCGGTATTGTGAATGAAGAGTCGCGGCGGGTGGCAGGTGACGAGATGAACAATGCCATTATTCAATTCTTCAAACGTAATCATAATATTCTCATCGGTGAACGGACTGCGGAAGCAATTAAGTGCGAGGTCGGTTCTGCAATGCCGTTGAAAGAAGAAATTACGATTCAAGTAAAAGGGCGCGACCTTGTAAACGGCGTACCGAAAACAACGGAAGTCAGTTCTGTTGAAATTCGTGAAGCGTTGAACGAACCGATTGCTCAAATTGTCGAAGGCGTCAAAGTCACATTAGAGCGAACGCCACCGGAACTTTCCGCCGATATTCTTGACCGCGGGATTATGCTCACCGGCGGCGGTGCATTGTTAAAGGGACTCGACGAACGGCTGCGCCTTGAAACAAATCTTCCGGTGCACGTTGCCGAAGAACCTTTACTCGCTGTCGTACGAGGCACGGGCAAGGTTATGGAAAATATGGATAAATACTCCAAGGTACTGCTGAAGGGAAAGAGATACTAATAGTTTCGAATCGAGACCAATGAATTTCATTGATCTGAAGATAAGAATAAAAAATTCGCGATTGATACTACTCGAATACGAAGATCCAATAATTCTGTTTCGTAATTGTCATCCAAAAATCCGCAAGTAAAAGATGCTTCAACGACTATACGACATTCTTTACGAATTTAGAGAGTATGCCATCCTCTCTGTCTTCGTTGCCGCTTCGTTACTTCTGATTGCGATGAATGATAATCCGCAGATTAGACAGATTCGTGCTATTGCAACAGTTGTGTTTGGCGGCGTACAGGAAGAGCTTAGTTTTATTCCCACGTTCCTGGGGCTGAGAGTAGAAAACGAGCTTCTTCATCATATCAATGTTGAGCTTGCTGATGAAGCCCAGAGGCTTCGGGAGGCAAAACTTGAGAACCTCCATCTTCGCCAAATGCTTGGATTAAAAGTTCAATTGCCGTATAAGCTGATTGCAGCCCACGTCATTAACAAAAATCTTACACTCTTGCGGAACACGATCACGGTCAATGTCGGCTCAAATGACAGCGTACAGCTTTATATGCCGGTGGTGAATGACGGCGGATTGATTGGCATCGTTACAACCGTAACCAAACATTATTCTATTATCAATATTCTTTTGAATACAGATTTTCGGG
>Ga0182017_10002183_pt1 | contig 14947 bp, 11 predicted proteins | sample 712E3DmetaG_FD_120492 | JGI IMG/M metagenome (GOLD analysis project Ga0182017, IMG submission 120492) | Permafrost microbial communities from Stordalen Mire, Sweden - 712E3D metaG | ecosystem: Environmental > Terrestrial > Soil > Wetlands > Permafrost | place: Sweden: Stordalen | collected... | reverse complement strand
GTGGTCCGCCGTCCTGGCAAGGAGCCCCGCTTCCGCAAGGTCGTGCAGTATCCGCTCCCGGGCGTCATACCTGTCCATGCCGCGGTAGAGCCCGGGGGCGTTGTCGTTCAGTTTTGCGGAGACGTCGAATATGTTGATCTGTTCGAGTGAATGACGCTGACCGATAAGGTAGTCATTCGGGTCATGGGCGGGAGTGACTTTGACCATCCCGGTGCCGAACGCGGGGTCCACGGACTCATCGGCAATGACCGGGATTTCGCGGCCGGTAAGGGGGATCCTCGCCAGCGCTCCGGCCAGATGCGCGAACCTCTCGTCCCCCGGATGTACCGCTATGGCGGTATCACCGAACATCGTTTCCGGCCTGGTCGTCGCCACGGTCAGGAACTCAGAACTCCTGCCGGAGAGGGGATACCGTATGTAGTAGAGCTTCCCCTGTTGTTCGCTGTATGTGACCTCGTCGTCGCTGATGGCCGTGTGGTCCCTGGGACACCAGTTGACAATGTACTTCCCCCGGTAGACAAGCCCGTCTTCGTACAGGCTGACAAAGACTTCCCGCACGGCGTTGGAGAGCGTCTCATCCATTGTGAATTTTTCGCGCTCCCAGTCGCATGAAGCCCCGAGCGTCCTGAGCTGCCGTACGATGCCGCCGCCGTACTGTTGTTTCCACTCCCATACCCGCTCGACGAATTTCTCCCGCCCGAGGTCATGTCGTGTCTTCCCCTCCTTCTGCAGAGAGCGCTCCACGACGTGCTGGGTCGCGATGCCGGCGTGGTCCATACCCGGGATCCAGCACGCCTCGAACCCTGTCATGCGCTTGTAGCGGATCAGAACGTCCTGGAGCGTGTTATTGAGTATGTGCCCCATATGGAGCACGCCGGTGACGTTCGGGGGGGGGATGACGATCGTGTAGGGGGTGAGCGCCGGGTTCACGACTGCGTGAAAGAAACCCGACCGCTCCCAGATCGCGTACCATTTCGATTCGACATCACGGGGTGAATACGTCTTGGAAGTCGGGGGGGACTGTTCTGTGTCGGGCAACTCGCTCACTCCGGGAAAAATATGATGAAGGGGGAGACCGGTATTACGGAAGGACGAACCGCCGCTGCGTTGTGCTCGAATTCCCAATCCTGTCGGTGAGGCGCATGGTCATCTGATGGGGGCCGCGCCCGAGTGGTTCGGCGGGCTTGTAGACCGCCCGCTGGCGTCTGCCGTCGATTTCCGGTATCACGATGTTTCCGTCAATGTACATTTTTAGGTCGTCATATTCAACGCCGGAGCGGTCGTCCCGGAACCGGACGACGATCTCCGGTTCCCCGCCCGCACGATGCGCGATGGACATCTGTACAACGGCCGGGGGTGTGCTGTCGGCGAGAAGTGTCACCGCGCCGAGAGTCCCGCTGACTCTCCCGGTACATGCCGGCTCTTCCCCCTTCCCGTGTGAGCCGATGAACTGCCACCTCCCCTTCGAGCGGTAGAACAGTCCCCGGTGATCACCCGGAGAACCGGGACGGATCGTCGCCGTGAGTCCGCTCCCCAGCACCGCGCCTTCCGGCTCCAGCGTGTACACCGGCTCGTCGTCCCCGGAACTCTTTTCGATCCGCAGGAAAAGAGGCTTCAGCACGGAGAGGGAGTCGTACCCGATGAGCAGTTTCCCCCCGTCGGCGGCAATCACGCCCGCTGTTCCAGGGAGCACCGGTTGGAGATCGATTGCCGCGGAATCCGACGCCCGCCCCGAAGCGGAAGAGGCTTCCGCCACGATACGCCGCATCCCCCTGAATTCCTCGCGCGGCCTGAACCATCCTGTGTACTCATCAGGGTCGGTCGCAGCCATGATCACCGTGCTCCGGCGCGTCCCCTCTTCGACAGTGACCGAAGGGGGTGACGGAAGACTTCCGTGCGCGGTGATCTGCACGCGGACGTATTCCTCCCCTGCATCACATGTGAGATGAATTGAGGGAGTGCTCCCGCCGGGGGATGTCCCGGCGATCAGTTTCAGGGGGGAGCGGGTCCCCCACCGGTTTTGCAGCACGACCGTCGCGATCTCATTTCTCCCCGGAGGGAGAGGGAGGAGGAGGGAGGGGGAAAATCCTCCGGCCGGCGCAGACCATTCACGCCGGGACCACGGGCCGCCGGAGGAGCGTGCGGCGAGCAAGATCCTTGCTACATCCCCCGGTGCAAACAGCTGCAGTGCGATATCGTCCCCGGAGCGCTCCGCGCTCCCGGTCGGGACGCGGCTCATGACGAGAGTGCCGGTGACCTCCGCGCTGTTCCCCGGGAAGTCGGTGCAGAGGATCCGGAACGTGTGCGGGCCGGGGGTGTATGAGGCGCAGTCGATGATCCCCGCGCGCTGTGAGCGTGGCGTGTAAAAAGGGAGGTGATTCGGCGAGTCCATATAGAGCTTTGCAAGCCGGCCTCCCCCGGACCCGGGGAGCGAGCGTTCAAAGCAGAGGTCGATCTCATGCGCCTCGTTCCAGGGGGTCCTGTCGATGCGTGCGGCGTACACCGGTGCACCGTCGATGAACAGCGTCCGCGTGTAGACGCCGTTCCTGAACCGGCTCCCGGGGATCCGGTCCCTGGCTTCGACCGAGAATCCGGCTTCCCCCGTAATGATAATCGGGACAGGGAGATGCACTGTGTTCTTCCGGACTGTTTCCGCTCTGTACGTCCGCGGCACATTTCCTCCGTCCACGGTTGCATCCGGCGAGAGGGGAGAGACGGCGATGCGCCTGATGGAAGGGGGGATGGTGTCAGGCACGCGGAGCATGGGTGCGAGGAAGGGGTTGACCGGATTTCCTTCCTGGTCTCTGATCTCGAAATGCAGGTGGGGTGATGCGGCCCCGGTCTGGCCCGTCAGACCGACGAGGTCCCCTTTCCGGACGGGGAATTCCTGCGGCGCGCATGCGATGTCCACGGGATAGCCGCCGAGTGTCCGCTGCTCCTGTGCGGCGCGGGCGTCGATCGCAGGGGAGAATTTCTCGAGATGAGCGTATGTCGTTGTGAATCCGTCAGGGTGACGGATGTAGAGGATTTTCCCGTACCCGACCGGGCTGATCCTGATCCGGGAGACGTAGCCGGAACGGGATGCGAACACGCCGTATCCCGAGACATCGCCGCTCGAAATGTCGATCCCCGCATGGAAGTGCGTGCGGCGGTATTCACCGAACGTTGATGTGACGATCCTCCCCGCCTCCGTCGGCCAGGCGTAATCGTTCCAGTCGGCTTTCGCCGCATCCTGTCCGGAGGCATTCCCCGCGGAGGCATTCAACAGGAGGAGAACAAGGCACGCCGCCCTGGGGACCATGCGGCCTACGCCTGCCGGGTGAGGTGAACCACCGTCGGCAGAGGCGGGGAGGCGCGCAGGACGTTCCGTGCGAGGATCTCACGCGCGAGTTTGAGGTAGGCGGATGCACCGCGGCAATTGACGCTGTACAGGATCGCGGGTTTGCCGTAGAAGCTCGCTTCACTGAGGGCGGTGTTCCGCGGTATGGATGTCGCGAACATATACTTACCGTACTTTGCGGTCAGCTCGCGGATCGTGATATCGGAGACCCGGGTGTTCGGCTCGTGCATCGTGATGAGTATCCCCTCGACGTCGATGCTCTTGTGGGATACTTCCTTCACCCACTCCAGGTATTTGAAAAGCCGGTCGACGGCTTCGAGGGCGAAGTGGCCGGACTTGACCGGAATCAGGACGGAATCAGAGGCTATGAGGGCATTTGCGGAGAGTCCCCGAAGGAACGGGGGACAATCGAGTATGACGAAATCGTACTGCCCCGCGACGCTGCGGAGAGCGTTCCGCAGGATCCCCCTGTTATCAGCCACCCGGATCATCCGTTCCTCCATCTGCATCGACCGCACGTTGGCGGGTATGAAGTCGAGGAGCTTCAGATCGGTCTTGTGAATCGCGTTCTGCATCCCGGTCACGAAGTTGAACACCTCGTACATTCCCGCCCGTATGGTCCCTTCGGTGAACCCGAGAGAGAGCCCGGATGCCCCGAACGTATCCATGTCGATAAGCAGCGTCCGCTGTTCGGACATCGCAAGGCTCGCGGCAAGGTTCACCGCCGTCGTCGTCTTGCCGACTCCGCCTTTCGGGAGCGCGACTGAAATTATCCGGGCCATGCTCGTGTTATCGGATTCCGACCGTCAGTGAACCGATCGATGCAATCTGCGCGTCAATCCTGTCTCCGGAAACTACTCGCCCCACTCCCTCGGGCGTGCCGGTGAAGATCAGGTCTCCCGCTTCAAGCGAAAACACTGTCGAACAGTATGCGATGATCCCGGGGATGCGCAGGATCATGTGCTGCGTGTTTGACGACTGGCGCACAGTGCCGTTGACCCGGAGCTCGATCGAAAGCGCGTGCGGATCGCTCACCCCTCCGGCGCGCACCGCCGCGGACAGTGGCGCCGAGGTATCGAATCCTTTTGCAACACTCCAGGGGAGTCCGCGCTTTTTCGCGTCGGCCTGCACGTCGCGCAGCGTCATGTCGAGACCCACGGCGTACCCGGCCACGTGCTCCATCGCCTTTTCCGCAGGGATGCCGTGCCCGTCCCGGCCAATCACAACGACAAGTTCCACTTCGTGATGCATGTCGTCCGAGATCGGAGGGATCACCACCCATTCCCCCGATTCAACAAGTGCCGTCGAAGGTTTGATGAACACGACGGGCGTTGAATCTGTTTCCGCCTTCATTTCTTTGATATGCTCGGGGTAATTCCTCCCAAGACACAGAATTTTTCCTACCTGGAGTGATTCCCCGTCAGCAAACCTGACAGATTTCATATCCGGCGACCGATCGAATTAGAATACTATGAAATGTACTCCCCCCGATCAAGACTATCAAGGCATAACCGGGTAATCTGAAAAAATATGCGAACGATTCGGTCGAGGTTGCAATTCGACAAAATCCTCAATATCATACGCTCGCTTCAGAACAAAGGGGGATGCTCCGTGACACTCACATATGCCGAAGCCGGGGTGAGCATTTCGGAAGGGGAGAGGTTTGTCAGGCAGATAAGGAAGTCCGTCCGATCGACGTTCAGAAAAGGGGTTCTGAGTGACATCGGGGGTTTTGGCGCGTTCTTTGACGCGCGGTTTCAGGGGATGAAATCCCCTGTTCTTGTTTCCAGCGTCGACGGGGTCGGGACCAAACTTCTTGTCGCCCGGATGATGGACACCTACGACACTGTGGGGCAGGATCTCGTCAACCACTGCGTCAACGACATACTCGTCTGCGGGGCCCGTCCCCTGTTCTTCCTCGACTACTATGCGACCGGAGCTCTGAGTGTCAGGAACTCCGCGCGCGTGATTGGGGGATTTGCAAAAGCGTGCCGGGAGAACCTCTGTTCGCTGATCGGGGGGGAGACCGCGGAGATGCCGGGACTCTATGAGCCGGACGAATTTGACCTCGCGGGGATGATCGTGGGGGTCGCGGAGAAGCATAGGATCATCGACGGCCGGCGGGTCAGGAAAGGGGACATTCTGATCGGGCTCCCCTCGAACGGACTCCACACAAACGGGTTTTCGCTCGCCCGCAAGGTGCTCTTCCCGAAATATTCCCCGGACGATCACATCGACGAGCTCGGCACAACGCTGGGTGAATCGCTCCTTGCCGTCCACCGGTCGTACCTCGGAGTCGTGCTGCCGCTCCTCGCCAGGTTCGACATCAGAGGTCTCTCGCACGTCACGGGGGGCGGGATCGTCGGGAATACACGGCGGATCCTTCCCCGCGGGCGGTCGCTAATCATACGGTGGGATGCATGGGATCGACCCCCTGTCTTCGGGCTGATACAGGAGACCGGGAGAGTTCCGGAGGAGGACATGCGCCGCACGTTCAACCTCGGCGTCGGCCTCGTCATGATCGTTCCCGAACGACAGGCCGGGGGCATCATGGCCTGGCTGAAACGAAGGAAGGAGCCCGCCGTGTTCGTCGGCGAGGTCAACTAGACGCCCGAAAACGGCGCCTGCGGCGCCGCGAAATCCTCCCTCAACAGACAATGACAGACCAGGATAAGCAGAATCCAGCCGACCCCCAGTTCGCCCGGATCGCCGCGGCGAAGGAACTTGCACCTGCAGAGAGCGGCCCGTCGATCGTTCCCCCGGACAGTTTCACCGGCAGAGTCAGCATGCTGCACGAGATCGCTCTCCAGATCGACGCCGCCCGTAACAGGGACGAGATCATGCGTGTCCTGCGGAACGAGGTCCGGTGGATTCTCCCGCACCGCGTCTGCTTCGCGTGCATCCTCGATAACTTTCATACCGCGTACACAATCACCTCCCTGTCGTCGCCGGATGAGTCCCCATTGCAGGACGGGGTGCGTCACCCTTCGTCCGCGGGAATCGCAGGCACCGTCATACTGAACCAGTCTCCTCTCTGCCTCGATCTGGCGGAGGCCGGCGGGGGGCCGCCTGATGAACCCGGCACAGCCCCGGAAGATCTCCCCGAGTCGTTGCTCAGGACTTCCGGGATGCGGACACTGCTCATGGTCCCCCTGCGGACGGGCGATGAGACGATCGGGACGATGGGGATCGCCTCGGAGGAGCGGGCGGCGTACGGGGAGAGGGACATTGTGCTCGCCCAGCTCCTCGCCACGCAGGTGGCCGTCGCCCTCCAGAACGGCGCGATGATCGACGACGCGCAGCGGCGCATCTCTCAGATCGAGCTCGTCAATGAACTTGCCGAGGACCTCACATCCACGCTGGAGCTGGACCAGCTCCTGTCGGCGGCCGCCGAGACCATCCGGAAGACGTGCAGTTTTTTCGACGTATCGATATTTCTCGTTGACCGTCCCAGGCAGGAAGCGTTCCTTGTGGCCCACTCCGGGACGCACGTCGATTTCCTGCCTGCGGGGTACAGGCAGAAATTCAGCGAGGGAATCGTCGGCTGGGCGATCAGCCACGACGAGCGGGTGATGTCGGGGGACGTTACAGAGGATCCGCGGTACAGCGCCAACCTGTACAAGGAGACCCGCTCCGAGATGGCGATCCCGATCCGGGTGGAACACGAGATCGTGGGGGTGCTGAATGTCGAGGACGCGCGCCGGCAGGCATTCGACGAGACTGACGCGATCGTTCTCGAAACCCTCTGCGACCAGATGGGGAGCGCAATCAAGAATGCGCAGCTCTACGACAGGCTGAAGCGGACAAATGCAAAGCTGACCGAACTCGACAGGATGAAATCCGATTTCCTCGGGATCGTTTCGCATGACTTCCGGTCGCCCCTGGCGAGCATCGTCCTGGCGGCCAGCGCGCTCCTGAAGAGGCCCGACCTTGTGGACACCAGGCGTCTGCGCGAGTACCTGACTGTGATCGTGGACCAGGCGAACAGGCTCATCCGGCTGGCGGAGGACACGCTCTCCATGACCAAGCTGGAGGCCGGGCAGCTCAGCTATTTCTTCAACATGGTCAGCCTGGAGCGCCTTATCAAGGACACGATCTCCATGGTCACAATCTCCGGCAGGCACACCGTGAACTATGAGGTCGACCCGCGCGTGGCGTACGTCCGCGGGGACCAGACGAAGTTGCGCCAGGTCCTTCAGAATCTTCTCTCGAACGCCGTGAAGTATTCCCCCGCGGGGGGAAAAGTGACGATACGGGCGGCGCATCACTCCGCCGAGCAGCTTGTCGTCGCGGTGACCGACGAGGGGATCGGCATTCCGGCGGACCAGCAGGGAAAGCTCTTCCAGAAATTCTCGCGCGTTGACACGCCTCAGGCGAAGGAGATCAAAGGGTCGGGGCTCGGGCTCTGGATCTGCAGGGAGATCGTCAAGGCACACGGGGGACAGATATGGGTCGAGAGCCAGGTGGGAAAAGGCAGCACGTTCGCCTTCACGCTGAAGAAGGCCCATCCGGATACGACGCTGGAATGACTGTTACTGTCCGCCGCGGGCGGCCAACCGTTGCTCGAGTATGCGCGCCGCTTCTTCGCTCACCTCCCGCCACTGCGTCACATCCCGGTTCAGGTCACGCACTTCGGAAAGAAATTCCTGCCGCGTAACGTTTTCGCTCCTCAGCACCGAATCGGCCGCGGCTTCCGCCCGGGCGCTGTCCAGTCCCGCCTGCCTGCTCCTCGCCGCGGCCTCGACGAGCGCGGCAAAAAGGCGCGCGGTCTTCTCTTTGCCGGGCCCGGCGGACCCTTCCACCGGCCGTGCGCAGGCCGGAAGAATCAAGAGAAGCAGTATCGCCGTTCGCATGTCGCGGAGGCCCTGAGTGTAAAAACTCAATATCGCGTATTACGGGTGAATACTCAACCGGGGAATCCCGCCTCAAGTTGACTTTCAGCACAGTAGTCTGTATATTTTTTCTCATTTTCGCCATTTTCCCATCATTGTGCGGCGGGTTATGCCTTCGACCTCTGATTTCCGGCCGGGCCTGGTCATCAAATACAACAACGAGCTCTGGACGGTCATCGAATTTCAGCATGTCAACCCGGGGAACTGGCGGGCATTCGTCCGCACAAAGCTGAAGAACCTCAAGAGCGGCAAGGTCATTGAAAACCGGTTCCGGGCCGGCGAGTCGATCGACACGATCCGCATTGAGCGGAAAGAGTTCCAGTTCCTTTACAGGGACGGCACCGGCTACGTCTTCATGGACAAGCTTAACTACGAACAGCTCTCCGTCTCCGGAGAACAGCTCGGCGAGGGTGCAAAATTCCTCAAGGACGGAGAGTCGGTGGACATACTCTTTAACGGGACTGATATCACCGGGGTGGAGCTTCCGATCACCGTCGAGCTGAAAGTGACGGAAACTGTGCCGGGGGTGAGGGGAGACAGCGCGAACGCGGGGACGAAACCCGCAACCGTGGAGACCGGGGCGACGGTGAACGTTCCCCTGTTCCTCAACGAGGGGGACGTCGTCAAGATCGACACAAGGACGGGTGAATACATCGAGCGCGTCAAGGCATGAGATCCGTGCGGGGGAAGCCAGTGGAAGGAAGGAGGGGCGCGCGCGCGCTTCTGTCCACCCGTGAACATGTGACCAAGGCGGAGACCGCATGGATCTAAACTACGTCAGGAAGCTGGTGAAGCTTCTCTCCGAGAGCGCCGTCGACGAGATCGAGATTGAAGAGGAAGGGAAGAAGATCCGCGTCGCGAAAAACCCTCATGCCGCCCCCGTGTACACGGCGCCGTACCCCCCCCAGGCTGCGCCTCCTCCCGGGCCGGGCACTTCCCTCCCGCAGGCATCCTTCCCGGAAGCCGGCGTCCAGCCCGCACCTCCGGTCACCACGACCCCCTTCCACGAGATCAAGTCTCCCATCGTCGGCACGTTTTACCGTTCCCCCGCTCCCGATGCGGCCCCCTTTATTCAGGTGGGGAGCGTGATCCGTCCCGGAGCCGTTCTCTGCATCATCGAGGCGATGAAGCTGATGAACGAAATCGAGGCCGACGTCGCCGGAAAAATCGTCAAGATCATGGTCGAGAACGGGCAGCCGGTCGAATATGACCAGACCCTCTTCCTTGTCGAGAAGTCGTAGAGCCATGATCTGATATTCAGGAGACCAGGGGTGTTCAAGAAGGTCCTCATTGCGAACCGGGGGGAGATCGCCCTCCGCATCATACGGGTCTGCAAGCAGCTCGGGATCAAGACCGTGGCGGTCTATTCCCAGGCGGATCGGGATTCGCTCCATGTCCGGTTCGCGGACGAGGCGGTCTGTATCGGACCTCCGCCCAGCCGGGAAAGCTACCTGAAGATCCCCCGTATTATCGCCGCCGCCGAAGTCACCGGGGCGGACGCGATCCATCCGGGGTACGGCTTCCTGGCGGAGAATGCGGGATTCGCCGAGATATGCACGACGTCGGCAATCAAGTTCATCGGTCCGACCCCCGCGATGATCAGCGCAATGGGGGACAAGGCGGTCGCCAAGGAAACGATGCGGAAAGCCGGTGTCCCCGTGGTCCCCGGGAGCGAGAACGTGCTCTCGAGCGTCGACGAGGCGCGCGAGATTGCGCGGTCGATCTCCTACCCCGTCATCATCAAGGCTTCGGCGGGGGGAGGCGGACGGGGGATGCGGATCGTGCGCGAGGAAGCCGAGATGGAGAATGCGTACGGGACCGCCCGGCACGAAGCGGAGCAGGCGTTCAACAATCCCGATCTCTACCTCGAGAAATACATCGACCAGCCCCGCCACGTGGAGATCCAGGTTTTCGGCGACGAGCACGGCAACGTCATTCATTTCGGCGAGCGTGACTGCTCGGTGCAGCGTCGTCATCAGAAGCTGATCGAAGAATCCCCTTCCCCGGTTGTCGACGAAGCCCTCCGCGCGAAAATGGGGGAGGCGGCGATCAAGGGATGCAAGGCGGTCAACTATGTCAACGCGGGGACCGTCGAATTCCTCGTCGACCGGGAGTCGAACTTCTATTTTATGGAAATGAACACCCGCATACAGGTCGAGCATCCGGTCACCGAACAGGTGACGGGGCACGACCTGATCAAGCTTCAGCTCCAGATCGCCGCGGGGGAGCGCCTCCCGAAGAAGAAGATCGTCCAGCGTGGTCACGCGATGGAATGCCGCATCAACGCGGAGGACCCGGCCCACGATTTCCGCCCCTCGCCGGGAAAGATCACCGACTTTCATATGCCCGGGGGCTTCGGGGTCAGGGTCGACACGCACGCTTATGCCGGGTACTCCGTCCCCCCGTATTACGATTCGCTGACCGCGAAGCTCATCGTGTACGCTCAGACGCGTGAAGGGGCGATCAACAAGATGGCGGGAGCCCTGGAGGAGTTCGTCATCGAAGGGATCCGGACGACGATCCCGTTTCACCGGCAGGTGATGGGTAACGACAAATTCCGCAGCGGCCGGTTCGACACAAGCTTCCTGGACACGTTTATTTTCGAAACGAGCGGCGAGTAATAACTGATTCCTGAAGAAAGGACTCTTACGACATGAATTTTCCGGACAACCTGAAGTACACAAAGGACCACGAATGGATCCGCATTGAAGGGGAGACGGGGACGATCGGGATCACGGAGTACGCGCAGGGAGAGCTCGGGGACGTCGTCTTCGTGGAACTCCCCCCGGTAGGGAAATCGGTGAAGCAGCACGAAACGTTCGGCACGATAGAGGCTGTAAAGGCCGTGTCGGACCTGTACGCCCCCATGTCGGGCTCCGTGACGGATGTGAACGCCGCGGTTGCGGCGACCCCTGACGCAGTGAACAAGGATCCGTACGGCAAAGGCTGGCTGGTGAAGGTGAAGCTCTCGAATTCCGCCGAGTCGGCGGAGCTTCTTGATGCCGCAGCCTACCGCTCACTCGTCGGGAAATAAGGGGAAGGAACCTTCCCCCCTTCAGACCTCCGCGTATTCCTCGACCGGCGGGCAGGTGCAGACGAGGTTCCTGTCTCCGTAGGCGTTGTTGACCCGACCGACCGCCGGCCAGAATTTGTGGGCCCTGACGTACGGCGTGGGGAACGCCGCCTTCTCTCTCCCGTACGGCATCGCCCATGTGTCGCTCGCGACGGCCGAGGCCGTATGCGGAGCGTTCTTCAGCACGTTCAGCGTCCTGTCCGCGGTCCCCTCTTCGATCTCCCGTATCTCTCCCCGTATTGCGATCATCGCTTCGCAGAACCTGTCAAGCTCTTCCTTCGACTCGCTCTCTGTCGGTTCGATCATGAGCGTCCCCGCGACGGGGAATGACACCGTCGGCGCGTGGAAGCCGTAGTCCATCAGGCGCTTCGCGACGTCCTCCGCCTCGACGCCGGCGCTCTCCTTGAAGCGCCGGAGGTCCACGATGAATTCGTGCGCCACCCGCCCCCCGGCTCCACGGTAGAGTATCGGGTAGTGCCCTGCAAGCCTCTGTGCCATGTAGTTGGCATTGAGTATGGCGATCTCCGTCGCTTCCTTGAGTCCCGGGCCCCCCATCAACGCAATGTATGTCCAGGAGATCGCGAGTATGCTCGCGCTTCCCCATGGGGCCGCAGAGACCGGGCCGATGGCACGGGGACCGCCGGCGCCGAGCGCGGGGTGGCCGGGGAGGAACGGGGCCAGGTGTCCGGCGACCGCTATCGGTCCCATCCCGGGTCCCCCTCCGCCATGCGGGATACAGAACGTCTTGTGCAGGTTCAGATGGCAGACGTCAGCCCCCAGCTCCTCCGGACGGCAGAGTCCCACCTGTGCGTTCATGTTCGCCCCGTCCATGTAGACCTGTCCCCCGTTTGCATGGACGACCCGGCAGATGTCCCGTATCGACTCCTCGAAGACCCCGTGCGTCGAGGGGTAGGTGACCATGAGAGCCGCGAGCGCGCCGGCATGCTCTTGTGCTTTCCTCTCCAGATCTCCGACGTCTATGTTTCCCGCCTCATCGCAGCGGACAACGACGACCTGCATCCCGGCCATGACGGCGCTTGCGGGGTTGGTGCCGTGCGCCGACGCCGGGATCAGACAGACCCTCCTGTGTCCTTCGTTGCGCGATTCGTGCCATGCGCGGATGACGAGCAGGCCGGTGAATTCCCCCTGCGCGCCGGCATTCGGCTGGAGCGAAACGGCCGGGAACCCGGTGATCTCCGCGAGCCACGAGCTGAGCTCGGCGAACATTTCGTTATACCCTGCGGCCTGCTCCGGGGGTGCGAACGGATGCAGCTTCCCGAGCGCGGGCCAGGTGACGGGGATCATCTCGGACGTGGCGGTCAGTTTCATCGTGCATGATCCGAGCGGGATCATGCTGACGTTCAGCGCGAGGTCCTTCGACTCCAGGCCGTGGAGATAGCGGAGCATTCCGGTCTCGCTGTGGTAGCGACTGAACACTTCGTGCGTGAGATAGGGGGAGGTCCGGCGGAGCGGGCGAGCAACCCCCCGGGTGTCCGGTCCGAGCGTTTCCTCGTTCGGGACAGTCCCCCCCCCTGCGAGCACCCCGAGTATGTGCAGGACCTCTTTCCGGTCCGTCAGCTCATCAAGAGCGATCCCCAGCGTCCCGTCGGGGAATGCCCGGAAGTTCATCAATGCGGCCGACGCGGCCCGGAGGATTGCGGGGAGCGATCCCTTCTTCGGACTGATCCGTACGGTGTCGAAGAAATCGTCATGGACGACTCCGTGCCCGAACGCCCGGGCGCCGTCTGAGAGCCTGCGCGCAAACCCGTGCAGCCGCACGGCCATCGCGCGAAGTCCCTGCGGTCCGTGATAGACCGCAAACATGCCGGCCATGACCGCCAGAAGGACCTGCGCAGTGCAGACGTTGGATGTCGCTTTTTCCCTCCTGATGTGCTGCTCCCGCGTCTGCAACGCCATCCGGAGAGCCCGGTTCCCCTGTGCGTCGACGGAGACCCCTATGATGCGCCCGGGCATGTGGCGCTTGTGGGCGTCCCTCGTTGCGAAAAAAGCTGCATGCGGGCCGCCGTAGCCGAGAGGGACACCGAACCGTTGCGTGGACCCCACCGCGGCGTCGGCGCCGAATTCGGCAGGGGGAACCAGGAGGAGCAGGCTCATGAGATCGGCGGCGCACACAACGAGCGCCCCGGCCGCATGCGCCCTGTCGCAGAACGGGCGGTAGTCGCGTATCGCGCCGTCCGTCGCGGGGTACTGCACGAGTGCCCCGAAGACGTCCTCCGAGAATTCAAATGAGTCGCAGGGTCCTACAACGACACGTATCTCCAGCGGCCTGGCCCTGGTCCGGACGACTTCGATGTTCTGCGGGTGGCATTCGTCCGAAACAAAAAAGAGACCACCGGCGGGATGCCCCTTGATTGCATGGAACATCGCCATGGCTTCGGCTGCGGCCGTTGATTCATCGAGGAGCGACGCGTTGGCGATGTCCATCCCGGTGAGGTCTGTGACCATCGTCTGGTAGTTCAGGAGCGCCTCGAGCCGCCCCTGGGCCACCTCGGCCTGGTACGGCGTGTACGCGGTATACCAGCCGGGGTTCTCGAGGACGTTCCGGACTATCACGGCGGGTGTGATGGTGTCGTGATAACCCATCCCGATGAAGGAGCGGAACAGCCTGTTGTTTGCCACAATCGCCGCGAGTGCGGCGATCACGTCTTCTTCCGAGCGCCCCTCCCCGATGGCCAGCGGACGCGAGGTGCGGATTCGGGCGGGGACAACCCCGTCGATGAACTCTTCAAGCGACGGGCATCCCAGCTCTTTAAGCATCGCCCGGCGGGACTCTTCGGCCGGACCGATGTGACGTCGTGAAAATGGAATCGGATCGAATTCTGACATGAATCGTATCTCCCTTGAAAGAACAATAAAATACGGAGATGACAGCACACATTCAATTGTCGAACAACTCCAGTTGTCCGCCGGTGATCCTCCTGAAATGCGCCGTCGAAAGCTCCGGCCATGTTCCCCGGATCCCTGCGCGCGCAGCCCCTGGTCATCCTAGCGTCCGGTCAACTTTCCGGCCCACTTCCCGGCAGGGTACGTGCCGAGAAGCCGGAACTGGGAAACGATCTCCCTGAGGTGGTCGAATGCCCGGGCCACGGGCTCTTCGTGGGGTCCCCCCGCGATGTCGGCATAGAACCGGTATTCAAACGGCGAGCGGGGATCCGGGCGGGACTCGATCTTGAGAAGGTCGATGTCCCGGAGGGCAAACACGCCGAGTATATGGAAGAGCATTCCCGGGCGGTTCGCCGCCGGCGTGAACACGATGCTCGATCGCGTTTCCATGCCACGTGCAAATTTCCCGTACGGCCTGCGCGAAAGGACGAGGAACCGGGTGTAGTTGTTCGCGCTGTTTTCAATGTTTCTTCTCAGGATCCTGAGGCCGTAGAGCCTGGCGGCATGAGCTCCGGCGATCGCGCCGGTGTCGGGACGGGGGTCACGGGCGAGCGCCTGCGCCGCTCCGGCGGTGTCGAAAAAAGGGACCGGACGGAGCGCCCGGTGGGCAAGGAGGAACCGGCTGCACTGAGCGAGCGCCTGCGGATGGGATCGGACGGAAGTCAGGTCGCCGAGCGTGCTGCCGGGGGGGCACAGGAGGGCGTGTTCAATCCGCTCGTGTACTTCTCCCACGATATG
>Ga0182017_10002178_pt1 | contig 14959 bp, 18 predicted proteins | sample 712E3DmetaG_FD_120492 | JGI IMG/M metagenome (GOLD analysis project Ga0182017, IMG submission 120492) | Permafrost microbial communities from Stordalen Mire, Sweden - 712E3D metaG | ecosystem: Environmental > Terrestrial > Soil > Wetlands > Permafrost | place: Sweden: Stordalen | collected... | reverse complement strand
CGCTGCTGACGAACATGCCGCCCGAACCGCAGCACGGGTCGTAGACGCGGCCCTTGTACGGCGCCAGCATCTCGACGAGCACGCGGACGACGCGCGAGGGCGTGTAGAACTGGCCGCCCTTCTTGCCCTCGGCGCTGGCGAACTGGGCGAGGAAGTACTCGTACACGCGGCCGAGGATGTCCTTGGCGCGATCCGCCGGGCTGCCGAGGCCGATGTCGCTGACCAGGTTGATCAGCTGGGCCAGGCGGCCCTTGTCGAGGCCGGGGCGGGCGAAGTCCTTCGGGAGGACGCCCTTGAGCGTGGGGTTCTCGCGCTCGATGGCGTCCATGGCGTCGTCGACCATCCGGCCGATGGTCGGCTGCGGCGCTTGGGCCTTGAGGTGGGACCAGCGGGCTTCCTTCGGGACCCAGAAGATGCTCGCGGCCTTGTACTCGTCGGGGTCTTCCGGGTCGGCGCCTTCAGTGGCGGTGGCCGCCAGCTCGGCGTGCTTGGCCTCGAACGCGTCGCTGATGTACTTGAGGAAGATCAGCCCGAGCACGATGTGCTTGTACTCGGCGGCGTCCATGTTGTTGCGGAGCATGTCGGCCGAGGCCCAAAGTTTGGCTTCGAGGCCGGTGGTGGCGCTGGCTTCCGATCCGTCGGCCGCGGCCGCGCGCGCCCGTCGCCCGCCGGAGGCGCGGCTCGTTCGGGCTCCGCGAGGGCTCAAGAGTCACCCCCAACTTCGGACGCTGACGGGCGCCGATACCCACATACGCCGCCACGGCGGCGCGGTACAACCGGACTTGTCCAGCCTACTCCGCGCGGCGCCTCCGGTGGTTGCGAATCTGTAGGCATGCCGGCTTCAGCATGGCCGAAAAGCGCCAGTGAAGCCGCAATGCAGAGGCGCGGACGATGCTCCCTCGGCTCGTCGACGTACCGGCGGCGGACTGGAGAAGCAGGTGCCGAAAATCAGCGAGTTCTGGGATAGGCATCTACATGTACTACGACGACCACCCCGAGCCCCATTTCCATGCGGCCTACGGCGGACGAGAGGTCAAGGTCCGGATCACGGACCTTTCCGTCATGGCGGGCGGACTGAACGCGCGAGCGATGGGCCTCGTTGTCGAATGGGCAACCCAACATCAGGCCGCTCTCCGCGAAAACTGGAATCGCGCCGGCCAACGCCTGCCTCTGGAGAAGATCCGGGGCCTAAAGTAGGATGATCGGCACCATGCTGCGCATTCGATCCGCAAAGGCGCTCGATGACTACCGGGTGCGACTGACGCTGACCGACGGCGAGACTGTCGAACGCGATCTCACCGACATCATCTGGGGTCCTGTTTTCCAGCCCTTGCTCGACGACTATGCACGCTTCCGGCAGGTCCAGGTGGAGGCCGGAACGCTCACCTGGCCCGGAGATCTGGACTTTGACCCGGACACGTTGATCTGGGGTGGTGCTCCCCCATCCGAGCCGGGCTCTCGACCGTCGCGGTTTCTCAGACTCCCCCGCCGAGCACCTTCGGCGGCTTGGTAGTCGCGTTTGCTTGGCCGCCGCCCCGAGTTGGTAGTCGCGTTTGCTTGGCCGCCGCCCCGAGACGGTGAAGCGCCATCACCCGAACGCCGAGATCACCTCCGCGTGCATGCGGCTCGGCTTGCCCTGGGGATGCCCCGCGATCGCCCAGCGACGATGGCCGTCGTCGGCTACGCCCTCGATGAGCCCGTCTCGCCAGTCGACCACCAGCCCCAGGCGCTCGGCGAACGGCTCGAACCACCAGCGACCCGTCAGGACTAGGATGCGACTTGGGTTCCACTCGGCGATCTCCCGGGCGAGCAGGGCCGGGCCCATCTCCCGCTGGACCTGCAGAAGAGGTCCGCCTGGATTGCCGCCGCCGGCCGGAGCGATCTTCGCCAGGTTCGTCCAGGTCAGGCGGCTCGACCATTGCGGATCGCCGGCCGACGCCGGGTCAATGGCAGCCAGGACCGTTCGGATGTGACGCCAGAACGCGGACGTGGCGGTGCTGTAGCCGCCCCGCCGTCCCCAGGCGTCGGTCACCCACCGCATAGGACATTGGCCGTCGCCCTCTGCCGTCCGCCGCATCGAGGCGCGGAGTTGCGCCCGAGCCGTCGCGTTGGCCAGCTCCGGAGCGGTGATGTTGTCGATCCATCCATTGACCGCCCGCCCGACAACCATCAGCCCGTCCGCATAGGCCGACCCTGTCATGGGCCAGAAGCCGGTCAGAAGGGAAGGCCCAATCCCGGGCGTCGCACCCAATCGCGCGAGCATTGCCTCGAGCTCGATGTCGTATTCAGGGGAGAGGTTCATGCCGCCGACAGCGGGTCTCGCCTAGCTCGAACCAGGACCAACGGGAACTCCGCGGCGATCCGGTCGAAGTGATCGTCGTCTGTCGCGAGCGGAAGCGGGTCGGGCTGCGCCAGGGCGCACGCGGCGATCCAGAGGTCGTTGTCGTCCATCTGCTTGTGAAACCGACGCCGCAGCTCGGCGAACTTCCTGGCAACGCCGAACGTGCCGGGGATCACCGGGTACGCGCGCAGCCGCGACTCCATCGCGGCGAGATTGAGGTCGGACCATCCACCCGACAACGCACCATGGAGAACCTCGCCCACGGTCACGAACGACAGGACGAGGGTGCGCCCCTCGGCGATCGGGCCCCATTCCGGACGCCGCTTTCGACTATCAGTCAGGAACGTGTAGACGTTTGTGTCGAGGAGCAGCGGCTCTGCCATCTCCGCTACGGAGCGATGCCGAGGGCCTGATACAGGGCCTCCCACTCGGCCTCGCTAACGCCCTGGAGCTGCAGATCCCCCGGGTCCGCGACCGGCCCAGCTCCAGTTTCGGCGATCAGGTCTGATGCCGGGCGGTCGATCCAGAAGTCGGCTCCCTCGAAGTCCAGCGCCAGCTGGTCTCCCGTGACGATTTCGCGCACGTGCACTGCCCTGGCCCTCTTGGTGTGTGGGTCATAGATGATCTCGCCTTTGACCGCAGCCCGACCGCCGAGGGACCGCCTGATGTCCTGATCGTGATCGGGATCGAACTGGATGTCGACCCTCTCGCCCGACGGGGTTCGGACCTGGGCGGAGCGAGCCTCAAGGTTGGCCTCGAACAGGCGGCCGGTCACGTCCCCCTCCAAGTGTGTGGTTGCGCTCAACGCCGCTCGGATGGTTTCGCCAAAGCGAGCGTCGACGACGACATCACGTTGGTGGCTCGGTCGCCGATCCTCGAATCGCAACGAGGCGCCAGGCCGCCTGCCGACGACACTGTCGACGAACGCGGAGAACGCGCGCGCCAGCTCTGGATCGCCGTCCACCCGCCCCGCGGCAACTTCGATCACCCGGCCGATGGCCCGCTCCGACAACGTCTCCGCGTCGAGGTTGATCGCGCCATGGAGCGGCGAAGCGGGGGCGGGCAGGATCTCCGCCACGACACTGCCGGAGGTCAGGCTCGCCAGGCGGATGTGGGACGCATCTTCGATCGGGCCTTCATAGCGGCCGCCGCCCGCAGGCTGCGGTCTATGGAGGACGCCGGCCGAGGCGCGGGCGACGAGGGTGACGAGACCGTCGAGGAATTCGGCGATCTCCCGAAGGGGACGGTCCTCCAGCCGGCCCGCTCCCTCCAGCGTCACCCGAAAGGGTGTCTCGTTCTTCCTCTCATCCATGTGACGCTCCCGTGGATGCCGATGAGGTCTGGCTACTCGCACAGGATGGACCATCTGTCGCACGACGTCACCCCAGGTACAAGTGGCCGCAGGGGCTGATACCGATTGTGCGAACGGGCTCTTACCGGCGGCTTACCAGAGGTTTACCGTCACGGGTCGGTGAAGCTGGCCAGGGGCGGAGAGTCGGCAATCCCCGTGGTCCCGGCGCTTCGGCTCAGGGCGAACTCCAGAGATTGAGGATGGTGCGCAGGCTGGCCGTCCATCGGCCGCCAGCCGCCCTTTGATCCGAGGTCAGTCGGCCCCCAGTAGCGCATCGATCTCATGGATGAGGACCGGGAGCCTGGTCTCGACAACGTCCCAGACCAGCCGGTCATCCACCTCGGCGTAGCCGTGGATCAAGATGTTGCGAAAGGCGACGATGGCGCGGTGTTCACTGATCCCGGCGGCAAGTTCCGCATCGAGCCTGGCCAGCTGCCCCAGAGCTTCACCGATGATCTCGAATTCGCGCTCGACGGCGGCGCGGAGCATGGCGTCGGCGTCGTAATCGGCGAAGCTCTTGCCGGCCGTGAATTGGGCCAGCGGGTGCGGCAGCCTGCCGCATGTCGTACAGGTATTTCTTGGCCTCAAGCCGCATAGAACAACGACCTTGTGTGCTCGACCGACTGCCGGAAATAGGGGTTCTTGATGGCCGAGGCGACTACCAGGTCGACTGGCCTCCCCAGGAGTTGCTCCAGAGATTCGAGCAGGCCGAAGTAGGCGTCGGCGTACTGACCCGGCGGCAGGCCCGCGAAGTCGACCAGGAAATCGTAGTCGCTCCGCTCGGGATCGAAGTCGTCGCGAGTGGCCGAACCAAACAAGGAGAGGCTCACAACGCGGTAGCGGCGGCAGAGCTGCTCCAGCTCGGCGCGGTGCTCTTCGATCGATGGGCTCACAGAACGGTCCTCTATCTGGTCACTCCATTGTAGAGACAGCCCAGCGCGGTGAAGCCAGCCGGGGGCGGACGGCCGGCACTCCCTGTGGTCCCGGCGCTTCGGCTCCGGGCCGACTCCGGAGGTGGGGGATGGCTCTCAGGCGCGCCGCGCATCGCCCACTGGGGAACCGTTCTGCGCTACGTCTCCCCGTCGACAGCGGGCGGAAGATCGAGCCCGAACTGATGGAGCAGCGCGGCACGAACCCCGCGGCGGATATCCGGGCTGGAGACGTACTGGACCTGTCCGCCGATCTCATAGGCAGTGGCCCGCGACAGATCGATCGTCCGAACCTGGTGGCACAGGATGACTGCATCCTTGGTCTGGCCTGCGTGCCCCAACGGGAGCGCGACCTCCCCCGGATATCTCGCATCACGCGCCGAGACAGGACAGACCTGTGCCATTCCGCCTCTGTGGAAGGCCTCGTACGAGACGACGAGCGCGCGACGGGTACCTGCCTGTTCGTGACCTTGTGCCGGGTCGAAGTCGACGAGGACCATTGCCCACCGGAGCATGCCAGTGGTCATGCGGGCCAGGCCTCGCCGTCGCGGAAGTCATGCGCGATCCCGTTCATCTCGGCCTTGAACGACGGATCATCAGCGGCGGCTTCCCAGATCGCCGCCTCTTCTCGCGCCCGAACCTCGAGGTAGAAGCGTTCCACCGCCAGCTCTACGACTTCGTCCTGGCTCCGCGCGACCCCCGGCAGGTCGGCGAGTTCCCGCACGCGGTGGACCGTTGTCGGACTGAGGTTGTAGGTTCGCTTCGCCTTGGTAGCCATGGCCGCAGTATCCACGTCCAGATATGACGTGTCAACGCAACTTCCAGACCGCCCTCCGGCGGCCCCAAAACAGAAGACCCCGGGCGCACCCGGGGTCTGAGAAGATCGAGTTTGGCTGGCGAGGAAGGATTCGAACCTTCAATGCCCTGTTCCAGAGACAGGTGCCTTACCGTTAGGCCACTCGCCAGCGAGGTTGCAGAGTTTACCGGATTCCCGCCGCGGACGAGCGCGGGTTTACCCCGAACTCAGCCGGGCGGGCAGCGTCGCCCGGCTCATTGGACTCCCGATGGCGGCGACGCCGAACATTCGTTCGCCTAATACGCCGGGCTGTGGTATAGTCGTTTGACGGCACCAAGAAGGTGTCGAACTAAAGCGGCACACGACACTCCCTCTCATCGGTTCTCGGCGAGAAAGGTTCGCTGAGGCCGCACGAGAAGGAGTTTTTCTTTGTACGGACAAGACAAGACCCTGAGCTGCGCAGACTGCAACCAGGAATTCGTGTTCACTGCGAGCGAGCAGGCGTTCTTCGCCGAGCGGCAGTTCAGCGAGCCGCGACGCTGCCCGTCGTGCCGCGCAGCCCGCAAGGCATCGCGCGGAGACACCGGCGGTGGTGGTTACTCGAGCGGCGGCCGCTCCGGCGGCGGCTATTCGAGCGGCCCGCGCGAAATGTTCAGCGCAACGTGCTCGAGTTGCGGCCGCGAGGCCCAGGTTCCGTTCCGCCCCAGCGGCGCGAAGCCGGTCTACTGCAGCGACTGCTTCAGCAGCCAGCGAGCCTCGAGCAACCGCTACTAACCCGTAACCCAAGCGCGAAGGAGCCCGATACCCTCGGGCTCCTTTTGATTCCGCTCAATCGACCGGCGCCGGCGGCTCGGCTCGTCCCTCTATCCCTGCTTGCCCTGCGCCTGGAGCTTGGCCCACGTGTCCTTGAGGGTGAGCGTGCGGTTGAACACGAGGTGGCCGGGCGTCGAATCGGGGTCCGGAGAGAAGTAGCCGAGGCGCTCGAACTGCACGGTTTCGCCCACCGGCACCTCTGCCAGGGTCGGCTCCACGAAGCAGCCCTGGAGCACCGTCTCGGAGTCGGGGTTCAGGTCGGCGAAGAGGTCGCCGTCGGCGCCCGGGTCGGGCCGCGTGAACAGGTGGTCGTACAGCCGCACTTCCGCGCGCATCGCATGAGCGGCCGAGATCCAGTGGAGAGTGGCCTTGGGCCGGCGTCCGTCAGGTGAGTCGCCGCCGCGCGTGGCCGGGTCGTATGTGCAGCGCAGCTCGACGATCTCTCCGGCCGCGTTCTTCACGACCTCGCGACAGGTCACGAAGTAAGCGGACCGCAGTCGCACCTCGCGGCCGGGGGCCAGGCGGAAGAACTTCGCCGGAGGCTCCTCCATAAAGTCTGCGCGCTCGATCCACAGTTCACGGCTGAAGGGCACCTTGCGAGTCCCGGCCGACTGGTCCTCAGGGTTGTTGGCGACATCCATCTCCTCGACCTGGCCCTCGGGGTAGTTCTCGATGACCACCTTGAGCGGCGCCAGGACCGCGAAGCGGCGGGAAGCCTTTCGATTGAGAACGTCGCGAATGACATGCTCGAGCAGGCCCACTTCCACGACGCTGTCGCTCTTGGCGACGCCGATCAGGGCCGCGAAGTCGCGTATGCCCTCGGCGGGGAAGCCGCGGCGACGCAGGCCCGAGATGGTGGGCATCCGTGGATCGTCCCAACCGCGCACGTGCCCCTCTTTGACAAGGGTCAGCAGAACGCGCTTCGAAAGGACCGTATATGTGATGTTGAGCCGCGCAAACTCGATCTGCCGGGGGCGTGACGGCACCGGCAGGTTGTCGATGAACCAGTCGTACAGGGGCCGGTGAATCTCGAATTCCAGGCTGCAAAGCGAGTGCGTGACCCCTTCGATGGCGTCGGACTGGCCGTGCGCGAAGTCGTACATGGGGTAGATACACCACTTGTCACCGGTGCGCGGATGCTCGGCGTGGAGGATCCGGTAGAGCGCCGGGTCGCGCATGTTCATGTTCGGAGAGGCCATGTCGATCTTCGCCCGCAGCACCCGCGCACCGTTGGGGAATTCGCCTTTGCGCATCCGATCGAAGAGATCGAGGTTCTCCTCGATCGACCGGTCGCGCCAGGGGCTGTTCTTGCCGGGCTCGGTGAGCGTGCCGCGGTGCTCGCGGATCTGATCGGCCGTGAGGTCGTCCACGTAGGCCTTGCCGGCCTTGATCAGATAGACGGCCCACTCGTACAGCTGCTCGAAGTAGCTGGACGCGTAGTAGAGGTGCTCGCCCCAATCGAACCCCAGCCAGTGAATGTCCTCCTGGATGCAGTCGATGTACTCCTGCTCTTCCTTGGTGGGATTCGTGTCGTCGAAGCGCAGGTTGCAGCGGCCGCCGAAGTCACGCGCGATGCCAAAGTCGATGCAAATTGCCTTGGCGTGACCGATGTGCAGATAGCCGTTCGGCTCCGGCGGGAAGCGGGTGACGATCGTCTGGTGTTTGCCGTCCCGCAGGTCGGCGGCCACGATCTCACGGATGAAATCGCCTCGTTCCGGCGAGGGTGTTGGCTGGATGCTCACGGTGGCGGCGGCTCCCGGCTCGTGGCTCATGGAGCCGCGGCTCTGCGTGGTAAGTGGGTTAGGCCACGACTGTACCTGATTTCGAGGCAGGCGCCGCGCCGGCCGCTCCCCTACCCAACCGCCTTGCCGACGAGACTGCCCAGGCCGAACGTAATCGCGGCGGCGGCCATTCCCAGCAGGACCTGGCGGCCGCCGGTCTTGAGCACGCTCGAGCCCGTGACGATGGTGATGGCGGCGCCGACGAGCATCAGCGCTACGGCACTGACGACGATCGAGGCCACGACGGCCGGCAACCCCGTGGTGAAGATGAACGGGGAGACGGGCACGATCGCGCCCAGCGCGAAGAGGAAGAACGAAGTCGCCGCGGCGACCCAGGCGGAGCCGCCGAGCGCCTCGGGGTCGATGCCCAGCTCCTCACGCGCCAGCGTGTCCACGGCATGGCCGAGCTCGCCGCCGACGATCGACTTCGACATCAGGCGCGCCTGTTTGGCCGTGAGGCCCTTGGCCTGGTAGATGAGCGTCAGCTCCTCCTCTTCCTCGTCCGGGACCTGGAGCAGCTCCTCGCGCTCGACCTTGACCTGGTGGGCGTACAGCTCGCGGGCGCTTTGGACGGAAAGCCACTCCCCGATCGCCATGGACAGCGCGCCGGCCAGCATCCCCGCGAAGCCGGCCACCAGCACGGTGTGGCCGCCGCCGGACGCGCCGGCGACGCCCATCGAGAGGCTCAGGTTGGATACGAGACCGTCGTTCGCGCCGAGCACCGCCGCCCGGAGCTGATTGCCGCCGCTGCCGCGATGACGGCCCTCGATACGCGCGATCGCGCCGCCTTCGACGCCATTCCCGCCGGCCAGCTCGCGAAAGAGCCGGGCGTGAGATCGCTCGTCGCCCGGCATCCGGGCCAGCGCTTCGGGCTGCTCGTCGTACATGGCCTGGTCCGACGCCTCGCGCTCGGCGATGGTCGGGACAACCAGCCCGGGCCCAAAATGGCGCGCCACGAACATCAGGGCTCGCGCCCGCCAGGCCGGGTGCATGTGGCTCGTATCGACGCCGGCCGCCTCCAGCTGCTTGCGCCAGACGGCGGCGTGAACGCCCTCGATCTCGACCATCCGGGCGTAGAAATCCTTGAGCGTCTGGCTCGGTTCCTCGTCCGCCAGCAGGGCGTACAGGGCGACCGCATCGATCTCGCCCTGAAGGTTCTCGCGGTAACGGGCGACGTCCGACGCGGTCACGGGCTTGGGCGGCTCCGGCGGAAGTTTCCGTGCGGCAGGCTGCTCAGGCGCGGCGATCTTGTGGGGCGCTTCGGCCGCGCCCTTATGACCTGCCTTCGACCTGGCCGGCTTCGCCTTCTTCTTGGGGCTCATCGGCGGGAACCCTAGCCGCGCTCGCCGATCAGGTCGCCCGCCGGACGAGGGGCGATCGGGCCTGGAGTCGGCGCGGTGGCGGGGACCCAGGCCCGGAATCGGTCGCCCAGCTTGGCGCGCCGATCGGAGCCCCACACGAAGACGTCCGCTCCGCCGCCGTACGGGCAGAACGCGTCGCCCGTGGCAGGAGCGAACAGGGCGACCCGCCCGATGCGGTCTCGGGCGATGGCGAGCCATACGCGGTCCAGGAGACCGCGCTGCCAGCTCAAGGTCGTGGCTACGAACTGGGCCCGACTGGAGTCCGGTAGATAGTTCCCCAGGCTCTCGATCCACGCCGGCGGCGGTTCGATCGGTACCGCGCCGATGGCCCTCAGCTCGTCGGTAGCCTCATGCTGCGGATCGAGGTGGATCGCCAGAAGCAGCACTGTAGTGCCGGTGAAGAGAGCGCTGGCAACGGCGTCGAACCGCGCTGCCGTTCGCTCGTCCTCCTCCCGGGTGGCCGCCTCGCCGCTATCGCGGAGGTAGTGGACGCGCGTCCAGACGGCCTCGTGCGTAAAGCGCAGCATGAAGCCAACCGGTGGTTGGCTCGAGTACTGCGCCTGCCACGCCTCCAGCGCTTCATGGACGTCCATCGCGTCAGATCGACCCCGTTACTTCGGCAAGACCGGTCGCCACGCCGGAGCGCTCCCGGAAATCGGCATTACCACTCCACCTGGTCGGTACGTTGCGTGGAGGAGCCGCGCGTGGGCATACCGTACCCGTTATCGGGCTGCCCGACAACATGATGAGACATCGACTCGCAAGACTCGTCGCCGTCGTCGTTCACCGTCGAGAGATTCCGGTGCCGTGGAGCAACCGGCGTGCGCCGCTACGACGCGAGGCCAGATCGGGCGGCCGCCATTTGCGCCGCGTCGATGAGCGGGTCCACCACCTCGTAGTGCTGGATGTCGAAGTAGTCGAAAACCTCGGGCGCGTCGCCGGCGATGACGGTGACGTTCACGAGGTCGATGCCTCCAACCCAGTCGTAGACGGCTCCTAGGTCACTCCAGACACTCAAAAAGACGATCTCCTCCGAGCCATCCCTGTGAGACTGGCGAGCGACCTGAGCGAAAGAGCAGCCCTCATGGCTGCGAGTCCGTTCCAGAGCCTGCCCGGCCTGCTCGCGAAAGAGGCTGATGCAGTCGGCCCTGACACGGCCTTGAAGCAGTCGAACGATCAAGCTTCATCCTCAACTGATCTGGCCACCCCGACTGGATTCTCGGGAGCGCCCGGCCGTTCGGCAATACCAGGCGCATAACAACGCACGCCAAAACCCGATCGTTCGGCCAGGCGGCCTTACACGGCCCTTACCTGGAACCCGAACGGGTCGAAGACGGCGCCTCGACGATCGCCTCGTCAGCTCGACAGAGTCCGACTAGGAGACCAGCCAGGTGAACCGTCATACCAGCTCAGCCGCCAGGCTCGTCGGCACGCTCCTGATCGTCGGCATCGTAGCGGTCGCCTGCGGCCGCCAGGGCGCCAGCCAGGGAGCGCAACCGAGCGCGCCAGTTCCAACGGCAGCGGCCAGTGCGGTCGCACCGACCCCCACGCCCGTCCCGACGGTCGCGACATCCGACGCCCCGGCATCGCCGAACGCCTCGGACTCGGCCACCCCGGCCGCCTCGTACTCACCCCCCGCTGCCGCCGACGATCCCGTCACCGGGGAGATCCAGTCGATCGACCAGCTGCTGAACGGCCTCAACGGCTCGCTCTCCGGCTCCAACGGCGGCGAGTAGCAGACCTGATCCAGATAGGAGAACACGATGAAGACACGCATCACCACCATCTTTGCCGGGCTCGCGGTCGCCGCGCTGCTCGTCGTCTCGTCCGCGGCCGTCGCCTCGGCTGCCGCCCCGGTCGTCGCCGGGGGCCCTGCCGGGACGGGCGTCTGCGCCAAGGAGTCTGCCGCCATCAAGGCCGGGGTCTCGATCGACACCCTGCGCGCCTTCGGTGACTGTGAGATCACCCGACGCCTCACGACGCTCGATGCAGCGGCTGCGAAGATCTCGGCCTCCAAGGCCCTGACCAGCTCCGACGCCGCTGCGCTCTCCGCCGAAGTGGCCTGGACCAAGAGCGGCCTGACCGCCCTCAAGGCCAAGATCGACGCCGAGACCTCACCGGTCGCTCTGCGAGCTGAGATTCGCCAGGTCGTGACCGACTATCGCGTTTATCTGCTCGTCGTCCCGAAGGTGAACCTCGTGAACGGCGCCGACGCCGTCCAGGTCGCCAACGCCACCTTCGCCAAGATCTCCACCAACCTGACCGCCCGCATCGCCGCCGCAAAGGCCGCGGGCAAGGACACCACCGCGGCCCAGGCCGACCTCGACGCCATGAACGCCGCGGCGACACAGGCCGTCGGTCTGGCCGCGCCGCTGCCGGCAGCGCTCCTGCCGCTGACCCCCGCCCAGTACAACGCCGGCACGGCCGGCCCCGTGATCAAGAACGCGCGGACGGCCCTGGTCCAGGCTCGCGGCCTGCTCCAGTCGGCTCGCAAGGACGCCGTTGCCTGCCGCGACGCGCTCAAGTAGCTCACCTCCCGTCGCGGTCCCGAATCGCGCGGCTCCCGGCCTTCGGGTCGGGAGCCGCGTCCTTCAATCTGGCGGGCGATCTCACGGGCTCTCGGCTCAGGGCTTGTCCCATTCCCTGTACGGGCGGCTGACCAGGCTGGCGTTGTAGTAACGCGTGTCGCCCGTGACCTCTTCGCCGATCCAGTCGGGCAACGCCACCGCCGTCGCCTCGGACGGCAGCTCGACCTCGGCCACGGCGAGGCCGTTGTTGGCGCCACTGAAGATGTCGATCTCCCACACCAGCCGGCCGGCCGTGAGCCGGTAACGGATCTTCTCGATGAGCGGCCGAAGCGCCAGCCGGTCCAGCATTTCCTCGGCATCCGGCACCGGGATCTCGTACTCGTATTCGGCCCGGCTGGCTCCACTTTCGGAGGCGGCGCCCTTGATCGTGACGAAGGCGCGCAGGCCCGCCACCCGCACCCGCACCGTGCGTTCGGGGTCGATCGACAGATAACCCTGCCTGATGGCGGTGCCGGTCAGGCTCGTGACGACGGATCTGTCGCCGACGAGGAACTTGCGCTCGATCTCTACTCCCATGTCAGGCATCCTCGTCAAAGGGCTGAAGCGTGAAGCCGAACTCGGAGCCGGGACCGTCGGCGCGCGGCCGCGCCCAGATCGTGCCTTCCATCGACTCGACCAAACGATGCGCCAGGAACAGCCCGATCCCCGACCCCGCGGTCCCGGCCGTGCGCTGGGACCTGTAGAAGAGCTCGAAAAGCCGGTCGGCCTCGTTCGGGTCGACGCCGGGCCCGCGATCGAGGACACGCAGGCGCGGATGTCCATCCTGAGCATCGGCGATGACCTCGATCCGGCCGTCGGGCGGACCGTACTTGGCGGCGTTGCCGATCAGGTTGCGCACGATCTGCTCGACGAAGGCCGCCTCGGCCTTGGCAACCGGCAGGTTGCCCACCACCTCGAAGTCGATCCGCTTGCCCGGCCAGCGACTTTGCTCCTTCTCGACCACCTTGCGCAGCACGTGCGGCAACAGGACCGGCTCGGTCCGAACCTGGATCGTCCCGCGTTCGACCCTGGCGAGCACGACAAGATCCTCGACCAGCCGTCGCAGCCGCTCAGATTCCTGGCTGATATCGTCGAGCAGCTCGGCCCGCTGAGCATCCTCCAGGCCGGCACGGCGCAGCAGCGTGCTTGCCACGTGGATCGAGGTTATCGGTGTCCGGAGCTCGTGCGACAGGATGCCGGCGAACGCCTCCCGGAAGGCCTCCGCATCCCGGCGGTCGGTGACGTCGAGGTTGATGCCCGCCCAGCTCGTGAACCGCCCGTCGCTCTCACGAATCGGGAGGCCGCGCGAGAGGATCGTGTGCGAACGGCCGTCCGTTCCGCGCACCGTGAACTCGAAGCTCCAGGGACGCCGGGCCGCGACTGCGATCTGCCAGTCGTGCAGCGTCGCCTCCGCCGTCTCGGGCGCCAGAGCCTCCACCCACCCGAGACCCTGCGCTTCTTCCTCCGTCCGGCCGATCAGTGTCAGGAAGGACTCGCTGAGATACCGCATTCGGCCGTCCGCATCGGCCGTCCAGAAACCGAACGGAATTGAATCGCTGATCACCTGCGCCTGTTTGCGCAACTCGGACAGCGCCGCCGTGGCTTCTTCGCGGTGCTTGCGCTCGGTGATATCGACAACACTGAGTGCCAGACCCATCGCCTCACCGGCGTCGTCGCTCAGCGGCTTCGCGCTCAGCAGCCACGTCCCGGGCGCCGCGCCGGCCGAGGTGTGGCCGCTGACTTCAAGGTCCTGTATCCCCTGACCCGAAACGAGGACGTTCTCCAGCGTGGCGGCTGTCTCCAGCCCGAGCTCTGGCGAGACCCGGTCGATACGTTGCCCAAGGTGGGCCAGCGCTCCAAGCCCGTCGATCGACGCGAGCGCCGGGTTGACATACAGGTACCGCAGGTCACGGTCCAGCACCGCCAGACCGACCGGCGCCGTCTCGATGAGTGGCGTCGAAACGGCCGAGCCCAGGCGGGCGAGATCCAGTTCCGCCTGACGGCGCTCCTGCACGAGATTTCGGACGCTGGCCGTGGTCCATGCCCCGATCGCCACGAGCACAATAGCTTCAAGAGTGACCAGGATCGAAAGGCCGACCGACTCGTCGTACAGACCGGCCCGCTCGCCCATAAGCCGCAGCCAGGCGCCCACCGGCACGATCACGAGGGCGGCGGGAAGGATGCGCCGAATGACCTGGCCGGCCGGACCGGGATCCGTCACCTGGCGGGCCAGCGCGTGCTGGGGATCCATGGCGACCAGGCCGACTGCCAGGAGCGTGAGAGCGACTGCGGCCGGGAGCGCGACCTGGCTCCCGGATCCCACCCCCACAAGCGCCTGCGCACCGTAGATGTAGCCCATCAGGGAGGCACCACCGATCGCGGCAGTCAAGCCAGCGAGCAGCTCGGTCAGGTGGAAGCCGCGCACGCATCGACCGACCGAAAGGAGGGCCAGGGCGGCCGCCAGGAACCCGACGGCCGTCTGGACGGCGAATCGGCCCGGATGGGGCGAGCCGATGCTGGCCCGGTCTTTGACGAACAGCTCGTCGATGCCGAAATTGACGCCGGCGACATGCTCCACCAGCGTGGCCACGGCAATGGCCGCCACGACGATGGCGGCTACCGATGCCCAGGGGTGGCGTCTTCCGGGGTCGGAGGCGATGAGCGCCAGCCCGATCGCCAGCGCGAGAAGGCAGAGGGCGGCGTTGACCTTCGTGGCGACGCCCGCAGGCACCCACGAGGCCAGAGCGGAGACGCCGAGCGCCCAACCGGCCAGCGCGCCAACGGAGATAAGGCCCACGACGACGGCGATGCCCAGGGCGAAGCCGGACAGCGTCAGCTTCGGTCTCCGGAGTTGCGAACGAACGCCTGTCACGACTGGGCTGTCGTCGACTTCAAGGCGTCGCATGCGGCCGCGTTAGGCGACGGATCGGATGCCAGTCGCGCGTGACTCATCGGGCCGCTCCAACTGTCTGGACGCTGAATATGGTACGTCGGCTCTCGGGCCGATTGAAGGGCCGGGT